>Ga0074044_10004083_pt1 | contig 12218 bp, 11 predicted proteins | sample BogForMeECP23OM1_FD_94443 | JGI IMG/M metagenome (GOLD analysis project Ga0074044, IMG submission 94443) | Bog forest soil microbial communities from Calvert Island, British Columbia, Canada - Bog Forest MetaG ECP23OM1 | ecosystem: Environmental > Terrestrial > Soil > Wetlands ...
ATTTTTCCTTTGCAGAAAATTGAGCGTTGGGGGTTTGATCCGGAAATCCTATTTCTGGCGCGGCGCGCGGGCCTGCCGGTGGAAGAGGTTCCGGTGCTGTGGGCGCATAGCGAGGGAACCCGTTTGCACCCTTTCCGCGACGGCATGCGCATGTTTGTGGAGGTTTTGCGGATCCGGTGGTACGCGATGACGGGGGAGTACACGGCGGGCGCGGTTCCTTCCCCAGGAAAATTGTAAGTCTGACCATCTCTTGTGTGGAGACGGGGCTTTGCCCCGTCCAAGCGGGCGAAGCCCCGCTTCCGCCAATTCCTACGACGCGGTCCGATCGCTTGCGTTTGCGGCCAGGCGCACGAATTCGGCGATCTGAGCGCCCATATCTTCAGTGGAGACGGTGCGCTCTCCAGGCCGCGCCAGATCGCGTGTGCGGAAGCCTCCCATCAACGTTGAGATGACGCCCGCCTCCACGCACTCCGCTTCCCTGGGTAAATGAAAAGTATGGCGAAGCATCAAGGCCACAGAAAGGATCGCGCCTAGCGGATTCGCGACGTTCTTCCCTGCGATGTCGGGAGCCGATCCGTGAACCGGTTCGTAGACACCGACCGGCCCTCCGATGCTGGCCGAAGCGAGCAGGCCGAGCGATCCCACGACTCCTCCAGCCTGATCGGACAGAATGTCACCGAACATGTTTTCGGTGAGGATGACGTCGAAGTCGGCGGGTTTCAGGACGAGCGACATCGCGGCTGAGTCCACATACATGTGGGAGAGTTGAACATCGGAAAAATCGCGGCCGATACGAGTGACGACTTCGCGCCACAGCCGCGAGCACTCCAGAACATTCGCCTTGTCAACGGAGAGCACGCGCTGGCGGCGGGTGCGGGCAAGTTCAAATGCAACGCGAGCGATACGCTCAATCTCCGGCTCAGTGTAGCGCATGGTGTTGAGCGCCTGGCGTGCGCCGGGGTCACCTTCGATGGATCGAGGTTCGCCGAAATACAATCCGCCGAGCAGCTCGCGAACGATGAGAATGTCGGTTCCTTTGACGATTTCTTGACGCAGAGGCGAGCAGGCAGCCAGCGACGGATAAAAAACCGCGGGACGGAGATTGGCGAACGCTCCGAGTTCCTGGCGCAGTCGCAACAGTCCAGCTTCGGGGCGAAGCTCGCGAGGGTTGTGATCGAAGGCGGGATTGCCGACGGCTCCCAGCAGAACGGCCTGTGAGGCCATGCAGGCCTGAATAGTGGCGTCCGGCAAGGGATTGCCGAACCTTTCCAGGGCAGCGCCGCCGACTTCCTTTTCATCAAGCTCGAGATCGTGGCCAAAGCCGCTGGCCATTTCTTCCAGGACACAAATGGCTTGGGACGTAACTTCAGGACCGATTCCGTCTCCGGGTAGGGAAGTGACACGGAGTTGCATGGAACCCTCCCTTCGTTTCCGAAAGGATAAATGAGGACTGGAGGCAGTGGTAGCCTGTTTCGGGCGTTTTACATTTTGTTTACATCGGCGGCAGTGTTTACACGTCGACGTTCAAAAAATTAGACACCCCAAAGATAGTCTTCTTGCTCGCTGTGATGATCGGTGAAAGGAATCGACACCTGCGCTTGGCCGGCGCTGCCGGATAGGTGTGCGGGATGCGAGTCAACGGAGTTGGCGTTCGCTCCAGCGGCAGCGGCACGCGGGAAAGGCAAAGCGACTGCAGCGGGCGGAAACTTCCTGGCCTGGCTGCCAGCCACATCGCTGTTGCTGACGTTGCCGCTGATGACGTCCTGAATCAGTTCGAGCAAATGGCCGTCCTGGACTTTTTTGATGCGGTCGGCCAGAACCACAAACTTGCGATAAACTTCATCGAGTTCGCGACGCTCAAACTGGTGTCCCAGTTGTTCGCAGCGCAGAGCCAACGCGTGGCGGCCGGAGTGCTTGCCCAGCACCAGTCGCGAATCGGGCACGCCCACCGACTGCGGCGTCATGATTTCATAGGTCAGCGGATTCTTCAGCATGCCGTCCTGGTGAATTCCAGCTTCGTGCGCAAAGGCATTCCGCCCGGTGATGGCTTTGTTCGGCTGTACGGGAACCCGGGTGATCTCCGCCAACATCTGGCTGGAGGCGTAGAGTTGCTCGCTGGCGACCGTGGTTTGGTAAGCATAGCGGTCGGGGCGCACCCGCATGGCCATGACGATTTCTTCCAGAGAGGCGTTGCCGGCGCGCTCACCAATGCCGTTGATAGTGCACTCCATCTGGCGCGCGCCCTGCTGCACTCCCGCCAGGGAGTTCGCCACCGCCAGTCCGAGGTCGTTGTGGCAGTGCGTGGAGATCGTTACTCTTTCGATACCGGCGACTTTCTCCCGCAACGTGCGGATGAGCTGGCCGTATTCCTCGGGCATGCTGTAGCCGACCGTATCGGGAATATTGACGGTGGTGGCGCCGGCAGCAATGACCGCTTCGACCACCTGGCAGAGAAACGCGACCTCGGTACGGGTAGCATCTTCGGGCGAGAATTCAACGTCGGCGCATAAAGACTTGGCGTGCCGAACCGCGTCCCGCGCCTGCTCCAAGCACTGCTCGCGGGTGATGCGCAGCTTGTACTTCAGATGAATGTCTGAGGTTGCCAGAAAAACGTGGATGCGCGGGCGCGCGGCTCCCTGCAGAGCCTGCCAGGCGCGGTCCACGTCGCCGGTACAAGCGCGAGCCAGGCCAGCGATGATGGGACGCCGCACCGAGGCGGCGATGCGTTGTACGGCTTCGAAGTCGCCATCGGAGGCGATCGGGAACCCGGCCTCGATCACGTCCACGCCGAGGCGGTCGAGTTGCTGGGCCAGTCGCAGCTTTTCCTGAACATTCATGCTGCAGCCCGGCGACTGCTCGCCGTCACGAAGCGTGGTGTCGAAGATGGTGATGCGCGGCCGATCCATTGATTCTGTACCTCCGAAAAATCCGATCAGTTTACACTCTATCGACGGATTGGGGCGAAAGAAAAGGTTATTATAGTAACAGCAGCATTAGCGTTAATGATACTATTAGCAGTACTTATGATAGAACTATGATTGATAAAGGGCGTCAGGTCTCAGTTCCCAGGCCGCAGGAACCGCCTGCGGACGCTCGAAGACCTCAGACCTGAGACCTGACACCTGAGACCTGATCCCCATGGACCTTTCGCAACTCGAAGTCTTCCTCACCGTGGCTCGCGAGCGGCGGTTTTCGCGGGCGGCCGAAAAGCTGTTTCGCACGCAATCGGCGGTCAGCCAGACCATCCGGAAACTCGAGCTGGAGATCGGCGAGCCGCTGTTCGACCGGTCTTCCCGTGAGGGAGTCCTCACCGACGCGGGACGTGTCTTGCAGGAATATGCCGAGAAGTTGCTCAACCTGCGTCAGGACGCGCAGACAGCGTTGGTGGAGATGCGTGAACTACAGAAAGGCAAGCTGGTCATCGCGGCCAATGAATTCACCGCGCTTTACCTGTTGCCGGTACTGGGCGAGTTTCGCCGCCTGCATCCCACGATCAAGATTACGGTGCGGCGTTCGCTGGCCAGTCACATTCCCGACGATGTGCTCAAGCACAACGTAGAGCTCGGAATACTCTCTTACGATCCGCAGGAGCCACAGTTAAGCTCGGCGGTGGTTTATTTGGACGAGCTGGCCCTGATTGTTCCTCCGGGTCATCCCCTGGCCTCAGCGGGTGAAGTCAGCATTCGGCAACTGGGCGCGGAGTCGTTCGTGGCCCACATTGTTGCGTCGCCTTATCGCGATAAAGTGATCGAAGCGTTCCGCCATCACAAGACTCCCTTACACATGGATGTCGAGCTGCCCACGCTGCAAGCCATCAAGCGTTTCGTGTGCATGGGGAAGGGAGTGGCGCTGGTGCCTGAGATGAGCGTGGAAAATGAGATCCTCCGCGGAGACCTGGTGTGCGTTAAGGTTCGCGATCTGCATTTTCAGCGCAAGCTGCGCCTGGTGTACCGGCAGGAATCCGGGCTGTCGCACGCGGGAAGAGCGTTCTTGAAAGTGGCCGAGCAGGTGGCAAAAGATAGAGGCGGCCGCTACCGCTTCCAGCGCGAAAAATAGTCTCTGTTTGTGGAGCGCCGGGCGCCCCCGCCCGGCCAAACGAACCCGCGGCTTTCCCCCGGTGTTCCCCCCTGCCCTCTGTGGTTAAAGGTTAGTGTGGAGACCTAAAAGGGAACCAAGCTACTTTGAATCTTTGCGGCGGGACGAATCCACGGCGGGAACAAGCGGTCGCCGCAACGGAACGATCGCGCCCTTGGACGGATCGGCGGCAGCGGAGGCCCGCGTCAGCACTTCGTGCTGAATGTACTGCACGAACTCCTGAATCTGGCGCTGCATTTCTTCCATGCGCTCGCGCATTTGCAGAATGATGGCAATGCCGCTGATGTTGACGCCCAAATCGCGCGCCAGTGACAGGATGAACTCCAGCCGCTGCAAATCTTCATCGGTATAGAGCCGGGTGTTGCCCTCGGTGCGGCTAGGCTTCAACAGTCCTTCGCGCTCGTAGAGGCGCAAAGTCTGGGGATGAATCTCATACATCTCGGCCACCGCCGAGATCATGTACGCGCCCTTGGATTTACGTTTAGTCATCGACCACCGTTCCCTAATGTATAACAGGCCGGTGGTGATGCAGCGACGAAGTTCGGAAACAGGATTGTGTGGTGGCGGGGTTCCGCCCCGCCAGGACGGGGCAAAGCCCCGTCCCACGCTATCCTGCAAGTTCCGGTTTCGGTTGGGCTGCTGCCCATCCTGTCGGCTTCAGCGCGTGGTTGATCAGGTACGCGACTACGCCGCCGCCGATCACGATCAGTCCAAACAAAAGCGAGCTCATGCCGAGCACAACTTCATGTTCGCTGCGGAGGATGGCAAATCCCAGCAGCAAGACCGGAGGAATGCCCACGGCAATCGCTCCAAACAGGCCACCCGGCACGCGGAACGGGCGTTTCAATTCCGGTTCGCGAATGCGCAGGCAGATCAAGGCGACAAATTCGAGCGCCAGGCTCGCCCCATAGATCATGATGTCGAGCGTGACCAGCCGCTCAAAACCGAGATTCAGAGCGAGTCCCCAACCAACCGCCAGCGCCAGGATTGCGACCCAGGGTGCGCGCGATTTCGGATGCAACTTGCCAAAAACTTTCGGCAGCATGCCATCCTGAGCCATGGCCAGCGGAAGCCGCGAATAGCTCATGACCAGCGCATTGAACATGCCGAAGCCGCTCATCATGCCACCCGCCACCAGCGCGATTCGAAGCACCGGTCCGCCCATCAACTGCGCGATGTCTGCCCACGCGCCGGTTTCCCAGGCGCTGGCCGGAAGGCCGGTGATCCACATGGCGGCAAACGGAAGAACGTAAGTGACGCAGACAATGGCCACCGCGACCAGCATGGCGCGGGGATAAGTGCGTTGCGGACGCTCCACCTCAGTGGCGATGGTGGAGGCGTTGTCCCATCCCATGTAGTTCCACATGCAAATAAGCAAGCCGCCGAGAATGTCGACGTTTGAAGTAGTCGGCTTGGTTACCGCATTCGCCAGCGCGTGAATCTTGAAAGGCGCCAGCACAAAGATGGCGGCGAAGGGCGCCGACAGGGCGAAGAACAGCCATAGCGAAGTCGTCGAGACCACCTTCACGCCCATGATATTAAGGATCGCGCAGACGATCACCACGCCCAGCGCGACGGCCACGCCGCGATGGTTCTCCTGGAACCAGGGAAACATGCGCGTGAGGTACGCGACAAACAGCGTGGGATAAATCGCCATATCGAAAATGGACGCTACCAGCGACAGCCATGCTTCCTGAAATCCCCAGAAATTTCCCATGGCGCGGCGCACCCAGGCGTAGTAACCACCTTCAAAGGGCAGCGCGCTCGAAAGCTCGCCGATCATGAACGCGGTCGGCAGGCTCCAGAGAAGCGGGGTCAGCAGCAGGATGAGAATCGCTTTACCATACCCGGCGCCATGCACGATGTCTTCGGTGCCATAGGTTCCGCCCGAGACCATAAAGAAGGTGGCGGCGACTAGCGGCCAAAGGGTGAGACGGATAGACTTTTTCCGGGGAGCGGTGGCGAGCGAAGGCTGCGAGATGTTAGCTGGTGCGGTAGCTGTTGCCAATTTCTATGGCTTCCTCCTCAGGCGACTCACTCTCACCACCGCGTCTCCCTTGACTTTCGCTACGCGGCTCCCAGGGTGGACGGCGATTCCCGGGCATTTTCGGCGAAGTTAGTTCGCATGTGTGAGATTACGGGAAATTTCCACAGATGCAAGAAATTTTTGAGTTATTTTGTAAATTTCTTGTGCGCGAGCGGGTTGGTACGGAGGTAACGGAGGAGAATGCCCTTAGCGAGGATGCCGAAGATAGGGAAATCGGATGGCAGTTCCCGGCGATTTGCTGTATAAATCTGCCGGGGTTTCCGTGTTTAATCAAACTTTGGAGGAATCAGGATGAGGAAAATTGCGCTCGGAATTTTGTGTGTTTGTGCAGGTCTGTTGCTCGCTCAACCGGGCTCACATCAGAATGCGTTCGCGCCCGACCAGATCAAATTCGGACCACCGCCGCCTTTCGTTGCTCCAGGAGCGCAACTGGCTGTAATTGAGGGGGATCCAACGGCGAATTCGGGCGACTTTACCATCCGCCTCAAGATGCCTGACGGATACAAGATCGCTCCGCATTGGCATCCCAAGCGAGAAAATGTGACCGTGATTTCCGGCAACTTCAAGGTCGGGATGGGCGACAAGTTCGAAGAGGGGAAAATGATGACTTTTCCGGCGGGCAGCTTCGCCTATCTCGATCCTGACATGCACCACTATGCCATGGCTTCCGGGGATGTGGTGGTCCAGGTTCACGGCATGTCGCCGCTACAGTTCAACTACGTGAATCCGTCAGACGATCCCAGCAAGCGTTAACAAAGCTTCAGCTGTCAGCTCTCAGGAAACTGACTGCTCGCCTGAGAGCTGACGGCTAGATTTCCTTCCACAGCTCTGCACGCGGATCTTCGGGGTTCAGCTTGGCCAGTTCGCGCAGCAGTTCTTTGGTCTTCTCGTCACGGGGCATGGGGACGGTGATCCTCACCTCGACGATTTCGTCCCCGCGCACGCCGTCCTTAGTCGCCGACGGCACTCCCTTTTCGCGCAGCCGAAGCTTTTGCCCCGACTGGGTTCCGGGAGGAATTTTCAGCATGCTCCGGCCATCAATGGTGGGCACTTCGATCTTTGATCCCAGTGCGGCTTCGACCGCCGTCACCGGCACCGTGATGTGGATGTCGTCACCCTCGCGCTGGAACAGCGGATGCTCGCCGATGCGGATGATCACGTAAAGATCGCCCACCCCGCCGCCGCGTAGCCCGGCATTGCCTTTGCCGGCGATGCGAATGCGCTGCCCATCGCGGGTTCCGGCCTTGATGCGAATTTCGAGCGGATCCGTGCGCTCGATGCTGCCTTCGCCATGACACACCGGGCAGGTCGAAATATTCTTGCCCGTCCCATGGCAGCGCGGGCAGGTGACGTTAAACTTCATCCGGCCGCCGGTCTGTTCGATGGTTCCCTTGCCATGACACTGCGGACATTGCCCCGGAGCTTCGATGAAGCCATTGCCGTGGCAGTTTCCACAGACATCGCGCCGCGCGATATTCAGCTTCATCACGCCGCCACGGATCGCGGTCCAGAACGGCACGTTGACCTGGTACTCAAGATCGCTGCCCGGCTCCGGCCCCTCTTCGGGAGCCTGACCGTGCCCGCCGCCAGTGAAGATGCTCGAGAAGATGTCGCGGAAGCCGCCGCCCGCGCCGCTCGAACCCTTACGCCCGCCAGCGCGCGCCCCCTCGAACAAATCGGAAAAGTCAAAGCCCCCGAAATCAACGTTGCTAGGTCCGCCCGCCCGATGGCCTCCCGGAAAGCCGCCGCCAAAGTCGCCGGGGCCAGTCCCAGGCTGTCCGCCGCCGCGCGCATAAGCCTCGGCCGTAGCCGGATCGATATTGTCGGAGTAAAACCCGAGCTGATCGTAAATCTTCCGCTTCTTGGGATCACTGAGGACGTCGTTGGCCTCGGAAAGAGTCTTGAACTTTTCTTCCGCCGCCTTGTCCCCGGGGTTGACGTCAGGATGATACTTGCGCGCAAGCTTGCGAAACGCCTTGCGGATGTCGTCGGTGGAGGCGGACTTCTTCACGCCAAGAACGCCGTAATAGTCTTTGGTTTGGGTGGCCATGTTCTAGCTGTCAGGGTCAGCTTTCAGCTTGTCGTTCTCCGTCATCTTACGCTTTGTCATCCTGAGCGTAGCACGGCCCTCGGCAAAGCCGAGGGCCGTGCGGAGTCGAAGGACCTCTACCTCTACAACTTAATTCACGATCTCTTTCGCCTGCTCATCCACCGAAACAGCGAACTCCTCAAACGGCGCGGTATCCATCGACACAGGAATCCGCTGCACTCCCGTCGGCGTGGGCGCGAAGCAATACCAGCGCCCCTCTTCCGGGACGAAATTCACAAAAAACATCTGTCCATTGACTTCGAATCTCAATTCGCTTTCCTCTTTCCTGCACCCGGGACCACAAGTCCTTTAAGTGTGATGCAAATGGGGGCGCATTCGCGCCCCCACTGAAGTGCCCCTCGCCAAGAGCGAGTAGATCCCTTGCTACGCTCGGGATGACGGCTGCGGGCTCCCGCTTCGCTCACGCCCGCAAAGCGCCGTCACTTCTTGTCCTCAACGTCCACGTACTCAGCGTCGATCACGCCTTCGTCTTTCTTCTGGCCCGCGCCGTTCGTGCCGGACGCCGCGCCGTGCCCATCCGTTGGCCCCGCGCCGCCCGCCCCCGGTGCCCCGCCAGGAGTCGCCTGCGTAGCCTTATACATCTGCTCCGCCAGCTTGTGCGAAGCCGCAGTCAGCTTCTCGCGCGCCGAGTCCATCGCTGCCTTGTCGCCGCCTTCAATGGCTTTCTTAGCGTCCGCCAAAGCATTCTCCACGTCGCCGCGCTCCGAGCCCGAGATCTTGTCGCCATGCTCCTTCAGCATCTTCTCGATGTTGTAAACCATCGAGTCGAGCTGATTCTTGGCTTCGATCTCTTCGCGCCGCGCCTTGTCTTCGGACGAGTGCGCGTCAGCTTCTTTAGCCATGCGCTCGACTTCTTCCTTCGACAAGCCCGAAGACGAAGTGATCGTGATCTTCTGATCCTTTCCCGTGGCCATATCTTTTGCCGTCACGTTGAGGATGCCGTTAGCGTCAATATCAAACGTCACCTCAATCTGCGGAACCCCCCGAGGCGCCGGCGGCAGCCCCGTCAAATGGAACTTGCCCAAAGTCCGGTTCTGCGCCGCCAATGGACGTTCCCCCTGCAGCACATGCACTTCAACCGAAGTCTGACTATCGGCCGCGGTAGAAAACGTCTCCGTCTTCTTAGTCGGAATGGTAGTGTTCCGAGGAATCATCGGCGTAGCCACGCCGCCCAAAGTCTCGATCGACAAAGTCAAAGGAGTCACGTCCAGGAGCAGCAGGTCCTTAACCTCGCCCCCGAGCACGCCGCCCTGAATCGCCGCACCGACCGCGACTACTTCATCCGGATTCACGCCCTTGTGCCCTTCGCGCCCAAACAATTCCTTAACAATGGCCTGGATGCGAGGCATACGAGTCTGTCCGCCGACCAGCACCACTTCGTTAATCTTGCCGGCATCGACGCCGGCGTCCTTCATGCACTGCTTCGAAGGCCCTACCGACCGCTGCAAAATGTCCTCGACCATCGATTCGAGCTTGGCCCGAGTGAGCTTCTTCACCAGGTGCTTAGGGCCGGAAGCATCCGCCGTAATAAACGGCAGATTGATCTCGTGCTCCATGGTGGTAGAAAGCTCGATCTTGGCCCGCTCCGCCGCGTCGCGCAGACGCTGCAAAGCCATCTCGTTGCCCTTGCCACGCAAGTCGAGCCCTTCATCTTTCTTGAATTCATCAATCAGCCAATCCACCAGCCGCTGATCGATGTTGTCGCCGCCCAGGTGCGTGTCACCATTGGTCGCTTTCACCTCGATCACGCCTTCGCCGACCTCAAGCACCGAGATGTCAAAAGTCCCGCCGCCAAAGTCGTACACGGCGATAGTCTCGTCCTTGCCCTTGTCGAGCCCGTAGGCCAGTGCGGCCGCCGTTGGCTCGTTGATGATGCGCTTCACGTCGAGCCCGGCGATTCGCCCCGCATCTTTGGTAGCTTGCCGCTGAGCGTCGTTGAAATAAGCCGGCACCGTGATGACCGCCTCAGTGACCTTCTCGCCCAGGTAGTCCTCAGCCGCCTTCTTAAGCTTCTGCAAAATCATCGCGGAGATCTCAGGCGGAGTAAACTTCTTACCCTGCGCCATAACGGCCACATGGTCGCCGTCCCGCTCAACCTTGTAGGGGACCATCTTCAGTTCTTCGCTAACCTCGTCGTAGCGCCGCCCCATGAAGCGCTTGATCGAGTAAACCGTGTTCTCAGGATTGGTTATGGCCTGCCGCTTAGCGACCTGCCCCACCAACCGTTCGCCAGTCTTCGTAAATCCAACGACCGAAGGAGTAGTCCGGCCACCTTCTTCGTTCGGTATAACTTTCGGCTCTCCACCCTCCATAACCGCTACGCAGGAGTTGGTAGTGCCCAAGTCAATTCCAATAATCTTTCCCATAACGCATCCTCCGATAGAATAAGTGCTTTATAATCAGTGTAATGATCATTACGCTCCGGGCTATGCTATAACCTGAGCGAATCATTGTCAAGTTTTTAGATGCTATTGGGAGTGAAGAAGTTGCGGTTGCTTTTGTCGGTGCAAGTATGGGGTACGGGGCGTCCCGCCCGTCCAAGCCGAGCAAAACTCGGCCCGGCTTCGGCTCTTACTGTTGACAGAGGAAGAACCGGGGCGCCCAGGTCCTCGCGCATGCCCGATGCCATGGCTTCCGTCCATCCAGCCCGTGAGTGGAATCACATCGAACGGTGATGCCTGTCATTGCAGCTGGTGGCCAGAATAATAGCGTATTAATTAGTAGGCTTCGTCTCTCCGAAGAGCTGTTCCTACCCATCGGAACGCAACACCCCCGAGGCGAGTCCCAGGCAACCGCGTCTTTTGAACTGCGGGCGCTCCTCCGTTTGGTCGAGAGGCCAGCTGCCAATGAAAGACAAGGAGGATCGATCCTATGACCATGCGCAAGATTTTGGTGGGGTCGTTCTCCTCGCCTGCATCAGTGAGAGAGCAGCCCCCGAAGCTGAAGTTGAACTGCGGGCCTTCAATCTCACTACGTATGTGAAGTCTTTGCAGCAATGATCTGGCCAGTGAAAAGAGTCACATCATGGTCCAGCGATCTGCCACCGTCGCGCTAACACCATTAGGAGGAATTATGGAACTCACGTTAACCATAGAGGAGTGGGAGCTTTTGTCGGAGATTCTCGATGAAAGGCATCGTGCGCTGCTGAGAGAGATCTCGCATACGGACCATCGCGAATTCAAGCATGCACTGCTTAAGAGGGAGAAGCTTCTCGAGTCGGTTGTGAACCGTCTCAGAGTGATGCAACCAGCGTTGGAACCGATGTCGGAACTTCGCCATTGACACTGCTGGGCGGGTGGCCCGGGCAATCGCACCATGCTGAACTCTCGAGGGTGCCCCGTCCAAGCTCCGCTTGGGCGGGCCCGACCGCCCAAAGGCCGTTTGGACCGGCGATTGACTGGCCGGTGCCTAATCCTCACTCGCGCGCCTTCTTTCTCTCGTCGCTCATCACCTTCCGCAGAGCCCGGTTGATCCGTGTCTGGTAGCCCCGCCCGCCCTGTTGGAACCATGCCAGCACGTCCGCGTCCAGCCGTAAAGTCACCGGCTTCTTCAGCGGCTTGTACATGCCAGCCCACTCCTCCGGCAGGTACTGCGGACGCCTCCTCGACCCCGCCGACGCCGCAATTGCGGTCACTTTTCGCGCTGCTCTCGCCCGCTTCGTAACTCGTTTCCGTCGTTTCATTTGAGTCATTATGTACGTATATAATCATACGAACACAAATACAAGTACAATGTTCCACGTGAAACACTTTTCGCATTTACGCTCGTATCTATTGAACTGGATTACAAGGGGCTAGCGCACCGGCGACCAGCTACATCCCCGGAAACTTCATTCCCGCCATGCGCCGCGCGAAACTCGGCTTGCCCATCTGCTTGAACATTTTTTTCATCTGGGCATACTGCCGAAGCAGGTTGTTGACTTCCTGCACGCTGGTGCCGGAGCCGCGGGCGATGCGCTTGCGGCGG
>Ga0074044_10004085_pt1 | contig 12212 bp, 10 predicted proteins | sample BogForMeECP23OM1_FD_94443 | JGI IMG/M metagenome (GOLD analysis project Ga0074044, IMG submission 94443) | Bog forest soil microbial communities from Calvert Island, British Columbia, Canada - Bog Forest MetaG ECP23OM1 | ecosystem: Environmental > Terrestrial > Soil > Wetlands ...
GCCACCAGCCGCTAGCCACTAGCCACTAGCCACTAGCCACTAGCCACTAGCCACTAGCCACTAGCCACTAGCCACTAGCCACTAGCCACTAGCCACTAGCCACTAGCCACCAGCCACCAGCCACCAGCCGCTAGCCGCTAGCCACAGCCCGAGCCCGAGCCCGAAGCCTTTGCGAAGGGAAGCACAGATCGGAAAACAGTTTGCATTCCGCGGCCCCGAGCCCGCACACTGGCAGAATCTGCTTCAAACCGAAACGCCCCGAATGCCAGACATTGAGCGTTCAACGACGACCAGCGAATACCCCATGAAGGTCTGCGACCTTACGCAGTTCTATTCCCCATTCAGCGGCGGGGTGAAACGCTATCTGGAGGAAAAGCGAAAGTATGCAAACGCCCTTGGCCACGAGCATCTTCTGATTGTTCCAGGGAAAAAAACCGAGAAAATCGAAACACCCGGAAACAAAACGTTTCTTATCGGATCACCGCTGGTTTCCAGGACCTCGCGTTACCGCGCCTTGCTCAACCTGAACGCTGTCGAAGAGGTTCTCGCACGGGAGAATCCAGACGTCATCGAGTCGAGCGATCCATACCAGGTCGCCTGGAAGGCGATCGCATCCGGTGAGGCGCTTCGCATCCCGGTCGTCGGCTTTTACCACTCTCATTTTCCAGAGGCTTACCTTCGCACCACCATGAAGTATCTTGGCGAGACCGCGACAAATGTCATGATGGAGGTGGCGAAAAACTATGTTCGCAATCTTTATAATCACTTCCGCAAAACGTTCGTTCCCTCGACCGGGTTGGCTCAGGTTTTGTCTGCTTGGGGCGTGGAGAATATCGTCTTAAGCGAATTAGGCGTCGACACTCTGGTTTTCAATAGAGCCCCTGACAAGTTTGCCACTCGGATTGCGTTCGACATTCCAAAAGACCGGATCGTGCTGCTTTACGTTGGGCGGCTCGCCCCTGAAAAGAACGTGAAAACGCTTTTTCAAGCGTTTGATCTGCTGCACAGAGAAGCACCCGGACGATTTCATTTGTTCGTTGTCGGAGACGGCCATTATCGAGATGACTTGATCGATCTTCAGAAGGAAACAGGGGCCGTGACGTGGCTCAGGTATAGCTCGGATCAATTAATGCTCGCCAAAATCTATCGAACAGCAGAACTGTTTGTTCACCCCGGCGTTCAGGAAACGTTCGGTCTCGTTGCCCTGGAGAGTCAGGCGTGCGGAACACCGGTAGTCGGAATCCGGGGAAGCTATATGGATCGAATCATTTTCGCCGACCAGTCTCATTGGGCAGAAGAGAATTCTCCCGAATCGCTGGCCGCCGCTATCCGAGCCATGAGCGAGACCGATTTGGAGACCGCCGGAATCGAGGCGAGCCGCCGGGTGATCCAGCGCTATCCCTGGAGCAAGGTATTCGAGAGGATGTTTGATATTTACGAGCAAATCAGAGCCTAGAGCGCACGTAAGCGAAAGCTCCAGCTTTTACCCTCTTTTATCTCGACGGCGAGCAATGTAGCATAGCATAGGCTTTCAACCTGTCCCGAGAGATGACTTCGCGCGGCCTGTGGAATCGGCAACGACGCGGCAGTGTCTCAAAGTCGTCGCTCAAACTGTGCAGAACACAGGCTGGAAGCTGCCTATGCTACATTGCGCTCTCGCCTCGTCGACCTTGACCGTACGAGTACGAGTTTCAAGACCTTAAGTGAACAGGATCGAGGCTAGCGGCAAAGGCTGGAGCCTTCGCTTACGTTGGCGCTTTCGATCGTTGCCTACTTTTTAACTAAAATCTGCGAAATCGGCGTAATCTGCGGTTTCAATATTTGGGTTTATGCTTAAATCTCCTGCATGGACTGCAGAGCGCTCGAGGCCAAAGACTTTCAAGTCCGCAACTATCATCAATCCGACCGGGAATCGGTACGGGCACTTTGCTGCGAGACCGGATTTCTGGGAAACCCGATCGACCCGGTGTTCGAGGATCGGGAACTGTTTGCGGATTTCCTGACCGAGTATTACCTGAAGCACGAACCGGATTCTGCATTCGTGGTAATAAAGGACAACGTCGTGAAGGGCTATCTTCTCGGGTCACGTCGCCCGTTGAATCACCAGATTCACAGCCTGCTTCAGAATATAATCTACGGCGGAAAAGTGCTAAGCCGTTACCTCGGCTATCGACAGGAATCTCGACGATTCATCCACTGGATTGTTTCAAAAGCGTGGCGTGAAGTGCCCGCCGCTCCGCGGACGATCGGGCATTTTCATGCCAACCTTCTCCCGGAAGTAAAATCTATCCTGGTCTTCCGTAAGCTCCTCGAGACCTATTTCCGGTACCTGCACGATCACGGCGTAAAACAAGTCCACGCGCAGATGGTTACATTCGACGGCCGGCGCGGTTTCAAACTGTTTGAGCGCTACGGATTCAAAGTGCTCAATCAATCCGAGATCACCAAATACCGCCAGTTTACCGATCAATCGGTGTATCTCTGCACGATTGTCAAAGAGTTTCAGGAAAAGAGTGATCGGCTGCTGTACCCGGTTAGGTGAGGAGCGTATCGGCGTATCGGCGTGTGGGCGTGGCGATCCGGGTTCGACAAGATGTGAGGCGGGCGCTATTCTCCCGCTCTGAATGCACGCCTCTTACGATTTTCTGGTCGTTGGCGCAGGATTTTCCGGTGCTGTTATTGCCGAGCGGTTAGCGCGGGTTTCCGGTAAGCGCTCCCTCGTGGTTGATCGCCGGGCTCACATCGCGGGCAATGCGTTTGATCGCTATGACGATGCAGGCGTCCTGATTCACCCTTATGGCCCGCACTATTTTCGAACCAACTCCGATCGGGTTAGAGAGTACCTGAGCCAGTTTACGGAATGGCAACCAGTCAATTACAAAATCCTTTCGTTCACTGACGGTCGCTTTTGGAATTTCCCGATCAATCTTAACACGTTCGAGCAATTCATCGGCCGGCCATCGACCAGCGAAGAGATGGAACAGACTCTTGCCCAATGGAGGGTACCGATTGATCAGCCGAAAAACTCCGAAGAGGTCATCGTCTCTCAAGTAGGGTATCAGCTTTACGAGAAATTTTTTAAGAATTACACCCGCAAACAGTGGCGCCGCGATCCTGGAGAGCTTGATCCGAGCGTATGTGGACGGATCCCTATCCGGACAAACCGTGATGACCGGTATCTAACGGAGCGTTTTCAGGCGCTGCCAAAACACGGTTACACCGCGCTGATCGAGCAAATCCTTGATCATAAAAAAATCGAAGTTCGACTTGGAACCGAATTTCGTGCTGCGCTCCGGCAGGTGAACTTTGAACATCTTATTTATACCGGACCGGTTGACGAATTTTTTGATAATCAATTCGGCCCCCTGCCGTACCGTTCACTCCGGTTCGAACCGGAAACATTGCCGATGGAATATTATCAGCCCGTCGTGCAAGTGAACTATCCCAATGATTACGAATTCACGCGCATTGTGGAAACCAAACACATCACCGGACAAAAACTACCGGTCACGACCATCGTTCGCGAATATCCAGAAGATTTCGGGCCGGGAAAAGAGCCATATTATCCTGTTCCGGCCACAGACGCTAAAGCGATCTACCAAAAGTACGCTGATCTGGCCGGTAAACAGGAAAAGGTCAGCTTTATCGGGCGGCTGGCTACCTATCGCTATTACAATATGGACCAGGTCGTGGGCATGGCACTGGCCGAATTCGACCGGTTAAGCTGAATTGATACAAGAGAGTCTCGCACGGAGGGCACAGAGGTCACGGAGGATTTTTAAGGCCAGATCAATCGATTGGCCGCGAAACGCCATGGGTATGCTCGATTCCTCGGAAGATTGTCGACTGAAAACGGAGTCGCTCAATTGCTGGAGGCCTGGCGCTAGGTTAAATATCCCGGCGCCAGGCTAGTGATTTTGGGAAAAGGGACCGGAGGAACAAGGCTTCGCGTATTGGCTCGCGTTTCAGAAACAGTTTAAGCCTACCGATCTCCTATCGAATATGGCAGTCGCAGGTCAGAAACCACGGCTCATGTTATTGACACTAAGAAATGATACCCGTTTGAATCGCATTCTCTGGTTACCGATCTTTTTACGATTACCGAAGTGCTAGGATCTTAAATTAATAGTAGTATCAGGAAGCAAGGCGTCCGGAGCGGTTCCAAAATACGGCGTGGCGAGTTCGTATTTACGATCATGCTCTCCAATATCGGTGGTCAGAAATGCCACTTTCACTTCACCTGAGCGCGATAACAGGTTTCAAGTCGTTCCGCAACGTCATCCCATGAGTAGAACTTGATGGCAGGTGCGCGCATGCTAGGGCATTTTTCGTAAAACGAACGGAGTGTGCCCGGGTTTTGACGGGTTGTGGAAGCGTCAAAATAGCTCGCGTGCGCGCCGAAACATTCTCGAGACCAAGGTTGATCCGGCACAAGTAGGGGAAGCCCGCAGGCTGCGGCTTCATGGGCGGAAAGGCACCAGTTTTCGTATTGGCTGAAAAGAACAAAGCCCTGACTAGGTTGCAGCAGACCGATCATCTGCCCAGGGTCGGTAACATGGTCGTGGTAGAGGACGAACTGGTCGTCAATTAAATCCGCGAACTTCTTCCAGTATGGATCGCTCAGGTCGTAGGGCTTCCCCACGAACAAAATGGGCACCTGCGCCTCTTGGGCCATCACCGCCAGTTCAACGGAGCGCTTCCGGTTCGTGATGGTGCCCGTGGTGATGAGATAAGGCTTTAAGCGAGAAGACTTCCCCGCTTCCAAGAAAGACCGATGGAGACCGAGAGGTACGGTGCTGATCCGGGAATGATGCACGCCGAAGACGGTGTGCAGGACACGCTTTTCGGCCTGAAGGCCGACTATCATTTGATCCGCTAACCGGAAGCTTTCCCAATTCAGCTGATTTTTAATCATTCCCCATCCGGGTAAAGCGAGCATCGTGCGTGTGATCGCGCCTTGGATTTTGAGTTGTAACAGTGATCGGTTACAAGTAGCCGTGAACAGGTGTGTGACGACGACTGGAATTCTCTTTTCTCGTGCTAGCTTAAGATAAGAAACGGATGGGACACCGAAGTGATGGATGAGCTCGCCGGTTTGCTGGTCATCCCACCAGCGGACATATTCAATTTCAAGCCCCCGGCTTTCGAGTGCGGCTTTGGTTTGTTCAATCTGGATTTGAAAACCGCCGTGGGCAAAAGCGAAGGGGCACGAATGAGCAAAGAGAATCTTCATAAGGGACAGACAAGGAATTGAGATTGCAGACCAATGTTACTCGAGAGAAGCAGAAAATTAAAAAATCGTTCCTCGCAAAAGGATAGGTGTTCTAATCCACGCGAAATGAGGCGACCAATCACCGGCACGATGCCAACCAAGAACAAAAGATAAGAGTCCTTGATGCCTGGTGGGAGCAATTCTGTAGATTAGTCTTTGGAGCCAGTGCGCCGAAGGATGGGTTCGTCGGCATGGCCTTGGCCGAGTTCGACCGGTTAAGCTGAATTGATGCGCCCCGCAAAGACGCAAGAGAGTCTCGCACGGAGGCCACGGAGGATTTTAAGCGAGATCCATCGATTCCCTGCGAAACACAATGGGTACGCGCTATCCCTGGAAAGATTCTCGCCTGAAGAGGGAGTCGCTGAATTGTTGCAGGCCTGGCGCAAGGTTGAATGTCCCGGCGCCCGGCTAGTGATTCGGAAAAGGGACTGGAGGAACAAAGGCTAGGCTTCAAGGATTCGCTCGCGGTTCAGGACATTTCTGAGCCTACCGATCTCCCTTCGAATAGTATGGCAGCTAGCTATTGACTTTAAAAAATGATGCCAGTTTGAATCTGGTTCTCCATTACAGTCAATGGTTAAGTCGCGGCACCCCCATCCAATAACTTCATGAGGAGCTATGATAAGAAATACACATCCCGTCGTTATTTAAACCAGATGAGCCAACTAACTGGATAATAGTCTTATCTATTCCTGCCCCTACATGATAATTCCCGCTCCATATCGTATTAGGACCAGTAGCAACATTTCCGCCTTTGGTTTGATATAGTCCAGGGGCATAAATCAAAGTAACACTAGTCGTTGGCGTATCACTGCCTTGCCACATGTACAGTGCCCATATAGCATCCAATTTAGCTGGGTGCTCGCATCTAAAGGGCCGACGCGCTGCTTCCTTTCCAAATGGTGGAGTCGTGCTTAAATAATATGTAGTTTTTAGTAACGCCCGCTTCGGCCGTTGTCAGGGACAAAGAGTTACACGAGAAACAACCGATGGTCGGCTGAAAACGGAGTCGCTCAGGTGCCGGAGGGCTGGCGCCTCTTCAAATTTCCCGGCGCGCGTCTGGTGACTGCGCGATCGAGATCGGAGGAAGAAAAGCTTCGGGCTTTCGTGATGTAAAATGCCATGTATAGCCGGACGCTACTTTTCACATTAATACTCTCCATCCCAGGCGCCTAAAGCGCTCAACTGCGCGCTTTGGATTTAACGTTGCCAGGAAGTCCGGTCTGTCTCTGCCCTTTAAAGGCACGGATTTCACGATCGGCATTAGCAAAGGCGCCAAGAGCCGATGGTGCATAGAAAAGATGGTATAGCCACACTCCAAGAGCAATTTCTGGAGTTCGCTCGGATACGGATTTTGATCTTCGAAGATGATGTCCCTGATACGTCCTTGGCTCAGCAGATGAGCAGCGCCGCGCGCTACTTTGAGCTCGTGCCCTTCAACATCCATCTTGCAAAAGTCCACTTTCAAGTTCGGGCCAAGGATTTTATCCAAGCTATCAAGCTGGATTTCCAGAGTCTGGGCTCCGACCTTCGCGTCAGGAGCAGCGATTTTCCCGAGGCCCCGATTGCCGGCCCAGTTAGGGTCAATTTCCATCTCAGCAGGTCCTTCGTGATCGCTCAGCCCCAAGTTGTAAAGACTGACGGGCGCAAAATGCTTTTTGTTGTTGAAAAGCTGCATGTTCGTGCTAAGTTCGGCGAAAACCTCCGGATGAGGTTCAAAGGCGTAGACTTTACCAGTTTCCTCGGCTTTCCGGCTCATGAGGCTGGTCATCTGACCAATGTTGGCCCCGATGTCGATCGCTGTTTCTCCGGCATCCAACAGCCGGTCAATTGCTTCAGCCACGATCAGATCAAAAACTCCATAATACCAAATGTTTGATCCAATAGTTTCGGCGGGACGGATAAGGATCGTTGCCCCCCAAGGCAACCTCACGGGTTCAAGATCGCGGGCGGGTGCAAAAAAAGCCCTCTTGAATCGGACAATGATCTGCCTCGGCCGGTAGAAGTATTCAGGCGTCAGAAAAGGCTTAAGTGGGTTCATCATAAGACTGCTCAACGCGTAACCCCACTCTTAGATCTCTTCTACAAAGATTTATTGTAGTCGTCTTTGAATCGTGGGTGCGAGCTTGTAAACGTGTCGTTCAAGCTTTAACGGATCGGGCAGGAACGGAGAACTTTTGACCAGATCAATCGATTCCCTGCGAGACACGCAAAACGACAATCGAAAGGTAAAGGAAAGAATCCGCCGCTCGGCGCTGAGCTAAACATGGCTATGAACGGTCCGCGACAATCTCCGTGAACACCGCAGCCTCCGTGCGAACTTTTCTCTTTTGGCATCTTACGCTGACCAAGTGGTGCTCTCTCTCCATGTCGCTAGAGCTTTCGCTTACCTTCCGAAGACCAAATGGAGAAAGATTGGAATTTTTTGCGGCTCTGAATCGAAAAGCCGGTTAAGCTCACTAGCCACCAGCCAAGTATGACCCTGATGCCCCGGCTCAAAGTCCTCCGAATCTTTGGTCGCTACCGGGACTATGGTGGCGAAGAGGCTGCTGCGCGACGGATACATGAAACGCTAAAGCCGTACATGGATGGAGAGTGGTTTGAATCTTCGACCGACGCAATGCTCGGCACCTCTCTCCCGAACCGAATTCTCGCTCCCTTCCGAGTGATCCATAACGAGCGTATCGGGCAGGAATTGCGCCGGCTGCAAGCAGACAGAAAGTTTGACGCCTGGGAAATCCATAATGTTTTCCCTTCACTTTCCCCTTCGGTATATGCTGCCGGGATCCGGCTCGGCGTCCCGCTGATCCAATATCTGCACAATTACCGCCTGAGCTGTGTCAATGGGATGTTTCTGAATCACGGTAAACCCTGCGTACGGTGCATTAACGGCAATTTTCTTCCCGCGGTTAAAACAAAGTGTTGGCGAAACAGTCGGGTTGCCTGCGGCTTCACGGGATTGGCTCTCACGCGCATTCGGCGCCTCGAGATTTTTCGGCAGGTCAAAGCTTGGATTGCCATTAGTGAGGCCCAAAAATCGCTTCATATCCGGATGGGCATTCCGGCAGAGCGGATTCATGTTGTACCGCATTTCCTTGAGGTTACCGAAAATCAGGTTCCGCCGATTGGCCAGGATGGGTATGCGCTATTCCTCGGAAGATTATCGGCTGAAAAAGGAGTCGCTCAATTGCTGGAGGCCTGGCGCCAGGTCAAATATCCTGGTGCGCGGCTGGTGATTGCGGGAAAGGGACCGGAGGAAGAAAAGCTTCGCGCATTCGCTCGCGACAAAAGATTAACGAATGTGGAATTTCGAGGATTCGTGCCCGCAGAGGGGCAAGCCGATCTCTGGGCCGGCGCCAGATTTCTGGTCGCGCCATCGATCTGGGAGGAGCCTTTCGGCCTTGTCGTGCTCGAAGCCTGGGCACACGGGCGCCCTGTTCTTACATCGGATCGCGGGTCCTTCCCCGAGATAATCAATGCAGGAGGGTTGCTTTGTTCACCGGAGCGTCCCGCGGAACTGGCCGCGGCAATTCAGAAAATGTTTGAGGCCACGGATCTGGTAGCGAAGATGGTGGTTGCAGGTCAGAAACAATTGCAGACCCATTTTTCCAGAGAAACGTGGATCGATCGGATCCTATCGGTTTATGAAAGCTCTGGGCTCGTCGGGATGACGCTCGGATAACAATCGGCGGTTGAAAGCTTTCGCGAGGTTATGGTCCTTTTGTTGTTGATGCGACGCGGAGTTCTTCTGTATCGAGTTTGCTCGATGGCCTGTATCCTACGCAACCGTTTCTGCCGGCCAGCGAAACCCAATTTTGTGCGCTACGATCTTCTGCCTGCACTGAGGGGAATTCAGAGTAAAAATTTCGATGCTGAGATTCCGCCTCCGGTAGGCACCGGCAAGCAGTTTGCGAATCCGATGTTGAACCGTAGCGATAGCCGGAGTGACAATGTTGTGGGGACTACTCCGGGCTCGAAACAAGCGCCCCTCCTCTTTCGCGGCTTTTCCGATGCCTAAATTGGCACCGGTAAAATTAAACACGGCGAGAGGACGAGAAATCGTGGCCATTTTGATTCCCGCATCGAGCCAACTCAAAACTAAGGCCGCATCACCGACCTGTCTCCACTCCCTTTTGTAGGAAAGTCCGCGCTCCACTACACTGCGCCGAAAAAAGGTGCTGCTCGTGAACGTCCCGAGATGACAGGCAACGGTATGCGAGCGAAGCGGCAAAACAACGCGTCTGTAACCCAGCGGTATAAAATCGGCGCTCATTAAAATCGCATCACCAAAAACCACTTCGACCTCCGGGTTGCATGTGAAAAACCTGTGAACGATCTCGAAAGTTCCAGGCAAATACTGTTCATCAGAATTGAGGTGACCGATGATATCGCCTGTGGCTTTCGAAATGCCCTTCGTCAGCGCATCGTACATGCCGCGATCGGGTTCAACGAACAGACGGGCTCTCGGCATGCCTTCAAGCCATTCCAAGCCTTTTCCATCACCGCCGTCCTGAACGATTTGCTCAAACGTGACTCCGACCTGGTCTGCAACGGAATTGGCGCATAGACGAACCCAATCGGGTTGCTTAAATGTGGGCGTTACAATGGAAAATTCCATATTCGCAAAATGAAATTCGGATCGAAGGACATAAGGATTTCGATATCCGGCTTGGCCTCCCTAACAGACTCCAGAAACTTGCGCAAGGTCAAGGTACAATTTGAGGTTCTCGCGCCGCACGGGTTTACTGAATCTCGTTTGCTCGATGGATTAAGTTATGGTAGCGCCCTTTTGAAGCCTGAACTTGGAACGCACGCACGAGTTGTAAATTCTGAAGCGATGACCTTTTTTCCATTATGCCACACAACAAGCCTGATTTGGTGGCGCTCAATCGTGGCCAAAGCTTGAGCGAGGCGGATGATTTCACAGAAGAACGTTATGCTCAGTTCGTTCGCCACTTACCTCCCCATGCCAAAGCGGTGTTGGACGTCGGTTGCAACACCGGACGGGGAGGCGCAGTCTTAAGACGACTCCTGCCCACGATGAAAATTGACGGCCTGGACTGTGTCCAGGAGAGATTGGACGGTATCGCCGACGACATCTACGACCGCCTGATTTGTTCCTTCGCCAATGCCATCGACATGAAGTCCGGATCCTACGATGCAATTGTGGCAGGAGAATTCCTCGAACATGTGCCACCGGAGCAGGTCTATTCGACGTTGTGTGAATTTTTTCGCCTGCTTACGTTGCGAGGACGCCTCCTGCTGACCACGCCAAACCCGCGCTACCTCAAAAACCAACTCAGAAATCTAAGTGTTTTGCTCGAACCGTCCCACGTAACACAACACTATCCCGAACGTCTCGGCAGGCGCCTGATGGATGTCGGATTTTCGAATATTACCGTGCTTGGCAGCGGTCGAATGATCCGCAAACTCGGAGAGAAATTTCCAGTTCTTCCAGTTTACGGAAGTTATTTAATACTCGCGACGAAGTGGTGAAAGCGCTCAAACTGGATTCCTGCTTCCGCATTTTCACCTGAATACAAACGGCTTAGGAGATCCACGATATCGACATCGGAAGCACCCGTTTTGGCATTGCAAATGTCACCGCATCTATGAGATGCGTGCCGACTCGGACCTTCCTTCCTCCACATGAAAATTTTGGTTTCCGCTATTGCCTGTAACCCGCTTTTGGGATCAGAAGCGTACGTTGGCTGGAGTGCCGTCCGTGCGCTCGGACGCACTCACGAGCTCTGGGTGATCAGCAGCAGCCAAGGGAAAGAGGGTGTTCAAGCCGCGGTCGCAAAAGGGGACGTCCCGACCAACATCCATTTTGTTTACCACGGGCGGGCTAAAGAAGAATTCGATAGAACCTTTTTGACTCCGTGGCATCCAAATCGGCTTATCGCCCGGTTGTCGAATTGGCTCAATTACTTCGAGTGGAACAACGGGTTGTTGGACCTGGCAAGAGAACTTCATGCGCAAATAGGCTTTGACCTGGTCCATCATGTCACATACGCCACCTGGCGAGTTGGTTCGCCGCTAGTCTGCCTTGGGGTGCCCTTTGTTTGGGGTCCGATCGGTGGGGGCGAGGATATGCCGCTGCCATTTGTCCCAATACTCAGTGTGCAGGGCGCCGCTTTCGAAATTTTCCGAAAATTCTCCAATTTGGTGAGCACATTTTCGCGCGCCGTTCGGCGTACAGCTCGGGTGTCGTCTCACATCTTCGTCGCCAATAAAGAAACCGAGTCCACTGCGGCAAGATTGCGCGGGCGCAAAATAGGCGTCTCGCGCCTTTTGCAGGTTTTTTTTTCTGATGAGTCTATCGCCAAATTCAGCGCCGATCCCGAAAGAAAGAGTTTTGCAGGAACCCTGCGGTTTTTTGCTGGTGGCATGTTGGAAGGCCGGAAGGGCATTGCTTTGGCTATTCGCGCTTTTTCCGAGGTGCACGCGATCGGCGTGCCATTCGAATACATGTTCGGCGGCAACGGACCTGAGCTGAGATATCTGACCAGTCTAACAGAACGGCTGGGGCTTTCTGACTGCATTCATTTCAGTGATGGCTTTTACGGTGATGCTTACGTTACGCGATTGAGGCAAACCCACATTTATCTGATGCCTAGTTTGCGCGAGACAGCATCAATCACCCTGATGGAGGCGATGCTGGCGGGTTGCGTTCCGATTGTTCTGGATGCGGGTGGACCCGGAGAGATCGTTAATGAGGAGTGTGGCTTCAAGATCAAGCCGCGGTCGCCCCGGTATGTCATCGAACAGATCCGAAATATCATCGTTAGTATCCACGCCGATCGGGGAATTCTTAAGCGGCTAGTATTACTCTGTTAAGTAGAATCATCGATCTTCTCCGGGAATGTCGAGTGGCAATAGGGACAGCGTCCGGTCGATCTCAGTAGCCACGGCCGGATCGCTTCCAGGATCTTCTCCA
>Ga0074044_10004086_pt1 | contig 12212 bp, 6 predicted proteins | sample BogForMeECP23OM1_FD_94443 | JGI IMG/M metagenome (GOLD analysis project Ga0074044, IMG submission 94443) | Bog forest soil microbial communities from Calvert Island, British Columbia, Canada - Bog Forest MetaG ECP23OM1 | ecosystem: Environmental > Terrestrial > Soil > Wetlands ...
CGCCAACCGAATATTTTCCGGTCGCAAGGAAAACAAAGCGGGACCATCCGGCAGCCCCACTCTCCAGGAGACCGAGCTGCAACAAACGATTCCGTTCTTCACTTCGCCACGAAGCAGATTAGTGTGCCCGATGAACTGCGCCGTATAGGCCGTCGCGGGGCGACTGTAGATTTCACGTGGCGAAGCCACTTGTTCCAACTCGCCCATGCGCAACAGCGCGATGCGATCCGACATGACCATGGCTTCTTCCTGGTCGTGGGTAACAAAGACGAACGAAATACCGACCTCCCGCTGCAACGATTTCAGTTCTACCTGCATTTGCCGTCGAAGATTGGCGTCCAGCGCGGAAAGCGGTTCATCCAGCAGTAACAGCCGCGGCCGGTTTATCAGGGCGCGGGCGAGCGCAATGCGCTGCTGTTGTCCGCCACTGATGTTAGCTGGCTTCGAGCTGGCAAACGCAGTCATCTTAACCATGGCTAGCGCTCCTGAAACGCGAGCCGCAATCTCAGCTTTGGGCAGCTTGGCCACGCGCAGCCCGTAGCCCACGTTTTCCTCCACGGTCAAATGCGGGAACAGAGCGTAGTGTTGAAACACCGTGTTAACGCGGCGCCGGTACGGCGGCAAAAGGTCAAGCCGTTCGCCCTCCATCAGGATCTCGCCAGAATTCGCGCTCTCAAAACCTGCAATGATGCGCAACAACGTCGTCTTGCCCGAACCGCTTTCTCCGAGAATAGTCAGAAATTCGCCCTCCGCAATTTGCAGAGAGATGTCACGCAGCACCGGATTCTTCCCAAAAGCCTTGGCAACATTGCGGATCTCAAGCAACGGTTGCACACCCGACATGTCAGAACGAACTACGGGTTCGGTGATGGTAGCCATGTGGTTCAGTAGCGCCGCCGTCCCGGCGGCTGTCGTGGGGGCGTCCCGCCCACACCTCCGAGGGCAAGATGCCCTCGGGACAGCCGGCAGGATGCCGGCGCTACACGATCAGAATTATTGTGCTGCCTTCACTTCATTCCAGATCTCAACGTACTTCGCCCGGCGCGGCACGTCCTGCCAGAAGTAGATGTGCCTCTGATAATTGTCCACATCATCAAGATGCAGGCTCTTGACCTGCTCCGGCGTCATGAACTGCGCGGCTTGCGGATTCGCTGGCGTGTACCCAGTCACATCCGCGACCTTCTTCTGTGTCTGCGCCTCAATCATGTATTCCAGAAATTTGTAAGCCAGTTCCTTGTTCTCGCTGCCCGCGGTCACCATTAAATGGTCAATCCACCCGGTGGTATTTTCTTTCGGAATGGTCTCACCGATCGGAAAGTTGAGCTTGCGAAGCTGGTTGGTCATCAGCGGCCATCCCATGGCCAGGACTACTTCATGGTTTTGAAATAGATTTGTGAGCTCGCCGCCGGTCGACCACATCTTGCGGATGTTCGGCTTCAACTCCAACAGCTTTTTCTTGACCTCGTCCAGTTCTGCGTCGCTGAGATTGTAAAGGTGAGTGGGGTCCGGTTTGTCGAAGCCCAAAACCTGTGCCGCCATGTACAAAGTGGATAGCTCGTCCCAGACGGAAACCTTGCCGCGGTATTTGGGATCCCAAAACACATTCCAACTATCGGGCGGTTGGGGAAATGCGGTGGTGTCATAAAGGATCGGGTTCGGTCCCCACATGAAGGGCACGCCATAGACTAATCCCTTGATGCGAACCAGGGGCAGGGAAGTGAGCTGGGGCGAAAGTTGGCTGTAGCTCGGGAACTTCTCTAGGTCGAGCGGCGCAGCTAAACCCGCCGCCGCGATCGAAGTGGCAACGTCGCTCGAGGGCGAGATCACATCGTAGTTGCCCGCGCTCCCACCCCGCAGCTTGGCAACCAGTTCGTCGCTCGAACCCATGTAGGAAGCAGTCACCTTGCAGTAGCACTGTTCCTCAAAGCCATGCACGAACGAGGGGTCAGCGTAACCTTCCCAGACGAGCAGGTTGAGTGTCGGATTTTTTTTGGCGCAGGAACCAAGCAGGAGAATAAATGTTGCCAGCAGCACCACCACCAGAAATTGTCGGGTCGTCAACGTGCCTCCATACTCTCTGCCCCGTGTGCTTCGCGCGGAGTCGGCTCTAAAAAGTTGGCGGTGTGTTTACCCACAACACCCGGGTTTCCGTGCGGCCCGGGTTGAACCAGCGATGCGGCGTAGCGCTCTCAAAATAGAAACTGTCACCAGGCTTCAACCGATACTCCACTTCCGCCACCGAAATATGCAACTGCCCTCGCAATACGTGTAAAAACTCCTCGCCTTCGTGCGTGTAGGATTCGCCGCTGCCAGCGCGGGGAGAAATGCGAAACAGGTGCGGTTCCATCACGGTGTTTCCCCACGCCAGCAATTCCATGCGGACCCCGGGTCCGGCCTCGAGGACTTTCCGCTTATCCGACGGCACCAATCGACTATTCGATTCCGCAGCATCGAAAAAATCAAGGATGTTGGTCTTGTAGAACCGTGCTAACTTGCGCAGAGTGCCGACCGATGCGCTCATGTGAGAACGTTCCAGAGCACTCAGGAATCCCACGGAGATGCCAACCTGCTTGGCCACTTGAGCCAAAGACAGACCGCGCTGCAGGCGCATTTGCCGTAGATGCGCTCCGATCGCCCCGCTGCTGCCGTTCGCAGCTGGACGCACCAAACCTTCGCGCTTGAGCAATTGCGCAATTGCGGGCGCGTTCAGCCCGCGCACTTTGCGCAAAAAACGCGCGCGCTTCAGCAGTTTCACATCTTCGGAGGTATAAAGACGATACTTACTGATCGTGCGACGGGGCCGGGTCAAGCCCACACTTTCCCACGATCGAATGACCGACGGAGAAACGCCTACCAGGCGAGCGACATCACCGATTTTCAAGTAAGCGTTTGGGTCGGCGGCCTTCATTTCTAAGAACTACGCTCCCCTGTCTCTTTCGGATCGATCACAGACCATTTTTTACTTGACACCGTGCGGCGGGTTCTCTAACCTTGCGCGATTATAGCAAGGTTTGATTTTCACGCAAGCATTGTTAGCTGGCAATCTTCCACCCCGAATCGGGAGGTGCTCAATGCATCCGTCTCTGGCGCATCGCGTGTCAGCATTCAGCCTGGCTGTGCTCGGCTTACTTACGGTTCTTACATTTCCTGCGTTGGGACAAAGCACCAGCGGCCGAATTGTCGGGCGTGTTGCCGATCCCACCGGCGCTGTCTTGGCCAGTGTGAAGATCACGCTGGTAAACGAGGCGACGGGAGCCAGTCGCGACACCCAGACGAACGCCAGTGGTGACTACAATTTTGTGGAAGTTGTACCGGGCAGCTATCGGGTCGAATTTGAACTCGCCGGTTTCAAGAAAAATGTACAGACCAGCGTGCTGGTCAATGTCAACCAGGTGGTCACGCTCAACTCCATACTACAGATAGGTGCGACTCAAGAAGTGGTGGAAGTAACCTCCGAAGCTCCTCAAGTGGACACTACCAGCACGCAACTGGGAGCTGTCATTAACAATCGCTCGGTGAATGAGTTGCCCCTGAACACGCGCGACACTTATCAGTTCCTGCAGTTGCAGCCCGGCGTGCAAGCCCAGCTTGGAAACGGCAACGGCAGCCTTTTCTACGGATCGCAGGACACAGGTTCGGTTTCGGTGAATGGTGGCCGCACCCGCGCCAATAACTTCAGCGTGAACGGCGGCGATGCCAATGACCAGTTCGTGAATCTTCCCACTGTCCAGCCGTCTCCGGATAGTGTCGAAGAATTTCGGGTCATTACAAATACGTTCGACGCGGAGTACGGCCGGAATTCAGGCTCGGTCGTGAACGTGATCACAAAATCCGGAACCAACAATTTTCACGGCGATATCTTCGAGTACTTCCGCAATACGGTTCTGGATGCGCAAGGCTACTTCAATTCGACTAGACCGCAGTGGAATCAGAACCAGTTTGGCGGGACTATTGGTGGTCCCATAAAAAAAGACAGTAGTTTTTTCTTCGTTTCCTATGAAGGACGTCGTATCCGGGAGGGAACTCCCGGCCCAGTGTTGAATGTTCCGACCACGGCGGAAAGAGGCGGGGATTTCTCTGGAGTGGGCGGTTTTGCCAACGGCGGATCAATCAGCGACTCTTTCGTGGCCAGCGTTCTCAACGCTCGATCGAACGGTGGCACGACCTGTCCGAACGCGATTACCGCGCTGGGTGGCACCACGCCGGCCGCGGGCGTGGCCTGGTCCTCGATTTTTCCAACCGGCGCGATTCCAACAGCGTGTCAGGATCCGGTCGCCGCCAACCTCATGCAGCAGTTTGTTCCGGGCGCGAACGTGGGAACTGGTCTCAACCAATCCGTTCCCGTCAGTACCGATAATGGCGATCAGTTCACCGTGCGCTTTGATCAGAAAATCAGCAGCCGGCAGAATTTCAGCGCGTACTATTACTTCAACGATATCCGCCAGTTTCAGCCTTACAATGAGTTCGAGGCGGCGGGCGCGGACGTTCCCGGCTTTGGCAACCTTAACGACAACCGCTTTCAGCAATATAACCTGAGCCACACTTGGACCATCACCAATGCCGTGGTGAACGAAGCCCGCTTTACCTACATGCGGCAGGGACAGCTCGGCTTCCTCAAGCCCCAGACTAACAACGCGGTGACCGCGTCGTGTACGGGCGCAGCGGCCGCTTTCTGTTTCACCGGCACGTCGGATTCCGCGCCCGTCAACAATCTCCTGACCAGTTTTGGTATTCCCGCCGGGAAAGGCGGAATCACTCCTGGCCTGCCCGCGAATTTGACGGGAGTTCCATACGTCAACATCAGCGGCGGATCTTCCTTTGGCAACAACTTTGAGGGCTTCCTTCCTCAGGTCGGCAACAGTTTTCAATGGTCGGACAACTTGACTTGGGTGAAAGGCAACCATACTTTCAAGTTTGGCGTCGACATCCGCCGCGCCCGCTTCGACCAATACTATTATTTCGACGTCAACGGAGAATTTACTTTCAACAATTCCGGATCAAACGCCATCCTTCCTGGGGACGGGGATAACTACGCGGAGTTCCTCCTCGGTCTGGCCGATAGCTATACCCAAGGATCTGGGCAGCGGGAAGATATTCGCGCCACGGCGCTTTATCCGTTCGCGCAGGATAGCTGGAAGATTAAGCCGAACCTGACTCTCAATTATGGCCTTCGCTGGGAACTCAACACCCCGCTCACCGACATCGCCGGCCACGTTGAGACCTTCCGGCCCGGACAGAATTCGACCGTGCACCCGTGCGCGTTGTCGCCCTTAAGCGAAGCCTACTTTGGCGTGAGCAGTTCGAGTTGCGATGCTGTGGGAGTTACTCCTACGGGCTTGGTTGTGCCCGGGGACAAGGGCGTCCCGCCAGCCATGACCAGCACTTATTACAAAGCTTTCGCGCCACGCGTTGGGCTCGCCTATAGCCCGAACTCCAGCGGCGGTCTGCTGGGAAAGGTTTTTGGCAACAATGGCGCAACCAGCATTCGCGCCGGTTTTGGACTGTTCTACAACCCGATTGAAGAGCTTGTGCTGGCCCAATTCGGCGCTGAACCGCCGTTCGGAGGTAGTTCGTCGCTGTTCGATACGTTCTTTAACACTCCATTCGTTTACCAAGCCGGAGGAACGCCTGCCCCCAACCCGTTCAACGGCATTCTCAGCCCAGCACCCGGCCAACCCGTCGACTACTCCCTGTTTCGCCCGCTGCTCCTCTACGGCGAGTTCCAACCGCACCTGCGGACCCAGTACACTTCGCAATACAACCTCACCATCCAGCGGCAACTTACAAAAGATATGATGTTGCAGCTTGGATATGTCGGATCGGAAGGACATCGCTTGCTGGCCTCGCACGACATAAACCCATCCAGTCCCCAGACCTGCCTGGACATGATTTCGCTTTACAACTTGAACCCGAACAATGTTACCTCCTTCGGAACCCCGACCCAGTGCGGTCCCTTCCTCGAAGACACCCAATGGAGCGTTACAGTTCCCTCTGGCTTCCAATTCCATATGCCGAGTGGTCAAGTCTTGAATGGCTCGGGACAAACCTTGCAGTTTGTTGGATTGCGGCCTTACTCCTCGCCAACCTGCAACCCGTTGACTGGTACCGGCTGTCCAACGGACGGTGTTCCGGTGTTTAGCGATATCTTTGCCGAAGACACTATCGCCAGCTCCAGTTACAACGCCTTCGAAGCCATGCTCGAAAAACGTTTTTCGCATGGCTTGCAGTTCCAGGCCTCCTACACTTTGAGCAAGTCCCTGGATGATGGTTCAACCTTTGAGGAAACCCTCGACCCTTTCAACTACGCGGCCAGCCGCGGACTGTCGCTGTTCAATTCCCACCAGCGTTTTGTGGTCAGTTACGACTGGGAGTTGCCCGTCGCGCAGCATAAGGGTTTCGCCGGGGTGTTATTGAATGACTGGGCCATCTCCGGCATCACCCAATTTCAGAGCGGCTTTCCCATCCGCATGGATACCGAAAACGACAACGAACTGATTGCCAGCATCTTCTTTCTTGGTACGGAAGCGCCGCAGCAGGTAGCACCATTTCAAAAACTCAACCCTAAAACGAGTGGCGCCTTCTGGTTCAACCCTAACGATTTTCAGGATCCGCAACTGGGTCACTTCAATATCGGCACGCAGCGCAGTATCTGCTGCGGTCCCGGGCTTGAGGACTGGGACTTCTCAGTCCACAAGAAAATCGCACTAACCGAAGACCGGTATTTCCAGTTCCGCGCGGAGATATTCAACATTTTTAACCATACCAATTTCTACAATCCCGACGGTCACTTCTCCGACGGCCCGACTTTGTTTGGAAAAATAACCCAGGCCCAGGACCCGCGTCTGGTGCAGTTTGCGCTAAAATTCTATTTCTAGCCTGAAACCCGGGCGGCCCTCGCGCCCGGACATTCTAATGGCCGCACAGGCGGCTTGAGATCCCTGGAGACCCGGATGTACCCCGAATTGCAAAAGGAGCTCGAAACCTTCGAGCGTCGCACGCCCAAGTCCGCCGAATCCCACAAGAAAAACCTGAAGCGCATCCCGCTAGGCGTGGCCAGCAACTATCGCGCCTACGATCCCTACCCGATTTTCGTGAAGGAAGGCAGCGGCTCCCATTTCCGCGATCTTGATGGCAACGACTACATCGATCACAACCTCTGTTTCGGCGCGCTCATGGCCGGACACTGCCATCCCGCGGTCATGAAGGCCGTCGAAAAACGTCTGAGCACCGGAACCATGTTTGGCATGCCGCATGACATGGAATGGGAACTGGCCGAAGAAATTTGCAATCGCTTCCCGGTCGAGATGGTTCGCTTCGGCAGCAGTGGCACGGAGGCAACGATGCACGCCGTCCGACTGGCCCGCGCAGCCACCGGCCGCGACAAGGTTCTCAAATTCGAAGGCGGCTACCACGGGCTGCACGACGCCGCGCTGGTCAGCGTGAAACCTCACGCCCCAGAATTCGGTGATCCGAATGCTCCGACGTCTGTTCCAGGCGGTCTAGGTGTGCCGAAGGCAAGCATCGCAAATGTCCCGGTCGCCGCCTTTAACGATCTCCCCAGTGTCGAACTTCGCTTCAAGCAGAACCCGGACGAAATCGCCGCGATCATTCTTGAACCCATCATGATGAACGTCGGCCTCTGCATGCCACAGCGTGGATTTCTCGAAGGCCTGCGCGAAATCGCCACGAAGAACGGCGCGTTGTTGATCTTCGATGAAGTGAAGACGGGAGCCAAACTGAGCTGGGGCGGAGCCTCAGAATACTTTGGTGTGAAGCCCGACATGATCTGCCTCGCCAAGTCAATCGGAGGCGGTTTGCCGCTGGCCGCATTCGGAGCCCACAAGTCGGTCATGAATCTCATTTCCGAGCACAAGGTCTTTCATGGCGGGACCTACAACACGAATCCAGTCTCGATGGCTGCGGGCCTGGCGACATTTCGTGAAGTGCTCACGCGCCAGAACTACGCTCACGTGGACAAGCTCAGCCAGAAGCTCACCGGCGGCTATCGTAAGACAATTGCGAAGGTCGGTTTGCAAGCCTACATCGCGAGTGCGGGCGCAAACGGAGCTCTCATGCTCTATCCCAAGGAGGTCCGCAACTACCGCGACTGGACCGCAATCGATATCGACCTCTGGCGCCACTATTGGTTCGGCATGGTGAATCGTGGCGTGATGCCGCAACCATACTGGTGGGATGAGCAGTGGACCATCTCCGTCCAGCACACCGACGCCGATATCGACAAGCATCTCGCAGCTTTCGAAGATGTAGCGCCAGCTCTAGCCAAGGCGCAGCAAGAACGCACAGCAGAGGTGGTGGCCCACTAAGATCACGTGGGGACAGCCGCCCCCGGCTGTCCCGCGGAGCAAAGCCCCGCAGCGGTTTGGTATCAGTACACGGCTTCACAGACTAAGGACAAACTCGGATTTTGGGTGGCGCAGCGCTTCAGCGCTGCGATAACCGCCTTGGAATAAATCGGGGCTTTAGCCCCTGGGGTAATTAAAGTCGGCTTCGCCGGCCGAAGTCTCATTCTCAGGAGCGGATTTGTCAGCCAACGCCGAAGACGCCAACCAACCCCACCTCAAGCGCGTACTCGGCCGCTTCGATCTGGTGCTGCTCTTCGTGGTCGCCGTCTTCAACCTCAACGTCGTCCCCAGCATCGCGGCCAATGGCGGCGTCACGGTCTGGCTCTGGATCATCGCCTTGCTCCTATTCTTCTGGCCGCAAGGAATCGCCGTCATCGAACTCGCCCATCGCTATCCCGGCGAAGGCGGCGTTTACCTCTGGGCCAAAGAAGTCTTCGGCGACTTCCACGGATTCCTCTCCGGCTGGTGCTACTGGACCAACAACATGCTTTATGTTCCCACGGTGATGCTGTATTTCGTCGGCGTCTCGGTCTTCGCCATGGGCCCCGGCCACGCCGCACTCGCGGACAATAAGAACTTCGCCATGGTCGCATCCGTAGCTCTGCTGGCGTTTCTTACCGTGCTCAATATCGTTGGCTTGAGCGTGGGAAAGTGGCTCAACAACCTGGGCGGTATCGGCACTTTTGTTGCAGCCGCCGTTCTCATTGGCTTGGGCGTGACTGTCTGGTCACGCTTTGGAACGCCGGTCACGGCCGCGGATTTCAGAATTCCCGCGGACCCCAAGTTCGTCCTGAATTCATTCGGCGTGATTTGCTTTGGCCTGGTCGGACTGGAACTTGCCTCTGTGATGGGCGACGAAATCCGCGATCCCCAGAAAACCCTGCCCGGAGCGGTCGCCTGGGGAGCAGTGATCTCCGGCGCTCTCTACGTAGGCGCGACCCTGACGCTCTTGGTCGCCATCGGAAAAAACGACATCAACGTGCTGCAGGGAATCGTGCAGGCAGTCAGCCACATGGCCGGCAAGGTCGGTGTCGCCTGGATTATCGCTCCCTTCGCAGTCATGCTCAGTTTATCGATTGCCGGAATCGGCTCCGCATGGATGGGCGGCTCCGCCCGCATTCCATTCGTCGCCGGCCTCGATTCGTACATGCCCGCGGCCATGGGAAAAGTTCATCCCAAGTACGCCACTCCGTACGTAGCCCTGATCGTGCAAGGCATAGTGTCGCTCGTCCTGATCGTTCTCAACTTCACACTGTCCGGCGGAGTGCAGGAAGCCTTTCAGAAAATGTTGTCGGCCGCGGTCGTGCTGCAACTGATTCCATTTCTCTACGTCTTCGCTGCCTTAGTCAAATTTGCCATGCGTGGCTCGCTTCAAGGATGTTATGGCAAGAGAACGCTCATGTTTGCCGGTGTCGCTGGATTCATCACAACGACGCTGGCGATCGTCGTCGCCTTTTTTCCAGCCAAACAGATCACGTCATTGTGGAAGTACGAAGTCAGCATGTTCGGCATCACCGTGGGCTTCATCGCATTGGCCATGTTCTTCTTCTTTGGATACAGCCGGATGAAGACTCTGGAAACAGTTCGTGTGGAGACGGGCGACCCAACCGTCCATGCGAACGAACTTAATCGCTACTGAATTACGTAGGGACAGCCGCCCTCGGCTGTCCGGTCGAGCGAAGCTCGACTCATCGCGGGAGGAGATTATGCCAGGTGGAGTAAAGACTGAAGTTCGCACCTATCAGATGTACGTCAACGGCGAATGGGTGGATAGCAAGTCCAACAAGACTTTCCCGGTGTACGACCCGGCCACGGAAGAAGTGATCGCGCAGGTTCCCGAAGCCAATGCCGACGACGTCAACCGCGCCGTGGCCGCCGCGAAAGCTGCCTTCGACAACGGCCCCTGGGCCTCGACTACAGCGCAGGAACGTGGACGCGTCCTATTCCGTCTCGCCGAAAAAATCCGTCAGAACGCAGCCAAGCTGGCAGAGCTGGAATCTCGCAACACCGGCAAGCCCATCATAGAAGCAGAATTTGACATCGCCGACGTGGCGACGTGCTTCGAATATTACGGCGGCCTAGCTACAAAGATTCTGGGATACGTGAACCCGGTTCCAGACAACGCCGTGAGTCTCACGCTGAAGGAACCCGTCGGCGTGGCCGGGCAAATTATTCCGTGGAACTACCCGCTCCTGATGGCAGCGTGGAAACTCGCGCCAGCATTGGCTGCAGGCTGCACATGCATTCTGAAACCCGCCGAGCAAACGCCCATCACCGCGCTAGAAATGGCCAATTGGCTCACCGACGTGGGCCTGCCGCCAGGCGTGGTCAACATCATCACGGGATTCGGCGAAAGCTGTGGCGCCCCCCTCGTGCAGCATCCCGACGTGAACAAGATCGCCTTCACCGGCAGCGCCGCGGTCGGCAAGATTATCGTCAAACAGGCCGCCGATACGGTGAAGCGGGTCACGCTCGAACTCGGCGGCAAGTCGCCCAACATCTTTTTCGCCGACGCCGACTTCGAAGCCGCCATCGACGGTGCCCTTTTCGGTGTCTTCATCAATCAAGGCGAAGTTTGCTCCGCCGGCAGCCGCATCCTGGTGCACAAGCCCGTCTATAAAAAGTTCGTGGATGCGATGACAGAAAAAGCCAAGAAAATTAAGCTGGGATCGCCCGCCGATCGGGACACGAAGATGGGCCCGGTAGTCAGCAAAGACCAATACGACCGCGTACGCTCCTATCAGGAACTTGGCAAGAAGGAGGCCAAGTTGGCCACTGGAGGAGGACGCGCCCAGGGATTCGCCAAGGGTTACTACATCGAACCGACCATCTTCTACGACGTAACCAACAATGATCGCATCGCCCGCGAAGAAATTTTTGGCCCAGTCGCCGCCGTCATCCCCTTCGAAGACGAAAAAGACGCAATCAAAATTGCCAACGATTCCCCCTACGGCCTAGCCGCCGCAGTTTGGACGCGCGACATCTTCAAAGCATTCCGCACCGTGAAGTCGCTGCGTGCCGGAATCGTCTGGGTCAACCACATGCAACCAACCTACGTCGAAGCCCCATGGGGGGGCTACAAGCAATCCGGCTTCGGCCGCGAACTCGGTCCCTGGGGAATCGAGGAATATCTAGAAACCAAACAAGTACACATCAATCTCAACGAAGCACCAATCGGCTGGTACTAAACAACATGATTCTGACTCTCTGTCATCCTGAGCGAGGTGCGGCCTTCGCGCAAAGCGCGAAGGTCGCCGAGTCGAAGGACCTTGCGTCACATGGACGACGATCACGGCCGCAGGGAATTCGCACGATAACGCAGGAAGCACCGTCATGAACACCATTCAAATCAAAACTCCAATCCCGGGGCCAAAATCTAAGGCGCTGGCCGAGCGCCGTAACACCGTCGTTCCGCGGGGCATCTCGCAGGGAACCCCCGTGTACGTCGCGAAAGCCGAAGACGCCTGGCTGGAGGATGTAGATGGCAACCGCTACATCGATTTCGCCGGCGGCATCGGCTGCCTCAACATCGGACATCGTCGGGAGCCGGTAATCACTGCAGTCCGCGAACAGCTTGAAAACTTTCTGCACACTTGCGTGCAGGTCACGCCGTACGAAAACTACATCCGCCTGGCCGAACGAATGAACCAAATCACGCCCGGCAACTTCCCCAAGAAAACCTTGTTCGTGAATAGCGGCGCCGAAGCCGTGGAGAACGCGGTAAAAATCGCGCGCGCCCACACCGGACGCTCCGGCATCATCGCCTTCGAAGACGCATTTCATGGGCGCACCATGATGACCTTGGCCCTCACCAGCAAAACCCATCCCTACAAAGCCGGCTTCGCGCCC
>Ga0074044_10004088_pt1 | contig 12202 bp, 8 predicted proteins | sample BogForMeECP23OM1_FD_94443 | JGI IMG/M metagenome (GOLD analysis project Ga0074044, IMG submission 94443) | Bog forest soil microbial communities from Calvert Island, British Columbia, Canada - Bog Forest MetaG ECP23OM1 | ecosystem: Environmental > Terrestrial > Soil > Wetlands ...
CGGGAATCTGCTGGTGGAGAACCGCCACGGGCTGATCGTCAACACCGAGGTGTTCGAGGCCAACGGAACGGCGGAGCGCGATGCGGCGCTGGTGATGCTGGAACAGATTCCGGGCACGAAACATGTAACCGTGGGCGGCGATAAGGGATATGACACGGCGGATTTCGTAGCCGAGTGCAGAAACTTAAAGGTCACGCCGCATGTGGCTCAGAACCGGGAGCGGCCCGGTGGGAGTGCCATTGATGCTCGTACGACGCACCACGCCGGATATGCCATCAGTCAGAGGAAAAGGAAACGTGTTGAAGAGTGCTTCGGATGGCTAAAGACGATCGCGCTGTTGCGGAAGGTTCGGCATCGTGGGGTCTTCAAGGTGGGATGGGTCTTCACCTTCGCGGCCGCGGCCTACAACTTAGTCCGGATGAGGAATCTGGCGATTCAATCGACGTAAGCCGAGGTCGCAGCGTGTTCGCAGGCCCGAAAATGAATCCGCGCGGGACACCAGCGGATGCAGCCAAAACCCTTCCCGAATCACAAAATCAGTGGGACCGGAGAGAACCTAAGTTGCGGAGTCCATTTTTCCGCAGCCTGTTAGGGCGTCACGCGGTCTTCGGGTTGAGGCGAGCCTCGATCGTTTCCAGCAATCCCACTCCGGCTTCGCCGGCATGGCTGGTGGAAAATTCGCTGCCCAGTTCAATCACCGGAAGCTTGGCGCACGCCGCCTGGAAGGCTGGCAGCGAATCTCCGGAATTGGTCATGCCGGGGCCCGCCAGCAAGAGATCGAAATGCGCCACGCGCATCAGGAGCAGAGCGTCGCTCACGCGGCTGCTGGACTGGACCTCGTATCCGGCGCGGCGCAACAGTTCACGCAAGTAGGCGAGCACGTCGGCATTGGCGTCGAGGCACAGAACACTGTGGCCGGTGCGTACGGGTGTCTCGGCGCTGGCTCCGGGGCGGTAAAAGGCAGCCACCGCCTTCTCCTCCGATTCGTGCGAGTCGAACACGGTCGTCAGGCGTGACATCTCCAGAACTTTGCGCACGAAGTCCGGCACGTTGCAGAGCTTCAGGTCTCCGCGCGCCTGCCGCGTGCTGGTGAGGGCGCGGACCATGGTGCCGAGGCCGCTGCTGTCAATGAATCCGACTTCGCCCAGGTGCAGAACGATGGAGCGGCGGTCGCGCAACAACCAGGTAACGTGCGCGCGCAGAGAATCGCTCTCGCCGCCGGCAACGATCCGTCCGTTGCAGCGCACGATGGTGACGCGTCCAACCTCACGAGTATCAAGCGACAGGTGCAATGGGCCTCCGATGCGGCTGGAATTCAGCCTGCGAAATCGACACATTATATCCCTGAGGAGCGGGACGAGGCTCAGCGGGCAAGCCGGGAACCGGTCGGCGGCATCCGCTGCTCCCGGCGTATAATTTTCGGACGCCCGGGAGAGGCCCACTAATGAAATCCACGCGCCCGCTGCAAACCTGTCTCGCTATCTGCCTGTTAAGCCTGGCTGCCTTCGCTCAGAGTCCTGCCGTCGCCAAGCCGCCGGACACACCCAAGCGCCCCGTCACCGACGAGTATCAAGGCGTCAAAGTCACTGACGACTACCGCTGGCTGGAAAACTGGGATGATCCCGCGGTCAAGCAGTGGAGCGCCGCCGAGAACGCCCGCACCCGCGAGTATCTCGATCCCCTGCCGTCGCGTGCCGCCGTCAAGGAGCGCCTTCAGCAACTGGTCGCTGCCTCCTCGGCCGCATACTACGATCTGCAATTTCGCGGGGGGACCCTGTTCGCTATGAAATACCAACCGCCCCAGCAGCAGCCCAAGCTGGTGGCCATGCCTTCGGCCGACGACCCCGCCGGCGCGAAAGTCATTTTCGATCCCAATGCCGGGAGCGGTAAGGGATCGCTGTCGGTGGAATTCTATACCCCTTCGCTGGATGGTAAGTACGCCGCCGTGGCGCTCTCCGAAAGCGGCTCCGAGGATTGCTCGGCTCACATCTTTGAGGTCGCCACCGGCAAAGAACTTTCCGACGTTGTGCCACGCGTCAACTTCGCCACCGCTGGAGGCAGCCTCGACTGGAAAGCCGACAATACCGGCTTCTACTACACGCGCTATCCGCAGAGAAACGAGCGTCCCCCGGAGGACGCCGACTTCTATCAGCAGGTTTATTTTCACAAACTTGGCACCGATCCGAAGCAGGACGCCTACATTATCGGGAAAGACTTTCCCCGCATCGCCGAGATTCAACTCCACACCAGCGACGACGGCCGCTGGCTGCTCGCCGAGGTGGGCAATGGCGATGGCGGCCAGTACGCGCACTACATCATGGACTCCTCCGGCCACTGGACCCAGATCACCCACTTTGAAGACGGCATCGTCTCCGTCAAGTTCGGCGCGGATGCCGCGCTCTACCTGCTCTCGCGCAAAGACGCGCCGCGCGGTCAGATTTTGCGCCTACCGCTCGCGCATCTCGCACTTGCCCAGGCCAAGGTCATCGTGCCGCAAAGTCCAGGCTCCGGTTCCGACGAAAGTGCACGCGCTTCGATCGAAAACTTCGTCCCTGCTCCCGGGCACCTGTATGTGATCGACATCATGGGAGGCCCGTCCCGCGTGCGAGTCTTCGACGATCAAGGCCACTCGCTCGCAGCCCCGCCGCTGCCCCCTATCTCAGCCATCGGCCAGGTTGTCTCGGTCGGCGGAGGTGACGTGCTCTTCTACACTTCCACTTACCTCGATCCACCCGCCTGGTACCGCTTTGACGCCGCCAGCGGTAAATCCGCGCGCACCGCGCTTTACGAGACTTCTCCCGTCAAGTTCGACGATGCCGAAGTAGTGCGCGACTTTGCCGTCTCCAAAGACGGCACTCGCGTGCCGCTCAACATCATTCGCCGCAAAGGCACGAAGCTCGACAGCACGAATCCCGTGCTGCTCGACGGCTACGGTGGTTACAGCATCAGCCAGAAACCATTTTTTGTCGGATCCCAGGCGCGCATCTGGCTCGATCAGGGTGGCGTTACGGCATCCGCCAACCTCCGCGGCGGCGGCGAATACGGTGAAGAATGGCACAAGGCAGGTAACCTCACTCATAAGCAGAATGTCTTTGACGACTTCATCGCTTGCGCCCAATACCTCGTCGAACACAAGTACACCTCGCCTGCCCACCTCGCCATCATCGGTGGAAGCAATGGCGGCCTGCTGATGGGTGCGGCCTTTACCCAGCGGCCCGACTTGTTCCGCGCCGTCGTCTCCTTCGTCGGCATTTACGACATGCTGCGCGTCGAACTCGATCCCAACGGTGCTTTCAACGTCACCGAATTCGGCACCGTGAAAGATCCTGACCAGTTCAAGGCGCTCTACGCTTACTCTCCATATCACCACGTGAAAGACGGCACGGCCTATCCCGCGATTCTGTTCCTGACTGGTGAAAACGATCACCGCGTGAATCCCATGCAAGCGCGCAAGATGACGGCCCGCCTGCAGGCGAGCAGTTCCGACCTTCCTATTCTGCTGCGCACCACGGCCAGCGCCGGCCACGGGATCGGCACCGCGCTCGATGAGGAAATCGAGCAAGGCGCCGACTTCTACAGTTTCCTGTTTGATCAGTTGGGGATTAAGTACACGCCGGTGGCGAAGTGAAATGGACAGGAAAGTTTGCGCCCAGTCGAGGAGACACTATGTCAGAAAGGCCGAGAGCGCGAGAATCAAAGCCAGAATCAGTTCCGAGGAGTAAGCCTCTGACGAAGCTCGATGAACTGATCAAATGGATAGCCGTTGTTTCGGCCGGCATCGCGCTCTCCAGTGGACTCGCCGCCCGAACCGCTGCCTGCTCCGCGAATCAGCAACCTGCGCATCAACTAGAGGAAATCGGCAGCGTACGGCAAGTCTACGATGGAACTTTATATCCCGACATTCAGGTCCGGACTTTCCGCAATATCGATCGGTTGTTTCCAACGCGGACCGTAAGACGCGGCACTCACGTCTATCCCCTTCCGAAGAGTGCGGCCCCTCTAAAGGGGGTCGAGTTTACCTCCGCGGGCAAGAAATACGACATGTACGATTACATGTCGTTAAATCGCGTGAGCGGCCTATTGATTCTTAAAGACGGGAAGATTGCTTTCGAGCGATACGAACTCGGCAATAACGAGACCACGCGATGGATGTCAATGTCGGTCGTGAAGTCGATAACTTCGACTCTCGTTGGAGTCGCCATTAAGGATGGCCACATAAAGAGCATCGACGATCCCGTAACGAAGTACCTGCCCACACTCGCTGGAAGTGCGTACGATGGAGTAACGATAAGGAACCTGCTTCAGATGGCATCGGGAGTCAAGTGGGATGAGACCTACACGAACCCGGCGTCAGATCGCCGCCGCATGCTAGAACTCCAATTGTCGGGTAAACCCGGATCGATCCTGGGGCTCATGTCAACGCTTGCGCGTGCTGGCAAACCGGGCACGATCTGGAATTACAACACCGGAGAAACTCACGTTGTCGGGGAGTTGATACACGCCGCGGTTAAAAAACCGGTCGGGCAGTACCTGTCAGAACGCATATGGTCAAAGTTTGGCATGGAGTCTGATGCAACGTGGTGGCTTGAATCGCCTAACGGTCAGGAGATCGGCGGCAGCGGCTTCAGTGCTACCTTGCGTGACTATGGTCGTTTTGGGCTGTTCGTTATGAATCATGGCTTGGTCGGAAAGGAGCAACTTCTTCCCGAAGGTTGGGTCAGTGAAGCCGGAACCAGCAAGGTGATCGGTGGTAAGAAGGTCAACTACGGGTACATGTGGTGGATTCCAGATGTTTCCGCCAATCCTGTTCATGAAGGCGCATTCTTGGCTCGCGGCATCTTCGGACAGTCTATCTACATAAATCCCGCAGCGAGCGTCGTGGTCGTCGTATGGAGCGCCCGACCGAAGCCGACGGGTACAAACACGATCAATGACGAAGACTTCTACGCTGCGGTGGTCAGGGCGCTTCACTGAGATATGGCGCCCTTTCGGGATTGCGCCCGGATGATGGACAAACCGGTAGTAAACCGCCTTGGGCGGAACCTGGCTTTATAACAAGCTGGATGCAGTTAGTTGTTGTAACAAGCGTTTGCATTCACGAGCAGGGACAAACCCGTTGTTGATGCTTTCGCCTGTTATCTAACGCCTCTCAAACACCACCGCAACTTTGTCTTCGTACGCAACCCGCCAATCTTGCGGAAGTTCGCGGAGCAGGTTAGCTAGCGTCGACCCGGTGGGCAAGAGCGCGGTCCGAATCTGCCACTTTTCGAGCACGCCCTGCCATCCCGGCTCGGCCTGGGTCAGGATCAAGTACTGGCGAATAAGGCCGGAGCCATAGAGATCGTGACGGTCATCCACCACGACCTTGCGCTCGGGATATATGCGGTAAATGAGATAGCCTCCCCAGGCATCGGTTGAGAAAACCGGCTCCGTCCTCGGCGGCTTCGCTTGGGTTTCTTGCTGCAGGAAAGTCGCCGCCGCAACCGGTATTTTCTGCGGATCAAACCGCGCATGAATCAGCTGCCGCGAGCCGAGCCATCCACCTTGAAGGCAAATCGCGAAGGCAACGAACACCGTGAGAATCGGCCATATGTGTCCCCGAAGCTCGATTTCCTGAGCACCCATGCGATCGGAAAACTTTGAAATTCGAGCCGTGCCGTTACGCACCCATTGCCAGGCACCCGGATTACCCGCCAGCGAAACGAAATTTTCCCACAGGATCGGCCCCGCCACCAGCGCCAGCAGCATCGACGAAACGGGAAGGTTGCGGGAAGAATAGAATCCCGCGTAAGCCGCCACCAGCACGACGAGCAGGTGACTGAGCCGCAACTTCTTACTGTTAGCCCAAAACGCGATCAGCACCAGCAACAGGATCACCGCAAAACAGCGCTCGGCCCAGCCGTGAAAATCAGGCGATTTGAACTCGTCGATCCGGCTCATCAGGTAGCGATCGCCGAGATAGCGATAGATGTGCGCGTGCAGCCGCCAGCCAAACGGATTCACCAGCGTCGCCGCTGCCGAGGCCGCCCAAGCGAAAGCCATGGCGCGAGCTCGATGCGCGGCGCGAATTTTAACCATCGCATCGTGCGCACGGAGACTCTTCACGAACGCAGCCAGCGCGTAGATTCCGAGCAGCGCCATGCCGAACAGCCATCCGCCATGCAGATTCACCCAAAGTAACATCGAGGCGGGAAAGAACCAGGCTAGCCAGCGCGGCGGGTGTCCGTACTCCCAACCTTCCCACCGATCCAGAGCAACAAACCAGAGCAGAGAAAAAAGCCAGCTTGCGATATGCGGACGCGCATAGAGGTGAATCGTCGAGGCCGCCTCCGCCAGCAGCATGAGCACAACCGCCAAAAGCAGGCCGGTACCACGCTGCATCAGTTGCGAAAACAAGAGCGCGAAAATCGCGGCGACCAGCAACGCGCACAACCAAACCACCCCGTTCAGTCCGCAAGCCTGATGCAGGATCCCGAGCAGTATGTCGTACAGCCACTCCCAGGCAAACCAGGGCTGACCCTGCATGGTGGAAGAAAACGGATCAATGCGGGGAAGGTTGCGCGTCGCCAGAATCTGTTCGCCGGTTCGGATGTGCCATCCGATATCCGAGTCCGCCAGCGGCCGATTCGACAAAGGCCCAGCCAGCAGCGACCAGAAAAGAAAAATGAAAACAATGTCCCGGACCGAAGGCAGGAGAAAACGCAGAGCTCGCGAACTGGGCTGCACCGGGGTCATCGAAGGGTGAAGGAGCAGTGTATAAGGTTTCAAGTACATCGGGTGATCGGGTCGTCCGATCATCAGGTGATCTGAAAACGCCCGATCGCTAGATCGGAGCGATGCTCTTGACTTGAGGGTCCGATGGCCCGATCACCCGATCAATATCGCAGATAGCCAATCCCCACCCGCATATGGTGCAGGAGGCTATCCGGCATGGTCATGGCAATCGTCAGCCCTAGCAGCGCGTGCACAATGCCGATGGGATAAATGCTGCGGTAGCGGCGGAACATCTCGCAGAAGAACAGCCCTCCAACCAGAGTAAACGTCGTCAGGATGGGACTGGGCAGGTGAGCGCCAGCAAACAACGCGGCGGTCACCCAAACCGCCGCCGAACTCCCGAACAGTTCTTCACAACGCGTGAAGAAAAACGATTGCAGAATGAATTGCTGAATCATCGCCCATACAAAGTATTGCCACGTCAGGTGAAGGCTGGGCCACGTCGGATTCGCTGGAATCTGGCCGCCAACCCAGCGCACCATGGCCACCAGAAAAACGACCGTCGCAAAACTGGTCCCCAGCACTACGCTGGCGCCGAACGTCTTCGGCAATCGGAGGCCGAGCCGCTCCAGCGATGCGCGGTCAATCACCACCAGGATCAGAATCGCGATCGCCGCCATGCCGACCCAGCGGTTCCGCGTCTCCAGCCGTGGCTCCCAAAGCCCAAACTCCAGAAACAGGAATGCCACGATGATCTGGGCCCAGACGAAGGGCCGGCGGTAGGCGGTTGGAACGGCAATGCACCAGCCCTTGAAGGCCAGGGGAATCGCGGTCGGTGCTGCGGGAAAAGTTTTCGTCTGAACCGCCATTTGATGAATCTCTATAGTAGATGCCAACGACGCTGCGACCAACGACCAGCAAGCCGAGACCGAAGGTGGTGATCGTAGGCGCCGGGTTCGGGGGCCTGACTGCCGCCCGCCGGATCGCGCCGCTCCCCGTTCAAGTCACGGTGGTTGACCGGAAAAACCACCACACCTTCCAACCTCTGCTCTATCAGGTCGCCACTGCCCCAAGCTGAAGAAGTCGGGTCCGCTGAGCCAGCGACTCCCCAAATTCAACGCCGCGCGTGATGCGCCATCTCCCCTACCGATATAATCAACTTGTCGTGAAACACGCCACTGTTTTCGTTTTTGTGGTTTCGCTCCTCTTCTGCACCTCGCTTCGCGCCCAGGACGCGCCCGCCTCCGACCAGGCTGTGGTCGGTCAGACAGGGGCCGGCCGGACCGTTGCTGGCCAGAACGTTGTCGGCCAAAACGTTGTCGGCCACACCCTGGTCGTAATTCCCTTCGAGAATGCTTCTCCGACCCCTGGTCTGGAATGGCTCGGAGAATCCTTCCCCGAAACCTTCCACGAACAACTCAATTCGCCGGTGTTGTACGTGAGCAGCCGCGACGAGCGCCTCCGAGCCTATGATCGCCAGGGCATTCCGGCAGGCGTTCACGCTTCGCGCGCCACCCTCTACCGCCTAGCCGAGCAGATGGATGTCGATTATGCCGTGCTCGGCTCCTATCGCTACGATGGCGCGCATCTGACCGCAATCGCGCAGTTGCTCGACATGCGGGCGCACAAACTTTCGCCCGCCATGACCGAGTCCGCATCCTTGGCCGATTTCGGCAATTTGCAGTCCGCGCTGGCATGGGATCTGCTTCGGATGATCCGCAACGACTTCTCCGTGCCCAAAGACAAGTACATCGCGAGCGTTGCTACCGTGCGCCTGGACGCGCTGGAAAATTGCATACGCGGCATGCTGGCCACTACCGCCGAAGAGAAAGTGCAGCACTATCGCGAAGCCGTTCGGGTGAATCCGGACTATGCACAAGCCTGGCTGGAACTGGGCAAGACCTATTACGCGCAGCGCGCTTACGAACCGGCGATCGCTGCTCTCGGCCAAGTGCAGCAATCTTCGTTAGTGTCAGGTTTAATATCAAGCGCCGTCGCCCGCGAGGCCAATTTCTATCTCGGTCTCGCCGCTTACGCTCACGGAGACTTCGCCAAATCCGAAAGCGCCTTTGAGTTCGTCGCCGCGCGCCTGCCTCTGGCCGAGGTCTATAACGACCTGGGCGTGGTCGCCGCGCGCCGCGGCCAGAAGAAGGCCGCCGACTATTTCGAGCGAGCGATTCAGAACGATCCCAGCGACGCTGACTATCACTTCAACCTGGGAGTGACTCTCGCGCAGGCTGGCGATCGCGCCGGCGCGGCCCGCGAGTTGCACACGGCGCTCGATCATCGCCCCAACGACGCCGACGCTAGAATGTTGCTGGACTCCCTGACGTCCACGGCTGGAAGTATCGTGCCGAGCAGTGCGACTTCCAAGATCCCGTTGGAACGGATCAAGCGCAACTACGAAGAGGGCTCCTTCCGCCAGATGACCACGCAAATGGGGAGCTGGGCGGAAGAGCGCTTTGCCCGCTCCGATCCCCGAACGCACGCGCGCTTTCACGTCGAACTCGGCAAAGAACTTCTGGCCCACGGATTCACCACCGAGGCCGAGGCCGAATTCCGCCACGCCGCCGCGGTGGATCCATCAAGTACCGCGCCACTTACCGCCCTTGCCGAAGATTATGACGCTCGCGGCGATGCCCACGAGGCCCGCGCCCAAGCCGAAGCGTCCCTACGCATTCGCGAGTCGGCCGAGGCTTATCTGGTTCTTGCGCGCTTGGATGTTAGAGAAAATAAAATGGAGGCAGCCGCCCAGAACATCAATCGGGCGCTGCAATTGGAGCCCGGCAATTCCGCCGGCCAGGACCTGAAGCGCACCCTCGCAGCCAAGCTCGCGGAGAAAGCGCAGCCGCTGCCACAGCCATGAAGCCGTTTAAGCCAGTTCTTAGTTCTCGGTTCTCAGTTCTCAGGGGTAAGCTGGCATCGCGTTTTTGGTTCGCCGTTCTTGCCTCATTATGTTTTGCTGTACCCTGCTCCGCCGACGTCTTGAAGATCTCCATCAACGACGCCATCCAGCCCGTAACCGCCGAATACATTGGTCGCGCCCTCGAACTGGCAGCCGCCCGCCACGACCAAGCCGTTCTGATCGAGCTCAACACCCCCGGCGGACTGGTCGAGTCGACGCGCGAGATCATCGACAAGATCGTGGCTTCGCCCGTACCGGTTATCGTCTACGTGACTCCAGCAGGCAGCCGTGCCGGCTCGGCGGGAATCTTCATCCTCGAAGCCGCCGACGTCGCGGCCATGACGCCGGGAACCAATGCTGGCGCGGCGCATCCGGTGACTCTCTTCGGCAAGCCCGACGAGACCATGATGAAAAAGATTGAGAATGACGCAGCTGCGCTCATGCGCTCCGTCGCAGCCAAGCGTGGCCGGAACGTCGAACTGGCGGAGAGTGCGGTGCGCGAATCGAAGTCCTTCACCGAACAGGAGGCGCTCGACAAGAAACTGATTGACTACGTAGCCGGCAGTGAGCAAGACCTGTTTCGCCAGATGAGCGGTAAGAGTTTCAAACGATTCGACGGCGCGGCCGTGACCCTAAACTTAACCGGCCAGCCGCTACGCAACTACCCGATGACACTGAAGGAACAGATTCTTTCCTACATCATGGATCCCAACATCACGCTGATCATTCTGCTGATTGGCGCCTTATGTCTGTATGTGGAATTCAACCACCCTGGGGCGGTTGTGCCCGGCACCATTGGAGTGATCTTCATCGTGTTGGCCGCTTTTGCCATGCACCTGCTGCCGATCCGCTTCGCGGCGCTGGCGATGATTCTGGTTGCCTTCCTTCTGTTTGCCGCCGAAGCCAAGTTCGCCAGTCATGGAGTACTGACCACAGGCGGAATCGTCCTGCTAACACTAGGCGGATTGCTATTGGTTGACGGCCCGATCCCCGAAATGCGCGTCCATCTGCTGACCGCGCTCGCCGTCAGCATCCCGCTCGGAATCATTACCGCGTTCCTCATGGGCATCGCGGTGCGCGCCCGCCGCAACAAAGTGGTCACCGGCGAACAAGGATTGATCGGCGAAATAGGAATTGCGCAAACCGCGCTGGCGCCGGGCGGAAAGGTGTTCGTGCACGGCGAACTGTGGGACGCCGTCTCCGCAGTCCCCATCCCCGCCGGAGAGCGCATAGTCATTCGCGGGGTTGATGGGCTTGTTCTTCGAGTCGATCCTGTACCAGCGGCGAGACCGGTGATGGCGTAAAGCCCCCGGTTCTAAGGGCGAGCAAGTCCATCGCGCGGTCACTCCAAAGGTTCGAAGTGGGGAGATTGAATGCCGAGTGCTGCGAACGCTTCGTCCAGAGTGCGTACAACTTTCAGCAGCGGCCGCTTACGCTCTCCCACGATCTGAAACATTCGAGACAAACCAAATCCAACCGTGGTCGGCGCAACCACAATGCGAGGACGCTTGGCCGGATCCTTTACGGCCGGTTCCTGATTGGCCAGCTCTCGCAAGAATTGGGCGGACATGGCCCACTCCGCAGATGTGTAGTCCGAAATAACCGCGCTGGCATCGGTCGCCGCCCAATGCTTTAGACCTTCCCGGTAAAATTCTGCAAGCGATTTATCCGTGAGCCGCCCCTCGAATCGGGCCAGCAGGATTTTGTGCACTGGGTCGAATTCAAATCGGAACCCCATTTGGAGCCTCCGGCCCCCCACACACACAACTGAAGACCTGCACGTTTCCGAGTTGCCTTGATTGGGGTCTCGCGGACTGATTTACGAACCGAGAAGCACTCGGAATCGCAAGCTAGGTTATCCCTCTTGGTTACGTCCGCCTGTGATCGCCATCACAGCTGGGCGTGATGCGCAGGAAAGGAACCATCGTGCCAGCGAGGCCAAACTCAGAGCCCGTGCAAGAGCGTGCCCGAATCATCCCGCACACTCCACCGGCTCGTCCTCACCGCCCATAACCGCTCGCGTGCGCTACAATCCGCTGAGACTCTAAATAGCGATTTGCCTGGAGGCATAATATGGAATTCGGGTTTCCGGTGGTCACCGTTGGCATCGTCATCGTCGTCATCTACCTGCTGAGTTCCATCAAGATCCTGGCCGAATATGAGCGCGGCGTCATCTTCCGGCTTGGACGCCTGTTAGGTACGGCCAAGGGCCCGGGCGTAATTCTGGTCTTCGCGCCGGTTGACCGCATGGTGCGGATTTCGCTGCGGCAGGAAGCGCTCGAAGTTCCGCCCCAGGACATCATCACTCGCGACAACGTCACGCTGAAAGTGAATGCGGTCATTTTCCTGCGCGTGGTCGACCCGAACAAAGCGGTGGTCGAGGTTTCCAACTACGTGTACCAGACTTCGCAGTTTGCCCAGACTACTCTGCGCTCGGTGCTCGGCGAACAGGAACTCGATGAATTGCTGGCGCACCGCGACAAAATTAACCTGCGCCTGCAGAGCATCCTGGATACGCACACCGCGCCCTGGGGCGTGAAGGTAGCGAACGTGGAAGTCAAGCAGGTGGATATGCCCGAATCC
>Ga0074044_10004089_pt1 | contig 12199 bp, 11 predicted proteins | sample BogForMeECP23OM1_FD_94443 | JGI IMG/M metagenome (GOLD analysis project Ga0074044, IMG submission 94443) | Bog forest soil microbial communities from Calvert Island, British Columbia, Canada - Bog Forest MetaG ECP23OM1 | ecosystem: Environmental > Terrestrial > Soil > Wetlands ...
AGTCGCCTCGCCGAAGTCGGCGAGCATCGTGCGCTCGCCGTCCTGGCCGGCCAGCCCGACTTCCAAATCGTCGTACGATCCATGATAGCCGTAGCGCGCCATCAGGATGAGCTTGCGGCCGGTGAGGCGCCGCGCGACGTGTGCCGCGAGCATCCCGGCCTCCGTCCCCGAATTGCAAAATCGCACCAGGCCCACAGATTCGACGCGCTCGCACAGGATCGTCGCCAGCTCGATCTGCGCCTCCGATCGCGCTGGCCACGAGCTGCCGTCACGCACCGCCTTGCTCACCGCCTCCACGATTGGCGGATAAGCGTTGCCGTGAACCAGGCTGGTATAGTTGCCGAGCAGATCGATGTACTTGTTGCCGTCAACGTCCCAAACGAAAGGGCCTTCGCCGCGCTTGAGCGTGAGCGGGTAGGGCCGATAGTAGGTGGTGGTGCGGGTGTCCCCTCCGGGCATCACGCGCTCGGCGCGCTTGGCAAGTTGCGCGGATTTTTCGGTCACCGCGCGATAGCGTTCCTCGATGCTGTTCATCGTCTCTTCCCCCAACTCTTCATCGTCTCATCCGCCCGATAAGACATAACATGCGCCTGCGCGTCTGCCGGCATTCTATTCCCCTGTAATTTGCGGGTATCTCGCCGCCGCGAGTCAAGCCCCCGCCGCCGGTAGCGCAACCGACGCAAATTATCATTCGTCCGAGTGCGTCGAATTGTACGAAATTATAACACAGTGCCACTGTTCCGTTAATTCTCACGTTCGCCGAGTCGCGACACGTAGCCGCTCAGCCCACGGCCGCGATCGCTTCCATCTCGACCATCAGCCCCTCGACCGCCAGCGATGTCACGCCGACCAGCGTCGAGGCCGGTGGCTCGCCGTGGGGAAAAAGTTCTGCGCGCGCCTCGCGCATCGCGGAATAGTCGGACTGCTTGTAGTTAACGATGTAAGTATTGGTCTTGACTACATCAGCCGCGGTGGCTCCTGCAGCTGTCAGCGCGGCTTTCAGATTATTTGCCGCCTGACGAATTTGGGTCTTCAGGTCTCCCGGCCCTACCAACTTGCCTTCCTTGTCAACTGCTACCTGGCCAGAAATGAAAATCAACTTGGCCGCGCCCGCAATCGTCACGATGTGCGTGTAGCCGCGCGGCGCGAGCAACGTATTGGGGTTGATATATTTTTTTTCCATCGCATTTCTCCTGCAAGCCCGTGATGTTCGCGATTCTGGGCTTCCCGTCGCCTTACCCGGTCGCCGGTCGCGCGAAGTGGCCGTCGTCACCGAGTCCGTTTACAATCAGATGAAGATAGATGAGTCCGGCGTACGGATGCCACCGCTCGAGCATCCTGCCGACGCCGTCGTAAGTGGGTTCGCCATCCACCCCGAGCCATCCAAAAAGTTTGTTGCGCCCGCCCACGTCGTCGCCCGGGAAGATGTTGATCCTCCCGAAACCGCGGAGCATCACGTACTCCGCGGTCCAGCGTCCCACGCCGCGAATCCCCGAAAGGCGCGCGACGGCGTCGTCGTCCCCGAGCGCTTCTACCGAGGCGAAATCCGGGTCCTTGGGATCGATCGCCATCCGCGCGAGCCCGATCAGATATTCCCCCTTCTGTCTGCTCAGCCCGAGTGCGCGCAAGGCGTCCGGATTCGAGCGCGCAACCGCGGCCGCGGCCGGGAACGATCGCATCGGCGCCGCCGCGCCTTCAACCTCGCCAGGCATTCCGCAAGCCTCCGCGAGCCGGTTCAGTACATGCATTCCCGCGCTTAGCGACACGAGCTGGCACGCGACCGCATTCGCGAACGCTTCGAACACCGTCGCATAGCGCACCGGTTTCATTCCCCGGCTGCGATCCGCCAGCTCCCGGATACGAGCATCGCCGCGCGCGAGCCGGTAGAAGTCCGACAGATCGCGCTCCAGCCCGAGCATCCTCGTCACAATCGCGCCGACTTCCTCCTTCACGGCTTGCGGCCGCGCGGCTTTAAGCCGCACTTCGATTTCCGGGCGCGAACCGCGCCGCGTCTGCCTGACCGCGATCGCGGCGGGCGCTGGGCCGATGACCAGGATGCGCCGCCAGACGCCGTCGTCGAATTGATCGACAGTGTTATGCGCCCTGCGCCGAAGCGCCCACACCGTCAGGTCGAGTCTGAATGGTGGCCGTGGCGCAAGTGTGAACGTGAGCTCTGGCACGGGAAACGGCGCCGAAACTGCTACTCGATGTCGGCGGCGTCGAGGGTCTTTTGCTGCGTCGAGCTGGTGGACTGGTTGCTCTGCGTGCCCGGCGCGTTGGCCGCAGTTTCGTTCTTGTTATGCTCGTACTTGTAGCCGGAGTACGCGAGACCCGGAATCATCAGCGCGGGACATCCCGAGCAAAAGAGCGCCACCGCCAACACGATCGTTCCAATTGATTGTCGCGCCGTCCGCATCTCCACCGCCCCGCCCCCGCCAAAAGTTACGCCTGGTTGCCGCCGATACCGGCGTGATTCTCCAGCGCGCGCACCCGCCGTATTATTTCGGGCAGCCGCGTCAGCACGGCCGCGTAGCGGCGGAACTTGCGCACGTCCACCGCCGGGATGCCCGAGACGATCGCGTCGTCCTTCAAGTCGTTGTGGATGCCGGCTTTGGCCACGACCATGACGCGATCGCCGATCGTCACGTGATCGGCGCATCCCGCTTGTCCGCCGAACAGGCACCATTTGCCGATTCGCGTGGAGCCCGAGATTCCCACGTGGCCCGAGAAGCGCGAGTACTCGCCGATTTCGCAGTTGTGCCCGATATGCACCTGGTCGTCGAGCTTGACGCCGCGATGCAGCACCGTCGCTCCCATCATCGCGCGATCGACCGTCGAATTCGCCCCGATCTCGACATCATCCTCGATTATTACGCTGCCGACTTGTGGAATCTTGATCAAGTCGCCCTTTTCCTCGACGAAGCCGAAACCATCGGCGCCGATTACCGCGCCGTTCAAAATCGTCACCCGATTTCCAATCACCGTGCCTTCGCGAATCGAGGCCTGGCTGTGCGCGGTGAAGCGGTCGCCGATGCGCACGTTGGGGTAAATCGTAACGTTCGGATGAATCACCGCGTCGCGCCCAATCGTAACGCCCGCACCGATTACCGCCGATGCGCCGATCGACGCGTTCGGACCGATCGCCGCGTCGGGCGCGATCGAAGCCCGCGGATCGATCCCCGGCGCAGGCCGGTACGGGGGAAAAAAAATCTCGAGCACGCGGGCGAAGTCGGCGTATGGATTCGCGCTGACCAGCGTCGCGCACTTCGCGCCCGCCGCAAGCTCGGCGGTTGTGATCGCCGCCGATACGTTGGATTGCAGCGCGGACGCGTACTTCGCGCTCGCGACGAAGACGATCATGCCGGGACCGGCGGCCTCGATTGGCGCCGGCGCCAAAATTTCCACGCCGCCGTCACCCCGCAATTCGAGTCCCAGCTTCGATGCGAGTTCCTTGAGTTTCATCTTTATGCCCTGGTTTTCCGGTGAATGAAAGTTTTTTTTCAGTCTTGAGTATTCAACCCGGCGCGCGCATCGCGACGATCGCGTCGGCGAGCTCCGCCGGTTCGATTTGCGTCAGGCAGTTGTAATGACCGAAGCGGCAGGTGCGCGCCAGGCACGGACTGCATTCGAGCTTATGGTAAATCACGCGCGTCTTCGGCCCCAGCGGCCCGGTGCGACTGGGATTGGTCGATCCGAAAATCGCGACGGTCGGGATTCCTAGCGCTCCCGCAAGATGCATGCATCCTGAATCGTTGCCGATGAACCCGTCGCACAGCGACAACAGTGCGATCAGCTCGCCGACATTGGTGTGGCCGGCTGCGATCATCGCGCCCGATTTGCTCGCCGCCGCAACTTCTTCGCACTTCGCGCGCTCCGGCGACGCGCCCACCAGCACGACTTCGGCGTCCTCGCGGCGCGCCAGCAAATCTATCAGCGCGCCGTAGCTGTCCGCGGGCCATTCCTTGGCCGGTCCGTAGGCCGCCGCGGGAGCGATCGCAAAGACCGCACCGCCGGGACGCTTGCGATTCGCCGCCAGCCATTCGCGCATCCGCTTGCGATGCGGTCCGTGCACGTCGATCGCGAGGTCATCGGCGCGGGTGTCGGCCGCGCAAACGCCCGTCGCGCGCACCATCGCGAGCCAATAATTCACCTGGTGGCCGGTAACCGCTTCGGGCGGCGGCGACGCTTTCAGCGTCAGCACCGCGCCGCGCGCATCGGCGACAAATCCGGCGCGCTGGCGGATTCCGGCCATCGCAATCCACAGCGCCGACTCGAAACTGTCGGGAAACAACACCCCCAGGTCGAATCGCCGCGAGCGGATTTCTCCTACAATTCTGCGCCGATCGAAAAACCCGAAAAACCCGGAAAGACCGCGCCCAACCGAGTACGGTATCACCTCGTCGAGCCATCGGGCCCCGTCAAAGAAGCTCGCCAGTTCCTTCTTGACGAGCACCGCGAGATGCGCGCGCGGCCACGCGCGGCGGATTGCCCGAAGCGCGGGCGTGCTCATCACCAGGTCGCCCAACCAGTTGACCTCCTTGACCAGGATGCGGCCCGGCGGAGGATCGAGCATGACCGCGGGCGCCGACCGCGCCGGCGCGCGCGAATCAAGTGCCTCCAGACGCCGAATATTTTCCGATTCCACCCTGATGATTCCCCGCAACGCCTCTTCGATCCCGTAAGCAGATTTCATCACGCGCGCGCCGCCAAATAAACCCGGCAGGAGCTGGCCCGGCCACCTGCCTTCCGCATAGCCGGAATTCGTACTACTATCCGGCCATTCCCATTGGGGGGAATCGCACGCGAGGGGATGCTGCGATGGCTGTACGATCCTGCCACCGGCGAGTTCACCGCGACCGGCGCGATGAAGGCGACGCGCGCCCGCCATTCGGCCACGCTGATTGCCAGCGGTCCGCTGGCGGGAAACGTGCTGGTCGCAGGCGGCACCAGCGATGAAAGCGGCGGCGATGTCGCCACGGCTGAACTCTACGACCCGGTCGCCGGGCAGTTCACCTCGACGGGCACGATGAGTACGCCGCGCGAGAGTCACAGCGCCACCTGGCTTTCACCCGGCGTCGTCGCCGGTGCGCTCGCCGGCAACGTGCTCGTCGCCGGCGGTGGCGACGTGAGCGCGCCGAGCGACAGCGCGGAAGTTTTCAATCCTCAGACCGGAACGTTCTCGCCGGTAGGCGCGATGACCATCGCGCGCACGCTTCAAGCCGCGGCGTTGCTGGCCAATGGCCGGGTGCTGATCGCAGGCGATCAGAGCAGCGAAACGGGATTCCTGCTGAGCGCCGAGCTTTTCGATCCCGCGCACGCTGCTTTTGCCGCCACCGGCCCGATGAACAACGTCCACGTCGGCGCGACTGCAACCGTGCTCGAGAACGGCAGCACGCTGATCGCCGGGGGCAGGTCGAACTGGGCCGACCTCTACAACACCGCGGCCGGAACCTTCTCGCCGACCGGCAGGATGGTTACCAACGTCGCCGAATCGACTTCGACGTTAATCAAATAGCAGGAGCGTGCGGTTCCGCGCGCGTCGCGCAGCTCAAACGCGGAAATAAAATTACCGGCGAACCTTTCATTGTTGGATGGGCGCAGCCGGTGTGGAGTCGCCTGGTTCGGGGAGCATCAGGAACCGATGCTGCGCCGGAGAATAGAACTCGACCGACGCACTTATCAGCGATTTGTCGTCGACGCCACCGGCGATCAGCACCTCGCCATCGTTCATCAGTGTCGCGGTGTTGGTAAGCCGCGCGACGTTGGTGCGACCCACGTGCGCGAATTGGTTCGTTTCGGGCCGGTAGATCTCCGCCTCGCGCATCCCGACCACAAGCGGCCCCCTGATGGTCCATCCTCCGACGACGAGCACCTGCCCGTTGTCGAGCGTCGTCGCAGTCGGCAGGTAGTGTACCGCGCTCATGTCGCCGGTTCTGATGAAGGTGCCGGATTCGGGGTCGAAAACTTCCGCGGTGTTGAGCGGCGTCAGCGAAAAGAGATTGGGATGCCGGCTGGTCACGACTCTGCCGCTCTTGCCGCCGACGATCAGCACGCGCCCGTCGGTTAATTTGGCCGCGGCCGCGCCGACACGATCGCTGGTCATGTGCGCGCGCATCGCGGTGAAGCTGCCGGTGGCTGGATCGTACATTTCCGCGGTGTCGTAGGAGATGTAGCCGCCCGGCATGCCGCCCCGGCCGCCGCCGGCGATCAATACTTTGCCGCTGCCAAGGAGCGCGGCGACATGCGCGACACGCGGCTGATTCAAATGGCCCGCGGCGCTGAAATTGCCGCTCGAAGGATCGTAAACCTCGGCCGAGTCCAACGTGCGTACGCCATTGCCGCTGCCGCCCACGATCAGCACGCGCCCATCGCGAAGCGCCGTTGCGGTATGCCCTTCGCGCGGCGTCGCCATGGAGCCGGTTGCGCTGAAGGTGCCGCCGCTCGGATCGTAAATCTCCGCGCTGGCGAGCTGCGAGCGAAAGCCGGCGTTTTGAACCCCGCCGGTGAGCAGCACGCGGCCGTCGCGCAGCATCGTGATCGTTTGCCCGGCGCGCGCGACAGTCATGGCGCCGGTCGGGGTGAACCTGCGCGCCGCCGGATCATAGAGCTCGGCGCTCGAGAGCACGCCGCCGACCTCTCCGGTCGCCGTGCCGCCGCAAATCAGCACGCGTCCGTCGCGGAGCCGAATTGCGGCCGCGTTGGCCCGAGGCGAGGTCATCGCGAGCGCTTCGACGCGGCTCCCTTGCGGATCCGTGTAAGAGACCGGCGCCTCGGAAATACTCTCGCCCGCGCACGCGCTGAATCCGGCCGCAAGGAGGAATGATAACGCAACAAGATATTGACGCTTCATGCGAACTCCGCGCGCAGAATCATAGACTCGCCGAGAGCAGATGGAAAGTTGAAAAATGCGAGGCGATTTAAATTTGCCAAGGAGCGCCGACGCGATTTGATCCTATCGATTCGGTACGCGAACGCCGCGGCGAAGTGCGTTCATTGTCGCGCGAATGAACATCGCTCCGGGCCACACGCCGCGCTTGCGCGGTGTCGCCGGCGCTTCGCCGCCGCGGCCAAGTGCGCGCACCAGCCCGATCAATTGGCCCACGCTGACACGCGACGCGACCTCTTCCAGAGCGCGGAAACGCACGGCGCGATCGCGATCGATCACAAATGAGGCCGGGAACGCGATTCCGCCGTTTTCCCGCGGGTTGAGCAAGCCGTATGCCTTTACGACCTCGCGCCGAGTGTCGCACAGCAGCGGAAACTTGATGCTGAGCTCCTGGCGGCACGGCTCTGCACGAGCGGCGTCGTCCACGGAGATCGCAACCAACTCGGCGCCGGCTGCGCGAAAATCCTCGAGGTGCTCCGAGTAATCCGCCAACTGGCGGAGGCAGAACGGTCACCAGTGTCCCCGGTAGAAAACGACGACGCACATTCCTCCTGCTAGCAGTTGGTCGAGCCGGCGAACCACACCGGTCGAGTCGGCGAGTGCGAATTCAGGAGCGCGGTCTCCCACCGACGGGATTTGGCGGTCATCCATGCGCACAACAATAGCCGCGCTCGCGCGCTAGAGGAACATCGCACCTTCGCCGACGATCGCGCATCGGCCGCCGATTCGGATTGCGAATGCGCCGCTGTCCTTGCGCACGACCTCGACCCGAATCTCACTCGGCCGTCCTATCTCGACGCCTTGTTGGATCAGAAATGAAGCGGACGGCTGGGGTTTGATCAATCCGTATGTGGCTGCGTACGCGCCGAACGGAGCTGCGGCGCTTCCAGTGGCGGGGTCCTCGGGAATTCCGTCGGTGTGCGGCGCGAACATCCGCGATCGAGCGGAGAACTCGCCCGACTCGTTGGCGACAAACATATATGGAAGCAACGGCTCGCCCGACTTGAACAGCGCCGCGAGCGCCGCGCCGTTGGAAGCGCATCTCGCGAGCGCGTCCAGAGTACGAAGCGGGACAAAGACGAACCGATTGCCGGTCGAGACGCTTTGTATCGGCAGATCGTCGCGAATATCCGCTGCGGCGATTCCGAGCGCCTTCGCGATACGCCCGCGATCGTGACGCTTCGCACCGAACTCCGGCTCGCGATGCGCCATCCAGACAAAATCCGGCTGGCCGCCAGTACTCTCGATCGTGACGGTCACCGGCCCGATCCCGAGTTGCAACGTCGCATCGACATTCGCCGAATCGAGCGCGATCTCGCCGCGACTGGCGAGCACCCATGTGGTTCCGACCGTCGGATGCCCGGCCATCGGGATTTCGCGCCTCGGCGTGAAAATCCTCACGCGCCGCGCGGCGCCGGCAGATTCGGCCGCCATCAAGAACGCCGATTCACTGAAGTTCATCTCACGCGCCAGCTCCTGCATCTCGCTCGCGCCGAGCGCGGCGGCGTCGGTGAAGACCGCGAGCGGGTTGCCGCCAAAAGGCCGCGACGTGAAGACATCTACGAGGGTGAACGGAATTTTCCTGGACATGCGGCGATTGTGCCGTGCCGGCGTGCGCGAGCCAACGAGGAATTCAAGCGAAAAGCGGCGATCCGCATGGGGACCGCCGCTTCGGCAATTTGAAATCAGTGCGCTTACTTGCCGACGATGAAGACGCAGCTGGTCGTGCCGCTGCCGCCGATATTCAGCATCGCAAATTTCTTCGCACCTTCGACCTGGTAGTCGCCCGCGCTATCCGTTATCTGCCGATGGCAATCGAGCATCTGGCGCACGCCGGTCGCGCCGACCGGATGGCCCGCGCCTATCAGCCCGCCGCTCGGATTGATCGGCAGCTTGCCGCCGAGCTCGATCACGCCTTCCTCGACCGCCTTCCACGATTCGCCCGGCTTGGTGATTCCAAAATGATCGATCGCCATGTACTCGGAGGTGGTAAAGCAGTCGTGCGTCTCGATTCCCGAGAGCTCGGCGGCGGACGCGATGCCCGCGCGCTTGAAGGCGTCGAGAATTGCCTGGCGTGTATGCGGCAACACGTAGGCGTTGTCCCTGCTCTCGGCGACCTTGGTATCGAATTCGAGCGGCGCCGTGTGATGGCCCCATCCGAGGATGCGCGGAATGTCGGCGAGCGTCTTGCCGTTGCGTTGGGCCCACGCGCTCGCAAATTTTTCCGACGCGAGGAAAAGCGCGACGGAGCCGTCGGTCACTTGCGAGCAATCGCTCGCTTTGATCCGGCCGCCGATGACCTGGTTGAATTTGCTTTCGTGCTGCGCGTGACTCTCGCTCATGAACCAGTTGCGGGTCTGCGCGTTCGGATTGCGCTTCGCGTTGGAATAGTTCACCGCCGAAATGTGTGCGAGGTGTTCATCCTTGAGGCCGTAGCGCTTGTCGTACTCGTCGCCGAGCCGGCCAAATAGTTTCGGAAACGGGAATTCGATTCCCTTGGCTTCGCGCTCGTACCAGGCCGCGGTGCCCAGGATGTCGCCGCCGATGGTCGAATTGACGGTCTTCATCTGTTCGACGCCGACCACGCACGCCAGGTCGTAGCGCGCGGCCTCGATTTCGGCCGACGCCGCGATCAGCGAGATCGAGCCCGACGCACATGCCGCTTCGTGACGGCTCGTCGGCAGCCCGGAGAAAGCGGGATCGATCTCGAGGAAAAATGCGCCGATATGGCCCTGCCTGGCGTACAGCTCGGCGGCGAAGTTGCCGACGTGAGCAGTTTCAACTTCGCGCGGCTCGATCCGGGTAGCTTCGAGCGCGCCCAAAGTTGCCTCGCGCATCATCGCCACGAAATGCTTTCCTTCTTTCGTCCAATTGCGGGCAAAGTCGGTTTGCGCCCCGCCCAATACGTACACCGGCGCTGGTTTCGTCATCGCGCGCTCCTGTCGGTCATCGAATTGAATTATCCAACAAAGGTCCGGCCGTATTCGAGTATGCCGCCCGAGAACATTCTAGCACCGCGCGCCGCAGCCAGCTCGACGGTTGCGGGGACCGTCAGGTTCAGCTTTTGCAGCATTGCCACCGTGTTCTTCGCGCCGAGCAAATCGACGATCGCGGTGGGGGGCGCCCAGTTGAAGCCGTACGACATGATCGTGTCCACGTCGGCCGGACTCGCGGCCACTTCGCCGACCCGGTTCAGCGCGTAGCTGACGTAGCCGAGCACCACGCGGCGGCATACGTCGGCCTCCGCGCCCCTGGCTTCGGCGAGGACCCTCAACGCCTCGCCGTAGCGGCCCACGTGATGCAACTGTTTCATCTTTTCGACGAATTCGATCGGCGCGGGTTTCTGGAACTTCTCGTGCCCGCCGGTCTTCGGATCGAGCACGAAGACTTCCTTGCCCGCGCGGCGGTAGAAGCCGCCACGCTCGGGCGTCTTGTCACCGAGGCATCCCTTGTGAAGCGCGGCATTCATGTACGCGGGCATCGCGAAGGACTCGCGCGCCTCGTCCTCGCAGTTGGCATGGACGTTGTTGACGATCGCCTTGTGCACGTCCCATCCGACCAGATCGACGGTCGCCAGCGGCGCCATCGCGCGGCCGGTATGCGGCCCGATCAAATAGTCTACAAACGCGACGCCGTGTTCGGCGGCCAGTTGCGCCGTTTCGTTCAGGACCTTGAAGCCGATCCGATTGCCGACGAACGCGGGCATATCTTTGCTGACGATCACCTTGCGGCCCAGCCGTTTCGTCAGCATCGCGACGACACGCTTGACTACCTCCGGATCGGTATCGATGCCTGGAATGACTTCGGTGCCGACGATCACCTGCGGCGGATTGAACAGGTGGACGCCGAGGAAATTGCGGCGAAACGAATCGCTTCGTCCGCGCGCCATTTCCGTGACCGACAGTCCCGAGGAACCGGACGCTACGATCGCGTCGGGACGCCGGCTCTTGTCGATCAGTTCGAAGAAGTGTCTTTTGAGCGGCAGATCTTCGGCGAGCGACTCGAAGATAATCGCGGCCTCGCCAACCGCGCGGTCGAGGTCGGTGTCGTACGCGCCCAGCGAGATCCGCTCCGCGATCGCTTCCGCGCGCGCGTCGTTCTGCGCGTCCGCCAATCCTTGGGCGGCTTTGTCGGACCTCCGCGCCAGCAGCGTGACGTTGTATCCTGCGCCCGCCAATACGCATCCCGCGCCCGCGCCCATGGTGCCGTTGGCGCCGATAATTGCGACCTTGTTGTTGGGCAAGAGGCTCTCCGGTCTTCGTGGAATCATGGTTTCGTCAAGCGGCACTCATGCCGTCGAACTCCAATGCGCGCGCGATCATCCGGACTGCCGCGCCTCAAAGCGCGGGTGCTCAAAGCGGTGTTGGGTCTCATCGAGGCTGCTTTGTGGCGCTGCGCCGTCGCAGCCGCGAGCCGCAAGAGATGTTAGCCGAGGGCGGCCATCCGTGCCAAGCAGCGTGCCCCGGCGCGCGAGCAGCGTCCCGCTGCTGCGCGAAAAAATTCCCGGCTCAAGGTTCATGCCATACTCGTCCCGCCGCGCGAATCAACTCGTCGGCCTCACCTGGCCCCCAGCTTCCCGCCGGATACTCGGCCATCGGCACGCGCGCGCCGTCGCTCCACGAATCCAATATTCCCTGCACGAACTCCCACGACTTCTCGACGAACTGCGCGCTGGGGAACAGCGTATGGTCGCCGTCCATCACATCGAGCAGGAGCCGTTCGTATCCGTCGGGCGAGGCGCCGTCGCCGAACGCAGTCTTGTAGCTGAGATTCATCCGCACCGGTTGCAGCACCAGGTCCAGCCCCGGCCGCTTGGTCATCACGTCGAACGAAAAGCCCTCGTCGGGCTGAATCCGAATCGTCAGCGCGTTGGCGGGAACCGCCGAATCGCGATTGAACAGAATTTGCGGCACATCCTTGAACCGTACGTAGATCGAGCTCGCCCGCCGCTTCATCCGCTTGCCGGTGCGGATGAAAAATGGCACCCCCGACCAGCGCCAGTTGTCGATATACGTCTTCAGCGCGACGAAGGTCTCGGCGCGCGAATTGTCGGGGACGCCCGGTTCATCCATGTAGCCGGCCACCGGCTTGCCGTCCGCGTCGGCGCTCGCGCCATACCGCGCCCGCACCGTATTCGCGCGCGCATGCTCCGGCGTGATCGGACGGATCGTACGCAGCACGTTGAGCTTTGCGTCCCTGATCGCCGTCGCGTCGAGCGACACCGGCGCTTCCATCGTGAGCAGCGACAGCGTTTGCAGGATGTGGTTCTGCACGATGTCGCGCAGTGCGCCGGCACGATCGTAAAACGCCGCG
>Ga0074044_10004090_pt1 | contig 12199 bp, 7 predicted proteins | sample BogForMeECP23OM1_FD_94443 | JGI IMG/M metagenome (GOLD analysis project Ga0074044, IMG submission 94443) | Bog forest soil microbial communities from Calvert Island, British Columbia, Canada - Bog Forest MetaG ECP23OM1 | ecosystem: Environmental > Terrestrial > Soil > Wetlands ...
CGCCTCGAATGCGACCGACTTGAACGGGTGGGTCACGTTGAGGCCGCGGAACCCACTCGAAGCCAGGTGGGGGAGCGATTGGACGAACTCATCGTCCGAACCGAACTCGAGGGGCAGGTAGATCCCCACCCGACCCTCGGCCCGCATCCAGCGGGTGTGGAGGGAGGGGCTTTGGGAGTGCCCGATCGGCCGTCCCGCGACCGCGAACAACGGGGGCAGGCCTTCGGCGGTGAGGAACGGCCTCAGCCGGTCTACCGGTACCTGGCTCGGCTCGACCGGTTCGGGCCCCGTGCCCTCCGGAAGGCAGGCGTAGACCATCGGAAACCCGAGCCGTCGAGACAGAACCCTGAGCAGGGGACCGGACGCGCCCACGGTGTGGACGACCAGGGCCGCCTCGTCGGGCGAGGGCAGGCGGGGGATGAGCTCGCGGAACGTTTCGAGGACGGAAGCGCTGACGACCAGCTTGCCCACCCCGCTCGCGGCGTCGGTGAGCAGCGCGATCCTCCGCGCCCACTCCGCGGGCGGCGCAGCCCCGAGATGGACGGAGAGGATCCGCCCCAGCTTCTCGGGCGGCGGGAGCGACGGAAGTAGCGAAAGGTCCCGGTCGTACTCGAGGTCGATCCAGCGGAACGGAAGGGAACAGAACTGGAGGAGGAGCCGCGCGCGCTCCGGGGTCTCCGCAGTACCCAGTCCCCCCTCGGTCCGGGACCGGTAGGTCGCGAGCAGCGGGAGAGCCGAGGGGAACAGGCGGCCGAGGTGCGGGAGGTCCGACGCCGCCCAGCGGTCGAGCCGAAGCTCGGCGACGTCCGCACCGGCGGCCTTGGCCACGGCGATCTGCGATCGCGCGTCCTCGACAGACCGCGCCGGAAGTGTCGCGACGATCAGCGGCATCCGTCCGGTCATCGCTCCTCGATCGTCTCCTGGACCGCCGTGCCGAGGTGCCGGGCGGGGGCGAGGCGGACGCCGTGGACGGGGACCGGGGGGACGAGCTCCGTGACGGGGACCCGACCGCCCACCGTGGAAAGCCGCACGGTCTCGGCCTCCTGGAGGAAGACCGTCCGCTCTCGGCCGTCGTCGTCGACCGACACGACGACCAGGGGCCGCCGCTCGATCTTGATCCGGCCGACCCGAGCGGTCCGCGCCCGCCCCGTGGGCGCCGTGACCAGCACGGCGTCCCCAGGACCGAGCTCGGAGAGATACCGCGTGGTTCCGTCGGCCATGAGCACGTAGGAGTGGGCTGCCCCCGCGTTGACGCGGAACGGCCTCGGCCGGCTGAACGCCGACCCGACGGCCTCGCTCGTGACGAGGAACAGGAAGCCCGCCGCGCTCCCGACCAGCATTCCTTCCTCGGGCCGAAGGAGCGAGGTCGTGTCGACGATCACACGGTCCCCGACCCCGGCCGAGCGGACGGACCGTACGGGCACGGTGGACCAGGCCAGCTCGCTCGGAAGGTCTCCCTCGAGAAGGGCCTCGAGCGCGTCGACCTCCGCGACGGAGCGCACCGCCACGATCACGCGGTCGGCCCCGTGCTCGAGCGCGCCGAGTGCGGCCGGGACTTCCTCGGGGGAACGGGCGAACGTCCAGAGCCGGAACCGGCTCCCGCGGCGGGCGATGGCGTTCTCGAGGGGAATGATACGGTCGGCGGTCCATTCCACCAGCAACGTCGAGCCGTCCGCGGCGGCCGAGAGCGCTCGTTCGAGGCCGGCGAGGTCGGCCACGCGGTGGACGGGAACGGACGTCTCGGCGTCACCGAGCTCGAGTCGATCGCCGTCGCGGACGGCGATTTCCTCGCCTGGACCCGCAACAATATCCGAACGGGGAGGCACCACGAATCGGCGGAACCCACGCCGGCGGGCCCGTTCTACGATCGCCTGCCGGGTCTCCGCGTCGGGAGCCTCGGGAGCGATCGCGACCCGGTCCCGCGTCATGGATCCCCCGCCTTAGGCCGGTCCGTGGAGGATCGTCGCGATCCGTCGGGCGAGCGGTCCGACGGGTTGCCTCTGGAAGAGATTCCTACCGATGCAGATGCCAGCCCCTCCGGCCGTCATGCTCTCCTTCACGATCGTGAGGAACGCCGCCTCGTCGTCGAGTCGGACCCCGCCCCCGATGAGGACCGGAACCGGTGTGGTGCTGCAGAGGCGAGAGAACTCGTCGAGGGAACCCGGGTAGCTCGTCTTCACGATGTCGGCGCCGGTGTCCGCCGCGGCCCGAGCCGCGTGGCGGAGCTCTATCGGCGTTCCTCCTCCCGACTTCTTGACGTAGGCCATGCAAAGCAGGGGGAGGCCGAGCTGACGGCACTGGTCCGCGGCGATCCCCAGGTCCCGAAGCATCTCGGGCTCCTCGGGGACGCCGAAGTTGACCTGGACGGAGAGGAGGTCCGCGCCCAGCCCGACCGCCTCCTCCGCCGTGCCGACGAGGACCTTGCGGTCGGACGTCGAGCCGAGGCTGGTCGAGGCGGAGACGTGCACTCCGAGGCGGACCGAGGGGCGGAGGAGCGGGGCCACGTCCCGAACCGCGCCCTTGGTCACGATCAGGAGGTCTGCACCGTTCGCCTGGAGCTCTGTCGCGAGCGGGCCGAGCTTCTCGAGCCCGTCGATCGGTCCCATCGAGACCGAGTGATCGAGAGGCACCGAGAACAATCGGCGCTTCGGGTCCGGGAACAGGCGGCTCAGTCGGATCTGCTTACCGTACATCGGTTCTCCCCTGTTTGGCGGGGCTCAGAGGGGGAGACACCCGAAGGGGCCGACCCGAGTTATCGTGGACACATCGGGACGGCGCCCTCCCGGCGCCTCCCGCTCACCAGAGCCAGGCCCCGGCAGTCCGGGTCGACGGAGCACGAAGGTCGCGCGCCACGCCTCGGCCTGCCATCGGTCCCAGAACGCCCACCCCGCTATTTAGACCTCGCGGGGGCGGTTCGCTCCGCGGCGAGGACTCCCGGAACCTCGAGCGTTGGAACGATTTGCTCTCGATGGGCCTCGCCGTTTATGTACCCGCGAGAGTTTTGCGAGCTGACCATGGGCGGACCGTCTCCCTCCCTTCTCATCGACCGCTATATCGCCAGCCTCGGAGACTGGCGAGGCGATCGCATGGCTCAGATCCGCCGTCTGATGCACGAAGCCGATACCGAAATGGTCGAGGAGTGGAAGTGGATGGGCACCCCCACTTGGTCCCATGACGGCGTCGTGGCCATTGCCAGTCCGTTCAAGGAGAAAGTGAAGCTCACCTTCGCGCGGGGTGCCCACCTCCCCGATCCCCAGAAAGTCTTCAACAACGGATTGGGAGGGAAAGAGTGGCGTGCCGTGGACATACTCGAGGCCGACACGGTTGACGAGAGGGCCCTGAAGGATCTGATTCGGGCCGCGGTGAGCTTCAATCGTTCCCAGTTCGCCGACAAGGCAGCCTCAAAACGTCGACCGAGTGCCGCTCGGAGTTCGAGCTCCCATCACGCGCATCGAAAGTCGACCTAGCCGCGTCGAAGCAGGGCCACCGAGCCGACCTCGCAGGGGAGTAGCCTCTTGGCCGATGTTTCACGAGGATAACTCCGCCTCGCTCGACTCGTCGGGAGCCTCCTCCGGGGGATGGTTCCGACGGAGACAGTCGAACTCGTCCCCCGAGAGGCCCACTCTCTGGTTCAGAAATCAAGCGCGGGTTTCAGAACTGGCCCTACCGGGGGTTCTTAGATGCAACGCCGGGGGCGGCTCGCTCACCGGCGAGTACGCCGTCCACGAGGAGGGCGTGGATGCAGAATCCGCGGAGCATCTGCTCCCACATCCTCAGCCGGACCTCGGGGGTCGTGGCGAACGCCGCGACGATCCTCCCGATCCACTCGCTGTGCTCGACGTCCGCGGTCACGTGCAGGCGGTAGTACTCGAGGTGGTCCTCTCCGACACCGTAGTGCGTGCGGAACGACGGCAGGAGCCGCGCGCACAGATCCACGTTCGGCGGTTCGGACGAGCCCGCCGCCGAGATGAAGAACGGGTTGATCCGGTTCGTGTACAGGAAATCGTCGATGGCCACCATCGTGTTCGGGTTCACCGTCGCACCGTGAACGTCGGCGCGGGGAACGCCGAGGCCTTCGCAGAAGCGGAGCCATAGCTCCGGGTGGCTCGGGGATTTCCCGTGGGGGTCGCCCGCCTCTTCGAGCAGCTGGTCGAGGATGAGCCGCCGGTAGGGGTCGTTCGCCGGGTCCGGCGGGCAGTTCGAGTATCGCTCCGCCATCGCGATGGGGACCGCGGCCAGCCAGGGGTAGAACTGCTTGACCCAAGCCTGCACGAGCGGCTTCGGAGCCTTCCCGTGCTCCACGTCCGCGAAGAACGGGTGCGTCCGGAACGGGTGGTTCTCCATCTTGAAGCGGGTCAGCTCGTCGCGGAAGCGTTCTCCCTCGAAGCGGACCCACGGCGGTTCGGTCATCGGCCGTCCGAGCGGACCGCCGTATTTGGTCCGCGAGGTTCCCCCGTGAACCTCCCCGTTTAATGGGTTGGGTCGAGGTCGTAGCCCGTGGTCGACGGGGGTACCCCCGACCGGATCGTCCCTTCGTTCGGTCCGCTCACGGGGCTTCGGGTGCTCGAATCCGCCCGGTACGTGGCCGGTCCCTGGGCCGCGACCTACCTCGGCGAGTTCGGCGCTCGCGTGGTCCATGTGGAGGGCCCGCCGTTCGCCCCGCCGTACGCGGACCCGACGCGTCGACTCGTGCCACTCCTCTCGGGCAGCTCGCCGATGGACCAGGTCTCCGAGTCGTGGGTCCAGTACGCCCGCAACAAGCTCTCCGTGGGGTTGGACGCGCGGCGACCGGAGGGAAGGGCGGTCTTCCTGGACCTCGCCCGCGACTCGGACATCTGGATCGAATCCTCCCGGCCCGGGACGTACGACCGGCTGGGTCTCTCCGATGCGAAGGTCTGGGAGGCGAACCCGCGCCTCACGATCGTCCATGTTTCCGGTAACGGGCAGTCCGGCGACCCAAGCCGAGTGGCCTCTCCGTCGTACGACCTGACCGCTCAGGCGTTGAGCGGTTTCCTCTCCCTGCAGGGAAGGCCCGACCCGGAGCCGCCGATGCGCTCGGGAACCGCGCTCAACGACACGGTCACCGGCCTGGCCGCCGCGACCGCCGGCCTGATGGGATACTTCCACGCCCAGCGAACCGGACAAGGCCAGTCGGTGGACGTCGCGCAGTACGAGATCTTCTTCGTCCTGCTCGAGAACCTCGCGATCGACTACTTCATGCGCGGGGTCGTCCGGGGGAGGCACGGGACCGGACACGCGCGCCTCCACCCCTACGATGTCCACGCCGCCTCGGACGGCTGGGTCGTGGTCGCGGCGCCGACCCCGTCCAGTTGGGCGGGGCTCAAGACGATGATAGGGTTCGCGGGGACCGAGTACGACGTGAGCGAGTACCGCCTCTCTCATCGTGAAGACGTCGACCGAGCGATCGCGGAGTTCTGCCGGAGCCGGACGCGCGCGGAGCTCGAGCGTCTGGGACGAGAGCACGATGTGGCGATCACTCGCGTGTTCGACATCGCCGACATCGCCGGGGACCCGCACTACCGCGAGCGGAAGATGTTCCTCGAGTGGGACGATCCCGTCGCCGGACGCGTAAAAGGAGCCGGCGTGGCACCGAAGTTCTCCGCCACTCCCGGGGGGGTCTGGCGCGGGGCCCCCTGGTTGGGACAGGACAACGACCGGGTGCTGGGGGATTTGCTGGGCTACTCTCACGACCGGATTGACGCTCTCCGCCGCGCGGGGGTCATCGGGGCGGACCCCCCGCACGGCCCGCCCGCCACCCGAGCGACCCCCTTCTCCGACCGGGAGGTGTGACGTGGCCTCCCTCTGGCCGTTGCCTCACGACCCCATCGTCGCGGAGGTCACCTCGGTGGCTCGGGAGCTGGGCCTCGCGCGCCGCTACCGCGAGCTCGACCGGCACCCCGAGTTCCCGCGGGCGGAGTTCCGGGCGCTGGGGAAGGCCGGGCTCCTGGGCCTCTCGCTCCCTCCTGCCCTGGGGGGTCGAGGGCTGCCTCTTCCGAGCGTCGCGACGGCCCTCTTCCACCTCGGCTACCTGGGGGGCACGACGTTCGCCAAGCTGGCGATCCAGCCAGAGTTCGCCTCGGTCCTCGCCGACCACGGCTCCCCCGCCATGGTCGACGAGTGGTTCCGCCCCCTTGTCCGCGGCGAGCGGCTCGTGGGCAACCAGCTCACGGAACCCGGCGCGGGCTCGGATGCGGGAGCGATGGCCCTCGAAGCACGCCATGACGGGGACCGGTACCTCCTCACGGGCACCAAGACGGAGGTCGCCTTCGCGGAGGAAGCGGGCGCCGCGATCGTCTACGGGCGGGTACCGTCTCCCGATGCGGAAGGCGGGATCACGGCGTTCCTCGTCGACCAGCATCTTTCCGGCGTGCGGTGCACCGCGGGCGTGGGAGACCTCGGCGAACGCTGGCAACGGCGCGGCCGGGTCGAGTACGAGCGCGCGGCGGTCCCGGAATCCGCACGGATCGGCGATGAGGGCGCCGCCTTCCGTTACGCCCGAACCGAGCTCGCTCGGGAGCGCGGCCTCCTGGCCGCCATCTACCTCGGGGTCGCCCGGGCGTCCTGGGAAGAGACCGTGGCCTACGTCGGCGAGCGGGTCGCGTTCCGGAGGACGCTCTCGGAACAGCAGGCCGTCGCCTTCCCCCTCGTGGACGATGGGGCCGCCCTCGAGTCGACCTGGTTGTTCACTCTCCGCGCGCTCGAGCGTCTCGGCCGCACCCCGGTCACGGGAGAGGCGGCTGCCGAGACGGCCGTGGCCAAGGCGATGGCGAGCGAGGTCGCGCTTCGGGCGATCGACCACGCGATCCAGTTCCACGGCGGCCGTGGGTATTCCCAGGCGCTGCCGCACGAGCAGCGATGGCGTGACGTGAGGAGCGGACCGATCGCCCACGGCCCCTCCGAGGTCCTCCGAGGGATAGCCGCCCGTCGGCTCTGGCCTCGCAAGTCTACCGGCAACCCTTAATCGGGGCCCCGGACCTCTCTCTTCTCGGGAGACGCATTCGTCCAACGCACATGCGGCTGTGGCAGCCCCGGGACCGTCAGGGGCTTCCCTTGCTCAAGGTCGCCCTGACCGTCCTCGTGCTCGTCAGCGTCTCTCTGGTGATCCCCGGCGCGGGCGGGGGACCGGTCCACCCCCTCGCCGCAACGGCGGCGGACGCCGTGCCGATCGTCTCTCCCTCCTCGCTGGCCGCCGTCGAGGCCCTGCCCCTGGCGGCAGTGCCCGACGCCTCCTCCGACGCGGTCGTTCCGGGGTCCACGGCCCTCGCGAGCGTTCCAACGGGGACACTTCATGTCCTCGTTACCTTCGCATACTCGAATTCGAGCGGGCTCACCGCTCTCCTAGCCGAGCTCTCCGCGAGGTCCTCTCCCGACTACCATCGCTACCTCACGGCCCAGCAGTTCGTCGCGGCGTACGCGCCCCCCGCCGAGCCGTACTACACCGCCAGCGCTTACTTCGCCTCCTTCGGCGTCAAGAACCTGACGTCCCAACCCGACCGGGCGTCGATCTCGTTCGACGCGCCGGCGGCGACCCTGAGCCGGATCTTCCACGACGGCTTCGGTTCGTTCGAGAAAGGCGGCGCACGCTACGTGGCCCCGCTTACGGCACCCGAGCTCCCTGGGCCGCTGTCGGCCGCCATTCAGTCGGTCGTGGGACTGGGCACGGCCCCGGGCCAGTCTGCCGTTCCAGCGGCTCTCGGGTCCGTCCAGCGGGCGACTGCTCGTTCGGCCGGGCCGGTCGCCTCCGTGATCCCAGCAGGGTACACGACCCCGCCGACGGTGAACGGAACCCAGGAGGAGTACCTCTCCGACATGCAGGTAGCCTACGATGAACAGTCCCTTTTCGCTCAGGGCGGCTACCCTACGAACGAGTCGATCGCAGCGATCCTCTGGTCCGGAAATTATACCGGCCCGACGATCACCACCCCGTGCGGGCCGCTCACGAGCGGTTCGGCCGTCGGCCCGTGGGACCCCGCGGACGTCCAGAGCTTCTTCAACACCACACTGCCCTCGGGAGAGCCCCGGCCGGTTGCGGTGCCGGTGGCCTTGGGGGGTGCCCCGGCTCCGTCCTGCCGTGCCTCCTGGGACACCACGGGCGCCGCCCGGGAGAACACGGTCGACCTCGAGAGCCTCGGTTCGACCGCCCCGGGTGCGCAGCTGTACGACGTCTACGGGCCGAGCGCGGCTCCGGTGGAGCTCGACGCGGAGTTCGCCGACATTCTGAGCCCTCCCGGGGTGCTCGGCCCGACCCTCGTTCACGACCTCGACAACGTGTCGGTGATCGTGAGCTCGTGGGATCTTGTGAACCACTACGACGCCGCGTGGTACGCCGATCTCGAACAGGCCCAGGCGCGCGGGATCAGCATTCTCGCAGCATCCGGTGACGCCGACGACAGCCCGGCCAGTCCGTACTGGGTCGGATCCTTCGCCGAGTTCCCGGCCGCGATGGCCTACGACACGTTCGGGGACGTCGCGGTCGGCGGAACGTCCCTCACGCTCGACCCTTCTACCCTTCACCTCTCGACCGAGGCGGTCTGGGACGTGCCCTTGTACGCCAGCGGTCCGGTGGGCTCGGAGGGGGGCAGCGCCGGCACGATCGTCGCCGAACCGACCTGGCAACTGAGCACGTCGGCCAACCGCAACCTTTCGGGAAACGGGCGCGGCGTCCCGGATATCGCGGCCATCGCGAACAACAGTCTCGTCACGCTCAGCGTCAAAGGGTACCAATATCGGGCGACGAACGCCTCCTCGGGGGGTGCGTTCGAGGCCGCGTCGGGCACGAGCGTGGCCGTTTCGGTGGTAGCCGGGCTCGTCGCCGAGATCGACCATGCGATGCGATCCACCGGGGCCGCCCCGCTCGGGTTCTTCGACCCCGCGCTCTACTACTGGGCGAACCTCGAGTACACGAACCAGTCGTGCGGCACGAAGGTCCAGGGGGCGAGCTGCGAAGGCGTCTACCCCTCATCGTTGCCGACCCTGCTGGTCCGCGACGTGGAGACGGGCCGGAACGCGCAGTATCCCGCCCGCTACGGCTTCGACCTCGCGGCCGGATGGGGCGAGCTGGACGCCTACAACTTCACAGTCTACACCTTGAACCTCTCCTCGGCCGGGGTCTACGGCCACCTGGCTGCCGTGCAGGATCAGGTCGACCTTGCCGGACTCAAGGTCACCTCGACGTACTCGGCCAGTTCGGGCGGAGGGGTGAACAAGGTCTACAACGCGTCGTTCCAGCAGAACGTCTTCCTGGCGGACAGCCTCGGGGCCCCTATCTACTGGATCCAGAACGTCGTCTTCATCCACCGCGCGGCGGCCGGGTGGGCGATGAACTTCACCGCCTGGGTCTCGTACCCGTTCTGGGGGATCTACCCTACGTTGACCGTCTCCGAATGGTGGTTCCCCGGGGCCACCCACGTCGAGACGCTGCCGCTCGTCCTCAACCTGACGACCCAGCTCGTGCCGGGCTCGGGGACGACCGCGCCCCACGTGGAGTTCTCCTTCGGCGTGAAGGGGTCGATCGCTCTCTCGCTGTCGGTTCCCGGCGCGTCGTACATCGTCGGCAGGAACAACTACTCGTACAGCTGGCAAGGGGTGAACTACACCGACGGACCGAAGGGCAACGCGAGCCCGGCGGGGTTCCTCGCGCCCCAGTTCGGGTTGCTGGGGGGTCCGGGGGACGGCATCGGGAACTTCCTCTTGTCGACCAACGGGACGATCGGAGCGTACGTCGAGCCGTTCGGGGACGCCTCGTTCGAGCTCGCGGACACGGCCGCCCTGAACAGCGCGAACCACCAGAGCGGCGAGACCGACTCCAACCTCACCTACACGCCGGTGTCGCACGGCAACTGGACGTTCGGGTACGGTCCGGGTTCCACGGAGCAGGGGATCCTCCAGGTCCAGCCGGCCCGGTACACCGTCGTGTGGAACGCCACCGGCACGCCGCCCGCGGGGACGCTCTGGTACGTGAACCTCTCCTCCGGCCTCCACCTCTCCGCCCCCGTGGCGGATCCGCAAATCGTCGCCGAGCTCCAGAACGGCTCCTACGACTGGACCGTCGGCCTGTCAGCCCGCGGGTGGGCCTCGGCCCCGCCGACGGGCACGATCGTGGTCGGCGGACGTTCGTTGGAGGTCAACGTTACCGTTGCCCTCACGTACGGGATGGTAACGTTCAACGCAACGGGTCCGTCGTTCCCGTTCCGATGGTACGTGAACGTCACCGGCGGCCCCTCCCTAGGGAGCACCAACGCCTCGGTCGGGGCGAACCTGACCTTCGGCGCGTACACGTACGTGGTCTCGACCGGAAACTCGTCCTGGGCCCCCACCCATCACAAGGGGTCGTTCGTTATCGGCGAGACGATCGCCCGCGTCGCGGTCACGATCGACCTCGTGACCTACGCGTTCAAGGTCATCGCGTCGTACCCGGTGAACGTCTTCGTCCATTGGACGATCACGGTCGGAACGTTCCAGAAATCCGGCTCCATCACGACGCCGTTCACGTTCTTCCTCCCGAACGGGACGTACGAGTACCGCGTGAGCGGACTGCCCAGCGGCTACACCACCTCGATCACCTCGGGTTCCGTCGTGATCCACGGCGCAGCCGCTCGGCTCGTGATCGTGGTCATCCCTCCGCCCACGACCGGGCTGGGGGCCTGGGGCTACGTGATCGTGGGAGCGGTCGCGGTGGTCGGTCTACTGTCGTTCCTCCTACTCCTCCGCCGCCGTCGGCGCCGCACGAAGAAGACAGAACCGCCGGCACGCAAGCCACGCCGGTCCCGCAAGGATTGGGTGGACCCGGACGAACTGTAGGCCGTCCCCTCCGGACTCGGTATCCACCTCAAGAAACCCACGGCTTCGTGCGCCCGCCTCCGGGGCCCAAAATCGGTAGATTTCGCAAGGTTAAAGAGGGGCATCGGTGTCGCACGGGGTATGACGTCTAGCTATGCTCGAACGCTGCTCGTGGTCGCCACGACATTGCTCATGGTCGTTTCCGCCCTGGGAGTGGTCGGCTCCGCGGTCCGGGCATCCTCGGGAGCCTCTTCCTCGGCGTTGGCGGTCACTTCTTCCGCACTCCCGGCCGCTCCGACCGCCGTACCCTCGCCGACCCCGGCGGGCGCCGCGACCCCTGGCGCGGCGGCCTCCGACCCGGCCGGCGCGATGGCCCAGGCGGCTCTCGCGGCCACCCATGCCGCGGGCATCAATCCCCGCGTCGTCTACGTCCCCAGACCCTCTGCCACCCCGGCCCAAGCCGCCCAGGCGGCCGCGAAGGACCAGGTCAGCCCCCTCTACACCGGCCTGCCCGCTCCCTTGGGGCTCGCGGACTATGGTCTCAGCCAGGGACTCGGTGACACCGAGGTCGCATCTATCCTCAATACGACGAGCCTACGGGGCGAGGTCGACGCGAACGCTACCGGGATCCAGCCGCTCGACCTGTTCCAGTCCTCGCCCGACAGCTACGGCATCCAGCTCAATGCGGTCGTAACGAACGTCACGCTGTTCGGGACGGGCGGGTTCTCGTTCTGGACCCAGAACGTCGTGACGTACTACCCCGGCTCCTCCTTCATGATCCTGATCACCAACGTCTGGAACTTCTCGGGCGGCCCGCTCAGCTCGAACGTCTTCTACGGACACGGCCCGTACGGGTTCCAGGTCGGGACCACCTACTACTATTCCGAGCTCGTCATCCCCGCGCCGATCGTCTACCCGTTCAACCTTTCGCTCTTCATGAACTCGACCGTCACGGACGGCCGCAATGCGGTCGACTTCTCCGTAGTGGTCGCCGGGAGCGGGGAGAACTATGCCTTCCCGTCGTTCGACTACGTGGTCTTCAATTCGATCGCCGGCGGCGGACCTTCGATCACCTCGCCCGCGAACTACACGGCGAACGGCTTCCATCTTAACCCGCTCAACCTAACGGACGATTTCGAGCTGATCCTGGGCGGCCCCGGCGGCGGCAGCCAGGCCGACCTCTTCGCGGCCGACGCGTCGCTCGCGCTCCAGTACTGGAACGGCGCGGCCTACGTCTCCATCCCCTCCGCGTACAACTACGGCGGGGAGACCGGCCAGACGACGACCGGTGCCAGCATCGTCTGGTCCTCGGCGCCGGGAGGCCCCAACAACGCCTCTACCTACGCGACGATGACCAGCGGTCCGGCGATCCTGCGCGGGTTGTGGAACGCCTCCGCAG
>Ga0074044_10004092_pt1 | contig 12193 bp, 11 predicted proteins | sample BogForMeECP23OM1_FD_94443 | JGI IMG/M metagenome (GOLD analysis project Ga0074044, IMG submission 94443) | Bog forest soil microbial communities from Calvert Island, British Columbia, Canada - Bog Forest MetaG ECP23OM1 | ecosystem: Environmental > Terrestrial > Soil > Wetlands ...
AAATAAATCGCATATAAAACATTGTGTTACGAGTCACTGAGGTGGACACGGGCGTGTCCGCAATGGAACGTTTGCGCCGATCGGCCCCAATCCCAAATCTGCAGTATGGGTTTAGTATAGGTTTCCGGCGCCGGTGAAAGCGCTGCCGAATTTTACTGGGCTTGCTGCGGGGCGTCACAAGTATCCCAGCCTGCCTCCGCTCGACGGCGCCACCCCAGGGCTACGCTGGACCCGGCGCTCCCCAAGCCGACATTCCGCGCCAACAAACAAGAGGAAAAGCCATGCACACCGCTTGCATTCTCCTGCCAAGGCTACTTGGGTCACTCGCTTTGGCGACATTATTTCTTTGCGCGCCGGGTGTCGAAGCGGCCGACGATCGTGCGGCGCTCGCCGGGCTCAAGGAGGTGAAGGTCGCCTTCGACATCAAGGATGGAGACGGCAAGGCGCTGCTCGGTCGGCTCGACATCATCGACGAGACACGTCAATCGCTAATCCAGCAGGGAGTAACTCCGCATTTCATCCTCGCATTCCGCGGACCGGCAACGAAGCTGGTGCAGACAGACCAGGACAAGATCAAGCCAGAAGACCGCGCCTTGGCCACAAAGATCGCCGCCCGGATAAAGGAATTGAGCGGGGCTCCGGGGGTCGACGGATTCGAACAGTGCGCCATTGCGGCTCGGGAGCAGGGAACGAAGACCGAACTCGTCTTGCCGGAAATCCGCGTCGTCGGCAACGCATTCATTTCGCTCATGGCTTATCAGGCCAAAGGCTACGCTTACATCGCCCCCTGAGATGCGCGTCTTCTCCGACCCTGCGCAACAGGCCGTGCGCGGTGGAAGTTGGCGGGCCTCGGCCGACCCGGTCCACAGTACAGAGGCCGAGGGCGAATCGCACGTCCGAACGAAAGAATGATGCCTAGACGCCTTCGATAATGCGGATTTCCCGCTCGGCACCGTCACCGAGAACGGCAAGTGCGGCCTGGTAACCGGCGCTGTCATGAGCGGCGATCGCTTCCTCTACGCTGTCGAACTCGATCAGCACGGTGCGCTGCTTCAAGCCCTGCTCGTAAACCTTGGCCGGCTCGCCACGCGCGAGAAAGCGTCCTCCGCCCGCAGTGATTGCGGGACCGGCAAGTTTTGCGTACGCAGCAAGTTTATTGGGGTCCTTGACCGCACGATACGCGGCCACCCAATACGCTTTTGGCATGGTGTTTCCTTTGTCGGTCCGAGTCGCAAAGGATGGGCATTTCACCCCTCCGAATCGGAGTATTGAGTGTTTGGCGGTGCGCGTCAACGCTCGCTTGGCGAGGCGTCGACCAGCCGGCCCTACTGATTCCAAGAACCCAAGACCGGCGCAATCGGCGGCGTTTAAGTGTCGGACATTTGAAGTTCAGAGTCCGGAGCGCTTCTAACGACGCGAAAGTACTTAGGTTTGGGCCGAGATGTCGGAATCGCCACGGTCGCACAGACTACAATTCCATGACACCATGAAGTAGGCTTATGGACGCGCTCACGGAGACGCTTAGAACCCTCGAATCGTTGGGCATTGCGCTGCCCAGTCGGGCCTACCTGATAGGTGCTGTACTGTTTAGCATCATCGGTTACGTCGGTTATCGATATGGCAAGAAGAACTCACTGCAGGCCACCAAGTGGATTGGCATAGCACTGATGCTCTATCCCTATGTTATTTCGGAGACTTGGCTTCTGTACACGGTGGGCGCGGGATTGTGCGTCGGCTTGTATGTTTCGTCCTTGTCCGGCTGATGCGATCGGACCCGAGGATGTTATGGCTCGCGCAAGCGGTCGGCGCATGGCGGCTGACCCGGAGAACGGGTATCGGTTTCCAAGCGAGTAGATCGAGGAAAGATGAAATGCCAAGGTCGAATACAGCCACGCTCGTTCTAGTCGCGTTTGCGACTCTGTGTGCTCCGCTGCCGGCGCTGGCGGCGGCGGATCCAGCCAAGGTGCTACGCGTTTCCTCCCCTGACATCGCCAGCCTCGACCCGCAACAGGGCACCGATCTTTATTCGACGCGAGTCACCAGCTCTATCTTCGAAGCCCTCTACCAATTCGACTACCTTGCGCAACCGGCCAGGGTGATCCCGGATACGGCCGAGTCGTTGCCGCAGGTCACCGATGGCGGTAAGACCTGGACGATCAAGCTCAAACACGGGATCCTGTTCGCCGACGCCCCCGTATTCAAGGGCAAGCCGCGCGAGCTTGTCGCCGAGGACTACGTCTACTCGATCAAGCGCTCGATCGACCCGAACTTGCTGACCGGTGGCGATCCGGCGCTCACCGATCTGATCGAAGGCGCGCGGCCGATTGTCGATGTGGCACGCAAGCCGGGTGCGAGAATGAACTACGATTCGCCGATCCTTGGGCTGCGCGCGCTCGATCGCTATACCCTGCAGATCCGCCTGACCAGCGTCGATTACACCCTCCTCGAGCGGCTTGCGGGTTTGGCGGCAATGGCGGTGGCGCGCGAAGTCGTCGAAGCGGCCGGCGACGACATCCGCAGCCAGCCAGTGGGCACCGGCCCATATCAACTGAAGGGATGGAAGCGTGCCTCGCGGGTCGTACTCGAAGCCAATCCGCACTACCGCAGCATTGCCTTTCCGGAGAGCAGCGAGCCGCGGCACCGCGCGCTGATCGAATCAATGCGCGGCAAGACACTGCCCCAGGTCGGTCGCATCGAGATCAGCATTATCGAAGAATCTCAGCCCAACATTCTCGCTTTCGAACAAGGCGACCTCGATTACATTGCACTCGGGGGCAACGACGTCCGCAGCGTGCTCGATGGCGACACGCTCAAACCCGAATTGCTGCGCAAGGGCGTCGTGCGGATCCGCTTTGGCGCTCCGAATCTAACCTTCACGTATTTCAACATGAAGGACCCGATAGTCGGCGGGTATTCGAAAGCACAGATCGCACTGCGCCGGGCGATCGCAATGGGGTTCAACGTCGATGAAATGATCAAGGTTCTCTTTGCGGGCCAGGCGCTGCCGGCCAACCAGCTGCTCCCGCCGGGAGTTGACGGCCATGATCCATCGCTGCCAGCCAAATCGCTCTACGATCCGGCGGCTGCCCGGGCACTGCTGGACCATTTCGGCTTCAAGGACCGCGATGCCGATGGCTATCGCAAGACTCCTGAGGGCAGGCCGCTGACGCTCGTCCGCGGTACGCTTCCGGAGTCCTGGTATCGGGAAGCCGATACGCTATGGAAGAAGAACATGGATGCAATCGGGCTGCGAATGCAGGTCGAGCAGAGGACATTCACCGAGCTCGTCAACATGAGCCGCGCCGGGAAGCTACAGATGTTCAATCTCGGCTACCGCTCGCTGGAGCCCTCGGGCTACCAGATCCTGCAGGCACTCTGGGGCCGCTCGCCGATCGACACCAATCCGTCCCAGTTTTCCAACCCGGATTACGACGCGGCGTACGAACAATTCCTGCGCACACCGTCGGGCCCGTCGCGAGTCCTGCTCGCGCGGCGGATGTCCGACGTCTCCCAGGTATACATGCCGATGGTGCTGCACACCTTCGGCATCGGTAATACGCTTCTCTACCCCTGGGTGCAGGGCTACTGGCCGTCGCAGTTCGGCTTCGCATTCAAGTACTTGGATATCGACAGCGCCAAGCGCAACGCCGCCGGGAAGTAGGGGCCCTGGTCCGGCCCTCAGGGAGGAAACGCTCGTGCATCGCGTGCTGTCGAACGTTTGATGTCGCAGGTCATGAAGAAGAAGGTCAGTGCTGCAGGTGCTTCGGCTTCCAGCCGCAGCGGCAGGAAGCCCGCGTTGCCGCGAAGGCGGGCGATCGACACGGGCTCGTCGGTGCGCTCACTTGCCGGCGTTGCCATCACCCATCCCGACCGAATCGTCTACCCCGATTCCGGGATCACCAAGCTGATGGTCGCCGAGTACTACGAGCGCGTTGCATCGCGGCTGCTGCCCTACCTCGCCGGCAGGCCGCTGTCGATCGTGCGCTGCCCGGATGGAGCGGGCGCTCCCTGCTTCTTCCAGAAGCACGTCGGCGACCGGGCCATTCCCGGCATCGAGGTGGCCATGATCGAGGACAGCGCTGGGCGCAATCCCTACCTCGTTGCCAATTCAGTGAAGTCGCTTGTCGGGCTGGCGCAAATGCACGCCCTCGAGCTTCATGTCTGGGGTGCGACCGTTGCGGCGATCGAGCGTCCCGATACCATGATCTTCGACCTGGATCCGGATCCCGGACTGGAGTGGAGCACGATCGTGGCAGCGGCGAGACGGACCCGATCCCTGCTCGACACCATCGGACTCACGGCACTGGTCAAGACCACCGGCGGCAAAGGTCTGCACGTTGTCGTGCCATTGCAGAGGCGCCACAGCTGGGATGAGATCAAGGACTTTGCGCGCGATGTCGCGGCGCATCTGGAGCGCAGCCAGCCCGACCAGTTCGTCGCGACCATGAGCAAGACGCGCCGCCGCGGCAAGATCTTCGTCGACTACCTGCGCAACGCGCGGGGTGCGACCGCGGTCGCACCGTATTCGCTGCGCGCGCGCCCGGGGGCGACCGTCGCCACGCCACTGGCGTGGGACGAATTGGGCCCGCGAACCCTGCCGAGCGCATTTACGCTGGCGACCGTGCCCGAGCGCATCGCCCGGACAGTCGACCCGTGGGCCGACTATGAACAGAGCCGCCAGCGGCTGACGGCGGCGATGCGCCGCGCCCTGCGCTGAATGTCCCCGCCCCGGCGGGCGGGCCGGGCGCGGCGTTTCTGGCACAATTCTCGCCTGCACGGGCGAAGCCGCAAGCTTCGTCGCATTCGATGACCGCATTGCATATTTCCCCAGGCCAACTGCCCCTTGCCGCCCTGCGCGCGCTGTGGGCCCAGCCAACTCCGGTGACGCTCGATCGGGACGCGAAGCCGCGGATCGATGCCGCGGCAGACGCGATTGCCGGCGTCATCGCCGAAGGCCGCATCGTCTACGGCGTCAACACGGGATTTGGTCTGCTCGCCCGCACCCACATCGATGCCGCGCGTCTGGCCGAAATGCAGCGTGCGCTGGTGCTGTCGCATTCGGCCGGTACCGGGGCTCCGCTCGACGACGCCGTGGTGCGCCTCACGCTGCTGCTCAAGATCGCCGCCCTGGCGCGCGGGCATTCCGGCGTGCGCTACCAAGTCGTCGAGGCGCTGCTCAAGCTTCTCAACGCGGACGTGATCCCGGTCGTACCGAGCCAGGGTTCCGCCGGTGCGTCGGGCGATCTCGCGCCGCTCGCGCACTTGGCTGGCGTGTTGATCGGCGAGGGCGAGGCAAGGGTCGACGGGGCGACGCGGCCGGCCGCGGAGGCCTTGGCGCACGCCGGCATCGCGCCGCTCGAGCTGCAGGCGAAGGAAGGGCTCGCGCTACTCAACGGCACCCAGGTCTCTACCGCGCTCGCGCTCGCGGGTCTCTTCGCCTGCGAGCGCATGTTCGCCGCCGCGCTCGTCGCCGGGGCCCTGTCGGTCGACGCGTGCCTGGGCAGCGATACGCCGTTCGACGAGCGTATCCAGGCGTTGCGCGGCCATCCGGGTCAGCGCGACACGGCGCGTATGCTGCGCGAACTGCTCGCCGGTAGCGCGATCCGCGCTTCGCACCAGGACTGCCCGCGGGTCCAGGATCCCTACAGCCTGCGCTGCCAGCCGCAGGTCATGGGCGCCTGTCTGGACCAGATGCGCCATGCCGCGGCCGTGCTGCACGTCGAGGCGAACGCGGTCTCCGACAATCCACTGGTGTTCCCGGACACCGGCGAAGTTCTCTCCGGGGGCAATTTCCACGCCGAGCCGGTCGCCTTCGTCGCCGATGCCCTGGCGCTGGCCTTAGCCGAGATCGGAGCGCTCTCCGAGCGCCGGACCGCGCTCCTGATGGACGCGGGCTTATCCGGCCTCCCGCCCTTCCTGGTGCGCGAGGGCGGGGTCAATTCGGGCTTCATGATCGCCCAGGTGACCGCCGCCTCGCTCGCCTCGGAAAACAAGGCCCTGGCGGCGCCGCGCAGCGTCGATTCGCTGCCGACTTCGGCCAATCAGGAAGATCACGTGAGCATGGCGACTAATGCCGCACTGCGCCTTGCGCCCATGGCCGGCAACGTAGCGGCAATCGTCGCCATCGAGCTCCTCGCCGCGGCGCAGGGCGTCGACCTGCGCACCCCTCTCGCCACGTCGCCCCGGTTGCGGAGCGCGCTGTCGCAGATTCGCAACGAAGCTGCGTTCTGGGATCGCGACCGGGCATTCGCGCCGGACCTCGCGCGCCTGCGGGCGCGGGTCGAGGAGGGGGCTTTTACGCCGTTCGTGGACGCGCCGCTCACCTGAATGACGGCCGGGTGACGCGCCGCCGGCGGCGCGCGACAATGAGCGCGGGCGAATCCGAAGAAAAGCCATGGAACGAGATCAGCCAGGTTGTCTGCTCGATGCGCGCAGCCAAGAGCGGGTGATCCGCGCGCCGCGCGGCCGGACCTTGCGCGCAAGGAGCTGGCTCACCGAAGCGCCCCTGCGAATGCTCATGAACAACCTCGATCCGGAGGTCGCCGAGCGGCCGCAGGATCTGGTCGTCTATGGGGGAATCGGCCGCGCCGCGCGCAACTGGGCGTGCTACGACGCCATCGTCGCGGCGTTGACCGCGCTGGGCGATGACCAGACGCTGCTCATCCAGTCGGGAAAGCCCGTGGGCGTGTTTTCCACGCATGGCGACGCGCCGCGCGTGCTGATTGCCAATTCCAACCTGGTCCCGAAATGGGCAACCTGGGAGCACTTCAACGAGCTCGATCGCAAGGGCCTCATGATGTTCGGCCAGATGACCGCCGGCTCGTGGATCTACATCGGTAGCCAGGGGATCGTCCAGGGAACCTACGAGACATTCAGCCAGGCGGGCCGGAAGCACTACCACGGAGACCTCGCCGATAAATGGATCCTGACTGCAGGCTTGGGGGGCATGGGCGGCGCCCAGCCGCTGGCCGCGACGATGGCCGGCTGCTCGCTGCTGGCCATCGAATGCCAGGCCTCGCGCATCGACATGCGGCTCAAGACGCGCTATCTCGACAGCGTCGCGCCCGACCTGGAGACAGCGCTCACGATCATCCAAAATGCCTGTGCCACGCGACGCCCGACATCGGTCGGCCTGCTCGGCAACGCAGCCGAAGTCCTGCCGGAACTCGTGCGCCGTGGCGTGCGGCCCCACCTGGTTACCGACCAGACGTCGGCCCACGACGTGATCAACGGCTATCTTCCGGCCGGCTGGAGCGTGCCGCGATGGCGCGCCGCGCAGGCGGACCCGGCCGCCCACGGTGAACTTGCCGCCGCGGCACGCGGGTCGATCCGCGCCCACGTCGAGGCCATGCTCGCCTTTCACCGCCTCGGCATACCCACCTTCGACTACGGCAACAACATCCGCCAGGTCGCCTTCGACGAAGGGGCGGCGGATGCGTTTGCCTTCCCCGGCTTCGTGCCGGCCTATATCCGGCCGCTCTTTTGCGAGGGCAAGGGGCCGTTTCGCTGGGTGGCCTTGTCGGGCAACCCGGAGGATATCCGCAAGACCGATCGCAAGGTCAAGGAACTCTTTCCAACCGACGCGCGACTGCATCGCTGGCTCGATCTCGCGGGCGAGCGAATAGCGTTTCAGGGCCTGCCGGCACGGATCTGCTGGCTCGGTTTGGGTGAGCGCCATCAGGCCGGCCTGGCGTTCAACGCCATGGTTGCGTCGGGCGAGCTCGAAGCACCGATCGTGATCGGCCGGGACCATCTCGACACCGGCTCCGTAGCGAGCCCGAATCGGGAGACCGAGGCCATGGCCGACGGCTCCGATGCCGTCTCCGACTGGCCGCTACTCAATGCGCTGCTCAACACGGCCAGCGGTGCGACCTGGGTATCGATTCATCATGGCGGAGGCGTCGGTATGGGCTATGCGCAGCACGCCGGCGTGGTCATCGTCTGCGACGGCACGCCGGCAGCGGCGACGCGTATCGAGCGGGTGCTGTGGAACGACCCGGCACTGGGCGTGGCCCGTCACGCCGATGCGGGTTACCCTGAAGCGATCGAAGTGGCCAAGGCACAGGGCTTGGACCTGCCGATGCTGGGCGCTTGACACGCGACCAGGTTCTTCGGCGGCGACGGCGCCTTCAACAGCGCTGCTCGCGCATCAGTCCGGCGCAGGCGGCAGAGCCCCCAGTGCGGGTCGGGATCGACGCCGATTATCCTGCAGGGTTGGACACACCTTTCTTCCCGTTGCTGAATCGAGTCACGCAATAGTCGAGCGTGTATGCGTCGCCAAACGGGGAACGCATCGTTGCGGGCAGTCTCTTTGCAAGCCTTGGGAGCAATGTGTTGAATGTCTTCCCATCGCCGGCACGGCAGGCAAAGTATGCGTAGCGCTGCACGGTGAGCCTCGCGGCAGTCACCGATGCATTGACGGTGGGTCTACCGCTATCCAGGGTTTGCCTGCGCGACCAATCGCGCGTGGACGCTTCGACAACCCGAGGCGTCCGCTTTCGAACCCCACCTGTGCGGGTTGGAAATTGAATCACGACGTGTGCAGTGAGCGGTCACCTCGCCGTAACTTTCTACAGTTGAGCCTCCGCACCTGGAAAAGGTACTGGATGCTCTAGCGCTAAATATCTTACAATTAACATCATAACTAACAGCATTATCTTTTTAGTTATTTACTTAACTCATTGTATTGTTTATAATAGCAACGATATATACATATCTGAGTTAATATCATAACTAATGCGACCACGTAACCAAGCTGCTCGCGAGCGGTTAGTCCCCCTACTACGCCGAATGCGGCGCGCCAGCCCCCTCGAGCTCGCCGACGCGCTGGGCGTTAGCGCTCCCTCGATGCACAGAATGCTCGCCGAGCTTCCCTCCAACCAAATGGTTTTCGCTGGCCGTACGCGCCGCACTTGCTATGCTCTAAGGCGCCCCTTGCGGGGCGACCTATCCGATATACCGCTATATGGCATCGACACCGCAGGCAATGCGACGCTGGTTTCCAAGCTCGCTCTGACCTATCCGCAAGGTACCCTGCTCGCACTGGCCGAGTCAGGATGGCCCGTCCCGCCGGAGTCGCGTGACGGGTGGTGGGATGGACTCCCTTATCCAATCTATGACATGCGCCCCCAAGGATATCTTGGGCGCCAAATCGCGCGCGCCGAACACCGACTGCTCGACGTGTCGGAACATCCAGAGGAATGGAGCGACGACGACGTTATCTTCGTCCTAAGCCGTGTCGGCACGGATGCCAGCGGCAATCTGCTACTCGGGGATGAAGCCTATCAACGTTGGTTGCAAAATAAGCTCTCGCCTCCGGAGCCGGCATCCGAGGCCGAGCTCGGAGAACACTACAGCCGCCTCGCTCAACGAGCTTTGGGTGCGGGTGTTGCGGGCTCCAGTGTCGCAGGTGAGTTTCCAAAATTCCCGGCACTACGCCAGAACGGACACTCGACACCGCACGTGCTGGTCAAGTTCTCAGGGGCGAGTCAATCAGCCGCAGAGCGTCGCTGGGCGGACTTGCTTATTTGCGAGCATTTCGCGCTCGAGTGCGCAGCAGGCCTACCTGGGCTCGGGAGCGCACGCACACGCATCTTGCAACATGATGGCCGAGTCTTTCTGGAGATAGAGCGCTTCGACCGCGTCGATCTTCATGGCCGGCGGGCGGTGTGCACACTCGATGCGCTTAACCCGGCTTTCCTAGGAGACAAGTCGACGGATTGGACCCATTTAGTGACACGACTAAACGAAATAGGGCTCATTGCCGACGACACTGTTCGTGCGGTCGAGCACCTCTCCTGGTTCGGCCGCCTGGTTGGAAATACGGATATGCATTTGGCTAACTTGAGCTTCCATGTGTTTTCTTCGTCACTACATCTGGCCCCCACATACGACATGCTACCTATGGCGTATGCGCCGCTGGCGGGCGGGGAAGTACCGCCCTATGATTTCACCCCGCCGTTACCGCTGCCGCAACAGCGAGAGATTTGGCAAGTCGCTTGCAAAGCCGCCCTTGAGTTTTGGCGGCAGGCAAGTATCGACGCTCGCATCAGTGAGGCATTTCGCAGTCTCTGCGCGGCCAACGCTCGCCGCCTCGGAGAAATTTCACCGCGTGTCTGACGTCAAAGGGTCTTGGTGCCCATTGTTTAAGAACAGGGCCTCTAGTAGGAAAGGTCTGTGGGTATTGAAATGCTTCGCTCGGAGCACTGAACACCGGGTACGGGTGTTAACCATGTCTCCGGTATAAAGTGTTCACCATGTGTCCGGTAAACACCCTTTTCTTATTGGTCGGGGTGAGAGGATTTGAACCTCCGACCTCTACGTCCCGAACGTAGCGCTCTACCAGGCTAAGCTACACCCCGACTGCCGCAGCGCAAGGAGCCGAGCCGCGGCTCGCCTAATACGCTCTTTTCACTGCGAAACTCGATAATTCTAGCAGAGTTTCCCGGTCCGGAGAATTGGACAGTACGGCCAGACAGGCTGCTGCCTGCGCGCTTTCTTCTTCGGCGCAACGGCGTGCATAGTCGAGCGCACGCGTGCGCGACAGGACCTCGAGCACCGGCTTGAAATCGTCGAGCCGGCCGCGCTCGAGCGCGTCACGGATTAACGCCGCATCGGCCTCGGAGCCGACGCGCATCGCGCGGATCAGCGGCAGCGTCGGCTTTCCCTCGGCGAGATCGTCGCCAAGGTTCTTGCCGATCGCATCGTGGTCGCCGGAGTAGTCGAGCACGTCGTCGATGAGCTGGAACGCGGTCCCCAGATGCATGCCGTATCGGGCCAGCGCCTCTTCGATGGCCGGCTCGGCCGGGCCGAGAACGGCGCCGAGTTGCGCCGCCGCCTCGAACAGCTTCGCAGTCTTCCGCCGGATCACGTCTAAGTAAACCGCCTCGTCGATATCCGGGTTGCCGGCGTTGAGCAGCTGCAGCACCTCGCCTTCGGCGATGATGTTGGTGGCGTCGGATAGGATGCGCAGGGCGCGCATGCTGTCGACGGCGACGAGCAGCTGGAAGGCGCGCGAATAGAGAAAATCCCCGACCAGGACGCTGGCGGCGTCGCCGAACATCGCGTTCGCGGTCGCATGGCCGCGGCGCAGCGACGACTCGTCGACGACGTCATCGTGGAGCAGGGTCGCGGTATGGATCATTTCGATGACCGCGGCCAGGGTGTGGTGCTGCGTGCCGCGATGACCGCAGGCGCGCGCGGCGAGAACGAGCAACGCCGGCCGGAGTCGCTTGCCGCCGCCGCCGATGATGTGTTCGGCGACCTGCCGGATCAGGACCACATTCGAGGCAAGGCTCTCGCGCAAGACGCGATCGACTGCCTGCATGTCGTCGTGCAGGGCACGCTGGAGCAGCGGGATGGTCACGGGTTGAGGATACGCGGCGATAGCGACGGTCCGGCGAGCGTCGCTGGCGCTGCCTAAGCTCGCGCCGGCGCGCCGTGTCTGCCGCGGCCGCGTATTCTACCCGAAGCCCGCTCGTTGCCGCGCCGCGGCCGCGCCGGGCGTTTTGACATTCCCGGCCTAACAGCTTAAAATAGTTACCTTTTTTCGCACCACTTCCCAAGGAGTTTCTATGTATGCGGTCATCAAGACCGGCGGCAAGCAGTACAAGGTTGCCCCCGGCGAAAAACTCCGGGTGGAGCTGCTGCCGGCCGACGTCGGGGCGCAGATCGATCTCGGCACGGTGCTGCTGGTGGGCGACGGCGCGTCGGTGCAGTTGGGCCAACCCACGGTTGCCGGCGCCACGGTGAAAGCGACCGTCCTCGGCCACGGCCGCGGCGAACGGCTGCAGATCTTCAAGATGCGCCGGCGCAAGCATTACCAGAAGCATCAGGGGCATCGCCAGGGCTATACCGAGCTCAAGATCGACGACATCGTCGTCTAAGGCGCGCGGTGTGACGAAAGGGTAAGCAAACATGGCACACAAAAAAGCAGGCGGCAGTTCGCGCAACGGCCGCGACTCACAGTCCAAGCGCCTGGGCGTGAAAGCCTTCGGTGGCGAGCCGATCAGTGCGGGCGCGATCATCATCCGTCAACGCGGGACGAAGGTGCACCCTGGCGTCAACGTCGGCATGGGCAAGGATCACACCCTGTTTGCGCTCGTTGCCGGCAGGGTCGAGTTCAAGGTGAAGGGCGCCGGCCAGAAAACGGTCGTCAGCGTCGTGCCGGCTGGCTAAGCGCGGCCCGCCGTGC
>Ga0074044_10004093_pt1 | contig 12193 bp, 9 predicted proteins | sample BogForMeECP23OM1_FD_94443 | JGI IMG/M metagenome (GOLD analysis project Ga0074044, IMG submission 94443) | Bog forest soil microbial communities from Calvert Island, British Columbia, Canada - Bog Forest MetaG ECP23OM1 | ecosystem: Environmental > Terrestrial > Soil > Wetlands ...
CGACCTTCCTGCAGGTCCAGCACGGCATGACGCCGCACGAGGTCGGCTTGATCGCGGTGATCTACAATATCGGCGCCATCATCGGCGGCATCTCGTTCGGCACATTGTCGGAACGATGCGGCAGACGGCGCATAATCATCATCGCTGCAGTACTGTCGCTCGTGGTGCTGCCGCTGTGGGCGTTCGCAACCAGCGCGGTGTGGCTCGCCGTCGGCGCCTTCCTGATGCAAATCATGGTGCAGGGCGCATGGGGCGTCATCCCGGTCCATCTCAACGAACTATCGCCCGACGAGGCGCGCGGGACATTTCCGGGTTTCGTCTATCAGCTCGGTAATCTCATTGCGTCCGTCAATGCAACGCTGCAAGCCGGCATTGCGGTCCATTACGGCGGCGATTATGCGATCGCGCTCGCTGCGGTGGCCGGCACGGTTGCGGTTGCGATCGTGCTCCTCACGGCGTTCGGGCCGGAAGCGAAAGGCGTGACCTTTGGAACCGGCTCCGCGCTGGGTCCCGGCGCAGCGGTAAGTCCCGCAGTGTGACGGCCCCGCCGTAGCGACGCTATGGAAAATGCCCGTTAGCGGATATCGTGTGCCTGCCGGCTGGGGAGAGCCGGGGCCGATGAACGATCATTCTGCGCAAACGGTCGACACCGCGCTGAGCGGCTATGAACTCCTGAACGATCCACTCCTCAACAAGGGCACCGCATTCACCGAGGCCGAACGCGACGCGTTCGACCTGTTTGGTCTCCTGCCGCCCCATGTCGCGACACTTGATCTACAGGTCAAAAGGCGACTCGACGCCTTTCGCGCGATCGGCAGCGATATCGAAAAATATATATTCCTTCGTGGTTTGCAGGACACCAACGAGACTTTGTTCTACGCCCTGCTGACCCGAAACATCGAAGCGATGATGCCGATCGTCTATACCCCGACGGTGGGTCTCGGCTGCGAACAATTCAGTCGCATTTTTCGCAAGCCGCGCGGTTTGTTTCTGAGTCTGCCGCAACAGGACCGGATCCGCCGCATCCTCGGTCACCGGCGCTACGACGGCGTTGCGGCCATTGTCGTCAGCGACGGCGAGCGCATCCTGGGTCTCGGCGACCAGGGCGCCGGCGGCATGGGCATTCCGATCGGCAAGCTTTCGCTCTACACCGCTTGCGCCGGCCTGCATCCCTCGACGACGCTGCCGATCATGCTCGACGTCGGAACGGACAACCGGGAGCACTTGGCTGATCCGCTCTACATCGGTTGGCGGCATGAACGCGTGCGCGGCGCCGCCTACGATGAACTCATTGCCACGTTCGTCGACGCCGTCCGCGCGAGGTGGCCGCACGTTCTGTTGCATTGGGAGGATTTCGCCATCGGCAACGCCAACCGGCTGCTGGCGCGCTATCGTGACCGGCTCTGTACCTTCAATGACGATATTCAAGGCACCGCCGCCATCGCCGTCGGCGCTCTCCTCAGCGCGATCAATGTCACGGGCGTGCCGCTGCGCGAACAACGCGTCGCGGTGCTCGGCGCCGGCTCGGCGGGGGTCGGCATCAGTTCGCTCATGTTTCGCGCCATGGTCGATGCGGGCATGGCGGAGGCCGAAGCCCGCGGCCGCTTCTATCTCGTCGACCGCGAGGGCTTGTTGGTCGAGGGCATGGCGGGGCTGCAGTCCTTTCAGATGCCATTCGCACAGCAGCGCACCACCCTATCGTCCTGGACTTTGGCGTCCACCAACCGGATCAGTCTTGCCGATGTGGTCGCCAACGCCCATCCGACGGTGCTCATCGGCACCTCCGGACAGGCGCACGCTTTCCCGGAAGCGGTTGTGCGCGCCATGGCCGACCACGCGCGCCGACCGGTCATCTTTCCGCTGTCGAACCCGACCGAACGAAGCGAGGCGACGCCGCTGGACCTATTGGCTTGGACGGAAGGCCGCGCCGTGATCAGCACCGGAAGTCCATTTCCGCCGATCCGGCGCAACGGTCACGCGTTTCGCGTCGACCAAACCAACAATGCGTATGTCTATCCGGGCATCGGGCTTGGCGTCATCGCCGCCAAGGCGCGCCGCATCTCCGACGAAATGTTTCTCGCCGCGGCGCGCACGATTGCCGATTTTTCTCCCACCCGGCACGACCCGCAGGCAAATCTGCTGGCGCCGCTGGTCGAATTGCGCAAGCTCTCGTTCCATGTGGCGATCGCCGTCGCCAAGCAGGCGCAGGCCGAAGGACTCGCGGATCCGGTTTCGGCCGAGCAGCTCGTCGCCGCTGTACGAGCAAAGATGTGGCAACCGGTCTATGCGACGTACCGACGTTTGCCCGGCTAATCGGAATGGCGCGCGGCGGCCGATCGTCTCGGCGCGGGCGCGCTGATTGGCTCCGTCGAGCGCTGGCAGCCGACGGGGTTATGGGCCTTTTCCGCTCGGCGGTTCTGCAACGCGTGCGGCCCAAGAATAGCAAGATTTTCTTGAACAATTTTCCTCATTAGAACGAATATAAAAGAGAAGATAATCCAGTTTTGAATCGTTATAGTTGGTTTCTTCCATCAAATATTTGTTGTTCTTGCCAAGTTATACTTTTGTTGCTAGAAAAGATTGATATCATTGTAGTTTTTATAGTTCTAAAGTAGGGCGAGCGTCGTGTCAGGATCGATCAGGCAACGGAGGCTTTGGCGGGCCGCGCTTCGGCATGAAGCGGCAGTCTCAGCGCTGGCGATCACGGTCGGTCTTGCCGCCGTCTCGAAAACCGACGCGCAAGAACAAACGGCGCCGGCGCCGCCCGCCGCCCCCTCCACGTCGCCATCCGCCGCCTCAACCAACATCCCCGAGATCGTCGTCGCTGCGCCGAAATTCAAACCAAAGCGGGCGGCAACGCCACGGCCCGCCGCGGCAAGCACAGCAGCCGCAGACGCACAGGCTGCCGCAATCACGGCGCAGGCGGTCCTGGATGCCAAGATGAACGGTCTCGATCAGGCGCGGGACAATCTGCTGCCGAAAATCGGCGCCGCGTCCTACACCATCAGTCGCGAGGCGATCGTGAACTTGCCGCAAGGCGACAACACGCCGATCGACAAGGTCATCCTGCAAATGCCGGGCGTGTCCTACGACTCGGCCGTCGCCAATCCCGATTTCCACGTCCGCAACGAATATGCCAACGTCCAAACCAGGATCAACGGCGTCGTGGTTCCCGAGGGTGTTTCGGCCCTCGGCCCGTTCCTCGACACCAATTTCATCGGCAGCATGGCGCTGCTTACCGGCGCGCTGCCGGCCGAATATGGTTTGCGCACCGCCGGCGTGCTCGATATTACGAGCAGGGCCTTTGCCACGCCGGGCGGCGAAATCAGTCTCTATGGCGGCAGCCGGCAGACGATAACGCCGAGCTTCGATTACGGCGGCAGCGTCGGCAACAGCGAATATTTCGTCAGCGCACGCGGCAATTGGAACGATCTCGGGATTGAGAACCCAACGCCGGGTCTCAACGCCATCCACGATCAAACGCAGCAAGGCAAGTTCTTCGGTTATGCCTCGACGCTGCTCGACGAATCGACGCGGTTCAGCGTGATCTCCGCCGCCTCCTACAGCGCAGTCCAGATACCTAATAACCCTGGCCAAACGCCGCTCGGCGATTTTCCTGTTACGATGCCCCTGACAACTTACGATTCATCGACGCTCAACGAAAACGAATACGATACTTACGCCGTCACCATGGCGGCGCTGCAAAAACACGGCACCGACGGCGACGCGCAACTCGCCGTGTTCTCGCGCTATGCCGATGTTCACTTCGTGCCGGACATCTTCGGCGATATGGTCTTCAACGACGTGGCGTCCGACGTGATCCGGCAAAGCACGCTGACCGGCACCCAGTTCGACGCCTCCTATATTTACAACGATCAACACACGATTCGCTCGGGCTTCGCGGTGAGCGGCGAGCAAACCAATGTCAGCAACGTTTCGACCGTCATGCCCGGCGCCATCGGCGCGGTTACGGGACCGCCGCTCACCGTCACCGACCAAAGCTCGCTGCTCGGCTGGAACATCGGCACCTACATTCAGGACGAATGGAAACTGACCAATCAGCTCACCCTGAACACGGGTCTGCGGTTCGACCAATTGTATCAGTTCGTCGATGCCAACCAGCTCAGTCCGCGGGCCGCGTTGGTTTACAAGCCGTTCGACGGCACCAGCATTCACGCCGGCTATGCGCGCTATTTTACGCCGCCTTATCAGGCGCAGGCCACTCAATCCAACCTCGCTTTGTTCGCCAACACGACCAATCAGCCGGAAGTCCCGCTGGACGATCCGGTGAAACCCGAACGCTCGAACTATTACGACGTCGGCGTGGACCAGACGGTGCTCGCGGGCCTCACCATGGGGGTCGATGCCTACTACAAGAACGCGCGCGACATGATCGATGACGGCCAGTTCGGCCAGGCGGTGGTCTTGACGCAGTTCAATTGGGCGCGCGGATACAGCGAAGGCGCCGAGTTCAAGCTCAAGTATAACAACGGCAACTTTAATGCCTATGCGAACTTTTCGTACAACATAACGCGGGCCATTGACCCGGAGTCGAACCAGTATGTTCTCGACGCGGCGACCTACACCTATCTTCTCACCAATTGGCACTACACCGACGACATGCAGCGCATGACCGGCTCGGCCGGCGCCTCGTATCGCTGGCAGGATACTCTGTTCACCACGGACCTGATCTACGGCAGCGGCCTACGCGCCGGCGATTTATCCGATGGCGTCGCGCCCAATTCCCTGCATACCACGCCCTACGCCGTGGTGAATGCCGGTATGGCGCACGATTTTAAATGGTCGCCGGACGCCAAACCCCTCACCGTGCGCTTTGATATCGTCAACCTATTCGACCAAATCTACGAGCTCCGCAATGGTACCGGCATCGGGGTCTTTGCCCCGCAATACGGCGCGCGCCGCGGCTTCTACGTGGGCGTTTCGCAGAAGCTGTAATGGCGGCGCACAGCGCGGGCGGCGGCTTAGGCTGAAGCCACGCTGTTGCCGACCGACCGATCCATCAGCATCGCGCGAACCGCCGCGAACACCTTTGCGAAGGCCGGCCGGCGGTAAGCCCATTTCTGATCGAGCGAGAGCGGGATCATGACCATGGTGGCGTTGCCTTCGAAGAACAGAATGTCGCCGTGCGCGTTCACGGCGAAGTCGACGCCGCCGTAGTCGAGGTCAAGCATCGCGTTGATCCGCTCCAGCGCCGCGATACCGCGTTGTCCGACGACGCCCGCCATGTTCTCGAGAAACTCGGCGTCCTGCAGACGATTCGCCGCGGACTCCGCCATGTTGGCCGTGAAATAATGAACTTTCCAGTTTCGCGAAATCGCAAGGTGCAACGGATACAACTGCCGATCGACGATCATGACGCGAAACTTGCGAAACATCCCGTCCCCGTCTCGCGCATCAAGCTGCTCGATGAGCCAGGCGTCGTCGCCGGGTAGCTCGGCCACCGCAGCAGCGAGACCTTGCAGATTTTCGACGCGAATGAAATGACGGCCGGTGTGGAAACCCGGCGCGCGCACCAGAACCGGAAAGGCAAAACCATTGCTCGCGACGACTGCGGCCGCTTCGGGGCCAAGCAGCAGGCGTCGCGGCAACGTCGCCATGCGCGGCACCACGACGTTCGGCAGGCCGCGCAACCGTTGCGCATTCGAAACGCGTCCGGTTTTGAGGACTTGATCGGGATGATTGATCACCGGCCGGCTGGTCCGAGCGAGCACCAGGCGGGCGGCTTGGAGTCCTTCCCGGCAAGTATCGGCGTCGCCAATGCTGTTGAAGATAACATCGTGAGCAGGCAATGGGATTTTGGGATCGTAATATTCCGTCACCAGGACGGTCGTCTGGAAATAATCGTCATCGAGGAGAGAAGTCGTCGGCGTGTTTCCACCCATAGCCGAGACCAGAAGGAGGACCCGGATTGGCGGTCGATCGCCGCGGTAAGGCAATGTTGTCAGGAATTGGTTCTTGAAACCCTTGTCGCGATGCCGGCGGGCGCCCGCCGCGTCGCCGATCTCGGCCAGCAGATTGCCCATGCCACGGTGGGCATGAATGTGGTCGGGATCGATACGCAAGGCGGCTTCGAAATGCGCGCGAGCCGCCTCCCGTTCGCCGAGCAGAAATACCAGATTGGCGAGATTGACGTGGCCCATGGGATTGTTCGGGTGGTGCCGCACCGCTTCGTCGAACAGCGATCGCGCGGCGTCGCGATATCCCGCTCGCAGAACGAGCGTTCCAAAGTCGTTGAGCGCGCCGAAATCGGTCGGCCTGCGCCGAATGAGCTCGAGATAGTCGCTTTTTGCCTGCTCGAACGAGCCTTGCTCGCGCAATAGACCGGCGCGTTCGAAACGGGCCTCGATGGCATCCGGATGCCGCGCGAGCAAGCGATCAAGCTGTTGAATGCGCAGGCTTCTTGCGGTCCGCGGCGGGCTATCACTCACGGCAATATCGGCCCTTGTTCCGGCTTCGCGAATCAATGTTCCTTGCCGAAGATATCATGCGGCTGGAGCAGACCGGGCAGAGTCCGGATTTGACCGCGAGAGCGATCTCAGACGTTGCCGGATGCCTTCGCTGCCAGGGCACTATCCTCGGGCCCGATCTTTGCTTCCTGCGCCCGCAGCCACGACAGGATGTCGCCGCGCTGACCGCTGATCGGGCGTGTCCAGCGCAGGTTTTTCAAAGCTTTGCTTTCCTCTCCGGCCCACCAATATTCCTTGGTCACCATGAGCGACCAGCCGCCGCGGCCCGCGCGCGTCAAGGTGAAAATCTCAATGGCAAGCCCGTGTTTCGGCCCCATGACGCTGTGCCGCTCGCGTTCGAACTCGACACCGTCGTGGACCCAATGCGAGCGTTTCAGACCTGGATTTGTCAGGCTGACCAACAGGTCGAACAACCTGAAGAAGGAGGGACTGGCAAAACTCTTCATGGCGCGCGGTCCTGCATCGATGCAGTAACCCATGCGACGTTTGATGGAATTGCCATCGCGGGGCCCATGTCATGCTCCCACCGTCCGACATGATGCGGTAGGAGTCATCAGCCCAATGGGTCACGATGGGCGCTTTACGGGGAACTCCATCCCCGGCGTCTTGCCTTGACATACATTATTGCAGCCGCAGCAATCAAGCGGACCACCGAGGCACGCTCTTGCGGCTTGGAGCCATTGACGCGTCAGATTGACGGGAACGACATCAGTCCTGTAATGTTATCTTGATTGGCGATGGAGTTCGCCGAAAACGCCCATTCGTTCATGACCTATTGGGCTGATGACTCCTACCGATGCCCGCGCTCAGGTAGGAGTTTTTTGTGGCTTCCATCGCATTCGAAAGCATCCTTTTTGACTCAGCCGCCGATCGCGCGCGCGCGCAACATGCCGAGCCGCCGGTCTTCTTTGTCGATCTCAATGTCAATCAGATCGTCGATGCGATCACGGCCGATCGGGCGGAATACGATCTAAAACCGTACTTTTATGTCCTGCTGAGCCGTGTCGAGGCGATCACCTACCGTCACGAGGTTATGCGGGACCTTGAGAACGCGGTCCTATTCGAGCAGGTGAATTGCTTTGCGCAAAAAATGCGGTCCGTGCGGGAGCATTTGACCGAGGCGGCGAAGCTCTATTACACAAGGCAGAAGCAGGTCTGGTACCTCCACGCGGTCGAGATCTACTGCGAAGCCGTTCAGCGCTTCGCCGCGAGCTTGAGCAGTGTCGCCCTTCACTCACGCGGCTTTTCGGCCTGCCGCGACTATTTGATCGATTATGTGGCGTCCGATAGCTTCATCTCGCTCGTCGCGGAAACAAAACAGCTCCAGGCCGATTTGGCCAACGTGCGATATAGCGTCCTCATCAAGGGTGACACCTTCACGGTTCGCAAATATGCAGCGCAAAGCGACTACAGCGCAGAGGTTGAACGGGCTTTTGAAAAATTCAAACAAGCGCGGTGGCGGCCGGACGGAACGCGCACGTTTCGATTGGTCGAAGGTGAGCCGTTGCAAACGAGCTATGGAAAGGACCTCTACGACGCTGTATTTGGCGCGGAACATCCGCCGGATGTTGACGGAGCAGCACGACTGGCGCCCGCATTCGGCGACGCCGACGATCCGACGTCGGTTCGGGGATAAAGTCGCTTCGAAGCATTACCGCGGTGTAGTGAATGAACGCGACGGGAAATCGACGTTAAAAATTTTTAACCGGCCTCAGGATCAATTTCGGCTTGCCATCGTTGAATTCCTGAATAGAATAATATCGTTGCCGGGGATGGAGTCCCCCCGTAACCGCCGCAAGGCTGATGACTCCTACCGGGCGCTTGGCGTCGGTAGGAGTCTATTTTTGCACTCCCACTGCCTCCAGGGCTGTTTCGTGTGACCGTTCGAAGCGGGCGCGTAGGCGTTGCTTTGAGCGGATCTGATATTGCGCAGGAGGCTTGCGGATGACCGCTGTTTGGGCACTGTTTACGTTGTGGGTGGGTCTCGCGCTGATCGCGAGCCTGCTGTCGGTATGGCTGCGCGTTTCCACCGCGCTCACGGAAATCTGCGTTGGCACGGTGGCCCAACTCATCCTCGGCACCGCGTTCGGCGCGACCGTGCTCGGCTCTGACGAGGGCTGGGTGAAATTCCTCGCCGGTATCGGTGCCATCATGCTGACGTTTCTCGCCGGCGCCGAGCTCGATCCGGTGGTCTTCAAAAAGAAGTGGAAGGAAGCGACCGCGCTTGGAACGGTCGGTTTTGTCTTCCCATTTCTCGGCTGCGCGGCGGCGGCTTACTTCGTGCTCGGCTGGGAGGTGAGGCCGAGCTGGCTCGCCGGCGTCGCGCTCTCCACCACATCGGTCGCGGTCGTGTATGCCGTGATGATCGAATACGGGTTGAACAAGACCGAATACGGCAAGACGGTGCTGGCGGCCTGCTTCATCAACGACCTCGGCACCGTCCTTGCGCTCGGTTTCATATTCGCACCCTTCACGTTGCACACGCTCATCTTTGCCGCGATCGCGATCGTGGTATTCGCCGCCCTGCCGTGGCTGACGCCGCAATTCCTCCGCTTGTTCGGCAACCGGCCTTCCGAAATGGAAATAAAATTCCTGCTGTTTTGCCTCTTGGGTCTGGGCGCCTTGGCCGGCTGGGCCGACAGCGAGGCGGTGCTTCCCGCTTACATCATCGGCATGATGCTCGCCGGCACGGTCGGCAGGGATCATGCGCTGGTTCGGCGGCTAAGAGCGATGACCTTCGGCTTGCTGACGCCGTTCTATTTCATCCGCGCCGGCGCCTTCGTTTCCATCCCGGCCCTGATCGCCGCGCCGTTCGCGTTCTTCTTCATGCTCGCCGCCAAAATCGTGAGCAAGTTCATTGGCGTCTATCCGGTGACCCGTGCCTTCAAGACGCCCAACCCGGAGGCGATGTACACGACGCTGCTGATGTCCACAGGGCTGACCTTCGGCACGATTTCATCGCTGTTCGGGCTCTCCCATGGTATCATCACCCAGTCGCAGTATTCGATCCTGGTCGCCGGCGTGATCGCCAGCGCGGTGATCCCGACACTGATCGCCAACGCCTTTTATCTGCCGCGCCACCTGCTCACCGCGGAGGAGCCGGAACAAGCCACCAAGGAGCCCGCGGGCGCCATGCCGCTGCGAGCGGCTCCGAGCAAAGCCGATTGACTTCGGAGGGATCGATGTTCGGGAAAATTCTGTGCGCCAATGACGGCTCGGAGCGCGCATCCGGTGCTCTGGCGCTGGCGATGACGATGGCCAAGGAGAACAATTCCGAGCTTCACATGGTGTGCGTCGAGGAAATCGACTACATGCCCGAATTCATCGAAGAGGTCAGAGAAGAGACCGGGACCGCAGCACGACGTTTTCACAAGGTTCTCCAGCGCGCCCGCGCGATGGCCGAGGACCATGGCTTAAACCTTCGCATTCACGTCCTCGCCGGGCATCCGGTGCGCGACATCGTCGCGCTTGCCGGCGAGCTCAAGGCCGACCTGCTCGTCATCGGGTCGACGGGCCATTCACAGTTCTATGAACGGATGCTCGGCAGCCGCGCCGACCGGCTGGTTCACCTCGCCCCGTGTCCCGTGCTGGTCGTGAGGTAATCCACTTCCGCCGTGGCTATCGCGAAAATCCTGGACGATAATGCCCGTGAATTGATCCCGCGGCCCACGGCCCGCCGCCGCGTGAATGAGGGGAGACGCTGCGATGGACTTGGCGATGACGGGCAAGAAAGCGATTGTCACAGGGGCAAGCGAAGGCATCGGCAAGGCGATCACGCGATCGCTGGCGCGCGAAGGCGCGGACGTGGCGATCTGCGCGCGCCGCAAGGAGCCGCTCGAGCGGACTGCGGCCGAAATCGCCAAGGCAACCGGACGCAACATTATTCCGATCACCGCCGACCTCACCAAACCGGGCGATGCGGAAAACTTCATCAAGCAGGCGCATGCGGCGCTGGGGCGGATCGACATCCTTGTCAACAATGCCGGGTCGGCGCCGGGCGGCGTCATCGAGCATTTGAGCGAGGAAGATTGGGCGGGCGCTTTGCAGCTCAAATTCATGGGCTACGTGCGCTGCATGAAGCACGTGCTTCCCATCATGCAGAAACAGCAGAAGGGTCGCGTCGTCAACCTCATCGGCAACGACGGCGTCAAGGTCTCCTATTGGGAGATCGCTCCCGGCGCGGCCAATGCGGCCGGCCAGAACCTGACGCTGTCGCTCGCGAGCCAATACGGCAAGGACAATATCAGCTTCGTTGCCGTCAATCCCGGTCCGGTGCGCACCGAGCGCTGGACTGGTCTCGTCAAGGCGATGGCCCGCGACATGAATATGAGCTTCGAGGCGGCGGACAAGCTCGCGCCGGCGAGCATCCCGCTCGGCCGCATCGCCGAGTCCGAAGAAGTCGCCAATCTTGTCACCTACCTCGCATCCGACCTCGCCTTCTTTATCAACGGAACCATGATCGAAATCGATGGCGGACAGGACAAGGTGCTGATGGATCGCCTGCGCGACCGCTGAAGACCGACCATGAACGCAGCAAGCAATACGGCCGGTGCGCGAAGGATCTTTGTTCTGATCCACGGCGCATGGCACGGCGGTTGGTGCTGGCGGCGGGTCTCCGACCTGCTCGAACAGCGTGGCCATAAAGTCTTTGCGCCAACGCTGACTGGACTTGGCGAGCGCTCCCATCTGATGAACGGCAACATCAACTTGGATACCCACATCGCGGATGTGGTGAACGTTATTCAGTGGGAAGGCCTAGAGAATATTGTCCTCGTCGGCCATTCCTATGGCGGCTGGCCGGTATCCGGCGCGATCGAACAAGCCTTCGATCGTATTTCATCCGTGGTGTTTCTCGACGCATTCGTGCCGGAACACGGTCAAAAACCGCTCGACGTTGCGTCCGAATTCGCTCGCAAAGGAACTTTGGAGGCGATCGGCAAGGGCGAGATATCGCGGGTGAGCCCGCCGGCGGTCACGTTTCACGTCAACGACAAGGACCAGGCATGGGTCGATGCCAAACTCACGCCGCAGCCGGTCGGCGTGATGTTGCAACCGATCAAATTGACCGGTGCCCGCGAGCGACTGAGCAAGAAGACGTACATCCGCGCGCCCAAATATCCGCAGCCTGCCTTCGACGCGTACTATCGGGCGAAAAAGACCGATCCATCCTGGCGGACTTACGAGGTTCCGTGCGGTCACGATGTCATGATCGACATGCCGGAACGGCTGACGGATATTCTCCTCGAAGTGGCGTGACTTGCCCGCTCCGCGTTTCGTCGATCGCGTCCAAAATAAGCGCTCCGCGCCGCAACGATCGATCACACAAGCTGTTGCGATACTAATGGCTGACGAGAACCATCGAGATCGCCGGTATATATGTAATGATCATGAGTGCTATGAAATTCACCAGCAGAAACGGCAGCACGCCGAGATAGATCCGACCGAGCGGTGCATTGAAGATCGCCTGCGAGGAGAATAAATTAAGTCCGAACGGCGGCGTGTACATGCCGAGGCTGAGATTCACCGCCATGATGATGCCAAAGTGAATGGCATTCACGCCGACGCCGCGGACGATCGGCAAGAGCAACGGCGTCAGAATGAGGATGGCAGCCGGCGGCTCGAGAAAGCTGCATGCGAGCAGCAGGCCGATATTGGGAATGAGCAACAGCTCCCAACGCGGCTTGTGCAAGGCGGTGATCGAACCG
>Ga0074044_10004094_pt1 | contig 12192 bp, 7 predicted proteins | sample BogForMeECP23OM1_FD_94443 | JGI IMG/M metagenome (GOLD analysis project Ga0074044, IMG submission 94443) | Bog forest soil microbial communities from Calvert Island, British Columbia, Canada - Bog Forest MetaG ECP23OM1 | ecosystem: Environmental > Terrestrial > Soil > Wetlands ...
AAGAGGAACACAAGAGAGCAACAGGCTATCTCCCCGCTATCCCCTGGCTTGCACCCGGCTTGTGTTTCGCTTGAGAGTGGCTTTGGGTGGCCGGTCAGCTCTCAGGTTTCATCCCTCATCCCTGCCCCTTAACTAAGCTTGCATTCGTAAGGGGAAGTGCTCATGATGTTGTCTGCGTGAGTTGCGCGCTGCTGACAATTGGCTCAAGCGCGCGGCCTTCGCCAGAGTCGGAATCATGCGGCTAAACCAGCACCCGGGGCGGTTGCCAGATCGAAGCGGAGCTAAAGTCGTTTCTTCTCCGCTTCCCTCCAGGGGGAGGTTTGTCTCTCGACGTGCGTTGGAGCGCGGACATTCTTGTCCGCTTTGGGTGCCGCTTAACCCCTCTCGTGCCCCTACGAACATTGGACGCCGAATGCGGACGAGAAGGTCCGCGCTCCGTGGGAATCTGCGGACAAACGACGCAAGGAGTGATCATGAATGATTCAAACCACCACTTTCGAGACGGCGCAGCGCTGCTTTGCTTGCTCCTTTTCTGCGGGGCGAATTACGCGACGGCAGGCGCGCCGCCGGTGGTCTCGAACGTCCGCGCGGCGCAACGGGCGGGCACGCAATTGGTGGACATCTATTACGATTTAGCTGATCCGGGCAGCGCCTCACTGGCCATTACCGTGCTCGTGTCCACCAACGGGGGAGCATCCTACACGCTGCCGGCCACCAGTTTTAGCGGCTCAGGTTGGGGCAACGCGGTCGCGCCCGGCTCCAACAAACAAATCACCTGGAACGCCGGCGCGGATTGGAGCGGGCAGTACTCCGCCAACGTCCGCTTCCGCGTCACCGCCGATGATGCCGCTGCGCCCAGCGGCATGACGCTGATCCCCGCCGGCAGCTTCACGATGGGCAACTGCATGAGCCCGAGCGAGGGAGACTCCTATGAACTGCCGCTGCACACGGTTTATGTGAGCGCGTTTTACATGGACACGAACTTGGTAAGCTACATGCTGTGGCAGCAGGTGTATCAATGGGCGACCAACCACGGCTACAGCTTTGACGACGCGGGTTCCGGGAAAGCCGCCAACCACCCGGTCCAAACCATTGACTGGTATGACTGTGTAAAGTGGTGCAATGCGCGGAGCGAGATGGCGGGGTTGCCACCGGCGTATTTCACGAGCGCGGCGCTGGCGGTGGTGTATCGCTCCGGGGACCTGGACATCAGCAATTCCTGTGTGAACTGGAGTTCTGGGTATCGTTTGCCGACGGAGGCGGAGTGGGAGAAGGCGGCGCGGGGCGGGGCTGGCGGGCAGCGGTTTCCGTGGGGGAACACCATCTCTGAAAGCCAGGCCAACTACTACGGAAATACGGGTCTGGAGCAGAATTTGTGGGTTAATCCATGTCGAAGATGGCGGCCTGGCGGCCGAAGGAAGGATGAGTTTTTCGCTTTGACCATGGCTTGCAAAAGCATCCAGGAAAGGCAAACACCCGGTCCGGGACTTGCCCGGAACCGGGTGGGATGCATCACTGCAATCCATGCACGGTCCGGTGCTCAGGTTGCACTCCTGCAGAGCCTTACCCCCCGGACCGCACGCAAGGTAGCACAACCCCCCACTGCAAAAAGACTGGTCTTCGGTTTATTCAATCGTTTTTTGGCACTCGATTGAACGCGTTAAACCAGAAGACCAGCTATGCAGTTGGAAGTTAAGACACTTTTGAACCGGATTCAACATTTCGCCGGTTTCGTTTACCAAGACATTCGGCTCTGCTCCCGGCGACGAGGGTTGCGGGTAGAAGCGCGGATTGAGCCGCACCTGGGCATTCGGGGCAAGTGCTCGCAGTGTCGTCAGCCGGCACCGGGTTACGACCGACTGCCGGAACGCACTTGGCTCTTTGTGCCCCTGTGGGGAATCGTGACGTATTTTCTGTATGCCCCCCGGCGCGTGGAATGTCCCGAACACGGGGTGGTGGTGGAGCATATTCCCTGGGGCGAGGGCAAGCGACCGATCACCACGGCGATGATGGGGTTTTTGGCCCGGTGGGCGCGGCATCTGTCGTGGCGGCAGACCGCCCGATCCTTCCAGACCAGTTGGGAGGCGGTTTATCGTTCGGTGGAGTGGTTTGTGCAGTGGGGTTTGGCGCATCGGAAGCTGGACGGCGTCCATTCCATTGGTGTGGACGAAATCCACTGGGGCAAAGGCCATCGGGCCGATGCCTTTCTGACGGTGATCTATCAGATCGACAGCCATTGCCGGCGCCTGTTGTGGGTGGGGCGCAAGCGAACGCAAGCCACGTTGCGCCGGGGCTTGGCGGCATTGGGAGGAGAGGTCGTCCATGGACTGCGTTTTGTTTGCAGCGACATGTGGCAGCCTTACCTCCAGGTGATTGCCGCCAAAGCCGGCCAGGCGCTGCATGTGTTGGACCGTTTCCACATCACGATGCATTTGAACCAGGCGCTCGACCAAGTCCGCCGAGCTGAGAGTGGGCGGCTGCGAGGCCGTCCGTTGGCGGATCGGCTCAAGCGCATGCGCTGGCAGTTGCTGCGCAAAGGCAGCCGGGTGCGTGGACACGCTCGCAGTAAACTCGACGCGTTGGTAGCCAGCAAGCTGGCTACGGCATGGGCCTGGAATCTCAAGGAGTCTTTCCAATATATCTGGCACTACAAATCCTATCTCTGGGCGGGTGCCTTTCTGGATTACTGGTGCTCGCTGGCGATGCGCAGCCGCATGGAACCAATGAAGCGAGTGGCTCGGATGTTGCGCACGCACGAGGAGTTGCTCCTGAACTGGTTTAAGGCCAAGGGGGAAATCTCCGGGGGTGCAGTCGAAGGGCTGAACAACAAAATCCGAGTGGTGACCAGACGTTCTTACGGCTTCCGCACCTTCGATGCTATGGAAATAGCCCTGTATCACACGTTAGGAAAACTCCCGGAGCCCGAATCTGCCCATAGATTTTGCTGACGATTGGGGTTTATTATCGTGCGGGAGCGCCGGGGCCGCCTTGGGACGGAACGGCCACTGTGGAAGGGTCCCCCTCGCCGGTGCAAGTGAGCGGAACGAACTTCCTGCTGCGGGGTTTGTCGCTGGGGACCAATTACTTTGTAGCGGTGAGCGCGGTGGACACGACAGGCAATGAGAGCCCGCTCTCGCCAGCGGTGTCGGTCACGACTTCACAAGCTGTCCCGACAGCGCCGACTAGTGTGGCGGCGCGGTTTGGGAGTGACGGCACGAACATCCTGATGTGGGCGCTCTCCGAGGATGACGGTTACAACGATCGGGATGTCAGCCGTTACGATGTGTTCCAAGCCGTGTTGCCGGGCGGCAATTACGCGAAAGTGGGCGAAGTGCCGGCGGGGATTGGACTTTACAGCGGAACAAATGTGTCGGTGGCAGCAACCCAGTACCTGGGGTATGCAGTATCGGCAGTAGCCAGCAATGGTTTAAGCTCGGCACTCGTACCGGCTACTCGCTTGATGGCGAACGGGGTTGACGTTGATACTGACGGCGATGGCATCCCGGACTCCTGGATGATCCAGTATTTCGGGCATCCGACCGGCCAGGCGAGCGACCAATCTTTTGCCTGGGATGACCCAGCCGGTGACGGCTTGAGCAACTTGCAGAAGTATCTGCTTGGCCTGAATCCAATGGTTTCCGCGCGGCCTTATTTGCAGCCGCTGCTATCGCCGACCAACGGTAACTTTGCTCTGAACATCCAGGGTCTTTTCGGGCGCAGCGTGACGTTGGAGGTTTCGCCCGACCTCACGAATTGGCAGACGCTGACCAACCTGACCAGCACTAATGCCGTGATTTATTTCGAGGACTCGGGTGCAACGAACTCAGGGTCGCGGTTCTATCGGGCGGTGGTGCCGTGAAGGACTTGAGGGTTGAGGTTTGAGGGTTGAGGGCCTGAGCTTTCGGGCGGTCCTGTTCTGCCGGAAACAGGGGGCAAACCCAACGCGGGCTTGCTGTGTGGAGCGATTCTGGTATTTCAAACATGTAGTTTGCCAACCGGATGCACGAAACAGGGACAGGCAAGGCCACTGGTCCGGGAACCGATTGAATGAGCGGCGAGTCAGAACAAGTAACCCAGATCCTCGAGGCGGTTGGGGCCGGGGATACGCAGGCAGCGGAGCGGTTGCTGCCTTTGATCTACGGGGAACTGCGCCGGTTGGCTGCCGCCAAAATGGCCAAGGAGCCTCCGGGCCAAACCCTGCAACCCACTGCCTTGGTGCACGAGGCCTGGCTGCGGTTGGCGGGCGAGGGAAACCAGCGGTGGAATAGCCGAGGTCACTTTTTCGCCGCGGCGGCGGAGGCGATGCGGCGCATCCTCATCGAGAATGCCCGGCGGAAAAGGGCACTGCGGCATGGCGGCGGTCAGGAGCGCGTTGACGTGGCCAGCCTCGATCCCGCCGCTGAACCGGCGGACGATCATTTGCTTGAAGTGGACGATGCTCTTAACGAGCTGGCCAGTCTGGATGCAGCCCAGGCGGAGGTGGTGAAGCTCCGGTTCTTCGTCGGTTTGAAGCTGGACGAGATCGCGGCACTTCACGGAGTCTCGATGAAGACGGTTCAGCGCCAGTGGACCCACGCTCGGGCCTGGCTTTTTGAGCGGATTGAGCGAGGCAGTTAGGAGTGCAAATTGTGCGTCCAAGCTGCTGCGGGTCAGGGACGCGGTGGAACGCGTCCCTACCAAGAACTGCGGGCGGGGTGTCCATTCTTGTCGCGCGATTTCGCACTGAATCATGGAAACGATGACAACGCCGCCTCCGAATCCAGAGCACGACCGCGAGGGAGCGCTGCTGAATGCCGCGCTGGAACTAACGGCAGACGAACGCGCCGCATTCCTCGATCGTGCTTGCGGCGATGATGTGGCGTTGCGCCGCAGACTGGAGAACCTCCTCAAAGCCCATGATCAAGCTGGGGCGTTCCTGGGAGAACCCGCCTTTCCCACGGAAGGAGTCCCATCACCCAGCGCCGGCGAGAACGGCCGAAGCGGCCCGGCGATGGTCGCGGCTGTTAGCGAGGCGCCTGGCGACCGCATTGGCCGGTACAAGCTGCTGGAGAAGATCGGCGAGGGCGGGTGCGGCGTCGTATATATGGCCGAGCAAGCGGAGCCCATCCGCCGCCGGGTCGCCCTCAAGGTCATCAAGCTGGGGATGGACACCAAGCAGGTCGTCACGCGGTTCGAGGCCGAGCGGCACGCGCTCGCGCTCATGGACCACCCCAACATCGCCCGCGTCCTGGACGGGGGAGCAACGGACACTGGCCGGCCGTTCTTTGTCATGGAGCTGGTCCGTGGCATCCGTATCACGGACTACTGCGACCAGAACAACGTCTCCACACCGGAGCGGCTTGACCTGTTCACACAGGTCTGCCGCGCAATCCAGCACGCGCACCAAAAAGGGGTCATCCACCGCGACATCAAGCCCTCGAACATCCTGGTGACGGTCAACGACGGTGTGCCGACACCGAAGGTGATTGACTTCGGCATCGCCAAGGCCACCGGCCAGCAGCGATTAACCGAGAAGACCCTGTTCACCGCGTACCAGCAATTCATTGGCACGCCGGCCTACATGAGCCCCGAACAGGCGGAGATGACGAGCGTGGACATAGACACGCGGAGTGACATTTACGCCCTAGGTGTGCTGCTCTACGAATTGCTCACGGGCAAGACGCCGTTCGACGCCCAAACGCTGATGGCGGCGGGCTTGGACGAGATGCTGCGGATCATCCGCGAGCGAGAGCCGATCCGGCCCTCGACGCGACTCAGCACGATGGCGGCAGGGGAGTTAAGCACTACGGCGACGCGGCGGCGGTCGGAGCCGCCGAAGTTGATTCACCTGGTGCGAGGGGACCTGGACTGGATTGTCATGAAGTGCCTGGAAAAGGACCGGGCGCGGCGATACGAGACCGCCAACGGCCTGGCCCGCGACGTCGAGCGGCACCTCAAGCACGAGCCGGTGGGGGCCCGCCCACCGAGCGTGGCGTATCGGCTGGCAAAGAGCTTTCGGCGGAATCGGCTGGTGTTTACAGCAACGGGAATCGTTGGCCTGGCTTTGGTGCTGGGAGCAGTGCTGAGTACTTGGCAGGCTATTCGGGCGACGAATGCCCGCCGGGACGAGGCCACGGCGCGCGGGCGGGCTGATGCGGCGGCACGTGTGGCCGACAGCGAAAGGGAGCGAGCGGAGCAAGAAGAACGAAAGGCCAAAGCCAGCGAACTGTTCGCGCGCCAGGAGGCCTACGCTTCGGACATGAGTGTGGCGCAGCACGCGCTGGCCGCCAATGACCTGGGTCGTGCCAAGCGCCTGCTGGAGCGGCACCGGCCCGTTGGGAAATCCGAAGGCCGAAGTCCGAAATCCGAACCAGATTTGCGTGGCTGGGAGTGGCGCTACCTCTGGCGGGAATGCCGGAGCGACGCCCTGAGCGAGTTGTGCCAGCACCCCTACTCGGTTAATTCGGTAGCGTATTCCTCCGATGGCCAGACTCTGGCTGTGGCCGGGGGATTCGTCGAAATCTGGGATGTGCCTGCCCGGAAGCAAATTGCGACCTTGCAAATGAGCGGTTACGTGGTGGCGTTCTCGCGCGGCAGCCTGCTGGCGGCGGATTCTACTGAAGGGACGGTCAATGTCTGGCAAGCCGGCACCACCAACCTGGTGCATCAAATCCAACATGCGGGCAAGGTGAAAGTCCTGAAGTTCTCCCGGGATGGCACCCGCCTGGCAAGCCTCAACCAGGAAGGAGAAGTCACCGTTTGGGAAGTGGACCGATGGACGGTCGTTCGCCAGGTTCCGGGGCCACCAGGCTATGGCGCGCATGATGGCGCACTGGACTTTTCACCAGACGGCCAGGCCTTGGTATTCGGGCACGCGGATGGCATCCTGCACGTGGTAAGCCTTGACACGGGAGCCACCATTCTCAACATCACCGCGCACTCGGAATTGATCACGGCGGTGGCCTGGTCACCGACGGCTCCGATCCTTGCCAGTGGCAGCGGTTACTCGGGGGGACCGATCCGGCTGTGGGACGCGAACTCGGGCAAGCCCATCGGCGCTCTGGAAGGCCACACTTCCTGGATCACGCGCGGATTGATCTTCTCCGCCGATGGCCGCCGCTTGTACTCCGCCAGCGGGGACCAAACCATCAAGATCTGGGATGTGCCGCGACAGCGCTGCCTGGCGACCCTTCGCGGCAGCAGCGATGAAGTCTACGGCCTGGCTCTGAGTCCCGACGGCACCACCCTGGCCAGCGCCTGCAAGGACGGCAGGGTGGCCTTCTGGAGTGCCTTGCCCGGGACCAAAGAGGAACAACCGAGGTTGCTCCCGTCCGAGCACGGAAAGGAAACTCCGCACTATGCACTCAACGCTGCGCATTCAGTTGCCTTCGCCCCGGACGGCCGAGCGCTGGCGGAAGTGCGGGAGGGGATCGTCCGGTTGCATGCGCTGCCCGCTCTGAGTGAGATGGAATCAATCACCGCGCTGGGGACGAATGTCAACGTAGTGGCCTACTCGCCCGACGGGGCGTTAATCGTCAGCGGGAGCGACGATGGCTGGTTGCGGGTCTGGTCGTGCGGCGAGCGCCGCCTCCAGCAGGCGCTCACTAGTCGCGGTCCCGCACTCCTTTACGGACTGGGATTCTCAAGCGACGGCTTGCTACTCATGGCTATGGAATGCGGGGGAGCGGTGACCGTCTGGAATACCCGCACTTGGCAGCGCGCCTGCATGTTCCGAGAGCTGGAGACCGAATCCGCCTCCCTTTCACCGGATGGCCGTCACGGGCTCACCGGGAGATGGACGGGCGAGCTAAACTGGTGGGAAACCACGACCGGGGGGCTTCTGGTTACCGTTACGCCTGGTCGTCCGTCTCCGGTCTCAGGAACAGCCTTCTCGCCGGACAGCAAGCGGGCGGCGAGTGTCGCCGAAGATGGTACGGTAGCCCTCTGGGATGCGTCGTCCTTCGCCTGCATCAGCAGCTTTAAGGGGCACATGCTGGGCATCCATAGCGTGGCTTTCTCTCCTGACGGCCGCCGGCTCGCCACGGGCGGCGGCAGCGGCCGCGAAGCCGTCAAATTGTGGGACGTGGCCACCTGCCGCGAAATGCTCACCCTGGCGGGAGAGGGCAGCATCTTCGGTTTCGTGGCCTTTTCTCCCGATGGCAATTGGCTCATAGCCCGCAGTAGCCTGGCTGGCCACCTGCACATCTGGCGCGCGCCGTCCTGGGCGGAGATTGACGCGGCCGAAAAGCGGGCCGAGGAGAAAGCACAGTAACGCCAGCCGTTCTGCCGACGGCTTTGCCAGGCAATTCTTTATCAGTTTGAAGCTCGACGAGATCGCCCCTCCATGCGGGCGGTTTGCCACTTGCCACTCGCCACTTGCCACTGACCGCTGATTACTGATCTTTTCGGAAACTACGCACCTTTCACCACGCTCCACGCTCCAAGCTCCATGCTGCCCGCACGTGTCCACTTTTGCCGCGCGATTTCGCATTGAACTATGGAGACCGTGACAACGCGGTCTCCGAATCGAGAGCACGAAGATAGGGATGAATTATGAGAATCCTAACTACAGTGAGCCTCCAATCTGGGTGGCCCGTTCTTTGCCTCGTGTTGGCGGTAACGGTTTTGGCGGCACGGCTGGCAGGCCCCGGTTCCCTGGGCAGGAAGCTCTTCCCGGCCGCCGATTCCGCAGAGGGTCCCCCGCTGCTGGACTCTTTCTCCGAGCCCGCGGTGGCTTGTGCCATTCTAAAAGCGGAGAGCCAACGCTTGTGGTGGACGGTCCAGATTGGGGCTGCGGAGAAGGAGCAGGTCTCACAAGGGCAGCGCGGGGGTGTTGCTACCGACACCAGCGCCCGATCACTGATGTCGCTGGCAGCTCAAGTTCAGGATCTAGCCCTCGAATTGAACCAGCAGGTGATGGAATTGGAGCTGCACAACCATGAATGGGATGGGTTTCTGGACCGTTACCTGTCATTGCTGTACGAGGCGCCGCACCGAATGGAGGTGTCATCGTGGGCCCAGTGCTCCCTGGAGCTCGCCCAGAAGTGCGATCGGGTTGAGGAGGTGGAGAGTGCAGTGCGCCGCGTGATCCGCTTGCGCCAGCCCCTTGGCAAGGCAGCCGAAATGGAGGCCGCGCTGGACGCCTGGAGAACTCAGCGATCGTCGGGCAATTACGTCAACGGACGATGAATGCGAGCGCCTCTTGGACCGTGCGGCGCCAACTGCTGCTGGGCGGCACGCTGGTCTTGGCGTTGAGCCAATGGGTCTGGACGCCCGCGCTGGTTACTGGCAACAGCATGCAACCGACCCTGCGCCCGGGCAGCGTCGTGGGCCTCAACAAATTGGCGTATCGCTTCGGCCCCCCACGCCGCGGAGACATCATTGCCATCTGCACCGGGCGGGAGCTAATCGTCAAACGCCTCTTAGGTCTGCCGGGTGAGGAGGTTAGCGCCGACGGCGGTGTCTTCTACATTAACGGCCGCCCGTTGGCTGAGCCTTACGTCTTCTTCAAGGATTCTGACAACATCGCTCCCGGCCGGCTCGGCGCAAATCGCTTCGTTGTGGCCGGGGACAATCGGCAAGGCACCCTCATAGCGGTGATAAGCCTGGACCGGATTGTGGGCCGGGTGACGACCTTGCGATAAGGCGATTTCCTTCACTTGAGGTGTCCATTTTTGTCCGGCGATTTCGCACTGAACTATGGAAACGATAACTAACAAGACCAGAACAGCTATGAATACGCATCTGTCAACCAGCTCCAGCCGAACCAGCCGGCGCGCAGCGCTACGGCTGGCGGCAGCAGGACTCTTCGGGGCGGTGGCGGCCCTTGGCGGCCCGAGTTCGGGGATGAAGGCGCTGCCCAACCATGTGCCGGCGGTCGTGGCGCATTCAAAGGCGACGGGAACTCTCCCGCCGACCGCGCGTCTGCGGCTGGCCATCGGTTTGCCGTTGCGCAGCGCCAGCAGTCTGGACGAGTTTCTGGCCCAGGTGTATGACCCGGCGAGTCGGCATTACCGGCAGTATCTCACGCCGGAGCAATTCACTGAGCGGTTCGGTCCCACCGCGGAAGACTACCAGACGGTCATGGAATTTGCGCAAGCCAACGGTCTGAGTGTGGCGGTGACCCATCGGAATCGCCTGTTGCTCGACGTGACGGGTTCCGTGGCGGACATCCAGCGCGCGTTCCATATCACCCTGCGGACTTACAGGCATCCTTCCGAAGCGCAGGACTTCTTTGCGCCCGACCTCGAACCCAGCGTCGAGGCGCGGTTGCCGATATGCGACATCAGCGGCTTGAACAATTATAGCTTGCCCCATCCAATGAGTCTGAAGCGGGTGCAGCCTGGCTCATGGGACCGCACGAGCCCCCGCGTGCCCCCGCTGGCGCGTTCCCTCACCCCGTCCGGTCCAACCTCCTTGTCCACCTCGGGCTCGGGCCCAGGCGGCGGCTACGTGGGGCAAGACCTCCGCGCCGCTTACTTCCCCGGTGTCACCCTAACGGGGGCCGGCCAGATGGTCGGCTTGATAGAGTTTGATGGCTTTTATGCAAACGACATCACCGCTTACGAAACAGCGGTGGGCCAGCCCAGCGTGCCCATTCAAACCGTGTTGCTCGACGGCTTCGATGGCGTGCCCACCCCCGGCCCATACGGCGGCAGCCAGGAAGTCTCGCTGGACATTGAAATGGCGATGGCCATGGCGCCGGGACTCTCGCAAATCGTCGTGTTCGAGGCCGGGCCAGCCGGCGCTGTCAACGATGTCCTCAACGCGATGGCGGCCAGCAACCAGGTGAAACAGTTCAGTTGCTCCTGGGGCTGGGCCGGAGGTCCCAACACCACCACGGACAACATCTTCAAACAGTTGGCGGCCCAAGGACAGTCGTTCTTTGCCGCTTCCGGTGACAGCGACGCCTATACCACCGGAGCGGCTTCGGTGAATGGCGTTGACGACCCCTCGCTCGGCAGCGCCCCGTCCAGTTGCCCCTACATCACGATCGTCGGCGGAACCACCTTGAGCACCACGGGACCAGCCGGCACCTGGGCATCGGAGACCGCCTGGAACGCCGGGTCCCACTACGGCCAATACGTTGGCAGCAGCGGTGGCATCAGCTCCTACTATCCCCTTCCAGCCTGGCAGGCCGGTATTGACATGACCGCCAACGGCGGCTCGACCGCCCATCGCAACCTCCCGGATGTAGCCCTGACCGCGGACAATCTCTATGCCACCGGCGGCAACGGCTCGAGCGGCGCTCTGTGCGGCACCAGTTGCGCCGCCCCCCTGTGGGCCGGCGTGGCCGCCCTCTTCAACCAGCAGGCCGTGGCCGCCGGCAGAGGGACAGTCGGTTTCCTCAATCCGGCCCTCTACGCCCTCGCGAAAGGGCCAACCTACAATTCGATGTTCCATGATGTTACCAGCGGCAACAACTGCTCGCAGGATAGCCCAAGTCTGTTCTATGCTACGGTGGGTTACGACCTGTGCACCGGTTGGGGAACCCCGGCCGGGCAATCCTTCATAGACTCGCTCGCCGGCGCCGCCAACCCCCTGGTCATCGCGGCCCCGGGCGGCTTCACTTGTTCCGGCCCGATGGGCGGCCCGTTCACCCCGAATTCCGGAACGTTTTGGCTTACCAACACTGGCACCGCGCCATTGACCTGGTCGCTCGTGAACACCTCCGCCTGCCTCAATGTCTCCCCTACAGCCGGAACACTGGCGGCCGGGAGGTCGAGTAGGGTTGCTGCGACCCTCACGGCGGCCGCGTGCCGTCTGCCGCCGGGCACCTATGCCGCATCTCTGGCTGTCAGCAACGGCAAAGGCGCCACCCTCATCGCTACCGTCACCCTGGCGGTGGGCCAGTCCGTGGTCCAGAACGGCGGTTTCGAGACCGGCAACTTTTCCGGCTGGACCTTGGTTGGGAATAGGACCTCGGGTTACGACATTTACAACGCCGTCGAGGGTCAGGGCTCGGGGTTCGACGTGGTTCATTCGGGAAACTTCGGCGCCTTCCTGGGTGATACGCAACTCGCCTCACTTTCGCAAACCATCGCCACAGTTCCCGGACAATACTACCTACTGTCCCTCTGGCTGGATAACCCCTCCAGCGGCGCCGGCCAGCAGTTCATCCTCAATTGGAGCACCAACGCCTCGACCCCGACGACGCTCTTCAGCGTCACGAGCCCCCCCGCCTTTGCCTGGACCAACCTCCAATTCCTCGTC
>Ga0074044_10004095_pt1 | contig 12186 bp, 11 predicted proteins | sample BogForMeECP23OM1_FD_94443 | JGI IMG/M metagenome (GOLD analysis project Ga0074044, IMG submission 94443) | Bog forest soil microbial communities from Calvert Island, British Columbia, Canada - Bog Forest MetaG ECP23OM1 | ecosystem: Environmental > Terrestrial > Soil > Wetlands ...
GACGGATGGTTGTGCGCGAAGATCACCGCGCCCGCGTTGTGGCGCAGCGCATGCTTGATGACCTCGCGCGGATAAACGCTGGTTTGGGTCAGCGTACCGCGGAATAATTCCTCGATTTCGATCACGCGGTTCTGCGCATCGAGAAACAGCGCGACAAACACTTCGTGCGGCAGCGCCTGCAAGCGCAGCCGCAGATATTCGCGTACCGCAACCGGTGAGTTGAGCGCATCGCCGTGGGTAATTTTTTCCTTGAGCGCGCGGCGCGCCATTTCGAGCACTGCCTGCAATTGGACGAATTTCGCCCGCCCGATCCCGGGCACCGCGCACAACTCATGTTCCCCCGCCGCGCACAATGCCGTCAGCGAGCCGAAATGCTTGAGCAATTCACGCGCCAAATCAACCGCGCTTTTGCCTTGCGTACCGGTGCGCAGGAAAATCGCCAGCAACTCGGCATCCGACAGCGCGTGCGCGCCCTTCGCAAGCAGCTTTTCGCGCGGCCGGTCGTCCTCGGGCCAGTCGGTGATCGCCATTAGACTAAAATTTCACGGTACATTTACAGAGACGGGTCTTCGATCACGAAAAACAAAGTGGCCGGACAATTCACAAGATGGTCAGCGTCAGCAACAGGACTATTGGCAACAACAAACACCAGAATGAGAAGGCCACGTACCCCAGCGCACCGGCAATCGTGCCCACGGTAAAAGCCAATATCGCCGGCAGCATTTTGCCGATTCTTTCCCTGGCCTTGGTTCTCAACTCGGATGCAACCGGATGAAAACAGTCTGTGACATCGATAATTAATTGCGTAACATTGCCCGTCATTATCGTGGTGGGTACGAGTGAGGCGAGCGTTAACCTGCCTTGCGCGTTTTGTATGCCCATGGCGGCCGCGCCTAAAAGTCCGGCGACGATGGTCATTGGAGCATCGGGATTCTTGATGGGCGAAGCCATCACGCCCGCAACGAGAAACAATGTGAACAATATTGCTTGAAACAAGAGCAGCGGCTTCAATGGTGAGGCATTGCGTCGTTCATAACCAAGGGTGACAAGGCGCGCCACAACTACCGCCAATATGAAAGCTGGAAAAGCCAGCAGCTTGAGAGTGATGCCATATACGGGATGCGCTAACTCACTGCCGATCAATACGAAGTTACCGGTCACATGCGCGGTAAAAAGCCCGAATAGCGCCACGAAACCGAGGGTATCCACATATCCGGCTACAAAACTAAGGCTGACGCTGAGCCACCCCGGATGGGCATGGCGTGATGCGCCGTTGGAAGGCGAATCCATAATTCTGTTTGATTTTCCCTGAAGTTGCCGCTCTACCTGGTCGCCGGTTTTGCGCGCCACACAAATAGTTTAAACTCCAATCCCCAGAGAAACTAATGAGAAATTTTCTCAAAAAACGCATTGTATTGGGCGTCACCGGCGGCATCGCCGCCTATAAGGCGGCCGAACTCGCGCGCCTGTTCGTCAAGGACGGCGCCAAAGTGCGGATCGTAATGACGCCGGCGGCAACCGGTTTTATCACGCCCGCGACCTTCCAAGCGCTGACCGGCAAACCGGTGTTCACCGATATGTGGGATGCGAGCGTGCCGAACCGCATGGCGCACATTGAACTCACGCGCGGCGCAGACGCAATCGTGATCGCGCCGGCGACCGCCGATTTCATCGCCAAACTTACGCACGGCGTTGCCGACGACCTGCTGGCGACGCTGTGTCTCGCGCGGCCGGCAGAATGCCCGCTGCTGGTCGCGCCGGCGATGAATCGCGAAATGTGGGACAACCCGGCGACTCAGCGCAACATCACGCAGCTCGAACGCGACGGCGTCACGCTGCTCGGTCCGGCGAGCGGCGATCAGGCGTGCAGCGAAACCGGCCTGGGACGCATGCTCGAGCCGGAACAGATTTACGACGCAGTCTGCGCGCGCCTGCAACCGCCGCTGCTCGCCGGCAAACACGTGCTGATCACGGCCGGCCCGACCTTCGAGGCGATTGACGCGGTGCGCGGCATTACCAACCGCAGTTCGGGCAAGATGGGTTACGCGGTCGCGCGCGCGGCGCTTGCCGCCGGCGCGCAAGTCACGCTGATTTCCGGCCCGACCACACTGGCTGTGCCGGCCGCGGCGCACATCGAGCATGTAACAAGCGCAAATGAAATGTTCGCCATGGTAAAAAAACACCTGAAGCACGCCGATATTTTCATCAGTGTCGCGGCGGTCGCCGATTACCGTCCCGAACGCTCCGCCGACGGCAAAATCAAAAAATCCAGAGACACCTTGAGCCTCAAGTTGGTGCCGACGCCCGACATCATCGCCTGGGCCGCCGCCCAGCCGCAGCCGCCATTTTGCGTCGGTTTCGCCGCTGAAACCGAAAAGCTGCATGAGCGCGCGCAGGAAAAACGGCGCCGAAAAAAACTGCCGCTGCTCGCCGCCAATCTTGCCCAGACCGCGATCGGCGCCGACGACAATGAGTTGGTGTTGTTCGACGATCACGGTATGCATAAACTCTCGCGCGCGCCAAAAATAATAATCGCGCGGCAATTGATCACCCACATCGCCAAGCTCATGGACCTGGACACACCACGCTTCAAGGTTCCGGCACGCGGGGAACAACGGTTGCATTGATACTTCCGGCGACGTGAAGAAAATCGACGTCAAAATCCTCGACGCGCGCCTGCGCAAGCAGCTCCCACACTACGCGACGCCCGGCGCGGCGGGGCTTGATCTGCGCGCATGCATCGAGAAGCCCATCACGCTGGCGGCTGGCCAGACTGAACTGGTACCGACCGGCATTGCAATCCACTTTGCCAATCCGGGGCTCGCGGCAATCATCCTGCCGCGCTCGGGACTTGGCCATAAACACGGCATCGTGCTCGGTAATCTGGTCGGACTGATCGATTCCGATTATCAGGGACAAATTTTCGTTTCGACCTGGAACCGCGGCAATGCGCCGTTCACGCTGAATCCGTTGGAGCGACTGGCCCAACTGGTCGTCGTGCCGGTGGTGCAGGTCGCGTTCAACGTCGTCGAAGAGTTTGCCGAAAGTGCGCGCGGCGCGGGCGGCTTTGGCAGCACGGGCAAGCACTGAGTGGCCGCCGCTACAGCTAAATCAGCGCTGATTTTGTTCGGCCACGGCGCGCGCGATGCGGAATGGGCGCTACCGTTTCAAAAAATCCGCCGCGCGATCATCGCCAAGCATCCGGCGCTCACGGTCGAACTGGCGTTCCTTGAATTGATGGAGCCGCTGCTGCCCGATGCCATTGCCGGACTGGTTGCCGGCGGACATAAACGCATCACGATAGCACCGCTGTTCATCGCGCAGGGCGGCCACCTGAAAAACGATCTGCCGAAAATTCTCAGTGCCATTTGTGCCGAACATCCCGGAATCGAAATCACGCTGCTGCCGGCACTCGGCGAAATTGACGCAGTGGTCGACATAATCGCAAATTGGCTGGGGGCGGCGGCGCGATGAAAACCAATGCAATTTACCGCAGCTGTGCAGCCCTGCTGCTGGCCGTTTGGGCAATCCATGTCTTTGCACAATCGCCCGAGACCGAACTCACCATCAACGGCCACCAGCTGGTTGTCAAAGTCGCGGCCAGCCCGCAACAACTTGAGCGCGGGCTCATGTACCAGCGCATGCTGCCGGAAAATCGCGGCATGCTGTTCATATTTGACGCACCAAAAATCCTACGCTTCTGGATGAAAAATACCTATCTGCCGTTAAGCATCGCCTTTATCAACGCCCACGGCGTGATCGTCAACATCACCGACATGAAACCCAAAACCACCAATATTCACGATTCGGCCGTGCCGGCAAAATTCGCGCTCGAGGTCAATCAAGGCTGGTTCCGGCGCAATAGCATCGGTCCCGGCATGCGCATCGAGAATCTCGCGCGCGCCGCTGCCGCCGCGCAATAAAACGCACGGGCTGGCCCGTGCGTTTTCGATCCTATGCTCCGCTCAGAATATCGCGACGCGAAACACGCCGCCGCTCGCCACCATGAAAAATATCATCGGAATTGATAGCATGGTATTGATGCGCGAAAAAATAAAAGCGGTGCGCCGCGCCTTCGCCTTTGCGGCGTCATCCGCTGGCACGATGCCGAGCACCTTTTTCTGATTCGGCCAAATGAACGCATGCACGTTGGCAAGCATGATGGTGCCGAGCCAGGCACCGACACCGATTGGATAATAAACCGGACTTTGGAACAGAAATGCCTGAATAAAGTGCGTGCCCAGTATGGTCGCGCCAGCCAGCCAGGTCACCACCGAAGCCACGCGGAAATAAAACAGCGCGCGCGGCGCGACGTGCCTGGTAATGCCGGCGGCGGTATTGTCGGCGGCGGCGGCTTTCAGCGCACCCACTTGCACGAAATTAAAGTAATACAGAAGACCAATCCACATGATACCGGCCAGAATGTGCACCCAGCGGCCTACGCCAAGTTGAAGAAATTGTGCGATATCCATTGGCTCACCCCACCAACGCGGTTTTGACGACCCAGAACAGGATCAGGGTCAAAACGAGGCCCGAAATGACCGTGCCCCACAGCGAATCGAGCGGATTTTTCATTGACTCCCCCTTTATGAGATTTTGAGACGGGTTCCCGATCAAGAACCGGGCAATTCTGTCGCCTATCCCAGCGTGCCGTCAATCGGTGTGTAAAATAAGCGCTGGCGAAGCGATCAGGCTGCGGCAAGACCGCCGGTGGCGACCGCAACCACCGCTTTTGCTCGATTCAGGTCCGGACTATACCCCGCCGCGTAGAGACAGCAAGCAAGCTGGTTGAAGATCGGCAGCGGCGCCGTCGCTTCGCCCGCGAGTACCTGCCGGATCCACGCTGCAGTGGTATCCGCATCAATCGCGGTCGGCAGGTTCGGCATGTGCTGTAGTGCGCCGGGCGCGGCCTCGAACAGCACCTCGAGCGCGCTGTTTTGAAAAAACTCGATGCGCGGACGATGCCGCGGATCGGCAAACGGTTCGCCTTCGGTGCTGCGCAACAATAATGCGTGCGCGCCAGTCATCAGCAAAAAATCGCGCAACCGCTCGAGATAGGGCGGATAGGACGCTCCAATCACGCGCAAACTTCCGCTTTCGAACGGATCAATCAGCTTGGCGACCAGATGCGCACTGGAACGCACGCCAAGCCGTGCGCGCAGACTCAACAATTCGGCGAGTCCGGGCGCCAGCACCGCCGTCGGCACGAATGCGATTCCGGCCTGATCGAGCGCTTCCTGCGCCTGTGCGAGGTTCGCACACGGCATCACGCCCAATTCACGGAATATATAAATGCTGGCGACGCGGCCGCTGCTATTGAGCATGCCATGCACCAGTACCGGCACTCCGAAACGCTGCAGCAGCAGCGCGAGTAGCGGCAGCAAATTGGGCTGGTCGTAGGCGCCGCCATAACTCGGCAACACTACCGGCAACGCCTTGCCGGACGGCGCCGTCAGCCGGAATACGCGCTGCGCAACCGCGTTGTGAAAACCGAGCAATTCTGGCAATGACTCGGATTTCATGCGATAGGCAAGCAAAATCGCGCCGAGCTCGAGATCGGAGACACCGCCATCGAGCATCGCGGCGAACAATTCGCTTGCCTCCTGCTCCGACAAATCGCGCCGGTCTTGCACGCTGCTGCTGATTTCCTTGATGTAATGAGCAAACGACATGATATTGGCGCCGGAAATGTAATACCGAATCTCATAGCAACTGACGTGCCAACGGCGTCTTTAATACGAATCCGGTGCGCATGCCGTGCGCTGACTGGGATTAGTTTGCGCCGATGCGAGTTTGCGGTGCGCGAATCCCTGCGTGCGCTTTATGTTGGTGCGGCATGAGCGCACACGTCGTTGTGGCATGACATGGCATGAAAATCAAAACAAACGGGGCACGCCGCTTGTCTGGCGTGCCCCGCAGTTACGCCCGGTGTTCCGGGAACGTAATTATTGCAATTAGCCTTTTAAGCAATCACTCATGAATTGCTCGCGGTCCTTGCCTTTGAGTCCTTTTTCTTTGGCATCCTTGTTGCAAGCATTCATTTTTGCACGTTGAGCCTTTTGTTTTTCACTCGGCTCTTTCTTAGGCGTTTCGGCAGCAGCTGGCGCGGCCGTGCTGGTGTCGCCGCTGTTCCGCGCGCAGCAATTCGGCGGTATTGACCTTGGCGAACAAGCGCGTTTCGAAATCCACCCCCGGCGACAGGTTTAGATAGGCATGGCTTGGCCGTGCGTAGCAGTAAATGCAGCCGTGCTCGCAGCCGCGATAGGGATTGATCGACTGCGTGAACGGAATGTCCGGCGAATCGTTGCGCGTGATAATGCTTTTCGCGTGTTCGACGGTGACGTGCGTCTTGAGCGGCTTCTCGCCGCTTTCGTGATGCCAGCCGTCGTCGAATGCTTCGCGTGCGGCATGCTCAAAGCGGCCTTCGGGATTGATGCCGGCGCCGCGGCCTTTGCGCGGCGTGGCACGTTCGTGATTGAGTGTTTTAAGCAGCACTCAACAACATTACGCCGGGACAGCGCACGAAGCAATGCTAAAGCTTGGGAAGCAGGCCGGCTGCAATGGTTTCCCCGATCGCCAGTGAGGAAGTTGCCGCCGGAGACGGCGCATTGCAAACGTGCACGATGTTACCGTCTTCGACAATATGGAAGTCATCGATCAACAGTCCATCCCGCGTGCAGGCCTGCGCGCGGATACCGGCGCCGCCGGGCTCAAGATGGGACTCACGAATTTCCGGTATGAGTTTCTGCAATGCCCGCACGAAAGCTGACTTGAACAGCGAGCGTCGAAATTCGCCGACCCCCGCCCGCCAGTATTTGCGGGCAATGCTGCGAAATCCTGGCCACGCGAAAGTTTCCAGCGTGTCTGCAAGATCGAAGTCGAACTTATGATATCCCTCGCGCGCAAAAGCAAACACCGCATTCGGCCCGCATTCGACTCCGCCGCCGATCATGCGCGTGAAATGCACGCCGAGAAACGGGAATGCGGGGTCCGGCACCGGATAGATCAGGTTACGAACCAGCTGGTGCGCTTCCGGCTTCAGCAAATAATACTCGCCTCGGAACGGAATAATCCTGAGGGGCAAATCAGGCTGGGTTTGCCGTGCGAGACGATCCGAATGCAGCCCCGCACAAGTGACAAGAAATTTCGTGCGTAAAACTTGCGAGGTGGAAACAACTTCGACACGGCCGTTGACACGACGGATCGTTTCGACCTTCTCGTTTAGCATGATTCCGCCGCCGGCGTCATTGATTTTGGCGGCGTATTTCTTGGCAACCGCAACAAAGTCAACAATACCGGTCTGTGGCACATAAAGTCCGCGCACGCCGGCACAGTGCGGTTCGATCTCCCGAATCTCCTGTGGCCCCAGAAAGCGGATGCCCTCCAGCCCGTTGGCCACACCGCGACGATGCAATTCTTCGAGTCGAGGTACCTCGTTGTCGGAAATAGCAACGACAATTTTCCCGCAAATTTCATGCGGAATATTTTCCGTTCGACAGAATTCGAGCAACTGCCGATAGCCTTCTCGACAATTTATCGCTTTCAAGGAACCCGGCTTGTAGTAAAGGCCGGAGTGGATGACGCCGCTGTTGTTTCCCGTTTGATGTCGCGCAATGGCGTCCTCTTTTTCAAGAAGCGCCAGTCGAATACCGGGGCGCACTTCGACCAAACGCAACGCGGTTGCCAATCCGACAATCCCGCCACCAACAACAATTACATCAAAATCCATTTCTAGTTTAACCCTGCGAATTCAGAAGTGGGTCTGGAAGGACTCGAACCTTCGACCAAGGGATTATGAGTTGATGTTCTTATTACTAACCTGTTGATTATAGGCCCGCCCTCACTCGCCCACAACCGCCAAAACCCGCCGAATCTCCACGATTCCCCCACGTTCCGGTTATGGTCAGCACTTCAAATACCATTCAGGTTGAGTAGCCTGCATTTCGTTGATGTCCGCTTTCGACCCAAAGTGGATATTCACTTTCCGGTATACATGCCAGCGTCGCTGTAACCCAGGTTTTCGAATGTGTTGCTGAACACCTCATTACCTGCGGGCTTGCTCGGTAATCCACAGCACTATATCCCATACATTATGAACGCCTATGATTAGAGCCACCAAAGTACCAGCGGGCGCGCCAATCAACAGGTAAAACTCCCGCCACGCCTCAGCTTGATGTAACCATATAAACTTCTCCGTGTAGAAAGTTATGGCCCTGCATGCGACCTTCCTCCAATCTGCCATGCTACTCTGTGCGTCAGCGCACGTAAGAATCGGGGCATTCATGTCAATATTCGCGCGGAACCCACTTGGCGCATCAACGTGGGTTAAAAAAGATATCCATCGTAATCAAGTTGTGGCTGAAGGACGTTCTGCAGCTAATGCAGGACAATCCATCATCGTCGCCACCGCATGGGACTTATATCAGAGGTTCCTTAAAGTGTGGGCGTCGCAATTTCACGGCGGAGAAGGAAACCTGAAGTGAAATTGAGCAGTAAAAACATACGCGATATCTGGGCTCGTTTGTGGACCAACCTACGCGGCAATAGCTTGGCACAACAACAGTACGTCAGCGACGCGCCACCGCTGCGGGCGGAACTGTTTAGCGCCGACCAGATGGAACAGCATGGCAAGACCCTGGCGGGCTCGCACCGATTGAGCTTGCAGCGCGCGTCGGATCAGCTCCTTGCGCGGTTGGCTGAGAACGAAGATATTCTGTTGGAAGCCTGCAACCTGCTGACGGCGGCAGTCAAGGCCAACCGCCGGATTTCACCGGGTGGTGAGTGGCTGCTCGATAACTTCTATCTGATCGAAGAACAGATACGCACGGCCAAACGACATTTGCCGAAGGGTTACAGCAGGGAACTGCCGCGCCTGGCTCACGGCCTATCGGCCGGACTGCCGCGCGTGTATGACATCGCGCTGGAGGCGATCGCGCACGGCGATGGACGAGTGGACCGGGAAAGCCTCAGCCGCTTCGTAGCAGCCTACCAGAAGATCACCGCGCTCAAGTTGGGCGAGTTGTGGGCAATTCCTATCATGCTGCGCCTGGCGCTGATCGAGAATCTGCGCCGTGTCGGAGCACGCGTGGCGGCCAGCACCATAGACCGCGATCGCGCCGATGCCTGGGCGAACCAGATGATGGAGGTCGCCGAGCAAGACCCGAAGAGCCTGATTCTGGTGATAGCGGACATGGCGCGGTCGAATCCACCGATGGCCAGCTCGTTTGTCGCGGAGCTGGCGCGACGGCTGCAGGGTCAGAGCCCCGCTCTGGCATTGCCGCTGACTTGGATCGAGCAGCGGCTTTCCGAGTCCGGCCTGACGATCGAGCAATTGGTGCAGTCGGAAACGCAAAACCAAGCCTCCGGCCAAGTCTCGATCAGCAACAGCATCGGCAGTTTGCGCTTGCTGGGAGCGATGGACTGGCGCGAGTTCGTCGAAACGATGAGTGGCGTCGAGCAGAAGCTACGGGAGGATCCGGACGGAGTCTACGGCAAGATGGATTTCGCAACCCGCGATCGCTACCGCCACGTGGTGGAAAGGATAGCGAAAGCGAGCCGTCTGCCCGAAAGCGAGGTGGCGCGTAAAGCGATCCAACTGGCGCACGGGGAGGCGGTCAGGAAAAACGGCGATGATCGAACGGCGCATGTAGGCTACTACCTGATAGACAATGGGCTGCCGCAACTTGAGCAATCGGTGGGAGTAGGCTGGTCCACAATTGAAGCAGTGTGCAAAACGAATCGCCGGTTTCCTTTGCCTCTGTATCTGGGAACCATCACGCTGCTGACCGCGATTTTCACCTGGGGCTTGCTGGCCAAAGCCCATGCCAGCGGACTGAACGACTGGCTACTCGCCTTGAGCGGAATTCTCGCCGCATTGTGCACGAGCCAGCTGGCAATCGCGCTAGTCAACTGGGTGGCAACTTTGTTGGCGACGCCGCAGCTGCTGCCGCGTCTGGACTTTTCCAGAGGAATCCCGCCGGACTGCCGCACGCTGGTGGTGGTCCCAACCATGCTCATAAGCACTCAAAACATCGAAGATCTGATCGAGGCGCTCGAAGTTCGGTTCCTGGCGAACCGGGACGTCAATCTGCACTTCGGCCTGCTCACTGATTTTCAAGACGCGCACGAAGAAACACTGCCGGAGGACGCACCGCTGTTGCTGCTCGCCAGGAACCGGATCGAAAACCTGAATGAAAAGTACCAGAGTATAAATAACAATACTTTCTTCCTGTTCCATCGCCCGCGTCGTTGGAATCCCGAGGAGCAGCTGTGGATGGGTTACGAACGCAAACGCGGGAAGCTGGCGGAATTGAATTCGCTGCTGCGCGGCGGCGGGCAGAGGTGTTTCTCGCTGATCGTCGGCACGACTGACGTGTTATCGAGCGTAAAGTACGTGATTACCCTGGACACGGATACACAGCTACCGCGTGATGCAGCGTGTCAGTTTGTGGGCGCGATGGCGCACCCGTTGAATCGTGCGCACTTCGACGAAGAGCGGCAGCTGGTGACTGAGGGCTATGGCATTCTGCAGCCGCGCGTGGCGGTGAGCCTTCCGGGCACGAACCGGTCGCGATATGCGCGACTGTTCGGGAGCGAGCCCGGCATCGACCCTTATACGCGCGCCGTCTCCGATGTTTACCAGGACGTGTTCGGCGAGGGTTCGTTCATCGGCAAAGGCATTTATGACGTCGATGCGTTCGAGCGATCACTCAAGGGACGCTTCCCTGAAAACCGGCTACTCAGTCACGACCTGCTGGAAGGTTGTTGTGCACGGGCCGCGCTGTTGAGCGATGTACAGTTGTACGAGGAATATCCGTCCCGCTACAACGCGGATGTGAGCCGCCGCCACCGCTGGATACGCGGGGATTGGCAGATTGCATCGTGGTTACTGCCGCGCGTACCTGGCAACCGTGCAGATTCCGCTACTGGCCGCCAGCAGAACCCGCTCTCGGCACTGTCCCAATGGAAAATTTTCGATAACCTGCGACGCAGTCTGGTCCCCGCGGCACTGACACTTCTCTTGCTGTTGGGCTGGACCCTCTTGTCACCAGCCCGGTTCTGGACCTCGGTGGTGGTCGGCATCATCCTGATTCCACCCTTGATTGCCTCAATTCTTGGCCTGTTCCGCAAGCCGGATAACGTGCTGCTCGGTCAGCATCTCACCGCAGCATTGCGCTCAGCTGGCGGGCACTTCGCGCAGACGGCACTTGCACTTGCCTGTATGCCCTACGAAGCCTACTTCAGCCTAGGCGCGATCCTACGCACCAATTGGCGGATACTGGTCACGCATAAACTGCTGCTGGAATGGACTCCTTCAAGTAATTCCAGCAGCTCGGATCGCGATGAGCGCACTAGCCTGGTCACCTGCTACCAATCGATGTGGATAGCACCCGTTATCTCCATCGCTTCGGCAATCTATCTGGCGGCATCAACGTCGGCCACGCTGGTAGTGGCGGGACCGATTTTATTCTTATGGATTGCATCGCCCGCAATCGCTTGGTGGATTAGCCAGCCGCTCACCCGCCGTGAAGCACGACTGACGGCAGACCAGATCATTTTTCTGCGGAAGATTTCGCGCAAGACCTGGGCATTCTTCGAGACCTTCGTCGGTCCGGAAGATCACTGGCTGCCACCGGACAACATTCAGGAGCACCCGGTGGCCGGTTTTCGATCACATGTGCGCGCATCAGACTTTCCTCTGCCACCGGACAACATTCAGGAGCACCCGGTTGCCATGGTTGCGCATCGCACGTCACCGACCAACATGGGGCTTTCGCTGCTCGCGAATCTGGCCGCGTACGACTTCGGTTACATTTCGGCTGGACAGCTTATTGAGCGCACGGCGAATGCACTGCACACAATGGCGGGCCTTGAACGGTACCAAGGTCACTTCTACAATTGGTACGACACGCAATCGCTACATCCGCTGGCCCCGCTTTATATTTCGTCGGTGGATAGCGGAAACCTCGCGGGCCATTTGCTCACCTTGCGGCCGGGACTGCTCGCGCTGCCCGACCACAAGATTCTAGGGCCGCAATGGTTTGACGGCTTATTCGACACACTGAGAGTGCTCGTGGACGCTACGGCAGAAGTACCACCGGCTGGACGGGGGGTCCTACTCGATCAATTGCAGAAAGATCTAGAGTCTGCCTGCAATTCCCGGCCTGCCACGCTCGCGGCGACGCA
>Ga0074044_10004096_pt1 | contig 12186 bp, 6 predicted proteins | sample BogForMeECP23OM1_FD_94443 | JGI IMG/M metagenome (GOLD analysis project Ga0074044, IMG submission 94443) | Bog forest soil microbial communities from Calvert Island, British Columbia, Canada - Bog Forest MetaG ECP23OM1 | ecosystem: Environmental > Terrestrial > Soil > Wetlands ...
GGCATCCTTGATCATGACGGTTCCCTCCTTGGGCTCAGAGGGAACCACATAGTGAACAGGCAGGCGAGAGGAGGAGGGAATTCTAATTGTCGCTGGGCGGGAATTCTAATTGTCGCTGATCACAGCCTCTTTTCACGGCTCGCCAGTTGGTCCGGGGGACGTCCCCACTGGGCAGCGGCGCACCTATACGCCGTGCGTGGCGTTCGTCGAGTCGAGCGGTCGTCCGGCTCGGCGACCCCACGTGTGGCTTCGCGGGGTCAGACCCCAGGGGACATGACCCCGGGGACAGGTTTGACCCCAGGGGAGCCGCGATCATCCCACCACACAGACAGTTCAACACCTGGTCGCGCGCGTCTCCAACGCCGCGAGGCCCGCCCTGTCATTGCCCGAGCATCCGTTCGACAACGCCCGATGATGCCGGGTCCGCCGGCAATGATCAGACGTCGCGAGCCAGCCGGATGCCCGAGAACTGCCAGCGCGCCTCGGGGGGGAAGAAATTCCGGTAGGTGGGCCTGATGTGCGATCGCGGCGTGCAGCACGAACCGCCCCGCAGAACAAGCTGGTTGCACATGAACTTGCCGTTGTATTCGCCGAGCGCCCCGGCGCCCGGGCGAAACCCGCGGTAGGGAGTGTACGGGCTTTGCGTCCATTCCCAGACATCGCCGTAGAGCTGCGTGGGCGATGAGCGAGGCGGGGCCTCGCGGTCGTCCATCAGGCGAGCGGGATGGAATCGACCCGACTCCAGGAAGTTACCCTCCAGGGCGACTTCGGGGGCCGTGGCCGACGTCTCCCATTCAGCCTCGGTGGGCAGCCGGGCCCCCGCCCAGCGGGCGAAGGCGTCGGCCTCGTAGTAACTGACATGGCAGACTGGCTCGTCGAGATCCAGGCCTCGCATGCCTTCGAGGGTGAAGACCTGGCGCCCGCCCGCGGTCGATTCCCAGTAGAGCGGGGCAGTCCAGCCGTTGCGATTGCGCGCGTACCAGCCGTCCGAGAGCCAGAATTCGGGACGTTCGTAACCGCCGTCATCCATGAAGGCCAGATATTCGCGGTTGGTCACCACACGATCGGCCAGCGCGAACGCGGCGACGTACTCCAGATGTTTCGGTCCCTCGTTGTCGAAGGCAAAGCTTGCCGACTCATGGCCGATCGACCTCAGGCTGCCCGCAAAAGGAATCCAGCCTGGAGCTCCGGGCCCAGCATGCGCCACGGTGTCGGTCCGACGCTCGCGATAAGCCGGGCGAGTGGGATTGCTCGCCAGCGCGTGCTTGATATCGGTGAGGATCAGCTCCTGGTGCTGTTGCTCGTGGTGCAACCCCAGGATGAGCGTGCTCCGGACTCGTTCGAACGCCGTGTTGCCGGCCCGATCGAGGAATTCCTTCATCCGCCTGTCCACAGTAGCACGGTACCGATACACCTCGGCTACCGTCGGTCGTGAGAGCAGGCCTCGCCGGTCGCGCGCAATTCGCTCGCCCACGGCGTTGTAATAGGAATTGAAAAGATAAGAGTACTCCGAATCAACCGGCTCGAAGCCGGGCTGCGCGGAAGACAGAACGAACGTCTCGAAGAACCACGATGTGTGCGCCAGGTGCCACTTGGCCGGGCTGGCATCGGGCATCGACTGGATGACGTAATCCTCAATCTCCAGGGGCGAGCAGAGGGCTTCGGTCGTACGCCTGACTTCCTGGTAACAGCTCCAGGTCGCAGTCCGATCGAGCCCAAGATCGGCAATGTCGGGGCCCGGGTCACCGATCTCTCGAGGCGGGGCATCGGCCAGGTTGGTCGGCATGGAAGCGGCTCCAGACGAAGAGGGGGCTGGTCCGGACATCACGGGCGCATCCGCACTTGCTCACTGAAGCTCGCATGGCAAATGGCACATGGCACATGGCAAATGGCAAATGGCAGACGGGCGGAGGATCTCAAAGCTCTTGCCATCTGCTCTTTGCCATTTGTCATCTGTCATCTTCCATTTGCCATCTGTCATCTTCCATTTGCCATGCCAGCCCCAAGAAAAATGATGTTAGTCCGCCGGTCCCCTGCCGCCCAGCCCCGGCGTCTCGCTCGGCGCTGGTTCAGGGACCGTGATTTCCCTCCTGAGACTCACGCCGGGGCGCGGGCCGTGGAGCGGGAGGCGGCTGGCGGTGCGTGTATTGAGGAGGTGCGTGCAGGCGGGACTGCTCGGATCGTGAATTCGGCTCGCGCCCGCCGGCAGCAGGCTCGGACCCCGAGGAGGGAGTGCGGGCGACGTCATGGGGAGCCATCTGTCCTGGCCGGGAGAGATGGTCCGGCGCCGAGGTCGCGCCTGCCGCCTGGTGCTGGATCAATGGCCCGCGAGATTCCTCGGAACCCGGCTGCCTTGCAACCCGGGCGCCCTCCTGTTCGTAGCTGGGCCCGGAATGTTCTCCCGCCCCCTGTGCCCTGACCTGGTGCTCGGGGCGGCTCATCGGCCCGATCGATTCACGGGTTGCCCCGTGCTCGTGAATCGGTGCCGCCACGGGTGAAGCGGAAAGCGTCAGCGGCCGAGGCCGGGCCGAGGCCAGGCCGCGCCCGGCGCCGGTTCCGGCCGTCCGCTCGCTCGCAGCCCGCCGCTCCTGGATCGACCGCTCGTTGCGGAACTGCTGCAACGCGACTCCCCGCTGTTGCCATTGCCGCCGCGACTCGGCGCTCACGTGCTCCAGATGCATGCCACCCGCGGCCCCGGCGTGGCTTGCAAGTTCGCTGATCGGCCTGGCCATGACCGCGCCCTGACCGCGCCCGTTGTTGATCACGGTCAGGTTCCGCTCGATGATCCGCGTCTGCTCGATGTAGGTACGCGGGGGCCGCATGGCGACGTTGTCGCGACGGACCACGTATTCCTGCCGGACCCGCGTCACCCAGCCGGGATCACGGCCCACGTTCACCGTCGCGTAGAACACGAAGAGCGGGTCGTTATAGACGGGCCGGCCCGGTCCCGACACGTAGGTGAACGAGAACCAAGGGACGATGCCCACGCTGACGAAGCCACGGTCGTAGTAATCGCCAAAACAGTAATGAGAGTAGTTGGGCTGGACGAACAAGTTGGCCATCAGGCCAGGCGCCGCGATGGTGATCGAGGGAGTGTAGACGTAGGCCGGCTGAAGGTAGACCGGCTGGGCGTAATAGACAGGCGCGAACATGAGGCCCCGGTTGGCCAGGGGCATGTCCCAGTATCCTTCGACGAACAGGTATCCACCCGGCGTCCAGACGAAGTGGGCGGGAATCCAGACCCAGCTCGGCTGGACTGCCGCCCAGAAGCCGGGCCGCCAGACGTAACGGTTCTCTTGCCAGTACCAACTGCCCGGCGACCAGAAGACGTTCGCCGAGGGCGCGGGGCCGTTCGGTCCGGTCTCGAGGCTCGCTGGCGGAGGCGGCAGGTAGGCCGCCTGAGCTCCCGAGGCGGGCTGACCTTGCGCTTCACTTGCGGGCTGGCTCACCGGAACCCAGGCTCCCGGGACCCACTGGAAGCCTTCCTCGACCTGGTGCCAGTAGCCGGGCACCCACTGGCGGCCGGGAGGCGGCTCACGCCAGACCCCACTGATCCAGAGATAATCGTTGCGGGACTGGTCCCAGCTCCAGTATCCAGGGATCCACTGGACGTTCTGGCCGGCCGGCTTCTGGTCCGGCGGCATCTCCTCGACCGGCGCCGGCGGCTCTTTGCCGGCGACCAGTCCCGGCTTGGGATCATGGACCACCGGCGCGGCGAAGGCCTCGTGTACCGGCCCGCGAGTCAGGACCTGCACACTCTGATCCTGATCCGGAGCGGGACTTGCGCCCGGATCCTGGGCGGCTGCCACCCGTCCAAGAAAGACCAGTGCACCGAGGACAACGAACCGGGCCAGGATCGCAGCCCGCCCCGACTCGACATGCACACCACCACAATTGCGACCATTTCTGGCCAGACCAATGTTCATCCTTGCACTCCTTGCCGTGGGACTTCGACTCGGGCCGACGTGATTCCGGCCGCCGCTCGAGCCCGATTCTAGCAGACAAGGCGGGGGATGTCTTCGGCGATTCGATGGTCAAGAGTTCAGCAAAACCGACGTGGACTGAAATTGCCGGCCGGTCTTACCGTGGGCGCGGAGTCGTTGGCAGGCGAGTGGGCGGAGTCGTTGGCAGGCGAGTGGGGGGAGTCGTTGGCACGCGAGTGGGCGCGGAGGGAAGGGAGAGCTCCGAAGGACCGAACTCGAACGACTTGATGATCGATTCGACTGTCTCGCGAAACTGCAGATGCGGGTCACGGGTCGTCATGGCCGTCACCATCATGACCTCGTTGCGCGTGAACTGGACTATGTACTGATCGAAGTAGATCCGCCCGCTCGATGGCGATCGGTCACTCTCAGGAATGAGTGCGGCCTCGATCCGATAGACCTTCCCCTTGATCCGCGACCAGTCAGCCTCGGGAAGCCAGCTCGAGGGGCCCGGCACGACCTTTTGTCGCTGTCGTTTCCAGTCGTCCTCGAGCAGCTTCTTCACCTGAATCGGGTCGGCCGCGAGGCGGTCGCGTTGCGGATCCTGGGTCTTTGGAAGCAGGCTGAGATGGATCGCGTCCGGCCCCTCATGCCGCTGCTCGACCAGGTCGACTCCCCCGGCGGAATAATTCATCGCCACTTGCATCTCCTGGGGGTGCAGGAAGTGGTACTGCCCCTGGAGATCGTCGTAGATCAGCCAGGAGTTCGAGACGTTGGCAACTGGTTCGGGGTTGGGGACTTCAAGAGGGGCGGCAAACTCCCCGGCCTGGCCGACGCGCCGCTCAAGCACCCGTTCAAGCAGGATAGTCTGCTTGAGCCGGCCATCGTTTCCAGGCTGCGGCAGGGTGATTTCCTGGGCCAGCGAGATCTTGCTGATGTAGCCCTTGGCATCGAGGGCTGCTTCCACGCGACCGCCTGGACTGGCTGGTGTGCCTGAGGCCTGGTCCTTGGTTGTCTCGCCGTCGGTGCGAGCACGCGACGGTGCCGTGACCTCCGACGGTAGGAAGATGAATTGGAGCTTGGCGCCGATCCTGGAGGGACCTTCGTGAACCACGGCCTGTCCCTTTACCCCGATGACCGCGACCATCTCCGGACCCGCCCCTTTCTTGCGAACTTCAAGAATTTCGGCGGTCAAGTCATAGCCCTCGTCGTCCGGAGTTTCTCCGAGAAGTGCCCAGGCCGCCTCGCGCGGGACCGGCCAGGTGTCGCCCACTCGGCTGGGCTTGCGGGGCAAGATGCCTTCCAGGGCGGGTAGGACCGGCTCCTGTACAACCCCGATGTATTCTTGCTGGCGGAGCTGCCTGCCGGGCGTCAGACACAAGACCTGACGTAGCGATCGGGGCTGCAGGCGGTAGAGGACGATCAACCCTTCGAGCGGCTTGGTCTTGTAGCGCGGGATGTCCAGGGACGTCTTGGAATTGACTTTGTCATAGTGGCGAACGACTTCGGTTACGGAACCTCCCTTGGCGAGCTTGGTCACACGCTCCGTGTAGATGCACTGGGTGGAGGCATGATCCTGGTCCGGCGCACCCTGGGGCTTCTCACGCGTGACCTTGATCGTCTCCCTGATTCCGACCTGATATTGGATCAGCACCTCTGGCCTGGTCGGATCGTCGGTAGCACTGTACCGCTCGAGGAAACGATAGCGCTGGCTCACGCCCTGTTTGTCCGTGGCCGGTTCCGCGGGGTTCGCTGCCGCCGGTTCCGCGGGGTTCGTTGCCGCCGGTTCCGCGGGGTTCGCTGCCGCCGGTTCCTGCGTCTGACCCAGGGCCGGCTCGTCGCGACCGACCAGGACCAGCGCGACCAGCAGCGCCAGAACCGCCCACGAAATATGGCTCTGCGAACCAATCCGAACCGCAGCGCAACGCCCTTCTCGGATTGCGCGTCCAAATCGAAGGCTACAGCCCGCGTGATCGACCCCTGTGATCTGGTTCGTCATCATGGCGCGTCATCTCCGGAGCTGGTGGCAAATGGGCAAAGCCAGAGCATTCGTCCGGCGAACGAACGATCGGAGTCGGCCCGCTCCTCAATTAAACCATATCAGGTGTTCCACGCGGTACGGCAAGACCCTTCCCGTCGTCTTTTTTCTGCACGTTCTGGCGGTCTGTCAAAGCAGGGAAAAGCGGCGCAAGCTGCCGATGGGGCAATTAGCGGAAGGCTCACGGCTTGGCCTTGGCAGCGGCCGCGGGACTGTTCCACTGGAGCGAGCCGATGATCTCCAGGTCCTGTGCGCCGAATGCCGCGGCGTCTTCCTCGGCAAGAGTGAACGTCGCGAGCAGTTGGTCTCCTTCCGGGCTAGCGATGAGGTAGTAATCCCAGAGTACGCCGAGCTCTCCCTCGCGTCCCTGGACGCCCACCTTGTAGCGGAACCCGCCTGCAGGGTCTCCGTCCACTTCTCCCGCACCCAGGAACTGGACAAACCGCTGCTTCAACGAGCGTCGCAGATCGTCGCGAAACTGGGCAAGATCCTGATGCCTCCCCTTGCCGGCGCCAGGGCCAGCCGCCAGGTTGCACTGCGCGACTACCTTTCCCTTGTCGAGCCGCTTCAGGACGATCAATTTGGGGTCGTCCCAGTAGGTGTGCCACTGACGGTCGTGCAACAGGTTGTACTTGTCGTCCGGCGAGATCAATTGAAGGAGCTGGCGCTGCGGCGAGGTGTCGAGTGTGAGCTTGGCGACCGCGGCATCGTCCAGCTCGGGAACGAGCCGGGCGGGACGCCGGAGGACCGTCAACGTGCTCTTGACGTCGAGGCCCGCCTCCACTGGCCCTGGCTGGCGGCTCTCGACCCGGTTCACTTCGAGCCGATCAACCAGCCCCGCCTGGCGATCGAAATTGAGAAAGCCCTCGCATGTGATCGTCCCCGCGCCGCCCAGCGCAGAGCCTTGAACCTCACCCTTGAGCCGGACCCGCGCTGCCGCCTCGTCAAGTTGCTCGAGCGTGGCCTCCATCGTGCTGGATTTCACAGCGTCATACCCGGTGAGAGAAACCACCGCAGATTCCGGCAGTTTCCAGGCCCTCCCCTTGGTGACCGGCTGCCGGGGAAGGAAGTCAGCCAGGGTCAACGGATCGCCCAGTCCCTGGACCAACTCCAGCTCGGAACGGGTCATTGGGCCGGCCGGGCTCACCACGACCACGGCGCCCCCGGCCGCGGCGCGCTCGGCCACGAGCAGCGAGAGACCGGGACGCAATACGCTTGCCGTGGGCCTGACCTCGCCATTGATCGCGGCAGCCGCCTGAACGACCCAACGAACCGCCTTCTCTCTGGACGCTTGCCTGGTGGCCGATCCGGACTCGCTTTGCCGCCTGGCTCCACCAGGACCAGGACCACCGGGCGCAGCCCCTGAACCGAGCAGTCGCTCGGCGAAAACCAGCCTGGTCTTGACGTCCAGCGCCAGGGGCTTGGGCATCGTCGCCTCGGCCGTGAGGGCACCAGAAGACAGTCCGGGCCGGAACAATCCCTCCGCCTTGAGCTCGATGCGCACCTGAGTGCACGTTCCCGACGAGGACTCCCGCAATTCCATAGGCTCGTCCGCGAGAGCCGGACCTGCACATACCCAACACAATCCGACAAGCAAGCCCGACATCACGCCGAGGCACAGCCTCCCAAGTCTGCAAACCCGCATGCTTACAATCATTACACCATACCTCTTGGCAAGGACTGTTCCGTGGCCTGGCCTGGTTCGTGCGCCGGCATTATCGAGACCGGGGCGAACCTGTCAATTTGGCAATCCAAGGTTGGATCATGCCGGTGTTCGCCATGAGATGGCAGATGCCGGGCAGAAAATCAGCGCAGGACGGCTAAGTTCCTGAACAACTTACACGCTGCTTCCACCAGTTCTTGCGCAATTCTGAAAAACCTGCGAACAAAACGGCTGGCTCAAACGTCTGTTTGAAACAGATGTTCGAAACCAGTAGAATCCAGGTGCTCCGCAGGCTCAGCGAGGGGTCTACTGAGGTTTCTTGACACGACACACGCTGAGCAATTGGCAAGGTTCGATTAGATTTTCGGTCATCTGGCACGAATTTTGGATGAGTAGTGTCCCACCCGACCGGGCGCGGCGTCTATCGCAGGAGAGATAATGAGAGCAATCATGGCTGGACGCGGAATACTGGTCGCGGTAAGGTCAGATCGGGATCTTCCGTTTTCCGAGAACCTTTTTGCCTGGTCGCGCATCTCGTTCCATGGAGAAATGAAGCAACATCGTGTAACGCAGCGATTCATGGCCCGACTTCTGGCGTAGTATTTGCATGGCATTTTCATCGAGTTTCGGGATTTTCAACAAATCCCGAGAAGAGGTGGGCGGATTCGTCGCCCGTTGGCTGCTAACCTCGACTGAACTGTCGGGAAATAAATAACTATAACTGACGAATAAGTTCGGTGAAGGCAACCGTTGGAACGGGATGATCCTGCTTTTTGCTGACGCTCTTCGTCGGCTTTGGAGGCCGGTGCAGTGGACGGATGGTCATTACGTTTTGATGAGGAATGATTTCCGGCGGGGTGAATGCCGCACCGATAGATGGGGAGCTTGAGGATGTCGAAGACCTATCGCCATCCCGGGATGAAGCAACTCAGGGACCAGCAGACGCGGTACGCCCCCAAGGACCGCCGGCTCGAGCAGGTGGAACGTGCCGAGCAACTTCTGGGCGAGATCGAGGCAACCAAACAATATCCTTACGAATATCTGTGCTATCGAATCACCGGCTATCGCCCGGACGGGTGGCCGGCCCTGGTGCTCGACGGCGGCGATGTGCAGCACGACCTCCGGCTGTTCGTGGAAGACCTCTCTGCCACGGTCCGCCAGGCTGTGGAGCATGCGACCGAGCCGGTGCTGACCGTGGCGGAGGTCGGCCGGCGTTACAATGTCTCCACCCGCACGGTCACACGATGGCGGCGACAGGGATTGGTGGCCCGCCGGTTCGTCATGGCCGGTCGCACCAAGGTGGGTTTTCTTGAATCGAGTCTCGAAAGATTTGTCACGACGCATCGCAACCAGGTCGAACGCGGTTCACGATTTCGTCAATTGACCGACGCGGAGCGGGACGAGATTGTCCGCCGCGCCCGTCGGATGGCTTTTTACCGCCCAGGCCAGGTCGGGCTGGTCGAGGTCGCTCGGAGGATCGCACGTAAGATGACACGTTCCACGGAAACAATTCGGCTGACCTTGAAGACCTACGACCGGGAGCATCCGGACCGGGCAATCTTCGCCCCCACCTCGGCACCCCTGGACGAGGAAGCCAAGAATCAGATTTATCGCCGCCACCGGATGGGCGTCTCGGTCGATGTGCTGGCCACTCAGTTTGGCCGCACCCGGTCGAGCATCTATCGCCTGATCAACGAGGTCCGGGCCCGTCGGATCCTGGAAACCAAGCTCGAGTTCATCCCGCATGTCAGTTTCGACGACCCGGCGGCGGCGGCCCAGATCATGGCCCCGATGCCTCAGCCCGCCGACGGGAAGGCCCCGCGCCGGCCCAGGGCACCCAAGGGACTGCCTCCCTACCTGGCCAGCCTTTACGAGGTACCGCTGCTGGACCGTGACCAGGAAGCCCATCTTTTCCGGCAGATGAACTTCCTCAAGTTCCAGACCCAGAAACTCCGCCAAACCATCGACCCCACGCGAGCCAAGACCTCGGATCTCGATCGGATCGAGGAGCTTCAGGAAGACGCCCTGGCCGTCAAGAACCAGGTCATCAGGTCGAATCTTCGGCTGGTCGTCTCGATTGCCAAGCGGCACGTCGGCCCGTCGAATAATTTCTTCGAGCTGGTCTCCGACGGCAACATGAGCCTGATCCGCGCCGTCGAAAAGTTCGACTTTTCGCGGGGTAACAAGTTCAGCACCTACGCCTCGTGGGCGATCATGAAGAACTTCGCGCGGACGATTCCCGAGGAGAACTACCGGCGCGACCGTTTCGTCACCGGCCATGAGGAGATGTTCGAGGCCGCGGCCGACAACCGCACCGACGAGCACGAATATGAAAGCGCCCTCAAGCGCATGCAAGAAGCCATCAAGGGCATGCTCGACCGGCTCGACGACCGCGAACGGCTGATCATCACCAGCCGGTTCGGCCTGGGCGGAGCCGCCGAACGAACCCTCGAGCAACTGGGCCGGGAACTGGGTATCACCAAGGAACGGGTCCGCCAGATCGAGTCCCGCGGCGTCGACAAGCTCCGCAAAATCGCCGACGAGCAGAAGCTCGAACTGCCGATGCTGTGAGCGACCCGCGAACCCAAGAATCGAGAGCAGCAGCAAGATGGAACGTCCCGAAGCGCTCATCGAGCGGCTACCCGACTGCCTGCACTGGAGCCCCGACGGAGAGATCCGCGTGGTGGGGCACCGGATCGGGTTGTACCACCTCATCCATTATTGCAATGAGGGGTACAACGCCGAGATGCTTCTCTGCCAGTTTCCAACTCTGGACGGCAATGGTCCAGGCCAATGATGCGCTGGTTCACAGCCCATGACCCCGTCCATGCCGGCACCCATCCATGGAAATGCCGGGCGTCCTGGCTGATGGCCAAGGGGTGCCCTTTTTCACTGATCGTCCCTTGCCGGCTTGCGGGGCACGGCGGTACTATGACTTATCGCGCCGATCGGCGTGCGCCGTGTCGGTCACGGAACCCTCTTGCAATCGTTTTTCAAGACGATATGATTGGGAATTTCACGGCCATGGTTGCTGGCGTAGCTCAGTCGGTAGAGCAACGGTTTTGTAAACCGTAGGTTGTGAGTTCGAGTCTCACCGCCAGCTCTGTCGAGCAAAAAAGGGCGTGGATCGCCGCGTGGCCCGGTCTTGGCTGAAAGAGATCCGGGCAAGCCGACGATAGAGCCCAAGACGGGTGGATACCCAAGCGGCCAAAGGGGCCAGACTGTAAATCTGGTGGCACTGCCTTCGCAGGTTCGAATCCTGCTCCACCCATGTTGATCACCACAGCATGGACGGCATTGAACGAACGAGGCGGGCTCTGGATTTCACGCGGGTGTAGCTCAGTGGTAGAGCACCTGCCTTCCAAGCAGGCTATGTGGGTTCGATTCCCATCACCCGCTCTGGAACGGAACGGTGAATTCGCAACGACAGCAGGAGCTTGCCCGAGTCAGTGCGACCAGATGAAGGAGACGGAAGCGGACGCGGAAGATGAGCGACACCGAAACGCAATGAATTCTGCTGCCGTGGCTCAGTTGGTAGAGCGCGTCCTTGGTAAGGACGAGGTCCTGGGTTCAAATCCCAGCGGCAGCTCTTGGGTCGGTTGCCCAAACTTCGGGCGTGAGAAGTGACGTGCCTGGCGGTTGGCCCCGGCCGTTGGGATGGCCGTCCGAACTGGACCGTGCTGGCGGGTGGGGCTGCCGGAAGGGTTCCCGCCGTATTGACTTCGACTTCAGGAATGCCGTAAAGGCGCAATTGCACATGGCCAAGGAAACTTTCTCCAGAACGAAGCCACACGTCAACGTGGGCACCATCGGGCACATTGACCACGGCAAGACGACGCTGACCGCGGCAATCCTCGCGGTGCTGGCCGAGCACGGCAAGGCCAAGACCAAGTCGTACGCCGACATCGCCAAGGGCGGCACGGTCCGCGACGCGACCAAGACCGTGACCATCGCCGTCTCGCACGTGGAGTACGAGAGCGAGAAGCGGCATTACGCCCACATCGACTGCCCGGGCCACGCTGACTACATCAAGAACATGATCACCGGCGCCGCCCAGATGGACGGCGCCATCCTGGTAGTCTCCGCGGCGGACGGGCCAATGCCCCAGACGCGGGAGCATATCCTTCTGGCCCGCCAGGTCGGCGTACCCGCGCTCGTTGTCTTCCTCAACAAGATCGACCTCGTGGACGACGAGGAGCTGCTCGAGCTGGTCGAGCTCGAGCTGCGGGAATTGCTGACCCACTACAAGTTTCCCGGCGACGAGATTCCGATCATCCGCGGCAGCAGCAGGCCGGCCCTGGACAACCCCAAGGACGCCGCCGCCGCCAAGCCCATTCTTGACCTGGTCAAGGCGATGGACGAGTACATCCCCGAGCCCGTCCGCGAGATCGACAAGCCGTTCCTGATGCCGATCGAGGACGTGTTCTCGATCAAGGGCAGAGGCACGGTGGGAACCGGCCGGATCGAGCGCGGCAAGATCAAGGTCGGCGACGCCGTCGAGATCATCGGCTTCGGCGCCAAGAAGCCCTCGACGGTCACCGGGGTCGAGATGTTCCAGAAGA
>Ga0074044_10004099_pt1 | contig 12182 bp, 10 predicted proteins | sample BogForMeECP23OM1_FD_94443 | JGI IMG/M metagenome (GOLD analysis project Ga0074044, IMG submission 94443) | Bog forest soil microbial communities from Calvert Island, British Columbia, Canada - Bog Forest MetaG ECP23OM1 | ecosystem: Environmental > Terrestrial > Soil > Wetlands ...
ACGCCCCCGCCCTCGACCAGGCCATCCATGACGCCGTCATCGATCTCAACCGCGAGCGCAGCCCCGATCCGTTGGCCAGGCCGCGAATCTCTGCTTAGCATGATGTTCGTTGCGCGGACGGGTGCGTGCATTTCGGGTTCAAGGGTCCGCACCAACAGCTGAATCCGACGGCGAGTACCCTGACCGTAGCATGCGAAAGACCATTCGAGATGGCATGGAGCCCCGCGTTCGCGATTTCCCTCGGCGCTTCTTCCGGCGCGCTTTTGCGCTGGCAGCTTGGCGTGCGGCTCAATAGCTTCTTCCCTGTTCTGCCGCCAGGCACGTTGGCCGCCAATCTCATCGGCGGATACGTTATCGGCTTCGCGATCGCCTATCTGTCGCAAGCGCCGTACTTGGCCCCCGAGTGGCGGCTCCTCATCATTACCGGCTTTTGCGGCGGCCTCACCACGTTCTCGACCTTTTCGGCCGAAGTCGTATCCTTGCTGCAGGAGGGACGGTTTGTTTGGGCGGCGGGAGCGATCGGCGTTCATGTCATCGGATCGTTGACAATGACCATCGCCGGACTCGCATCCTGGCAAGCGCTGAAGTCGTTGTGAGGAGCGCGCCATGAATGGCTATCAGATCACCTTTTTCACCCATCAAGACCGTCGCCACAAAGGCAAGCCGATGGGCGAATGGCTGCTCGGCCTCGTGAACGAATTGGGCCTTCGCGGCGCCAGCCTGCATTCAGGCGGGGAAAGTTTCAGCCGCGGCCGTCGAATCCACTCGGCGCATTTCTTTGAGCTTTCTGATCAACCCATCGAGGTGCTTGTCGCTGTGACTTCGGAGCAGTCGACCCGATTGTTCGACCGGCTCAGGGCCGAAAACGTCCACCTCTTCTACGTCAAAACGGCCGTGGAATTCGGCGTGTTGGGCGTCGATGCGTGAGGAAGACTCGTGCGCGCTGCCGATTGCCGTTTGGGCGCGATGAAGCTGCGGTGAACGAGCGGAAAGGACTTGACCTATGGCCATGCCACGCGACGCGATGCTGCTGCGCGTCTTCATCGGCGAGTGCGCGAAATGTCATCGTCGGCCGCTGTACAAAGAAATCGTCCTGAAGGCTCGCGAGGCTCGTCTCGCGGGGGCGACGGTTCTGCGCGGCCCAATGGGCTTCGGCCATTCGACCCGGCTCCACAGCACGAAAATCCTCGATGTGCGCGAGAACTTGCCGCTCGTCATCGAGATCGTGGACACCGAGGACAAGATAAGCATCGTGTGGGAGAAGTCGCCGCAGCCGAAGGTGAAGACGCCGGCCAGATACCGCCGGTAGGAACGGGGCAGCAGCCGGAGGGAGCCGAGAAAGCCCGTCGCTTTCAGAATCGGATGCTCGCGTTCGCTCACCAGCGCGACGATCGACAGCGCCGCCAGAATTCCAGGAATCGCGGCCAGCCAGAAGATCATGTTGAAGGCGCGCAGGTCGCCGGCGGCGCTCGACATGTGGCCGACGATCGCCAGCGCCGCCAGCGGACCGGCGACCGCGCCGGCGGTGTCGGCGGCTTCGTCGAAACCGAACGCGCGCCCTCGCGCCGATGCGGGGACGGAGTCGGTCAGCAGAGCGTCATGCAGCGGCGATCTCAAGCCCCGTCCCGCCCATCCGACAGCGCGAACCAGAAGGATCCAGGGCCACCAGGCGAACGCTCCGTAAAGCTCGGTGGTCACGCCGGTCAGCAGGTAACCCGCCGCCGCCCAGGGCTTGCGGCGCTCCACGCGGTCGCCGATCCAGCCGCCGAAAAGCTTGGTGAAACTCGAAAGCGCGTCCGCGACGCCTTCAATTGTGCCAAGAGCTATGGCCGGCGCCCCGATCGCCGCCAGGAACAGCGGCAGGATCGAAGTCCCCGCTTCATGGCCGAAGTCCGACAGGAACCGGTTGACCGCGAGGCCGATGACGTTCCGGTTCAACCAATTGTTCGTCGGAGTCGCGCGCGCCATGACATTCGGAGTCTCGATCACGGCCGGCGCGTCAAACAGGATGGTGGTTGACGTCCTCGCCGTACTGCAGGACCTGGACCTTCTCCAAGGTGACGAGTCCGCCCGGCATCATCGCGTCGAGAACCGGATCCTTTACGCGGTTCAATCGCTAGCGCCGCACTACGGCGAGGGCGCGGGGGCGATCGCGATTGAGCTCTATGCGCTGCACAACGTTCTCTACGCCGTCGGGGCTTATCCTGCGGGGATGCTGGCCGATCGGTACGGCAAGCGCGGATTCCTGCTGGCGGCCTACGGGCTCGCGGCCATGATGAACCTAGTGCTGATCGTCTCGACGCCGTCGGCGGTCGCGCTCGCTTTCGTCTTCATTCTCGCAAGCTCTGGCTATGCGCTTCAGCAGTCGCTCGAGCGGGCGATCGCGGCTGATGTCACGCCGGTCGAAGTCCGGAGCACAGGCTTCGGCGTGCTCGCGGCCGCCAACGGCGTGGGCGATCTCGTCTCCAGCGCGATCGTCGGGACGTTGTGGACGGCGATTTCGCCCCAGGCCGCGTTCGCCTACGCTCTCGTCATGACGCTTGCCGGCGCCGTCGTGACGGGAGCGGCTTTGCGCGGCGGGAACGCCGCCCGGTCCTCCTGAACGATCCTGGCAGACGCGAGGCCACAGCAAGCAGGTTCGGAAAGTCTCTACTTTCGCGCGGAACCTCTCGGCGTTGACAAAGGCGAGTCGATCGCTAACTCTTGAAGCACAGGCGATGGAGTTCCGCCTTTAAGCGCCCGGTGGGCTGATGACTCCTCCAGACGTCGATTGGCGAAAGGAGGAGGTCCCTTTGTTTTCCCGCGAAAATTCCCGGTCAGGCCACGGCGTCGGCAACGTAGCGCGAGAGCTCGACACTAGGCCGCCACTCGCTCCCGAGCGCTCCGCCGCGACAAGCGACGGGGCGAATTTTCGCAGCGTGCTCACCCTTTCGTCGGAGAGCGGAGACTCGGCGGAGGCGTCGGAGGCGCCCGCCTCATTCGTCGACCTCAATCTCGACCAGATCGTCGCCTCCATCACCGCCGGCAAGCAGGAATACAATCTGGCGCCGTTTTTCCATCGGCCTCTGAAGTCTGTCGAAGCGATAAAATACCGCCAGGACGTGATGCGCGACCTGGAGAACAGGGGTCTCTTCGACGCCGTCACGGAGTTCGCAAACGCGATCAGGTCAGTGCGAGACGACCTCACCCAGGTCGAGAAACTGCATTACAAATATCAGAAAGAGGCTTGGGCGCTCGACGCAATAGACCTTTATTGCCAGGCCGTCCGCCAGTTGCTTGCGGGATTTTGCCTGTCAAGGCCGCAATCGGCGGGGCTTGTCGCCTTTGTCGCATATCTCGAGGCCTACACGGCGTCCCCGACGTTTCAGCTGCTATTGGAAGATATCGCGGCGCTCAGAGCGAAATTGGCCTCCATCCGCTACAAGCTGTTGATCGGGAACGGTGTCATCATCGTCTCGGCCTACAGCGACGAACCCGATTACGGTGCGGAAATCCAGGCGGACTTCGGGAAGTTCAGGCAAGGCGCAGCCGCCGATCATGTTTTCAAGTTCAAAGTTTTCGCACAGATGAACCACATCGGATGCGGGCGTTCTCGACCGCGTTGCCCGCCTTTATCCCGACACGTTCGCCGAGCTTGACGCGTTCATCGCCCGAAGCGCCAATTTCTTCGATCCGACAATTCAGAGATTTGATCGCGAAGTGCAGTTCTATATGGCGTATGTCGCGTATATGCGCTCGATCGGCGGCGCCGGCCTTCCGTTTTCCTATCCGGCGGTATCGCCGACGAGCAAGGAGATACGCGCGTCGGAGTGCTACGATCTTGCGCTCGCCAGGATCCTCGCCGACAAGCGCCTGCCGATCGTCACCAACGATTTTTACCTCGATGGGCGAGAGCGGATCGTCATCGTCTCGGGACCCAATCAGGGCGGAAAGACGACGTTCGCCCGCACATTCGGACAATTGCACTATCTCGCGTCGATCGGCTGCCCGGTCGCCGCCGCCGAGGCGCGGCTTTTCTTATTCGATCAATTGTTCACGCACTTCGAAAAGGAGGAGGACATCCACAATTTGAGGGGAAAACTGCATGACGACCTCTACCGTTTACACAACACTTTAGCAGCGACGACCTCCCAGAGCATCATCATCTTGAACGAGATCTTCAATTCGACCAGCCTGAACGACGCAGTTTTTCTCAGCGCGAAGGTTCTGACCAGGATCATCGCGCTCGACGCGATTTGCGTGTGCGTGACTTTCATTGACGAACTGGCGGCGCTCAGCAAGACGGCGGTCAGCATGGCGAGCAACGTCAAGCCGGACAATGTCGCGGAGCGCACGTTCAAGGTCGTGCGACGGCCTCCCGACGGCTTGGCTTACGCCATCTCGGTCGCGGAGAAATATCGCCTCACCTACAAGCAACTGCGGGAACGGCTCCAGTCATGAAAGCCTTCCTCATGTACCGGGATCGCGATTTCGATCTCCAACTTGCCCCGCCGGCGAACGAAGAGCTTCTCATCAAGGATCTCGAACTGGACACGCTGTTCCTGGCGATGGCGAACCGGGACCAGCTTGTCTATGACGTGTCGAAGAAGGCGGTGTTGACGGCCGCAGTCAACGACGTCGCCGTGATCGGATACCGACAAGCCGCTCTAAAGGACTGCCTGAGCAATCCGGACGTTGTCCGCCAGCTTTACGCTCTCGCGGAAGAATCGGCGCAGCGGCAGAAGAAAATATGGTCCACATATCGGGAGTACCCCTCCGGCCTGCTCGACACTTCCGTCCAGCGGATGGTCGTTTTCATCGATGTCCTGAAGCGTGTGCGGACCCTGGCCGATAGGCACGTCGTGGAGTTTCGGTCCGAGGCGTTTTCAAGACTGTTCGCCACGCTGTCGCGGGAACTCGACGACGACTATTTCGCGCTGATCGACAGGCAACTGAACCGGCTGAAGTTCCGAAACGGCGTTCTCGTCAGCGCTGGACTGGGGAAGGGACTCAAGGGGGTCAACTACGTGCTGCGGCGGCCGCTCAGGGAGCCGGGCAATTGGTTCACCCGCGCCTACCGAAGCCTCTTCGAGGAACGTCCCGTCAGCTACAGCCTTCATCTTGCTCCGAGGGACGAGGCCGGCGCGCAAGCCATGTCCGAACTGAGGGATCGCGGCTTGGGGCTCGCAGCCGACGCCCTCGCCAAGAGCGCCGAGCATATCGGGAGCTTCTTCCATATGCTGCAAACCGAATTGGCGTTCTACATCGGCTGTCTCAATCTGCACGAACGGGTTCTCGAACTGAAGACGCCGTTCACGTTTCCCGAAGCAAGCGAACTCAGCCCGCCTCGCTTCTCCTGCCGGGACCTCTACGACGTCAGCCTGGCGCTCAGCATGAACAAGCGCCCGGTCGGCAACGAGGTCGAAGCGGACGGCAAGAGTCTGATCATGGTCACGGGCGCCAATCAGGGCGGCAAGACGACGTTCCTCAGGAGCTTCGGGCTCGCGCAGATGATGACGCAATCGGGCATGTTCGCGCCTGCCGCGAGCCTTCAACTGAACGTCGTCGACGGGGTATTCACGCATTTCAAGCGCGAAGAGGACGCGACGATGAAGAGCGGCAAGTTCGACGAGGAACTCAGCCGCATGAACGACATCGTCAACATCATGACTCCTCACGCTCTGATCCTGTTCAACGAGTCGTTCGCCGCCACCAACGAGCGGGAGGGATCGGAGATCGCGCGGCAAATTGTGTCCGCTTTGCTGGAGCGATCGCACAAGATCGTGTTCGTGAGCCACCAGTTCGCCTTCACGCATGGGCTATTCGAGAGGCGCTTGGACTCGACGCTTTTCTTGCGGGCCGACCGTCTGGACGATGGCCGCCGAACGTTCAAGCTGATAGAGGGGGAGCCACTCGGGACAAGTTTCGGCGAGGACGTCTACCGGGAGATTTTCTTGGCCGGCGCAGACACGAAGAAGGAAGCGTCCTCCCGAGCGGGAATTATGCTCGAAGACGACCGGACGCCCTGGGGGCGGATTGATCCTGCGCAATGACTCGCGCCCCGGTTCCGGCGGCGCATAGCCGTTCGGGGGGAACGCCCATCCAGAGAGCCAGTTCGCGAAAAGGCCCCTTGCCGGAAAGCTCAAACCTCGTTCCAGAGCGCGACGACCGGCTCGCTCTTGTCGTGTTCGTAGCCGAGGATGCTGACGCTCGCCGTGTCGAGCCTGAACAGGCGCCCCTCGGAGGGCGCGAGGCCGAGCCAGCGCGCCGCCAGCACCCTCAGGATATGGCCGCTCGAAAAGACAATCGCCCGATCGTCCTTGGCGCGCAGGCGGGCGATGACGCGGTCGGCGCGGGCGGCGACATCGGCCGGCTGCTCGCCGTGCGGGCATCCGTCGCGAAAGAGACGCCAGCCTGAGCGTGCGGCGAGGATTTCCCTCGTCGTTCGCCCCTCATAGTCGCCGTAATCCCATTCGACGAGATCCGGGTCGACCTTGGCGACCCCGCCGAGGCCCGCAAGCTCGCAGGTGCGGAAAGCGCGCTTCAAGGGGCTGGTGAACGCCCTGTCAAACGCGACGCTCGCGAGACGGTCGCGCAAAGCCCGCGCCTTCCGCTCGCCCTCTTCGGTCAGCGGAATGTCGGTTCGCCCGGTGTGCTTCCCGGTCAGGCTCCAGGCGGTTTCGCCATGGCGGACGAGAGTGACGTTTCCCAGCATGCGATATCCCTCGCGGAGGCCGCCAATTAAATGCGACACCGCTCCCCCAGGCGCTCCTTAGCACGCCTGTTGCGAACTCCGTTTGGGGCTCACGGCGACAACTCGCCGAAAATCGTCGGCACGAGCTCGGAGACCGTCGGATGGATCGGCATCGCGCCGTGACGCCGGCCGCCCTAGCCTCGATCACGCCATGGATCGCCTCGTCGCCGCCGACGCCGAAGATCGCTGCGCCGAGGATCGCGTCGGAATCGCGGTCGACCACGACCTTCATGAAGCCTTGCGTTTCGCCTTTCTCGACCGCGCGGCTGACACGCAAGGCTTCGTCGACGCTAAGTCGCTCGGCGCCCGGCATCGCCGTGATCGGCGACGCGTCTTGTCGCCCTCGATCAGAAAAAGCGGCCGGATGAGACCGTTCGCCGACAGTACTTTCTCCGACACGAGCCGCCGCGCCCGTTTCGCCTTGCGGTTGCGGCGAGGGCGATTGGTGATGTCGAGGCGATGCGGCTCGGAAATGCGAAACTGTTTGTTCGTGGGCGGCCCGTACGGGGCTTGTTATACGAGTAAGTGGGAGCGGGCGCGCGGGAGCGGGCCGGATGGCGGTAAGGAGCAACGTTTGTGAGTTCGCGAAAGCTAGGTTTTTCGTTCGTCGTCGATAAAGATCCAATTTTGGCCTACCAGGGCTGGCATCTCGCTCATTCAATCATAGAAGGTCTGTCCGTTAGACCTGACTATATTTTCGTTCAGTGTACGAACGCTGTCGATCCGCTGACAAGAATGAAATTCGAAGCCATTGGCTGTCGAACAACGGAGATAGAACGCTTCGGCGACGGGAAGTATTGCAACAAGATTGCGCAGTGGAATGACGCGTTAGAAGGAGCCGAGTTCGATCACTTCATCTTCCTGGACACGGATACGATCTTCGTCTCGAACTCTCTTTGCGAGCTGCGCTCCAACGCCATCTGCGCGAAAGTCGTCGATCTCGCGAACCCGCCGATCGCGGCGCTTGAAGAGATCATGCGCGCGGCCGGATTCGGCGCCTTGCCGGCCAAACGACCCGTCGAGGCGAACGGCGAGGAAACCTACTACGGCAATTCCAACGGAGGAATGTTGAGCGTGCCCAGAGAATTTGCCCGAGTTCTCTTTGAAAATTGGAGGAGATGGGCTTTGTGGCTTCTCGATAATCTGGAACCGCTACGACGGCTCGATAAGCAAGGCCATGTCGATCAGGTAAGCTTCTGTATGGCCGTCCATAAAACAAAGCTGCCTTTTCAATACGTTTCGTCGAATTTGAATTATTTTCTGCATTTCGCAGGGGTGCATTCCGACTATGATTCGGACAAGCCCATCTCATTGCTGCATTATCATAACGTTTCGATCAATGCTCTCGGATCGTTGGATCCTCCCGGGGCGGTCACCGCGGCTGAAAGGGAGGCGACGCGAAGGGCGAACGTCCAGATTGCGAGACATTTCGACAACAAGTTGTTTTGGGAAATGCGTTACGCTCACTTCCTCGACCGAGGCTCGGGCGTGGGCTCGCGTGGGGATAATCTTGAATACAAGCGGAGATTGCTGCGAGCATGCGGAGCCGAGCGAGCGGGGTCCGTGCTCGACGTCGGTTGTGGCGACCTAGAGGTCGTGAAGGCGCTCAGCCTTCGCAACTATGTCGGCATCGATCAGTCGGCCACGATCCTCGAGCTTGCAAAGCTTGCGCGTCCAGACTGGACCTTCTTGCAGGCTCCGTGTCCTCAGGCGCGGGCGAGCGAGCTCGTCCTTTGCTTTGAGGTCTTGATCCATCAGAAATCAGCTTCCACCTACCATGCGCTAATCGGTTACCTCGCCGAAAAGACCGAAAGAGTTCTGCTTGTCTCGGGCTATGAGACAGACACTGAGGCGATTCGAAGCAACCCGATGCTGTCCTTTCACGAGCCCCTGAGTTCGAGTCTGAAGAGGACAGGGAAGTTTGAATCGATTGAGATCGTTGGCCGGCACACCGACGTTACGATCTTTCGATGCGTCGCTCGCGCGTCTGAATTTGCACACAAGCTCCGACGCTGGCTGCGCGCAAGCACGTGACCGGAAATCCCGCGGGGCGTCCGTCACAAACTTGGGAGCGATTCATCATCGATGCATGCGCGGCCATCCGGACTGAATTTGCTTTGCCGGCTTTGATGTCGATCAAGGCGAAAGCTCTCCCAACACCGTCGGCACGAGCTCGGAAACCGTCGGATGGATCGGCATCGCGCGGGTGTAGGCCGCAGCCGTGACGCCGGCCGCCATCGCTTCGATCACGGAATGGATCGCCTCGTCGCCGCCGACGCCGAGGATTGCGGCGCCGAGGATCGCGTCGGAGTCACGATCGACCACGACTTTCATGAAGCCTTGCGTCTCTCCTTTCTCGACGGCGCGGCTGACGCGCGTCATCGGCCGCTTGCCGATGCGAACCGCGTGGCCCTTGGCGCGCGCCTCGGCCTCGGTCAGGCCGACCCGGCCGAGCGGCGGGTCGATATAGAGCGCGTAGCCAAGAATGCGGTCGCTCACCCGCCGGTGGCCGCCGTCGAGCAGGTTCGCTGCGGCGATTTCGAAATCGTTGTAGGACGTATGGGTGAAGGCGCCGCGCCCGTTGCAGTCGCCGAGCGCAAAAATGTGGGGGACGTTTGTCCGCAATCCGTCATCGACGATGATGAAGCCGTGCGCGTCGACCGCCACGCCCGCCGCCTCGAGCCCGAGGTCGTCGGTGTTCGGCCGGCGGCCGACCGCGAGCAGGACATGCGAGCCGACGACTTCCGGTTCGCCCGTCGTGCAATTGACGCCGACCGCGATATCCGCGCCGCGCGGCGCGAAGCGGATGCATTCGGAGTCGAGGCGGATTAAGATGCCCTCCGCTTCGAGGACTTCCCGGATCGCATCCGACACGTCCTCGTCCTCGCGGCTACACAGGCGCGGCGCCTTCTCGACTACGGTGACCTCGGCGCCGAAACGCCGGAAAACTTGCGCGAACTCGAGCCCGACATAACTTCCGCCGACGATGACAAGGCGGCGGGGGAGGGCGTCGAGTTCGAGCAGCGTCGTGTTGGTTAGCGCTTTGACCTGATCGAGACCGGGAAAGTCGGGCACGACGGCCCGGCCGCCGACGTTGATGAAGAAGCGCTCGGCCTCGAGCACGTCGTCGCCGACCTGGACCGTGGTCGGCGCCAGGAAGCGGGCTTGCCCTTCGAGCACCGTGCAGTTCGCCATGCCCTTGAGCCAGGCCTCGAGGTGCGAGCGCGAATTCCCGACCACTCTGTCCTTGCGCGCCATCACGGCCGCGAAATCGACGCCGACGGGTCCGGCGCTGACGCCGAAGTCGCTGGCGCGCCTAGCAAGGTGGGCCGCGTAGGCGCTGGCGACCATCGTCTTGGTCGGCGTGCAGCCGGTGTTGACGCAGGTTCCGCCGATGAGCTTGCGCTCGATGACGGCGACGGTCTTCCCGGATGCGGCGATCCGGCCGGCCATCGGCGGCCCGGCCTGGCCGGCGCCGATCACGATCGCGTCGAAACGGCGGTTCATCGCAGCGCCAGGACGATGACGAGGCCAAGGATGATCGCGCCGGCGTCCTCGATCAGCGCGGCCGGCCGATCGCGCCCGAAGGCTGTCGCCATGCGGGCCCGAACGTCGGCGCCGCCATATGTCCCGATCACTGCGCCGACCACGCCGGCGATGAGGCCGACGATCCACGAGGAGCCGCCCGACGCGCCGAGCGTCGCGCCTGACAAGGCTCCGCTGAGGAGGCGGACGCCGAACTGCGGCGGCGTCTTTCGGCTCGGCGTCGAGGGAAGCTGGTCGGTGATCAATTCGATCAGCGCGAGCAGCGTGAAGATCCAGGGCGTCCAGGCGTAGCCCATGAAGGCGAGCCAGGCGCCGTCGAGATTGAGATAGCCAAGCCTGGCGGCCCAGCTCACGGCGGCGGGCGCCATGAAGGTCCGCGAGCCGGCCACGATGCCGGCCAGGAGCGCGAGTCCGTAAAGCATCGCCGTCCTTTCTTCCAACGGGCATCGTCCTGCCTGCCGGGCGACCGCCGCCGTCAGCGCCTGTGCCGACAGAGCCCCGACGGCGCGTCCCCCGAGCCAGACTACGAGAATTCCCTGCTCTCGATCAAAAGTTCCCTGCTAATTCCCTGCACGGCGACAAAAAATTCCCTGCTCGCCCGCGCAAGGAATTTTGTCAGAAGCTCCTGGAATCCAACGCATTTTTGGGACGGAATTTCCCGAAAAACGAAGAATTCCCTGCTCTTTCCCTGCGGGCAGGGAATTTTGCCGCCGCAACCGTCGGGGAGGGCGCGTCACGCCTTCATCCGCACATACTCGCCCGGCGCGTCGCCGATGGCTTTCAGCTTGCCCTCGCCCGGTATGCGGGCCGGGACCTTCTCCGGCGCCTGGGCCGCGATCCACTTAATCCAGTCCGGCCACCAGGAGCCGGGCGTCTCCTTGGCGGCGGCGACCCAGGACTGGAAATCGCTGTCAGGCGGGCCGCCGGTCCAGAACTGGTATTTCGGCTTGCCGGCCGGGTTGACGACGCCGGCGATATGGCCCGAGCCGGCGAGGACGAAGCGCACCGGGCCGCCGAAGCACTTGGCCCCCTTGAACACCCCGCGGGCGGGGGCGATGTGGTCCTCTCTGCTCGCCAGCTCGTAGATCGGGATCGTCACCTTCCTGAGGTCGATCGTCTTGCCGCTGAGCACCATGCGCCCGTTCGACAGGTCGTTCTGGAAATAGCAGTGGCGCAGATAGAATTTGTGGTTCGCTTCGGGCATCCGGGTCGAGTCGGAGTTCCACACCAGGAGGTCGAAGGGCATCGGCTCTTTGCCCTTGAGGTAATTGTTGACGTAGTAGGACCAGATGAGGTCGTTCGGCCGCAGCATGTTGAAGGCGCTGGCCATGGCCGAGCCCTCGAGATAGCCCTGCTCGGCCATCTGCTCCTCGACCGCCTTCAGTTGCTCCGCGTCGACGAAGACTTTGAGGTCGCCCGCGTCGGTGAAGTCGACGAGCGCAGTGAAGAAGGTGACGCTGCTGATGCGCGTATCTCCGACCGCCGCCATGTAGCCGAGGGTCGCGGCGAGCAGCGTGCCGCCGACGCAATAGCCGATCGCAGTCACGTCGCGCTCGCCGGTCGCCTGCTCGACGCAGTCGAGCGCCGTCAGGACGCCCTCGTGCATATAGGCGGCGAAGTCCCTGTCGGCGTAGCGGCTGTCCGGATTGACCCAGGAGATGACGAACACCGTCAAGCCCTGCGACACCGCCCAGCGGATGAACGACTTCTCCGGGTTGAGGTCGAGGATGTAGAACTTGTTGATCCACGGCGGCACGATGAGCAGCGGGCGCTTATAGACCTCGGGCGTCGTCGGCTCGTACTGGATGAGCTCGATGAGGTCGTTGCGGAAGACGACCTTCCCGGGCGTTACGGCGAGATTGACGCCGAGCTTGAATGCGCGCGCGTCCGACTGGCGGATGCG
>Ga0074044_10004100_pt1 | contig 12181 bp, 5 predicted proteins | sample BogForMeECP23OM1_FD_94443 | JGI IMG/M metagenome (GOLD analysis project Ga0074044, IMG submission 94443) | Bog forest soil microbial communities from Calvert Island, British Columbia, Canada - Bog Forest MetaG ECP23OM1 | ecosystem: Environmental > Terrestrial > Soil > Wetlands ...
CGGTGAACCCAACCTCCCGCGCGCCGCGGAAGGCCGCCTGCACATGCGGCATTCCCTCGTCGATATGCCGGGAGATGTTTTCCAGCACGACGATCGCATCGTCGACGACAAAGCCGGTCGCGACGGTGAGCGCCATCAGGGACAGGATGTCCAGGCTGTAGCCCAGAAGATACATGGCGCCGAAAGTACCGAGGATGGAGATCGGCACCGCAACGCTTGGAATCAGCGTCGCCCGCAGGTCGCGCAGAAAAAGGAAAACAACGATCGTAACCAGTATGACGGCCATCACCAGCGTCAGTTCGGTGTCGTGCAGTGAGGCGCGGATGGTGGTGCTGCGGTCGATGCCGATTGTCACGTTCATATCCGCCGGCATCGCCGCTTCCAGATGCGGCAACTCGGCCTTCACGTTATCGACGGTCTCGATGATGTTGGCGCCGGGCTGGCGGAACAGGATGACCAGGACCGAAGGTTGTCCGTTGGACATGCCGAGGTTGCGCACATCCTGAACGGAGTCTTGTACATCGGCGACATCGGATAGCTGCACCGCGGCGCCGTTGCGGTAGGCGATGACGAGCGGCGCGTAATCCGCCGCCACGTTCGCCTGATCATTCGTGTAGATCTGAAAACGCCGGTCGCCGTCGTCGATGGTACCCTTTGGACTGTTGGCATTGGCCGAAGCGAGCGCCGCGCGCACGTCTTCGAGGCCGATGCCGTATTTGTAGAGCGCCTGCGGGTTGAGCTCGACGCGCACTGCCGGAAGTGCCGAGCCGCCGATGATGACGTTGCCGATACCGCTGAGCTGCGCCAGCCGCTGCGCTAAGATATTGCTCGCGGCATCGTACATCTGACCTTGCGTCATCGTCTTCGAGGTCAGCGCAAGAATGAGGATCGGCGCGTCGGCCGGATTGACCTTGCGGTAGGTGGGATTGCTGGGGAGGTTGGCCGGAAGATCGGCGCGCGCGGCGTTGAGGGCGGCCTCGACATCGCGCGCGGCTCCGTCGATGTCGCGGCTGATACCGAACTGCAGCGTGATGCGAGCCTGTCCGATTCCGCTTTGCGAGGTCATTTCGGTCACGTCGGCGATTTGGCCGAGGTGGCGTTCGAGCGGCTCTGCGACGCTGGTCGCCACCGTGGTAGGACTGGCACCGGGAAGCGTCGCCGTGACGGATATCGTGGGAAAATCGACCTGCGGCAGTGGCGACACCGGCAATTTGGAAAATCCGAGGATTCCGGCCATTGCGATGCCGAGCGTCAGCAATGTGGTCGCCACCGGCCGCGCGATGAATGGCGCGGAGATATTCATTCGGCGGGCTCGCGAGGCGCCAGCGGGTTGGCGGGCCGCCGCCCGGTCAGCCGCAAGGCTAGACGATCGAAGTAAAGATAGATCACCGGGGTGGTGAACAGCGTAAGCATCTGACTGACGATCAACCCGCCGACGATGGCGATGCCGAGCGGTTGGCGCAATTCGGAACCGGTCCCGGTGCCTAGCATGAGCGGCAATGCGCCCAAGATAGCGGCCATGGTGGTCATCATGATCGGCCGGAAACGCAGCAAGCAGGCTTGATAGATCGCTTCCCGCGGCGGCAGACCCTCGGTACGTTCGGCGTCCAACGCGAAGTCGATCATCATGATTGCGTTCTTTTTGACGATGCCGATCAGCAGGACGATGCCGATGATGGCGATGACGTCGAGGTCATAGTGCAGCAGCATCAGCGACAGCAGCGCACCGACGCCCGCCGACGGCAAGGTCGACAGGATGGTGATCGGGTGGACGAAGCTCTCGTAGAGAACACCGAGCACGATATACATCGCCACCACGGCGGCGATGATGAGGAATATTTCGTTGGCCAAAGAAGACTGAAAGGCCGCCGCGGTCCCTTGGAATGCCGTGGTGAAGCTTATCGGAAGGCCGACCTGTTTCTCCATCTGTTCGATGGCGTCGACCGCCTCGCCGAGCGAAACACCCGGCGCGGTGTTGAACGAGATGGTGGTGGCGGGCAGCTGGCCGAAATGCGTGATCAGCAACGGCCCGGTGTGCTGCTCGACGTGCACGATGGCCGACAGCGGCACCTGCCCATTGGTCGATGACGACGATGACGGCAGGTAGATCATGGACAGCCCGTCGAGCGAACGCTGCAGCGACGGGTCAACCTCGAGAATCACGCGGTACTGATTCGACTGGGTGTAGATGGTGGAAATAATGCGCTGGCCGAACGCGTCGTAGAGCGCATTGTCAACGGTCGCCGGCGTGATCCCGAAGCGGGCGGCAGTGGCGCGGTCAATGACGATGTTGAGCGTTAGCCCCTGTTGTTGCAGGTCGCTGGCGACGTCGGTGATTTGCGACAGTTGGCCGAGCTGTTGGACGAGTTGGGGTACCCAGGTATTGAATTCGGTGGCATTGGCGTCCTCAAGCACAAAATGATAAGGCGCCCGGCTGACCGTGGAGTCGATTGTCAGATCCTGCACGGGCTGCATGTAAAGCGTGACGCCAATGATGCCCGACGTCTCCTGCTGTATTCGGCGGATGATTTGGGTCGCGCTGAGGCTGCGCTCGCCGTGCGGCTTCAGGTTGATGAGAAAGCGGCCGGTGTTTAGCGTTTGATTGCTGCCATCGACGCCGATGAACGAACTCAAACTATCGACATCGGCGTCCTTGAGGATCGCTTCGCCGAGCTGTTTCTGCAGCGTCTCCATTGCCTCGTAGGAGATACTTTGCGGCGCTTCCGAGATTCCTTGGATCATCCCGGTGTCCTGCACGGGGAAGAAACCCTTCGGGATCAGGATGTAGAGGATGATTGTGAACGCAAGCGTCAGTATGGCGACCAGCAGGGTCAGCGGCTGGCGATCCAACACCCAATTGAGCGCGCGGCCGTATAGCGCGATGGTCGAGGTTAAGACGTGTTCGGCCTGAATATCGAAACCGCTGCGCTCTGCGTCCGGATGATGGCGGATCAGCTTGGCGCACATCATCGGCACCAGCGTCAACGAGACCACGGCTGATATGATGATCGTGATCGCGAGCGTGATGGCAAATTCATGGAACAGGCGGCCGACGACCTCGCCCATGAACAACAGCGGTATGAGCACGGCGATCAGAGAAATCGTCAATGAAATGATGGTGAAACCGATCTGCTGTGAGCCTCTGAGCGCGGCCTCCAGCGGATGCATTCCACCTTCGACGTAGCGTGCGATGTTTTCGATCATGACGATGGCGTCGTCGACCACGAAACCGGTGGCGATCGTCAGCGCCATGAGCGACAAATTGTCGAGGCTAAAGCCGAGCAGGTACATCGCTCCCAACGTGCCGACCAGCGACAGCGGCACCGACAGGCTCGGAATGATGGTGCCGGGAAGCGTCCGCAAGAATAAAAAGATCACCACCACGACGAGGACGACCGCGAGGCTGAGCTCGAATTCCACATCGGCAACCGAGGCACGGATGGTTACGGTACGGTCGCTGAGCACGCCGACATCGACCGCCGCCGGAAGGGTGGACACGATGCGCGGCAGCAAAGTTTTGATCCGGTCGACCACGTCGATGATGTTGGCCCCCGGTTGCCGCTGAACATTGAGAATAATCGCCGGCGTGGTATTGGCCCATGCGCCAAGCTTGATGTTCTCCGCTCCGCTGACGACGGATGCCACATCCGAGAGCCGAACCGGATCGCCGTTGCGATAGGCGATAATGGTGTTGGCATATTGCGCGGCGGTGTTGATCTGGTCGTTGGCGTTGATCGTCGTGGCCTGGGTTGGGCCGTCGAAGTTGCCCTTCGGCGTGTTGACGTTAAAGTTCCCGACCGTGGTGCGGACGTCGTCAATGTTCAGGCCGTAGGCGGCAAGCGATTGCGGATTGAATTGTATGCGCACCGCCGGCCGATGCCCGCCGCTGATGCTGACAAGCCCGACGCCGTTCATTTGCGATATTTTCTGCGCCAGTCTGGTCTCGCTCAGGTCCTCAAGATCGGTCAGCGACATGCTCTTTGACGTGACCGCCAGCGTCAGGATCGGCGCATCGGCCGGGTTGATCTTGGCGTAGACCGGCGGGATCGGCAGGTCGCTCGGCAGCAGATTGTTCGCCGCATTGATGGCGGCCTGGACCTCCTGCTCGGCGACGTCGAGGCTAAGATCGAGGCTGAACTGAAGCGTGATGATCGAAGCGCCGGCGGAGCTTGCCGACGTCATCTGGTTTAATCCCGGCATCTGGCCGAGCTGTCGCTCCAGGGGCGCCGTCACCGACGACGTCATCACTTCCGGACTGGCGCCCGGATAGAAGGTCGAGACTTGGATCGTCGGATAGTCGACCTCGGGCAAGGTCGAGAGCGGCAGAAAGGTGTAGGCGACGATGCCGGACAGCATGATCGCCGCCATCAGCAGGGTCGTTCCGACCGGCCGCAAAATGAAGGGTTCGGAGACGTTCATCGCATCGTTTCATCGTCGCGCAAAATCTTGAATCGAGTTTTGCGCTCGCCGCCCCGCGCGGCCGCTATTGGCTGCCGCCATTGCGCCGATTTTGCGAATGGTCCGGGCTCTGAGATTGCGCGCCCGGCGTCGGCGCGGGACTCTGAGGTTGAGCGCCCGGCGCCGCAGCGTCCGTCGCCGGCGCGGAACTCGGCGGTTGCGCGACAGGCAAAGGGCTGTCCGTTGTCGGCGCAGGGGTTTGACTGGCGGCGGCAGGGATCGTTACGCGCGCCCCGTCGCGCAGGCGGTCGGTGCCGTCGACGACGACCCGCTCGCCGGCGGACAGCCCCGAAGTGACCGCCGCCATCGGACCGTCGGACGGGCCGAGCTTGATCGGCCGCACCGACACCGTGCTGTCGGCGTTGACGACGTAGACATAGGCGCCGGGCGCGCCGCGCTGGATGGCCGCGGTCGGCACCGTGACGACGTCGTTCAACGTCTTCACCAGCAGTTGGGCGTTGACGAATTGATTGGGAAACAACGCGTAGTCGGAGTTATCGAACTGCGCGCGCACTTTGACGGTGCCGGTGGTGGTATCGATCTGGCTGTCGAGCGCTATCACGCGGCCGGTTGCCAGCAACTTGACGTTCGCGCGGTCGTAGGCCGACACCAGGAACGTGCCCCCGGCGTTGAGTTGCGGCACGATATCCGGCAGATCGTCCTCCGGAATCGGAAAGATCACCGTAATCGGCTGCGTCTGGGTGACGACGGCGATGCCGGTGCTGTTGCTGGTTTGCACATAATTTCCCGGATCGACCAGGCGGAGGCCGACACGGCCGGTTACCGGCGAAACGATGTGGCAGTAACCAACGTTGAGCTTCTGCTGATCGACTTGCGCCTGATCGAGCTTCACCGTGCCCTGGTCCTGCTGCACGATGTAGACCTGATCCTCGTATTGTTGGCGGGCTATCGAATTCTGTTCGGCCAATTTCTGGTAGCGCGCGAGATCGACTTGCGCCTGGGCGAGCAAGCCTTGATCGCGCGCCAGCTGGCCCTCGTATTGGGCTTGCAGAAGCTCGTAGGGTCGCGGGTCGATTTGCGCCAGAAAGTCGTCCTTCTTGACCATCTGCCCTTCGGTGAAGCCGACTTGCATGAGCTGACCGTCGATCTGCGTTTGCACGGTGACGGTCGCGATCGGCGTCACGGTTCCGAGGGCATTCACTATGACGCGGATATCGCCCTTGCCGATCGTTGCAGCGCCGACCGACTGCGCCATCGCCTGCTGATTGCGCGCGCCGGCGGCCGGCTGCCCGGTATGGATCGAACGGAAGATCAGATAGGCGCCAACAACGACCCCAATCAGGACGATCAGCCCAACGATAATGCGACCTCGGCGGCCGATCCGGCTCTTGATGACCGGCGCGGGCACGGTTCGGCGAAGATTCGGCGTCGCCTCATCGTCCGTTCTGCGCGTTCGCTCGTCCATATCGGAATTTCGTCCATCCAGACGTCGTCAGTATATAATGGGAACCGGCATGCCTCGCCTAATGAAAATTCGCTAATGAGCCGGTGGCGCAGGTCACGAGTAGACATTGCTTTGCAGGACGGTCGAGCGAGGCCGATCGAACCGACGCGGTGCTTAGCCTAGTCTCGTCGGAATCGCACACCAAATCAAGGGTTTGGAGAACTTGCGGGTTGTCCAAACAAGCCGCCGCTCTTGTTGGGCGGAAGTTGTGGCAGCAATGAGAAGTCTTTCTCCAGCTCGTTTTTCGTCGGCAGCAGCCTGGTGTCCCAGCCGCCGCCGAGAGCCGCGATCAGGCTGACGCTGGCAAGGAAAAGGTCCTGGCGGATGGTTAGCTCGGTTTCCTCGTCGGTCAGCAATATTATCTCCGCCGTCACTACTACGGTGAACGCGGCCGTACCAGCCTGGAATTGATTGAGATAGACGTTCACGGCTTGGCGCGCGTCCTTGACCGCCTTCTGTTGCACGGCGAGCTGCTGTGTGAGGTAGTGGATCACAGCGAGTTGATCCTCGACCTGTTGAAACGCGGTAAGCACCGTTTGCCGATAGTTGGCGACGTTTTGCCAGTAGACGGCGCGAGCCGCGTCAACTTGCGCGCCGCGCAATCCGCCTTCGAACAGGACTTGGGTCCCTGCCGCGCCAAGAGACCAGACCTCGTTGGCTACATTGAATGGCAGCGCATGGGCGCCGCTGGTCCAGCCCAACATGCCTGACAGACTGATGTCCGGAAAATACGCGGCCACCGCAACGCCGATGAGCGCATTTTCCTGTTGCATGGTTCGTTCTGCCGCGGCGATGTCGGGACGCCGCTCGAGCAGTGCGGAAGGAACCACGACTGGAATTTTCGGAATGCTGCCGGCGAGCAAGTGCGGCGCGATCGTCAATTCGGCGGGCGGTCGGCCGATCAACATGGCGATGGCGTGCTCGAATTGCGCCCGCTGCGCGCGGACGTTGAGAGCTTGTCCTTCGGTAGTGAAGACCTGTGCCTCGGCCGTGGCCACGTCCGCGGACGTACAGCAAGTGGAACCGGGGGGACCGTAGCCCGCGTTGAACTGATTGCGCACGATGTCGAGGGTCTTTTTGTATTCCACGACCGTGCGAGTAAGCAGGTCGTATAGCGAGTCAGCGGCGCGAAGATTGAAATAAGCGAGAGCAAGCTGCGCCTGCGCGGAAAGCTTGGCATTGTCGAGATCGGCGGCGCTGGCTTGCGCGCCGGACGCATTGCTCTCGATTTGCCGGCGCACTTTGCCCCAAACGTCGAGGTCCCACGTGCTGGAGAGCTGCGGAGTGAACGCCGACGTGTACGTGGGCACGCCGAGCCCACTCGCGGCCGGCCCGGCGAACGAGCGCGAGGCGTTGTAGGATCCAGAAAGGATCGGGAACAAAGCCGCTTGCGCTACCCTGATTTGAGCGCGTGCCTGCTCATAGGCGGCAGCCTGGGCCGCCACTGTCTGGTTTGAGATTTCAACCTGTTTGATGAGGAGAGCGAGCTTGGGGTCCCGGTAGAATGACCACCAGTCGCCGCGATTGAGCGTGTCGCTCGGGGTGGCGACCTTCCAGCCTTTGAGCTCCTTGAACTTCGTCGCGACGGGAGCCGATTCGGGGAGATAATCGGGGCCGACGGTGCAACCGGCCAACGCGAATGCCACGATCAATGCAAGCGAGCCGGCCGGTGTGCGTGAAAACGCTCCGCGTCGCACCCAACCGCCTCGGTCCCAACCAGCATGGGCCAACGCAACCACTGTCGAAAATCCGTCGCTGTATGCCCCGGAACAGAACGATGCGCGCCAAATCCCGCTGCGCTCTGCCCAGCGTTACCTCAATAATTGCCCGTTTCGTGCGACCCCCGGCCCCCAGCGATCGCGTTAACCACAACCATGCCCCACGCCCCGGTGAATATCAACACTGCGCCGGTGTTGCGGCGCCGCTACGATCTTTTCATGGGGCGATGTGCTGTTCGGGCGACAGTTCGCCGGGGTGCCGCCGCAAACGGGAGGAGGCCGTGCGATCCACGTTGCGCCGGCGCGCTCGGCCTATGCCGCGCCAAGACCGGCTAAATTGTCATGCGCCAGCGATCCGGACCGCCTATCATGAAACCAGAACGTCGAGAACGATCGCTTGCGTTGGCTTGCGATGTGGACATTGCCGTCGTCCGGCGCTCGCGTCCGAAGGAGGTGAAAATGCCGTACTCATTCAGGCTGACCACCACAATTCCTGCGTCCCCGCAGGAGGTCTACGATGCATGGCTGGATAGTCTCGCCCACACCGAAATGACCGGCGGCGAGGCGAACGTGTCGGATGAGATTGGCGCCGAACTGTCGGCCTGGGGCAGCTACATCAGCGGCCGCAATCTCGAACTGATTCCGGGCGAGCGCATCGTTCAGTCTTGGCGCACGTCGGAATTCGGCGACGAACATGCGGACTCGATCATCACGCTGACGCTGGAGGAGGTGGAAGACGGCACGCGGCTGACGCTCGAGCACAGCAATGTGCCGGACGAGCACAGAAGTTACGAAGAGGGCGGCTGGCAGGAGAACTATTTCGAGCCGATGGTGGTGTATTTTACCGAGCGCAAGCAAGCAGCGGCCAAACCATCGCCGAAAAAGGCCGCGCCAAAAAGTGCGCCCAAACACGCAGTCAAAAGTACGCCCAAACGCGCAGCCACGACCACGCGCAACGCTAAGCGCGCGACCGGCGCAAAATCCAAGCGTGCGGCGCCACGGGGAAAGGCTGCGGCAAACAAGAGCAAGGGCAGTAAGGGGAAGACCCGCCGCGTTGTCGCTGCGTCGCCCGCGCGCAAACGCGCAAAGCCGACGAGGCGCAAGTCCGGCCGCGGCAAACGGAGATAGATACTTTCCGGTTATGCCCGCAAAACGGCGCCGCTAACGGATCTCAGTTCTGCCCTGGGCCGCGCGTCTGCGCGGGACCGGCGCCGGCTGGGGCTGGGGTTGCGCGCCGAACGGGGCGAACAGCCGCGAGAAAAAATTCTGCCCGCCGTAATTGTCGGGCATCGCCAGTGCCTCCCGGCGAACCGCATTCTCTCTCCGCTCGATCGGAATGTCTGCAACTTTGCGTTCGCGTTCATCGCCTTTGAGGATGGCCAGCAAGGCTTTGTCACGGCCGTAAATATCCTCGCGGAATTCGAGCTTGTCTTGCTCATCCACGAAGGCCGTCTGGTAGGTGAGGTGGACCGGGATGAAGTTCGGGAACGAGATATCCAATTCGCCGTCGCCGAACATCTTGCGGATGCGGTCCTGCGTGTAGCCATCGCGCGGCCGCACGATCGACAGCAGGACCTCGGCATATTTCACCGGATCCTGCACCCGCATGCAGCCATGACTGAACGCCCGCTTCTCGAGGGCGAACAAGTGTTTGTCCGGCGTGTCGTGCTGATAAACCAGGAATTTATTGGGGAAATTGAAGCGCAGCCGGCCGAGCGCGTTCCTGTCGCCCGGCGGCTGAGAAATGTGAACGGTTCCATCCGGGTTGGTGCTGACCTTAAGCCCCATGCGCTCCAGCACGGTGGGGTCTTGCTGCAACGCCGGAAGATATTCGTGGGCGACGATCGAGGGCGGCACATTCCAGGTCGGGTTGACCGTGATGTATTTCATCTCCGCGCTCATGATCGGCGTCGGCATGGCCGGCTTGCCATCGACGATCCTTGTCGTCCACAGCTGCTTGCCCTCGTGCATCACCCGCAGCGTGAAATCGGGCAGATTGACCATCACGTAGGTCTTGCCGAGATCGCGCGGCATCCACCGCAGGCGCTCCATGTTGGCGAGGATGATGTCGGTCGGCCGATCGGGCCGACGGCCGTTGAGCGCTTCAATCGTCGCCGGCGTGAGCGTACCGGTGGCTTTAAGCTCGTGCGCCTGCTGAAACTTCTTCACCGCCTCAGCAAGCGCCTTGTCGTAGGTCGTGTCGCTATCGCCAGGAACGCCGAGCCGCTCGCGCAACTGCGGCACCCGCTCGTCCTGCATGCCGGCTTTGAGCGTTGGGCCGCTCGCGATCGGCGTTTTGACGGCGTCGTTCTTGCCGGCGCGAATTTCGGCAAGCTTTGCCTTGAGAGCGACGTAGGCCGGAAATTGCGGCTCGTAGGCGGCGAGCGCTTCGCCGACATCCTTGGCTTCCGCCATCCTGGCGAGAACTTCGGCCGCGTCCGGTGTTTTCTGATCATAGTAGATGTCGCCGCTCACGCGCGACCAATGCACGCGACCCATCTGCGCGTGATGCGCGTAGGCGACGACCGAAACCGTAAATTTGATCTCGGCTTCCGCAAGCGCGGCCGGATCGGTGAATGAGGCGAAATTCGGGGCCGGGTAGTCGGCGGGATCGAGACCGTCGGTGTAAACTTGGCCGAGATAAGCAATTGCGGCGATGCCGCGTGCATTCGCCTTGCCGTCAGTGATCCACAGCGGCGCATAGTTGCGGCCGGAATAAAACGCTTCGATCGCCGCTCTTTCCTTTTTGCCGCCGATGATGCGATCGAATTTGCCGTTGGCGAGCTCGCGTAGCTGCTCGACGATTGCCGCGTCGGCCTCGACGACGGCGTTCGGAGCCGATGTCACCGCGGACTCGCTCGGCGTCGCCGCGGGCGGTGCGGCAACGGAGGTAGTCGGGACCGCACCCTCACCCGCCGATGCGGGGGGCTCCAGCTTCGCGGGTGGAACCTCCGTAACGGCCGGTGTTACGGGTTCTTCTGGCGATTCGTTCGGATTCGGAGTCGCCGCGGCCGGCGCCACAGCTGCTGCGGCCGGCTGATCAGTCGACCCCTCCGGCTTCGCCGCTGCCGCCGGCGCCGAGTCAGCCGCCGCCGGCTGGTCGGTCGATTGTTCCGGGTTTGCCGCTGCGGCCGGTGCCGCATTTGCCGCTGCCGGCTGATCGGTCGATTGTTCCGGCTTTGCCGCTGCGGCCGGTGCCGCATCTGCCGCAGCCGGCTGACCGGTCGGTTGTTCCGGCTTTGCCGCTGCGGCCGGCGCCGCATCTGCTGCCGCCGCAGGTTGGTCGGCCGAATCGGTTGGCTTCGCCGCCGTCTGCCCTGGTTGGCCTTCGGTCGGGGCCGCCACATTTGTCGCGCCCGGTGCCGGAGCGCCGGCATCGAGGGCTGTCCCGGATTTCGGCTCCGCGAGGGCGCCGCCCGCAGCGGCCGATAGCATGAGAATAATGGCAGTCGAGGCGAAAAAACGGACGCCAAGCATTGCAAGTTCTCCTTTGGAGCCCGCCATGACGCGGTCGCACAGCTCTTACGCGGATTGGGGATGATCGTTCCCAACCTCGTCGTTTTTGCGGACCAAAAGTCCGATTTCGCGCTACCTTACGTGAGCCGGACAAATTTGTCCTGTGTCAGCCGTCACAACGCCGTCGCATTACGCAATTTTCCGTGGCTGTCGCTCTGCGGACACGGCCTCGCCCTCCGCTTGCCCATTGCCGCTATTGAGACCGAGCGCTTCCAGCTTTCGATAGAGCGTGGAGCGGCCGATTCGCAACCGGCGTGCCACCTCCGACATCTGCCCGCGGTAATGGGTAACCGCATACCGAATGAGGTCGGCCTCGAGCTCCTCGAGCGGTCGTACATCGCCCTCGGCATCGAGCAAAGGCAGCGCGTCGACGAACTGGGGAGCGAGCGTCGCAGGCGATGTCGGCGGATGATCCGCGAAAGTGTCCGCGTACGAAGCCGGCTCATCAGAGTATTCCGCCGGCGGCTCTGCAGCCTCTCCGTGAGCTGGGTCAGCGGCCGGTACCGATATCTGGGCGGTGATCTGGGGGAATTCCGCAATGCCGATGCTGTCGCCTTCGGCCAGCACCACGGCGCGGAAGACCGCGTTTTCGAGCTGACGGATATTGCCCGGCCAATGGAACGCGGTGAGCAGGCGCAGCGCTTCAGGCGTTATCAGGCGGATGCGCTTGCCTTCCTCGGCGGCAAAGAGTGCCAAAAAATGCCGGGCCAGCGCAGGGATGTCCGCAGGACGTTCCCGCAGCGTTGGCACCGTGATCGGAAACACGTGCAGCCGGTAGAACAGATCCTCGCGGAAGCGACCCTGCTTCACGTCGGCGATCAGGTCGCGATTGGTGGCAGATATGAGCCGAACATCGACCTTGACCGGCCGTCGCGCGCCGACCGTCTCGACTTCACCTTCCTGGATGGCGCGTAATAGCTTGACCTGCGCCGCCGGCGGCAATTCACCGACCTCGTCAAGGAACAACGTACCGCCCGAAGCCTCGACGAACTTGCCGACATGGCGTTCGGTGGCGCCGGTGAAA
>Ga0074044_10004101_pt1 | contig 12179 bp, 11 predicted proteins | sample BogForMeECP23OM1_FD_94443 | JGI IMG/M metagenome (GOLD analysis project Ga0074044, IMG submission 94443) | Bog forest soil microbial communities from Calvert Island, British Columbia, Canada - Bog Forest MetaG ECP23OM1 | ecosystem: Environmental > Terrestrial > Soil > Wetlands ...
GGGATTCAGTGGCTGTTCTCCTTGAAAAGCAACAACAGTCGTTGGCACTTGGGGATGTCAGGCGCAAGCAAATCCCCGTTCAGAGGCGTGTTCAAAAACTCGCTGTAGCCGGGCAGGTTCCGGAGTTCTGGTGCATCCAAATCGCGGAACGCCATCGCCGAGTTGGAAAAGTTCCGCCGCTCAATCGGCTCGTGTATCAGGGGGATGACATGATGATGACGCGGGTCGCGGCTTATCTTTGCGAAAAGCGCAATCACCACCGCCTCCTCGCCCTCCAGCGTCTGCATGAAAGTGCCGTTGTTGTAGAGCAGCAATCCCGTGATGCCCGCCCGCGTATTCCGCTGGACGCTGCCCTTGAGCAATTCATTCAACTCCGCCCGGCTGAACAATTCAGCGGCAGTGCTCGTATACACAATCTGGAATAAAGAGCCCATAATACAATATATATGTATATCTAATTTAACACGACTCCCCGGGAAAATCAAATGACAGTTACATCTGAATCTTCACCTGACGGGCAGTTTGGAGGCGGTAACGGGGCAATGCGTAGCGTTGAACGAGCAGCCGAAAAAACAGCTTGAACCCCTGTAAAATAAGGCTGGAATAAGCGTTGAAACAGAGCGTGTCAGGCTCGGAACGGTAAAGCTTCCGCGTTCGATTCCGACCTCCGCCTCCAGTTGTTCCGTTGGTGCATCGTTGCCAGGGGGTGACCTCCGGGCGCGCCGTCAACATTTTTGCCGGGCAAACCTTACGTTTTCCACACCCCCGCAATCTTCGTCCCGCAGAAACGGCATTTGCCGTCCGTGAGGTCCATGCGGGTGACGGCGAAAATGTCCCGCTCGATGACGGCTTTCTTGCAATTGGGACACCACGTGGTCCCTGCGCCCTCGAAACCGGGCACGTTGCCGATATAGACATAGTGCAGTCCCTCGGCACGGGCGGCATCGCGGGCTTTCACCAGCGTTTCGACGGGCGTGGGTGTCAGGTGGGCGAGTTTGTGCGCCGGATGGAATCGCGAGAAGTGCAACGGCCGGTCCGGTCCCAACTCTTTCACAATCCAGCCGCACATCCGCCGGATGGTGTCGGGGTTGTCCGTGTAGGTTGGCACGATGAGGTTGATGATCTCAAACCATACGCCGAGGTCGTTGAGCGTTTTGATCGTGGCAAGGATGGTGGCGAGTTTGCCGGAATCGAGTTTTTTGTAGGTGTCCTCATCGAAGCCTTTCAGGTCCACATGCGCGGCGTCCGCGAATTGATACAGGTCGCGTGCAGGCCGTTCCTCGATTGAGCCGCAAGTGACGACGATGTTTTTCAGCTTCCGCTCGCGCGCTGCCTTGCAGGTGTCCTGCGTATATTCGTAAAACGCCGTCGGTTCGGAGTAAGTGTAGGAAATGGACGGGCAACCCAGCACCTCGGTCACCGCGACGACGTCTTCGGGGAACAAGCTCAGCCGCGACATTTGTTCCATTGTGAGGCTCGGCGGCAACGGTGGTTTCAAACGAAGTTCCTCACCGTGCGGGTCTTTGGTTTCTTCGGGTTTCTTCTGCGAAATTTCCCAATTCTGGCAATTCAGGCAGCGGAAAACACAGCCGGACGTGGCGAGGGAAAAGCTCAGCGTGCCCGGCAGGAAATGAAACAGCGGCTTTTTCTCGACCGGATCAACGTGGAACGTGCACGGGTTGCCATAGACCAGCGTGTAAAGCGTGCCGTCGCGATTGACCTTGTTGCGGCAATGGCTGCGGTCGCCGGGTTCAAGGATGCAGTTGTTCGGGCAGACTTTGCACTGGACGTTGCGGCCGAGCTTGAGGTAATGCCGCGCCTCCTTCACCCAGCCGCGTTTCTGCCACAGTTCCCAAAGCTCGCCTGTCGGCGCGTCGCCTTTGAAGATGTCGGCGGGCGCTTCGGACTCGCGCCACTTGGCGAAAAAATCGAACAGTGATACCACGCCCGCCAATCCCACAACGCCTGCCGCGCCCAGCCCGATGGCGGCGCGGCGGGAAATGCCCGCACTGCACCGTTTATCGGCAGCACCATGAACAAATGAATCGTGATGGCTCATGCGGAAATCCGAATTCCGAAGCCCGAAATCCGAAAGAAATCCGAATGCCGAATGCCGAAAAATTGAAGACGGGCGGTTTTCGCGAATGCGCCTGCACGGACAACGTCTCGGTGCCCGGTCCGAATTCGGTTTCGGATTTCGGGCTTCGGGCTTCTTTCGGTCTTCGGATTTCGGTTTTCGATTTTCATGCGCGATGCTTGATCCAGCCCCATCGCTGCATGGCAAGATACACCGCCGGCACGACATGCGCCACCACGAGGACAATCAGCGGCAGGTGCAGCATACGGTGAAATGTCAGTGCGGTCTTTTCGTCAAACAGTCGGTTGAAGCCGTGTTGGCCGGTCATTGCATAGCCGGTGACCAGGAATCCCGCCAGCACCGGCAGCAACAGCCAGCCGCTCCAGCGGATGATTTTGAGGGAAACAATGTTGAGTTTGGTCATGTCGAAACCTTTCTCCAAAACAGGACGCCGCCCGCCAGCGCATTCAACGCCGCCGTCAGCAGGCAGACGCCCGTCACGCCAACCAGCGGAATCAACAGTGTGCTCGCCAGCAGCGCACCGAGGGATGCGCCCACGAAATCCGCTGTGTAAAGCCGCGACGCGCCCGTCGCCGTGCCGTCAAATTGTAGTTGGTTTGCCAGCGGAAATTGCGCGCCGACCAGCACGGCCAGAATCAAAGTCAGCAGCGCGATGACGGATTTGATCGCCAGGAGCGACACCGCCGTGCCTCCCATTCGATTCAGCAGCGGCAGCAAAAGCGGAAGCAGGATGGCATAACCGGCGATGGCGAACGCAAGGTGGGACAGGCGTTTTGCGGTTGGAGTGGTGGAGTGATGGAGTGATGGAGCCGGCGCATGACCAAGTTTGTCACTATACTCCAATCCTCCATTACTCCAAGATTTCATGGGACGGTTTGCCCACGCCGCCCCAGCCGCCAGTCCAACCATGAAAACCGTTACAATCACGCCGACCTGATGATAGACCGAGCCGCACAAAACTTGGAAGGCCAGCAGCAGCACGACCTCCAGCGCCGATCCCGCGAAGCCTGACGCAAATAGCACCAGCGCCGGTCCACGCAATCGAACGAGATACACGAGCAGCAACAGCAGCAGCACCGCTTGCAGCGCGCCGAAGCTCAAGGTGAACTGACTCATCCAATGGCGCAGGTGGTAAAAGTAAAGCATCGGACTGAAATCCCGATTCATCGCGGCGGGTTGCGACACCGCACGCTGGATGTCCGCCATCCGGTCGGCGGTGAGCATGGCGTCGAGATAATGCCGGTTCACGAGCTTCGTTGGAACGTCCTGCGCTTCGACCCGCGCGGCAATGTCGCCATGCAGCGGGCCATCGGACGCAAGGAAGAAGACCCGGCCTCCGGGCAACACCAGAATGTTGGCGAACGACTGCTTCAACGACCGGTGCGCCGAGGCCAGCAGTCGCGCCAGTTCCGGACTGACATAGTTTTCGTAACGGCCCAGCGCAAACGAGAGCACGCCGCCATCGGCCATCACCCGTTTGACCCCGCTGAAAAACTCGACCGTGTAAAAGCGGTTGAGCTGTGCCGTGGACGGGTCGGGCAGCGCGAGGATGACGACGTCGTAGTGGTTGGTCGTCTGCCGCACGAATTGCCGCGCGTCGGTGGCGATCACATGGATGCGCGGATCGGCGAAGTGCTCCGGCAGGAAGCGGCGGCCGGTTTCGATTACCAGCGGGTCGAGTTCCACGCAGTCCACCCCGGCGACGTTGTATTTGAGGATTTCCTTCGCCACACCGGCAACGCCGCCTGAAACCAGCAGTACCCGCCGCGCGTCGGGCCGCTGGGCCATGGCGTAGTGCGTGGCTTCCTCCACCTGCTCGACGTTCGGCGTGGACACAACGGCGATGCCGTTCTCGATGAAATTGGTCTCGCCTCCCGATTCCGTGACCACCAGCCGGCCGTAAGGCGAGTTGGCGCGGAACAAGACGTTCTGGCCGGGGAATTGGAACGCCGTAGAAACGCCGTCCGTGTTTGTGAACAGAAACAGAACAACGGCAGCCAAAACAATCAGCAAGGATGCCGGGAGCAACGTGCTGCCAGCGTCCCGCTGGCAGGTTTCTGCCGGCAAGATGCCGGCAGCACGCTTCGCTGCCAGCCACGCCGCGGCTGCGAGGTTCAACAGGGCCGGCACGGCGAGCAGCGCGATGTGGTCGAGAAACCGCACCAACACGAAGCTGAACAGCGCGCCGCCGGCCACGCTGCCCAGGCTGTCGGCGACGTACACACAGCCCGCGGCCTGGCTTGGTGTCCCGCCTTCAGGCGGCTGGGTGTTTAACGTTTCCGTACTATGCGTATCTTCAACCACGGAACCGCCTAAAGGCGGGACACCAAACGCGCCAGCGTTCGCGATGCGCGCCAGAATCGAGCACGCCAGCGTCAGGGTGTACCCGGCGACGAGGCAAAAAGGCAGCAATAAAATCGCGGTGCTCAGGACGGTTCCCGTCACGCCCACCTCTGCGCCGCGCACGAAGACCACGTTGCGCAGGGCGCGGACGGCAAACACCTGCGCCAATGGAATCACGGCGATGAAGATTTGCGCGGCGAACAGGACAGCGAGAGGATGGCGGAGTTTGTCAGCCGTCCGGCCCAGCGAGGTTCCCAGGCCCGTGAGCAGCAGCCAGAGGCCGAGAGCGATGCCCAGCACCATTTCATTGCCCGCAAAGGCGCAGAGCAACTCACGCATCAGCGCCAACTGCGTCATCACCGAGGCCAGTCCCAACCCGGCAAGCGCCCAAAGCACCGGCAGCCTGTCGCGTGGTGAAACTTTACGCGGCCTGCCGCTGTCAGCAGGCGGGAGATTCGGGATGTCGGCGGCCATCAAACATTCCTTTTACTTTTCCGATTCCTTGAACGCTTCGACCCGATAGGTGAGGACCGACGTGCCGGGTTTGCGCCAATCCCCGGACGCGCAGCCCGCCTTTTCGGAAAGGTGATTCAGGAACTCAACCTTGTCCGGCAATTGCTCCCAAACCTGGGGTAGAAATGTCGCGCCGCGACCGTCAATCTTGAGCACCACGCCATCCTTGCCGGGCTGCAATTTGGCCAGCAAATCTTCCGGCGAAGTGAACGGCAACGGCTTCGGCTCGGTCAACACGCTGATTTCGATTTTGATTTTGCCCGTTTCACCGGGTTGCACCGGCACGAAGCGCGGGTCGCGGGTGGCCGCGTTCTGCGCGTTGTCCACCACGGCCTGGTAAAGCGGTTCCTGTGGCAAAATGTGGCCGATGCAACCCCGCAACTCGCCGTTTTCCGTCAACGTCACGAAACAGGCCTTGGTTTCTGCTAATTGGGGCGGCACGCCCTTGGCGTTGACCTTAAATCCCGACAAGTCCGGATTGGTCACCACACAGGTCAGGGTCCGGCGGGCCAGGTCCAGCAGTAACTTTCTTTCCGGTGCCGCGTAGTTTTCCGGTGCGGGCGCGAAGAAAGCGATGGCGCTGTAACCGACAACACCGTGGCTCTTGTCGCCCGAGGTGTCGCCACTATTGCGATAATCCAGCAACCGCGCCTGCCATCCATTCTGGTGTGCCAGGTGCAGCAGCGCCAGAATGGGCAGTTTGCCGCAGGCCTCCTGAGATTCCATGGCCTTGATGTCCAGATTGCACATCGCCTTGACGCAACGGGTATCCAGTTCTTTGGCGTCGTCATAGGGATGGTAGTGGCTCAAATCCGAACTCACCACGATCAGGGTTTTGTCGTCGAGCTGTGTCTCCACCGCTTGTGCCACCTGCGCGGGATCCACGTTGCCGAACACCACCGGCAAAATGGCGAAATTCGTCAAAACCTTTTGCAAAAATGGGACCTCGACTTCGACGGAATGTTCCCAGGTGTCCGGCGTGTCTTTGCCCGGATCGGGCGCCGGCTTGGATGACTGCGGCCACCACGGTGGACGTTGCACCGGACAGAAAGGCTCGCTGAGGCAGGGACTGATTTTTGCCAGCGCCCGGGCTTTGGGCGAGATTGGCACCAGCCCGAGCGGCGTGCGATAGGCATCCACCGCCGGGACCGACGCCCCGTCAAAAAGCGCGTAATGGCTCGGCCCCAGAATGATTACCGTGTCGAACCGGCGTCCAACCAGATTCTTGAAGGAGTAGGCCGCGACCGGGCCGGAAAATTCGTAGCCGGCATGGGGACAAACGATGGCTTTAAGGTCCCCAACCGGCTCGACGGGCGCGGCGGCGAGCAGGCGGTCAATCATTCGTGACAATTCGGCCGGGTCTTTCGGATAAAACAGCCCCGCCACGGCCGGCTCCCGCACCAGTTGTTGTTTTGCGACGGCCTTGGGCGTTTCAGCCTGTGCTGGGGGTTCATCAGCGCCGAACGTTTTTTGTTCCAGCGGCGCCAGCAGTACAAACGCTGTGATCGCACCCGCCAGGATGAACCATCTGCTTCCTTGACGTTTCCAGTGGAATGAGTGTTTACATCCGCCCTCACCTTTTATCCTCTCCCCCAGGAGAGGAAATCGCTCTCGCTTGATTCTGGGTTTGCGGATGAGCGTCTGGCCAATCCAATCGTATAGATTTTCAAAAAAACGGCGAACGATTCTCCCTCTCCTGGGGGAGAGGGCCGGGGCGAGGGCGGATGTCATCTTTGCATCCATGATGTCGTGGCCGCACCCGGAGAGTCCGGTTTCACGCCCCGCCGGTTCACCGCTCGCAGTTCCAGTGAGAAACAAGTTTAGCATGAAGTTCATAAACATCCTTTGATTTGATCTGGGAAATTTTCGAGAACAGAAACGTCTGTGCAAACAACAAGCCACCCCTGCTGGTCGGAACGCCGGTTTCCAGCCGGCTTTCGGACCAGCTCGCGCCAACCCGCCAGCACCAACCCACTCATGCCCCCTCTTTTATCAAATCGCGGCAAACCGTTCAACCACTCAAGGAAATCTCCGCCCGGCCACGCCGCTTCCGTCACAGAGACAGAAATTGACGCTGCCGGATTGTGGGAACACAAACTTGTGCGGACAGCCAAGGTCGAAAATTATCGGCGCGGCTGAATTGCCAGACTCGAAATAACTTGATCAATAGCACCTTTGATACGGCTTGTCGCGAACGTCTGACATTCCCGATAAATCTTCTCCAACTCTTTGTGAAGTGAGGGTTGAGCTTTCCGGCTCAACTGAATGGCTTGCCCATATTCAGCACGAAACTCCGAAATATGGTGACGGGCTTCTTTCAAATTCTTGACCTTTTGACTGTCGTCGGGCCAAACACTTTTCCAATAAGCGCAAGTCTTGCATGCTCCACCACACTTCGTCGAATCATGTGAAAGAAACGACTCCCAACCGCTTTTTGCCAGCTTGAGCTCGTGGAGTTGGTCATCACGCCGTTTCTCGTTGTTACACTTTTTGCACGAAATAATTACGTTGCCGGGAATGTATAAGCCTGCCCGAAATCGGTTCATGCCGTCCAAGTGTTCAATCGCTGCCCGATCGTTCTCCAACGGCCTCCCGCAGTAACAACAACTGACGCCAAACTTTGCGGCGACAGCATCCGTGTAACGGGAATCAGCAACATTCAACTCAGGTGACGTCGACATTTTGCGGCTTTCATCGTGCGAAACTGGCGCAAGGCGACCAAGGGATCAATCCGGGTCAGTAAAAAATGCGCCCAGTGATTTTTCCAACGCTGCCAGAAGGTCTGTGACTTCCGCCATTGGCGGGGCTGGATTCTTTGAGCGTATTTCAGCAGGCGCTCAAAAATTTCCAGCGCTTCAACGGCAACTGCCTCGTCTTCGAGACGCAATATAAGTTCGTAATTCAGGTTGAGGTTGCGAATGTCGAGGCCTGGCTCTTCACCGGCGGGTGGGACGGTGGCGTTTCGCCGCGTTGAAATTGCCCGCCTTCTTCGCAAAACTTACGGCTCGACCACTGCGCTCAGGGAGTGGAAGGTTTTGACTTGGCCGCGATTTGCCAATGCAACTCTTTCATCCGCTTTTGAGCATCTGTGAATTGCTTGGGAGTCAGCTCCTTTCTCAGAAGATTGCGGCTCTCGGCCGCATCTGAATCTGCCTTGGCCGCCATGCTAAACCACGCATACGCCTCCACTATATCCTTCACCACGGCCTGGCCATTGGCGTAGCAGCAGCCCAGATTGAATTGAGCCTCGGGGTGACCCTGCTCGGCGGCCTGGCAATACCATTTCACCGCCTCAACATAATCCTTCGCCACGCCCTGGCCATTGTCGTAGCACCAGCCCAGATTGGATTGAGCCGGCGTATAATTCTGTTCGGCGGCCTTGCGATACCACTTCACCGCCTCCACTATATTCTTCGCCACGCCCTGGCCATTGGCGTAGCAGTAGCCTAGATTGAATTGTGCCGGGGCGAAATTCTGCCCGGCGGCCTTGCGATACCACTTCGCCGCCTCAACATAATCCTTCGCCACGCCCCGGCCATCATCGTAGCACCAGCCCAGATTGAATTGAGCCTCGGCATCTCCCTGTTCAGCGCTGGCTTTATATTCTTGAAATTTGCCAGGAACGGCGACGCCTTTCGGTGCGGCGGCGCGGGTCGAATGCAGGCGAGAACGCAGGCCAGTGATGTAATTGGAGACGGCGCTTACAAATCTTCTCATTGAGTTGAAACCTACGCTTTGGCCATCAAGACCTGCAAGCCAAAATCCTTTTGCCGCTGCCCCATTCGTTGGGCGGCGGGTTCCAGTTCAAGGTCAACCCGCAGCAGGCTGCTAACTGACTGCCACCGTGAATTTCATTGAAAGCGATTCATCCTTTCATCGTGCGAAACTGGCGCAAGGCGACCAAGGGATCGATTCGGGCCAGTAAAAAATGCGCCCAGTGATTTTCCCAACGCTGCCAGAAGGTCTGTGACTTCCGCCATTGGCGGGGCTCGATTCTTCGAGAGTGTTTTAGCAGGCGCTCAAAAATTCCCCGCGCTTCAACGGCAACCGCCTCGTCTTCGAGACGCAGTATCAGTTCGTAATTCAGATTGAGGCTGCGAATGTCGAGATTGGAAGAGCCGGCGTAAACCGCCCCGTCGCTGAGAATCAGTTTGGCATGCAAAATCTGCGGTTGATACTCGTAAATCTCCACGCCGGCCTTCAACAGGCGGCGATACAAACTCCTGCCCGCCAGTTGCGAAACCAGGATGTCGGATTGACCGGGCAGAATCAGTTGCACGCGTCCGCCGCGCCGCGCCACGCGCATCAAATCCCGTCGCAGCCGCCGGGTCGGCAGAAAATACGCGCTCACGATCCGCACCTCGCGGGCTTTGGCCAAATCCTGATCCAACGCAGTTTGAAAAGGGCTTGCCCCGCGACCGGGATGGCTCAGCAATAATTCCCCCGCCGGTTTTGGGGGCGGTTTGCGTTTGCGTTTGAATGCGCGCAATCGCATCAGCGGGTTGCGGCGAAAATCCGACAGCGCGAACAATTCATCGAAGGATGCCGCCAGCTCCCTGGCCAGGGTGGGATTTTCAATCCGGACGCCCACGTCGCACCAGCCGCGCGTCACGCCGTCGCCATCGTATTCATCGGCCACATTGAATCCGCCAACGAACATCGTGGCATCATCGCAAATCAACAGCTTGCGATGATCGCGCACCCCGAACCGCCAGAGATGGAGGGGATTGAAGCGGCGCACTTCCACGCCGGCGGCAACGAGCGGCTCAAAAAAATCATCCGGCAACAGCCACGAACCGAGCGCATCCACCAGGATTTGGACCTGCACGCCGCGCTGCGCCCCCGCCAGCAATGCTCCCAAAAATTGCCGCCCCAGCTTTCCGTCGGAATAAATATAAGTTTCCAGCCGGATGGATTTTTGCGCCGCCGCCATGGCCTCCAACATGGCCGGGAAAATTTCCTGTCCCGCGCAGAGCCATTGCCAGGGAAAGGATTTTGGAGCAGGCATGATTCACCGTAATTTCCCACATCCAAATTGGCAATCAACCTTCAACTTGGGTAACCTGCTAGAAACCAATCGCCGCTCCGCCGTCCACCGGCAATACCACGCCGGTGATAAATTTCGCCGCGGGTGATGCGAGATATACCGCCGCCCAGCCGATGTCGTCCGGGTCGCCGAAACGCGCCATGGCCGTGCGACCAAGGACTTTTGCCTTTCGCACCGGGTCGCCACTCATGGCCTTGTCCAGCATGTCCGACGCAATCCATCCGGGCGCGATGGCATTGACACGCACGCCGTGCGGCCCCCATTCCGTGGCGAGCGTCCGTACCAGGCCGAGGTAAGCCGACTTGGCCGCGGAATAAGCCACCACTTGGGGAACCCCCAGGAACGAGGCCATCGAAGCGATGAAAAGAACCGAGCCGTGGCACCGTTCAATCATCCGGCGTCCGGCCTCGCGGGAGAGCGCGAACGCCCCGAACAAATGCGTTTGAATGACGTTCGCAAATTCCGCGTCGCTGGTATCCGTCGCGAACTTTTTGAGATGCACCCCGGCATTGTTGACGAGAATGGTCAACGGCCCGGCCAGTTTTTCGGCCTGGTCAACCAAGGCCGGCGCGGATTCGAGCCTGGTCACGTCGCCGGCGAGCGCGAACGCGTTTTTGCCCAGCGCCGCACAGGCTTTTTCCAATTCTTCCTTGCGGCGGCCGACCAGAACGACCTTTGCGCCCGCCGCGACAAAGCAGCGCGCCATGCCCAGACCGAGTCCGGTTCCCCCGCCGGTGATGAGCGCGGTTTGTCCGGCGAGATTGAAAGCCGGATTGAAGGTTTGTTTGTTCATTTGTCTTAGGAAACTTTTGTGATTTTATGTTCCACACAGGCGCGGTCAATCGCGTCCCAGTCCAGTTCCACGCCGATGCCCGGTTTGCACGGCTTTGCCGGCCATCGGCTGGTCCACGCATAGCACCGGCACCTTCGTGGCAGCAGCCACCGCCGGATGTTGCGCGAGGCCAAGATAATTGTTGGCGCACAGGTTCAGGACCGGCTTGCCATCGGCCACGCGGATGGTCGTGCCTTGGGGCGTGATGATGACCCGCTCGCGCTTGTAAGTTCCCGCCGACTGAATGGCGGCCAACTGCGCGTCCAGGTGCTTTTTGAATTCTTCGATCATTTGGTCGAGGTGCAATAAATTATCCAGCCGCGTCAACTCGTGGGGCAACCCTCACCCAGTCCCGCCGAGGCGTAACGGGCGGGAATAATGCCAACGATCTTCACGCGCCGTATTTAGCCACAGTCCCCGCCGACTCGTCACGCCGAAATGCAATGCAGGCGGAAGCGAGCCGCGAAGGCGGGATCAAACCCGGATGAAAACGCCGGACTGCCAGTTGGCGCCAAAAATCATTCCGGCGGGGCGTCCGGGACCGGTTCGGGCGGCGGTTGGGATGCCTCAACTTTTGGCCTGGGTCGGCTGACTTCGTTGGTGGCCTTGCCGGGAGGAGTGGAAACATTGAGCTTTATTCCAAAACTGTCGTGTTCGCGCCAGCCGCAGTAAAAGTTAAAACTGCCCCGCTGCCAGGAAATAAACGGAAGCAAAACCCATTTGCGCCGGGCCACCGCAAAGTCCCAGCCGCCGTGCGGACTGGAATTTCGCTCCGGGTATTTGCCGCTCCGCACGAAATCCTTGTCGGCAACCCCGATGACGTAATTATCAAAGTTGTGGAACGGATTGCGACAGTGCCATTTCAGCACCCGATGCCTGTCATCCGGCTGGTACCATTTCGGCGGGACCGGCTCATCACTGTTTTTAAACCACCAGGCCGGGTTGAGCTTGTTGTCGGTGTGTATTTTGGGCAACCCGGGCCGCGGTGTGACTCTGACGCAGTGCCACCTAAAACGGTGCAAATTATTTACCTCCACCATGTCCAAAAATCCTACAGAGCGTTTCAAGTTGAGACATCGCAACAAAACGCGCGGGGCGGTTTTCACAGGAAAACCACACAATTCCTGGTCGTTGAATTTTTATTTCGTTTTATTCCATGCATTGGATTGATCGACGGACACCGGCGGCAGACGCATTTTTATTTTGGCTTTGGCACTGCGCGTGCTAACCTACCAATAAGCTGCGGTTGCAGCAGGCAATCAGTGAACAAAGTGTAATCATTGTAACCCGCCTGTTGTCTTGTTCACGCCGCAACAAACGGAAAGAAAAATAAAAATGAAAAATAC
>Ga0074044_10004102_pt1 | contig 12179 bp, 9 predicted proteins | sample BogForMeECP23OM1_FD_94443 | JGI IMG/M metagenome (GOLD analysis project Ga0074044, IMG submission 94443) | Bog forest soil microbial communities from Calvert Island, British Columbia, Canada - Bog Forest MetaG ECP23OM1 | ecosystem: Environmental > Terrestrial > Soil > Wetlands ...
GCATGCCGGGGCCCACCCGCCCGTAACAGGATGGAAACTAGAACTGCCAACAACAACTTGGCACTTGCTGCTTAATTAATTAAGCGCACGCTTCCCCGGGCTTTGCTCACGGGCCCGGCAAGAAGCGTCATACAGTGAGCTGGCTCGAGCCTTTCGGTCCGTAAGGCTTGGGCGAGAACCATCGGACTAGCCAGCTGCGTTTCTTGCTCGTTCTAAGCGCGGAAGGCGAACCAAACGGAACTGAGATAAGCATGTAGGCTCCGTGGCGTAGCGCTTTTCGGACGGGGGTTCGACTCCCCCCGCCTCCACCATTCATTTCCTCAATGATTTGTGTGTCTCTACGCAGTTTCAGCGGCGAGTAGGTCCAAACGGGTTCCTGCTCTGTTGACTGCGGCCCACCGAGGCGTTCCCTTGCGCTTCGAGCTACATCGAAAGCAACGAAAAGAAGAAGAATGCTGTGAGCCACCAAGGAATAATGCAGGCCAACAAACCGCCAATGCCGATAATTCAGTTGTGATCGGGTTTTTCACCGGTTGACACCGAGCCGTTCAGCTTCTCCAATTTTGCCAACTGTTCCCGCACCTCATCCGCGTTTTTCGCATGAGGAGCTAAATCCAGGTAAGTTTGAATCTCTGAGATCGCGGCGGCATAGTCGTTTTTTCTTGCGAAGATTTCACCCAGCAAGAAATGCAGTTGCGGAAAACGAGTGAGCATGTCCACGTGTTCCGCTTTGAGCCCGCTTTTTTCCGCTTCATCAAACTTGTTGAGCTGGTAATTTGCGACCGCGTTATAAAAATAAGCCTCGGCGCAATTTAAGGGATCGAGATCAACGATGTAACCAGTGACGTCAACGTGATTCAACGGATCGCGATCCAGGATGTGATCCGTAAGAGTAAGGACCACGTTCCAATTTCCTTCCTCATAGGCCATGGACGCAAGCGACAAATAAGGTGGCAGGAACTTGCTATCGATAGTCGTGGCTTCGCTATAGGCCTTGCGAGCCTCATCCTTATGGTTCTGGTTTTGTAAAACGAAGCCCAACTGAAACCAGGCGCTGGCGTACTTGGGGTAAATCGCTACTGCTGTTTCAAAATACTTGCGCGCACTGGCAAGGTTGGCTTTTCCTTCGGCCTCCAGCCCTTTTTCGTATGCTCTTCTGGCATCTTTCGGCGCCATGTAGGATGCGGCGTCCAGCGTCTTGCCTTCAATCTTAGTAATTCGCTGCAATCCAATGACGCCCACGTCTATTCTGCCGCTGAAAGCATCAAGGTCCACAAGGTTGATGACATCGGAATGAAAACCAGCCGCCGAGGCTCGTAGCTCACATTTCGTCAACTGGTACTCTGAAATTCCCATGGTCGAATCCTTGCCAACCGGGCCAGATTGCGAACTCGAGTCGGCGGTAGCGTCGAGGAAAGAATCGGCCCGCGATCCCAATTGCATGCTGAAATCGCCGTTGGAAGATGCATACACCTGTTGACGCACCTTATTGTTGCAAACCCGCTCAACCATTGCATCGTTTGGAACAGGTGTCCCGTCGTTGGTTGCAACGCGGCCTAGAATAAACATCACATGTTCCTCTCCCAGTGGACTTGACCCCGAACTCGAGGGAGCTGGGGCGGCAGAGGGGCTTGGTGTTGTGGAAGGCGGAGGTGGAGGTGCAGTGGGAGGCGTCGGAGCCGGGGGTTTCTGCGCCACCGCAACGGGCACCAGAAGTGCTATTGCGATCACCACTACTACAAAAACGCGCATGCGCTGGCTCCCAGACCGATTCCTGGGGAGGGAACATTCGAGGGGCAGATTCTAGGGCGCAACTCGGTTCAAGTCAAGGATTCTGAATCGAATGACGATACTGGCTGAATCTTGTTATGGCTCGGGGCGCTCTGGGTGGGACCACTCCGAACGGTTTTCGGCAATTCGGGCAGCGTCGCTTTCACGGGACCACCAAGCCTCCTATTGCCTGACTTTCCATCGCCCCACTGCGGCATCAGAAATTTTTTCTGATGATGTCCAGCAGCGGTCCATAGGCAGGGCTCGATGGTGGGGTCATCCTTGAAAAGCGGCAAATCCTCAATTACCAAATAAGCGAGGTGATCGAGTCCGGAGGAAGCACCAACTTCAACGCGCGAGTTCCGAGCGTACACTGCACCTGCTGTTCGAGACCACTGTTGCTGTTGGTAACCGCCAGCACCCGGCTGCCATCGGTATTCTCGGCCGCGACATGGTCAATTCCGGGCAAGTCGCCCGAAGAGGCGAAAATGCGGGCCCCTCTTTGAATTAGCTTTGAGTAATGAGGAAAAGCATAGTAATTCCCGCTGTATGTGAGTTGTTGTGATTTGGAATTGATAGAGACCAGCCCGCCCAACCTCAAGGGACGCGGTGGATTCGTGATATCAGGCCGTCCGGTTTCATCCAGGAGAAGGTTCCAGACGCAAATGAATCGGGCCCAGTTGCGAAGCATATTCGTGAAAGCACTCGACCATCGCGCCCAGTCCGTCCCGTATTCGGGACGAGTCAACGGCTGTTGTTTTGCCGGCTCAAAGAGGTGCGCAGGTGGTCCCCCCTCGGTAAAGTACATGTGCTTCTCAGGAAACATGTCGTGCACGCGGCTCATTGCATCTGGCGTTCCGGCGTAGGAGTGCCAGGCGACACCGTCCACGTACTTATACACTGCAGGGTTGCTCAGCTCGTCGACGGCGCGGCCCCAAAGGTCATAGTTGTGATCGAGAATCCATATTTTAGTGTCCAGTTGGGCTTGTTCTAAAGCGGGGCCAAGATGATTCGCCACGAAGCCCATTTCATATTGCTGTCCCCATAACGTGGCGGGAAAATGTCCATCCTGGTCCGTGTCCACTTCGTTATTGACGGTGATCGCTTGAACCTTCACTCCGGCGGCGGCATAAGCCTGAAGAAACTTGACGAAATATTGCGCATGGGAGGGGAACCAGTGCTCGCGCATGGAGCCGCCCCACATTGATCCCCCGGTTTTCATCCATCCGGGAGGACTCCAAACGCACGAGAAGAGGTAAAGATCCGGATTGAGTTCCCTGGCCTCCCGCAGCGTGGGAAGGATCCAGGCACGGTCATGTTCAATGGTGAACTGCTTCAACTCAGGATCAGGCTCGGGGGTATCGTCGTAGCTGTACAGCTTGGTTGAGAAATCGCTCGCCCCCATGCAGGTTCGCCCCACGGATAGGCGTAGTCCGGTTGGTCCGTAAAGGTCGGCCAAGAACGCATGCCGGGCATCCGGGGCCATCTGATGAAGGAGATAACAGGAGGCATCGGTGAAGGCGCCTCCGAATCCAATCATTTCCTGGCGCTGCGTGCCGGGTTCAAGATGAATGCCGAGGGCAGACACCCCCGCCCAGGCTTCCCATTGGGGAGGTGATTGAGTCGGCTGAAATTTCTCATCTCGTGTCGTTCTCCAGGCTCGTACGGGTCCCGGAACGCCTTGGGAGTCGGCGTGCACTGATGTAGCTTCACCGGCGGCTGCGGCCACGCCGGCCGATGCAGCTAGCTTTAGAAAGTCGCGACGATTTGTCATATGCATGAACACTCTCCGTAGCAGGTCTTATAACCGCTTCTGCCGTATTGTAAAAATCCGTTGACTTTTATTGCAATCTCCAAAGCCCGCGGTCAAACTGCCGAACTCCGATTTCGATGGACTAGCTTGAAGTGGCGGGAATCGGCCCTTCGCCGGGGATTTTGCCACTGCTGCCCTTCGCGCAATAGCTGATCTTCCGCTTGTGAACGTCCAGGCCGATGTAATACATAGGATCCATGGGGGAGCCTCCTTCGTGTCTCCGAATCAGCGCGTCCGCTGAGTTCAGCTTTTGTATACCAAACGCTCCTCCTTCGACCTATACATTCAAACTTATCAGGCACAAGAGAAACGGCTCGCACAATTGGATGCTGGGAGAGACTAAGGATTGAAGGTACGCACCGCCGCGCCTATTGCTTCTCGTAAACGTAAATCTCTTTGTGGTCGTCTGCGTCATGGGTGAGAGTTCGACCGTCAGCCGCCAGTGCCCACGTATCGATGACAGGCTTAAGCCCCGTGACGACGACCGTAGCGTTAGGGACCTTAATATCTAGCGTGGATTCGATGACCAGCACGGAGTCGTGCCAGCTCGCGCTCGAAGTCAGTTGACCCGACGACATGTTCATCGAGACGCGCTTCTTCCCATCCGGCGTGTAGGTCTCCGTCAATTTCTTGCCGTCGGTTTTGTAGTGGAAAACGATCGCCGACTTCTTGTTCTCAATGATGATTGTTTGGGATTTGATCGTGCTGTCCTTCGGGAGGGTGCTCTTTGCGACGTTGAGAACCCAAGTACCGGAGAAGTCGGGAGCCGTGGTAGTTTGCGCGAGCGCCGAGAACATCACAGCAAGAACCAGCGTAATCGTGACCAGAAGCTGACGCATGACAGTGTCCGTCCCTTTGTCAGGGATTGTAATTCATTTCTCGCAATAAATCTTTCGCAACTCCTGATTAACGCGACCGTCTGAGCCGGCCGCCCTAACCTTCTAAGTTGGTACTCGAACGGGTGATTCGGAGCGATGCTGGGGCGGATTGCACTGCTCCCGGTTCCGACGGGATAGGAGATGCTGGTCCTGTTGGTAGGAGAATCGGTCTCTAGCCAATTGGAAGAGGGCGAGGTGTTCCCAAAAGCGACCCGGAATAGAGTGGTTGCGTGCTGTCTCGGTGCGGGGGCGAGACCCCACGCTACCAAATGCGCATGAAAACGCTTGCAGCCTCTGTCGGACAGGGAGTTAGGGGTACAATGGCCTCGTTGTTGAAGTCAAAAAGGAGATTCACGATAAAGTGAAAGAACTCATCCTCGCCATCGTTTTGGTGTTTTGGCCCATGTGGGAGCTCGCACAGAGCTACGCAACTTCCTTCCCGCTGATCGAGAATCCTATCTCGGAAAGAGGCAAGTGGATCGGAGGACAGTCGGCCGGTGGAAATCTTTGGGGCGACGTGCGGACAAGCGGCGAAATGGCCTATGGCGTAAGCGAGCCGACGACCTTCGGAGACCCCACCGCGATTCTTACTGGTTCTTGGGCCGCTAATCAACAGGCGCAAGCGACCGTCAAGATCAACAAGACGCCGACGGTCTGCTGCCACGAGATAGAGGTACGGCTGCGCGTGACGATCAGCGCCAACAACATCACAGGCTATGAGGTCTACTGCAGCATCGTACCCGGGAGCAAGTACTGCCATATAGCACGATGGAGTGGGCCAAACGGTCTGTATTGCAACATCGAGCCGTCCTCGCCGAGCATGAATCTCGTAAACGGAGACGTGCTGATGGGCACGGTCACGGGTTCAAATCCGGCGTTGATTACGGGGTACCTTAACGGCGTGCAGATCATGCAGGTGTCCGACACCGGAAACGAGGGCGGCGAAGGAACGGATTGCGGGCCAGGGCGCCCCGTGTTCACTTCTGGCTCTCCGGGCATCGGCTTCTACGACAACCAGAACGACAATCAATGGAACTACTTCGGCGTCTCGAAGTTCACTGCGAACGAGGAGTAGGTCAGGACTGACGCATACGTTCGTAGAATTGTGTTATTCGAGTGGTTGGCAGCCCCGATCACGGAGGAATGAAGATGGCAACTGTTACAAGGCGGCAATTCAATCAGGCCATGATGGCAGCGATTGGCGCAGGTTTGCACCCCGATGTTCTGGGGGCCAGGTCATACGAAGGGATGCAACAACCGGCTTCGGCCGGCTCGATCACCGACGTTCCGGGCATCAAAGCCGGTCATTTTACAGACACGCGCCGGCCTACGGGTTGCACCGCGTTGCTATTCGAAGGCAAAGCTACTGCCGGGGTGGACTACGACGGTTCGGCTCCCGGGTCGCATTTGGGTGTGATGCTTCAGCCCGTGAGCCCAGTCGACACGATCCACGGAATCCTGTTGTCCGGTGGAGGACCCCTGGGCCTGGCGGCGGTAACAGGAGTCGATCGCTACCTTGAGGAGCACACAATCGGATTGGATTGGGGAATCCCCAACGTTCGAATTCCGATTGTAATCGGTGCTGTGATTGACGATTTGTCGTTGGGAGACGGGAGAATTCGCCCGGACGCAGACGCCGGGTATAAGGCGTGCAAGGTGGCATCTTCGACGCAACTGGAAGAAGGAAATGTTGGCGCGGGTTCCGGGGCGACGGTGGGGAAAATGCTGAAGAACGAGGGCTACAAAGGAATGAAGGCCGGTCTGGCCACCGCCAGCCTGCGGCTTGGTGAAATCATTATCGGTGCACTGGTTGTGGCGAACGCGGCCGGTGACATTCTGGATCGGCACACTGGGAAAATCGTTGCCGGAGCGCTGCGGCCGGATGGCAAGGGATTTGCAAATCTCAGTGAAACGCTCAAGAAACTGGCTTCGCGCGCCGATTCCGCCTCGTTCAAGCTCAGCGATGAGCCCTTCCACAGCACCACGCTGGTTGTGGTTGCAACGAACGTCTCGTTCACAAAGACCGAGCTGACGAAGATTGCCATGATGACCTCAACGGGGGCTGCGCGAGCGATCAATCCCTACCACACCACCGGCGACGGTGACTCCACTTTTGCGGTGTCAACCAACAGGATACATTCGGAGCTTGGGATATCGGTTATTGGGGCGTTGGCAGCGGACCTGGTCTCCGAAACTTTGGTTCGCGCGGTCACCTGCAGCAAGTCAGCGGAAGGCTGGCTGGCTTCCCGTGATTTGCAGTTTTAACCTTGCGCGGCGCCGCTGGCGGCATCTACACATCCAACGTCATTGAAGATCAGCGGTTCGCTCGTGGGCAATGCCGCTCAACCCCCATACCTCCCTTGTGCGCCGTCAACAGGATCTGATCAGCCAACTGTCTACAATCGCTCGTCAAGGACTGCCAGGTCCTGGTAAACGCTAATCGTACGAGTGGATCCCGGTACCCAAGTTATCGGTTGAGCTGGCACGAACTTACCGGGCACTATGTCAATCCAGCCCAAACGATTATTCTGAAGTGTGACTGAAAATCCAGACACGCACCCCAAGACCCCTCTTCGCACAGGAGCTCTCCGATCCTTCGTTCGATGGTTTCTCGTCGGAGTGGCGCTTCTTTGGTCGCTTGCTGTGTTGATCCTTGTGGCTGCCCGGTGGATCGACCCACCGACCACCGTGGTGCACATGGAGCGCCGCTTGCAGGCCTGGATGCAGTACAGGCCGTATCACGAACGATACGAATTCGTTCCGCTGAGCCGAATCTCGCCCGATTTCCAGCATGCGGTGATCGCCGCGGAAGACGCGCGCTTCTACGAGCATCACGGATTCGATTGGCAAGCGATGGAAATCGCTGCTGAGAAGGATATGGAAGGCGGCCGCATTCACGGAGGGTCCACCCTCACGCAGCAATTGGTAAAAAACCTGTTTTTTGGAACCGGCCGCTCGATCCTCCGCAAGGGCGCCGAGTTCACGCTTGTCCCGGTGGCCGAATTGGTGCTGGGCAAGCAGCGCATTCTGGAACTCTACCTCAACGTGGTCGAATGGGGCCCCGGTGTTTATGGTGCGGAGTCGGCGTGCCGTTACTACTACCGAACCTCGGCCCGGAATATCGACCGGGAACAGTCGGCGCGACTTGCCGCAATTCTGCCGTTGCCCCTGAAGCGACGGCCCGATCACATGAATCAGTACAGCGAGCTCATCCTAGAACGGATGCGTCAAATGGGTTGGTAGTCGCGCATCACATTCTAGAGAACCTTGGAGGATTCGGGCCGATAAACGGCGAAATGAGTACTGGAGCGGACTTTTCCGGTTTGCCGGTAAAGTGGGTCCCGGCACCCAAGTTACTGCTAAGGCGACGACCAAGTCTGCCTCTTGTTTCAGCCCTTGTTATGCCGCGGCAGAGCGGAGGTAGGCGACGCCATGGCGGAACATGTTTCCACCTGGCACCTTCTCCACATGTCTGATCTGCGCGGAGACGAAAATCGCGGGAGTGCCTGGCTCGTACGGCGCCGCAACTTCAATTTGTGCATCTTCCGGATACTGCTTGCGGCTACGAAAACAAAGTCCACCTTTCGATATGTTTTCGCATTCGACCGTTTCCTCCTCGATACCTCGGAAGCGCACGCAACCCTTAAACGTCACTCTGGTGCGAATGTGTTTTCGCCGGTTTTCCCTGCGCTCGGGCGAAACCGCGCGTTCCGGAACCGGCGCTGCCCCGGCAGGGACCGCCTCCGGGACACCCGTCGCGGCGGTTGGCGCGTCCGTTGGCTTGGCATTTTCTGGCGCTTTTTGTTCCGCGCGCTTTTCTACGGACTCCGCACTCGCGGGCAGCGCGGTTGTGCTCGACGTGGGGATCGGGGGAGGAACTGAAGATTCCGCTGCCCGCCGCCAAGGCGTAGTTTGGCCGCAACGCTCGCAGAATCGAAACACCTTGTCATTGATCAGGAAAACATCCCTTTCAATTTCGCTCGGTTCCACCTCCCGGCGCTCATGGCACAAGTCGCATTCCAGCCAGACCTCAGATGGTCCGGCGTATTCTTCCGGAGGCGGAAATTCGACTCCCCAGTAGTTGATACTCGGGTCCAAAAACTCAACGCCGTAAATGTGGCCTCGATCGGTTTCCCCGATGCAGCCCACCAAGCGAACGGTCGCTTCAAGGCTTGGTTCCCCAACACGCAGCGACAGTGTTTCTTCCGGTGCGAACGAGTACTGCGAAAGAATCCCTGCTCCATGTCTGCTCAGCACTACCGTAGTGGTCTGTTCCGAGAAAACTTTCCCTGTCTCGTCCGTGCCGATCAGGACGATGGGGAACTTCTTCGAGATTCTTCCACTTCGTCGCACACAACTCCCGAGCAATCCTCCACCTTCAGAGGGCCAATAGCAATATCAACAATTCGCCGAGTTGTGAGAAATTCCAGGCGGGAGCCTATCCTGCCCCCCCACTACGAGCGGGCGTCATTGGGAAGAGGAAGGTTTGTCCGGGGGAACGATCTGATCCTTGGGCTGCGGCAAAGACTCGGTGATGGCGCCGAGCGCGTGAGGCAAGTTGTTCGGATCGTTGGCAAGGCCCTTAAGCGTGGTTTGCGTGTGTTGATCCACGGCGCTGACAGCGGCCACAAGGCAAGAATAAAGAAAGGCTTTGATCCCAGAGCGAAACTCCGAGGCGGCCTGCTCCGCAGCGCCGGCAACTTCGCCTTCCAGTGAACGGTAACGGGCCTGGCAAGCGGCGCGGCTTTCGGCATCGAGAGAAGCGAGCGAAGAGACAGCGCGCTCGCTGGCTTCCGCGAGGATGGTATCGGCCTGATTTTCAATGCGGCGGCGAATCTCCTCGAGTGTACCGTTGGCTGTCGTTTGCAGCACCGCGCGGGCTTCGCTGGCGCGTGCCTCGAGTTCGAGCGATATTTCGCGGGAGACGGCCTGTTTCAGTTCCATGAAGCGCGCAAGTTGACGGTCGGAGACGCGCGCGGCGGCGATTTCAAATTCCTCCGTGGCGCGGCCCACGGACTGCTGGACCGCCGCGAGATCCTGCGACTGAGCTTTACTGGCAGCCCGCTCGGCGAGCTCCTTGATCTTCGCCAACTGCGCGCGTGTATCGCTGGAGAGATTCTCGACCTGCCGAGCTAGCTCGTCGGCGCGGTCACGGGCCTGGCCGAAGAGTTCTTCATAGTGGCCGGACACTTCACCCAGGCGCCACTCGAGCTGGCTGTGAAGCTCCTGGCGCGAAGAATTCAGAAGCGAATCGAGGTGCTCTTGAGAAACGCCTGCCTCGGTCTTGGTGTTGGCCAAAAGAGAGCGGACTTCGGCGAGACTTTGTTCGTGTTGTGAACGAGTCTGGCGCGTTTCAGCGGCAAGAGTTTCGATCTGACGGGCGAGCTCCTCCGCGCGGTCGCGAGCCAGATCGTACTGCTCCGAGGAGCGATTATAAAATTGGCCAAGGCGTTCCTCCACGGACTCGAGCGTTTGTTTCATGGAGGAATTCACCAGCGCTTCAATGTGTTCCGGGGACACGCCGGTGTTGTTGGCGGCGGCCACCAGCGATTGCACCTCGGCGAGGCTCGCATTGAGTTGGTCGCGGACCCCGCGCGCGGCAAGCTGGGTGCTCTCCGTGAGTTGAGTCAACTGCTGCGCGGACATCTGCGCGGCCCTGGCTTCCAACTCGCTGCTGGCCTGGGCGAACGAAACGTTGAGGCGCGCCTGAAGCTGGGGCACGATTTCGGTGGCAAAGCGCTCGATAAATTTCTGAGCTTCGGCAAGGGCCTGCTGCGTGTTTGCGGTGAGGGCCTCGAGGCGTCGGGCAATTTCTTCGGCGCGGCCGCGATAAACCACCAGTTCTTTTTCCCAGCAATTCTCCGCTTCGGCCAGGCGCGCGGCGGAAAACTCCTCCACGTGGCGGAGGTTGTCTTTCCAGCCATCTTCGATCTTGGCCAGGGTGGATTTAACCGTTTCGTCGAGATGAGTGGCAAGAGCGGCTTGCACGGCCTCATCCACGGCCAACTGCAGCCTGCCCTGAAGCGCCTGAAGAATTTGTTCGGCAGCGACATTGACGCGTTCAGGATTGAACGGCATGGGCTCTTTTGCGGTCGATGCTTCGGTCGCGGCCGTGCTGGCTGCAGAGGCAGCAGAGTGGCCGGGAAACACTGTGACTTCGGCTCGCCTCTCAGCGGCGGGGGCCACAGCAGCGCCAGCGACCGATGCGGAATTGCTGGAGCCCAGAACGCGGTGCCAGTCGTCGGGCGGGGCGACAATTCCCCAGACGTTACCGGGAGTCTCCAACTCGACGCCGACCTGGCCGAGATCGCGCGGAGACTGAGCGGAGAACACAGAGCGCACGCGCGCGCGAACCACCGATGCCTTGCCGCCATCGGTTCCGGTGACTTGCAGGGTGACCCAACTTTCGGGCGCATAGTCATGGCGAGAGGTGTAGCGGCAGCCGTGTAGATTCACAGCCACGGCCGCAGTTTTCTCCTGAAATGTTTCGCCGTGGCGATTGGTGGCGAGGACCAAGAGAGGAATCCCACGTTCGACGCGACTGCTGCGGCGGAGATCGGCGTCACGGGGAGAGCGAGGAAACGTAGTTGGAGAAGGGGTCATGTTCACCTCCCAGCGCGGTTTTGTAGGCTCATCGGAAGACATTGACATCTTCGTTCCTACCGGCAGTTCTGACTTGGAATGAAACTGGGATTGCGGTGCGTCCTGGGCGGAGTCGGGCTCGACGAGGTCTTCCCAGACCTGCTCGTCGCTCAGGCGAGCCTTGAGTATGAACCCAATAAGTAAAGCTGCTAAGGCAGTTCCAGCGACAATCCAAAGAAGGAGCGACATAAAGATGGCGCGGGGGCCCCATACCCCCTGTGGGTTGGAGGGAAAGAAAAACGAAATTACCCCAGCGCAAAGAAATTGTGCCTAATCTGGAGGGCCGCTTCAAGGGGTTTATGTCGCATGGCTGTGCAAACCCGGTCGAAAAACTGCAAAAGGTGAAAAGAATAGAGTCCTCTTTTCCGAGGACTAGTTTTGTTGTTGAAGCCACTGCCCGCGGTCTCGACAGGCCACAGAATCAGTAACTTACAAGTTTTACAGCCACGAAAATACCCGCGCCCCCCTGCCTCCATCGCTCTTGTCAGGGCTCAATCTGCTCATTTCCTCCTCGATGGCATTCCATCCAGATTTTCGATAGTTGCGAGGAAAAATTCCGCAATTGCGCGTCTGCGCCGGATGTTAGCCTTTGAAGACAGCACGGGAGGCTGGGCAGTTATGCGGTACTCGCTACCCGGAAAGGTCTACCTCGCAGGCGCCGGGCCTGGCTCCGCGAAGTTGCTGACCCTGCGCGCGCTGGAAGTCTTGCAAGAAACGGATCTGGTTTTGCACGACGGTCTGGTTTCCGCCGACGTGCTGGCGTGCATACCGGCGCGCACGGCCGTGCAGAGCGTAGGCAAACGGTGCGGCCAAAAGAAAATCACGCAGGCCGAAATCAACCGCCGCATGATCCGGGCGGCGCGCAGCGGGCAGACGGTGGTGCGCCTGAAGGGCGGCGACCCGCTGATTTTCGGACGCACGCATGAGGAGATCAGCGCGCTGAGGCAAGCTGATATCGACTTCGAGATTATTCCGGGAATCACGGCGGTGGCGGCAGCGGCCGCGGAGGCGCAAATCCCACTGACCGAGAGAAATGCTGCATCAAAGTTGGTTCTGGTGAGCAACCATCCCAGCAC
>Ga0074044_10004103_pt1 | contig 12178 bp, 14 predicted proteins | sample BogForMeECP23OM1_FD_94443 | JGI IMG/M metagenome (GOLD analysis project Ga0074044, IMG submission 94443) | Bog forest soil microbial communities from Calvert Island, British Columbia, Canada - Bog Forest MetaG ECP23OM1 | ecosystem: Environmental > Terrestrial > Soil > Wetlands ...
AGCTTGGGATAAGAACATGGAACCAAACTTGCCGGCGCCGATGAGTCCGACTCGAATTGGACTGCCGGATTCGGCTCGTGCTTGGAGCTGCTTGTAAAGAGTCATGTGATATCCTTTTTGTAAGACGTTGGGTTTTGTGAGAGGGATTTGGTTCTGTGAAGGGTCAGGCGCTTGACGTGCGGATGTGTGTCATTGAACAAGCTTGCTCCACACGCAAGAAGTCGCAGGTTCGAACCCTGCATCGTGCACCATTTTCTTCCCCGGAGGCAAATGCTTCAACGGTTTCCGCTCGAGCCCGAATCTCGATCATCGTGCCTCAGTAATCGAGCCTTCTGCAAATGCGGGAAATTGCTCTTCCGGGCCAGCTCAGTTGGAGGCGGCGACGGTTGGGCATCAACACAAAGTCGCGCCCTTTCATCCCAAAGAGGCTCGGAAACTCCCCGGGCTCTCCCAGAAAGTTCTCGTGAACCGGGATAGTCGCGAAAGGTCGCTCGTCGTTGATGACTTCGATTGATGAGGTGTATCACCTGCGAGCAAATCTCCAAACGAGCCAATTGTTCCATCTTACAAGTTGATAAGAGCGAGCTCCAGAAATGTCCAGTGTTAAGACACGTTCCACCGCCTCGGAACTGTGACCCCCAGCTCAGTTGGACTTTCGTATGCGTGCCAAGACAACGCTGATCCACCAATAGGAAACTGTCGAGGTTAGCGCTTCTCCGTTTTTAAGAATGAGCCGCCGCAACTAGTCACATCTAACGTACGAAAGTCGGACTTCTCTCCTTCTTCTAGCCTATTCCCGAGTCGACCAACCAGTCTGCTCCCACTCGGTTCTGCGGAAGAAAGTTAAAGATACCCTGATTGCAGCTGAACGAGCGTGGATAAAGTGGCGAGACGCGGAAGCGGCATTTCGAGCGTATCAGGAGTTGGCCTTGCGTCCTGCTAATGTCGCCAGTGACCCTCAACCCAGAACAGATTGAGCCCGATGGGCCGCTTGGCTAGGGAATCGAAAACGAAAAAACCCCTACCAACGCTTTCCTCACAACCGGATGAGGGTCAAAGCGTTCGCAGGAAGACCAGGTTTCGATGTTGCGCGCGTCGATATCGGGCATCGCTTTTCTTCTTTCGCGCTTTAACGCGTGGCAGCCTTATGCTGCCGTCACAGTCGATAAATGGATCCCTGAGATTCATGTTCTTCATCTATTTCGCTGGTGATCTGGGCGAGCGGCATCTGCCCGCCGAGTTTGATATACGCGCAATGCAATGTATCGGCGTCCCGCCGATAGATATCCCGGAAGAATTCCGGTAACCGCCGATCGCTGGCCATTTGGGATTTCGTCTGGATGGCCGCGACGAGGCGAGACAAGACAAGTGGTTTCTCGGATTCTGTAATTGGTTCGGTCATATTGTCTTCCAGGATCGAGGCGGCCACGCCAAGAGCAACAAGGGCCGACGGCGAGGCTAATTGTTTCGACGGCGAACAGGAGGCGATTATTCACTTGCAGTCACCTCGAGGAACAGAAGAGAGAGCCTATGGACACGGACAATTGAATAGTCCGGGAGCTGCGGCATTTCGGTTTTCAGTTTGTCGCGTTAAATTTGGACGACCTGTTGGTATTCGTGCGGATCTCCCAAGTATCGCCCTTGCGGACTAAAAGCCATCTATAGCGCCCCCGGTCCTTTCTAGGAGCACCGTTGGTATCTTGAAAAGCAGAACTCCATGTTCCGAAAGCACGCACGTCAATGCCGTCCGCAATTACCCGATCGACCGTAGAGACATGGTTGATGGAATGCCAATGCTGGAAATAGTTTGCATACGTTTTTTCGATGGCCTGCCGACCGTGAAATGTTCCGTGGTGCGCCACATATACCGCGTCTTCCGTGTAGAGCGCGGCGACGGCAGCCGGGTCCTGCTTGTTGAATGCCTCGTCATACTTCATGGCCAACGAACGAATCTCCTGGGCAGTTTTTGGATCGACCGTGTCTTCTTGTTGGGAAAAGGTCGGCGAAGCGAAGCCAATAGCCAATCCTACAAGGACAAGTAGTAAGCGTATTTTCATTGTTGCAAAAAGTGTGGCGAGAGTTTCACCCTCACAATGACAATCAGCGAGCACGACAAAAAAATCGATTCAATGCCCCCGCCGCGACGGCACTGAAGTGCGGCGGCAAGTTCAGTCCTTTTTCGCGAAGACATCGAGAAAAAGCTGACGATCCACTGGGTCGGATGGGGCTTCCATGGGCATTGTTTTTCTGCTGTTGCTCCTCGCGCAGGCCACGGGTTTTCTCCTCGGGTTCCGCAATTAAAATGCAGAAATAAAAAGGGGCTGGGATTTTCGTGCCAGAGCGGTAGCCTTGGGTGAGCTCAAACCCAACGGCCATGTCTCGCATCGAAACCGTTTTCCTCTTCGACCTGGATGGTACCCTTGTCGATAGCGTCTACCATCACGTGCTCGCTTGGAGAGAGGCCCTCGATCAGGAGGGGATAGACTTGTCGGTCTGGCGCATTCACCGCAGGATCGGCATGAGTGGTGGCTTATTTACCAACATGCTCCTAAGGGAAACCGGTCTTGAGATCAGTTCGGAGCTCGTCGAACGGCTTCGCCAACGGCACGCCGAGGCTTATACCCGGCATCGTCATGAGGTGCGCCCTCTGCCCGGCGCACGCGAACTTCTCGAATTCTTGACAGAAAATGAAAGTCCCTGGGCAGTCGCGACCAGCGGTCGAATGGAGACGGCCAAGCTGAATTTGGAGATGCTTGGCATCGATCCGGCCGTGGTCCCCGTAGTGACTCGGGATCAGGTCAAGTATGGCAAGCCTGATCCCGACCTTTTTCTAGCGGCGGCCGATCGTCTCGGCGCCAAGATCGAGCACTCCGTCGTGATTGGCGATGCGATCTGGGATATGCTGGCCGCACGTCGGGCGAGAGGCCTTGGCGTTGGATTACTGTCCGGCGGCTATGGTCAGGAGGAACTCGAACGCGCCGGCGCCGCACGGGTTTACGAAGATCCCGCCGACCTGCTCAGACATCTTGATGAAATCGGTACTCGTCGTTGACGCGGTCCTCTCGTCAATTGGCCAGAGGGCGGAGCCTGGGTTGAAAATAACCTCCAGTTCTCGCGTTGGGGACTTGGCGGAAGCGGAGCGCGGGCTGCCCAAATGCTCGCTATTATATGCGCTGGTAGACGGTCGTCGATTCACTTGCTCCATTTCTGTCGCTGAGTGAATCGGCGATTTGTCGTCACCCGAGGTTGGCAAAGCGGCTCACATCCGTTTTGCCGATCTTCATGATGTTGGGGACGAGTTCGATAGCGAGCGCGGCCATAATTTATGGGAGCACCAAGCCTCTCATGGATTTCGGACTCTTCATCGGCCGGAAACATGCATTCCATATCGAGCTACAGTGTGTTTGGCTTTCGTCGCGAGCGTGCGACGTCTCGGATCGTTCTAGAGAACTGCGGAACAAAACCTGCTCGAACCAATCGTAAGAATGAACCCGCTGTCCGAGAACGTACCAATAACGTCGACTGGAAACCAGAATGATGCGAATCCGTGGCAAGAATATTGGGGTGAATCATATAGTCCAGAATTAAAGCAGTGGCTGTTGAAGCCTGTTTTTGACGAGCTTGAGGCGGAAGAAAAGATTGGCAATCTGATCATTGACGTTGGCAGTGGCGCATCGCCAGTAACGCAACTATTAGAAACAAAACCGGCAAGGAAGCGAATCTGTGTCGATATAGCCGCTGATAACTTTGGATCGTTGGACGATCTGAGAATCCGGCTTGACGCGGAGAAGGTGGGACAGTTTGGGACGTTGAGTTTCCGAAAAGCTCTACTTAAGGTCTGTGCATTCCTTGAGATAAACCCTAAAACAGAGGCAAAAGCAGAACGTGCGGATACGATCTTTTTTTCGGATATTTTGAACTACGTGGATTTTCGAAAGGTGCTGAATGGGTTTGCGAAGTATCTCAAACCGGATGGCAGGATTATTGTCTTCAATTTGCCTCATCGGGGAAACTGGTCGTTATTTTCCGACAAGGGTCTCAAAGATAATAGTCAGCTTTATGCATTTTTAGAAAAACATCATTTTGAGATCGAACTTAAAGCATTCCCCAAAAAGCCTCGGAATGAGACAGATGAGTCAGGGGAATTGATTGTGTTGGTGGCAAGAAAGACGTAGATCAGGAAAAGTAGTTCAAAGCTACATCGCCCTGGAATGAAGGGGACCTTCACCGTGCGATATAGTATGTGTATGGTAACGAGCTCTAGAAAAGGATGACAACATGAAAGATCCGCAAGAGATGTGGTTTCCTTTCCAGGATGCCTTTAAATACTTCGACACTCTCAAAAACTACAACCCCGTGACGAATTACCAACGGTTCTTCAATCCCCAGTTCTTCATCACGAACAATGTTGAAGATGCAGAGGTCGAGAACCATGTGCTCAACCAGGTTGGCAGCTATGGAAAGCAACTCGGAAAAATTATCAGCGTTCTCGATGTGCTCGTGGCCCATCTCCCGCAGAACGAACTCACGCCCCAGGAGCAGATCGCTTTGAGAGAGTTTCGTCAACTCTCTGAGCAGGTGAAGGGTGCTGTTGCCACCATCAAGGGGCCTCAGCAGAAGAGTATTACGCAGGCCGACGTTGATCAGTTGATCGAGAACTTGCAGTCACTGGCAGGTTCCAATCCAAAAGCTCATCGTCGACTCGTGGATCAGCTCAAGAGGGCCATTGCTGCAGAAGATAAGAGGAAGGTGGGGAACCACGACGTCTCGGGGGTCTGAAGGACAAGGGAAATACACTGGAAACCAAGAAACGGCGCCACACCAGGGGACTCACTCGTTAAGCACCAGCCGGTAAATAGAATATTGTGTCGGATCGCTCATCCGGACATGCTACTGCAACTGCCCCAGGAAATTTACGCTCTCGCCTCAAAAAATCAGGCGTAACCCAGCGGCAAAGGTCAGACCGACGAGGCCCCAAAAAAACACTTGTTCGGAAACCACTTTCAGCAGGTAATGCCCTAGGATAACGCCCGCGACGACCGCCGGAAAAAGTTTAAGATTAAACGCCAGAGATGCGGGATTGATCAATCCCAGGCCCGCGCTGAACGGAACTTTCACTAAGTTTCCGAAAAAGAACACCCAGGCGCCAGTCCCGACAAATTCAAAGCGCGGAAGGCCAATCGCCAATAAGTAGATGGTCAGCACCGGTCCCGCCGCGTTGGCCAGCATGGTCGCGACGCCTGCCGAGGCTCCAAAGGCCCAAGCGGTTGCGATCCGTGATGCGCGTCCGCTCAGGAGACTTGGCCTGGTTGGTCTTGGCGGGAGCGGTTCTTCGCGAGACAAAAGGCGTAACAAGACCTGCAATGCGGTCAGCAGAATCACGGCAATGCCGATGATCCTGCTAAAGAGAGGAGGGGGAATGACCCGAAAAAGAAGGGCTCCAATCAGAATCCCAAGTGTGACGGCCGGCAGCAGGCGAAAAACTTCCGACCAACGGGTGTGGCGTAGAAAGCTGCCCACCGCGAGAACGTCGCCCAAGACCAGCATCGGCAAAATGACCCCGGTCGATTCACGAGCGGGTAAGATTTGGGCCATTAGAGCGATGCCAAGCAGGCTGATCGCGTTGAAGCTGGTTTTCGAGAGCCCTAGAAACAGAGCGGCCAACACGGCCAGGATCCACTGGGAGAATTCCAAGTGTGCAAAGGGACCTTCGGTCACGCATACCCTTTCAACTCGTCGCCCTTTTTCAGCTGATCAGGCCCTTCTCATCAATTCCGCGCAGTGCCACCGTATTGCGCACTGGCTTTCGGGCATCTTCGAGGTTCTGGATCTCCGCGGTTGGCATGTTGAGTTACCGGCCGGAGGCTGATTGCGCCGATCAGCATCTCGGTATTGAATGGGATCGTCAAGACCTTATGTCCCCATTTCGTTGGCATGTTCGAAAGGCTCTGGCCATTGCGTTTCAAACGTCAATGACCAAAGCCAAATGTTGTGTCGAGCGATGATTAATTAATTCTCGATAAAACGAATATTTGAAAAGAAATGGAGGCTGTGCCTATAGACCGCCGCGTTTTTTCCATAGGAGTTGTCCCGCAATTCGCATGGTTTACCAAGCAATGCAGATCCGATCCCGACGTGCAGACGGTCTGTCGTAATTTTCGATGCAAGACTAATAGTCTTCAGGAAGCACCAAGCTGCCGTCGGCGCTTCGTGTGGCCATGTGCCTAGCATAAACAGGTGCGATATGTCGGCTTCAGACTTCGGGGAGGCGAAGCGGGACTCCGAATCTAGCCGGGAAAGGTCGATGCTCAACTTTTGCCGGACCGTCCTCTCGTTCAAACCCACCTCCTGCAACTTGTCTTCCAGGATCGGCTTCGCCAGTCGCCTCAATTTCTGGTCGTTGAGAAGCTGATGCGCGTCCAGGTGAAATGCCATATCATGTGCAAGAATCACCTCAAGATGTGGATTTACGGATTGGACATGATGATAACTCTGAGGATCTCTGCAAAATAACGTACAGCTTCGGTCAAGCCTACATAACAACTCTTCATTGCCTCGGATGGTGTGAGGCAAAAGAATTATCTTCTTTGCTCGACCTAGAAATCTTTCATAGGCTGCTTTTATATGATCATAGAGCGGCACCAAATTGCCACCTCCGCCTAAGAAAACGATCTGACCGTCAACCGTTGCCTCCAGATCGATGGGCTGAAAATCGACAGAACAACGGGAAAATGCTTGAAACGTTCCGACGGCCAGCACCGAATCTCCGCCGTTACCAGGGTTTGGGTAAAACAGAACGGTTGTACCGCAGTATTGCCTCAGGTAATTTTGAACTACCGTACGCCATGGTCTCAGACTCGTCGGTTTGCGAAAAAAACAATGGAAAATTCGCGAAAGCACTCCTACCCCTCAACTACTTCTACTGAACTTCCCTTTTGATGCGATGTGGACACCTGAAAAGTCAAATGCAAAAGCCGTTGCGGCGCGTTGTGTAACAGTCGCCGGTTGCCTTGTTCGCTGTGCTTGTGGAGTTCATTGCTGCAGCGCGTAAAAACGCCCTGAAATGCGATCAATTTTGCGTTCGATAGCGGATCTTTTAACCATTCGACGGAAGTCGCGCAAAGTCCCCATCAGCGTCGTGATCAACACGTACAATCGGGCTAGCACTCTTGCGAAGACACTCGAAGGCTTGCGCAGACAGACCTATCAGGAGTTTGAGGTCATCGTCGTAACTGGACCATCGACCGACGCAACCGATGATTTGCTTCGTCATTACACGTCGGACATTAAAATCGCGCCCTGTCCGGACCGTAAGATAGGAGTCTCTCGCAACATCGGCGTCGAGATGGCGTCAGGCGACGTGGTGGCCTTCATAGATGACGATGCGGTGCCCGAGCGCACTTGGCTCGAGAAGATTGCATCCGTTTACAAAGATCCTTCTGTAGCTGCGGTTGGGGGACACGTATTCGACGTGCCTCTCGGGCGCATAGAGTGGCGCATCTGCACGAGCACACGGCTCGGTGATGTATCAACCAACGCGGCCCCTCCTGCCGACACATATGTGCGTAAGGGAGCGGATCCATTCCTTTATCTCGCCGGCTGCAACATGAGTTTTAGGAAATCTGATCTGGTAGCAATCGGAGGATTTAACGAAGCGTTCGTGTATGGTTATGACGATGTAGAGGTTTGCTGTCGCATCATAGACGGAGGCCGCAGAATAATTTTGCTGGAGGATGCCATTGTCCATCACGAGCGGGCCCCGAATACGGTGAGAGACGACGGGATGGTGATAAGGGACTGCTATCCCGTGATCCATGCCAAAGCCATTTTTTTGCTGCAAGGTCGTTCCGACGGAACCTCGGTCCAGGATTTGGTTCCGAAAATCAAGGGAGCCGCGAACTATTGGAAGAACGTTGCGCGCCAACATATGGATCAAGGGACGTTTACACCGGTAGAATATGAGCGTTTTGTGCAACGGATCGATGATGCCGTTAGAGATGGGATCGCAGAAGGATCGCGTCCCCGCTTCTGGCGAACATTTGGGGCAACTCCTCAAATGCAAAAGCCGTTGCGGCGCGTTGTGTAACAGTCGCCGGTTGCCTGGTTGGGGCATCGACCGACGCAACCGATGATTTGCTTCGTCATTACATGTCGGACATTAAAATCGCGCCCTGTCCCGACTGTGAGATCGGAGTCTCTCCCAACATCGGCGTCGAGATGGCGGCAGGCAGGCAAATGGATGTTTTTTTGAGAATGGGAAATGGAAGACGGAGGATAATCAAAAGCTGTTTAAAAACTAGGCAGGCCATATTAAACGAAGGGTAAACAATGGAACTGTTTTTATCTCAAAAGTCCATACCGGAAGGAACCCGTCGCACAATTCGGCTGGTGAACCCCGATGTACAGCCGGACATCGAGATTTTCTTCGATCTAATTGGCGAGACACCGCCAGAGCCGCAAGTTCTCGACGGCTTTGTGTCCGCTATCATCTTCTACGCGATGCGGCTAGGACAACCGCTCCGCGTTCATGGCCCATTGACCAAAGATGCTCTCTGCAATCTACATGAGTTTCAGGAAGCCTGGGTTCGCTGGAAGCCGCACGTTTACCGAAAGGTCGAGGTTATCCCCTCTGAAATTGTCATGCCGGAGATAGGCGTAGACAGGCGAGCTATAGCGGCTTTCTCGGGCGGTGTTGACTCCGTGTTTACAATCATGCGGCACAACCGTGACCATCTTGGGAATGCGTCCTATCCGCTGCGTCACTCGGTGCTAATGGTTCACGGCTTTGACATTCCGCTAAGCTCTCCCGATCAGTTGGTATTACTCAAGGAGCGAACGAAGCCACTGCTTGATGATCTAAACCTTAAATTACTAACGATCAGAACGAACTTGAAAGAGGCTAATCTACAGGACTGGGAAGACAGCTTCATGGCTCAGCTTGCCTGCTGCCTTCATAACTACTCACACAATTTCTATTACGCCCTTGTCGGAAGCTCCGAACCCTATGATGGCTTGGTTCTACCTTGGGGCTCGAACCCGACAACAGACCATCTGCTCTCCGGTGGTACGATGCGGCTCGTCCATGATGGCGCGGGCTTCTCTAGGACGGAGAAGGTTGCGTATATCGCCAACGACCGAACAGCATCCAGAGTGCTGAAAGTTTGTTGGGAAGGGAAGGAAACACATAAAAACTGTGGCGTCTGCGAGAAGTGCATCCGCACGCAGGCGAACTTCTTAGCGGCGGGAATGACCCGCCCGGCTTGTTTCGATGCCCCCATCGACCTCCGTCGTATAAAAACGATACGGTTACGCAATGCTTGTCAATGCGCTGAGTTAGAGTCGATCGTCGCCTATGCCAAAGCCAACGCCATGACAGGCGAATGGCTCAGGTGGCTCCAAGCGCGGGTCAAGGCGTTTAAGTCGCCAATACGCCGCCGGTTCGGAACGGCTGCTAGACGCACGCAGACACTTCTAATGATGCTTGCGCGCGGCGAAGTGGGCGAGGTCGCAGCTGAAATCGCCCGGTGGCGGACGGGCGTTCTCCATCTCGCCGCAAAGCCCACGAAGCGCTAATGGAGCGGCACCAAACATCGGAATTGCCGTACAATGAGCCTGCCCGTTGCCCTCTGGATTAGAGAGTTACAGTCATCTAGGCGCAGCGTACCGCGAATTTCTCAAGTTCCGCAGGTAGAGCCCTATGTCCAACGAGGTACAGCCGAGCCGGAATAACAAAGATCACAAAAAAAGAGGTTAATAGTTCATCGACCTCGGAGAAGCGATTGAATAAACCGCGCATTACGTTACAAATCTCCTAAGGCACTGCGATGCATTCGGACCAACGGACCGCTTTAAGCGGAACGTTCAAACGCCGGCACAAAAATATTTGGGCCCGGAGCGACCATTCTCCTGCCCCAGGCGTTCACGAGTTGACTCCGACCAAGTACTACAACTTTCGAATCCGCAGCCGCCGATGCATCGAAGTTCCAGTGCTCGCGGCCCGAGATAACCAGAACCTTCATTGGATCACCACCGCCCGTTACGAAATCTCCCTCAGCGGCTACCAGTGCGGCCCCATCGTTATCCACGCTGACGGCCACATGACTCGTGCCAGCCAGACGGGCAAAGCGATCCCTGAATTTGGTCCCGATTTCTCACTGGCATTCCCAGGACCGCTGCGTTGCAACACGGCGGCCACGCAAAGATCACCAAGCCATCCTCGCGAAAGCGCAGTCAATTGGCAGTAGCTCCTTAGCCGGATAAACTTTTGATTCCGCCACGGACCAAAGCCGGTAACTTTCTCCCAAGACCACTTTCATGATCCGCAATCCATTCCTAGCACCAAAATAGTGGCTGCGTACCTCCTCGGTTATTCCATCGTCCTCTTCCTTTGCACTTTTGCGCTGCATAGGTGCTTACGTTTCATCGCCTGGCGTTACGAACTATCCGATCCTCCCACCCGTCCCACAATTGCCTTTTCTCTCAGTATTCTCTTGGCGTTCGTACCAATCACCTTTTTTCAACTCGCGCAGTATTATAAGTTTTCCACATTACCTTTGATGAACACGTTTCCTGCTTTTGCGCTCGCAATCGGCTTGACCCTGGCTCTTCTAGAACTTATGTCTCTCATAGGTCGGGCCATTGTATCTTCCGTGGTGATAGAACAAATAGACAAGCACCATCTGCCAAGCCAATTACCGTGGGCTCTTGTTTCCGCACTTGCACAGAAGCTCTACACGATATTAATCACGATTACCGACGGCAATTGGGGCGCGCTGGAACAGCGGCCACTGCCGACGTTGCCAGAAGTCCCATTTTGGAAAAGCCTCTTAAAGATCGGCCGTCAGATTGTTATTGCTGTTGTGCCTCTCGCCCTTTTCTTACTGGCAGAACCTCATTTGGGTAACGCTGATGACCTAAAGGCTTCGTTACTCTATCTGGCTATAGGTTGGACCGGCGTAAGTCTTTTGACACTGCTCGACCCCAATTTTGCGGCAAAGCTTTCGTCCTTCAAGGATGTCAAAGAATTGTTCGGCACGAAGAAAGAAAGATAAGCCTGCCGGCGCCGAAGCGCCACCGCATCGCACTGCCTGAAAGCAAACGTTTAAACATAGCTCGTTAAGCGACGCCCAAGCGCCGCTCGAAAGCTTCGCGGAGGAGCTTCACGTTGGTTCGCAAGCACTTGAAGCGCTCTTTAAGAGCGGCTCAGGCCATCGGTGCACCGAGCCTTCTACGCCGAGATCTCTAGGCGGGCGGCTCAAGCGGCTCGTGCTTGAATTCGAAGCGAGCGGATTGCGACAGAACGAGTTTTGCCGAAGCCACGGTTTAGCGCGGCAAGTTCCGAAAGGTGTTGATTCCGCCTCGCGATCACAAAGGCAAGATCGCTCGGTGGTGGCTGGATCGAGACGCGCCATTCTTTTTTCAAGTGTGGGGTGCAAATCGGGGTAATCAAATGTTACAGTAGCGACCCTGACAGATTCAGAAGATGGACATCATTCGCAAATTCTTTCTCTTCTTCTTCATCATCTGCGCAAGCCTGCATGCTGCAGCGATACCTCCTACGCCAAGCCAATATTTCAATGACTACGCCGGCGTGATCGCCCCACGCAGCGTGGCCTATTTCAACGACCTGTTAGCGCGATTTGAACGCGAAACATCTAACCAGATCATCGTTGCCATTTATCCGAAACTTGACCCAGATATACGTCGACCGATCGGGTAGGTTTCGCATTGCCAGTCCGCTTTGCTCACCCACCTGGGTACTTACTGCGTGTTTCGCGATATTATCTTCCGCAAAAGTCGATAGTAGTATCAACCGCATGAAACCCGGAACAATCATGGAATCCCTGGGGCGCTTACAAAGGCCGTTGGGTGCGATCAGACACGGGAAACGCACCTGCTACGCTCAATGGGAACCTTTTCAAGAGAATCTGGCAATCGATAGGGTTTGGTTCTTGGAGCTTCGGACGGCGCGATTCGGCTATCCCGAAGCTCCACAAATTATGTTAGTTCAATGGTCAATGCGATTCTCATTCCGCCGCCGCCGAAGCCCCGCCCCGATCCCGATCTGGCGCGCGGCGTTTGGGAGGGCGCCGCACTTCCGCCTGCCGCTTCCAGTGATTTCGGCAACGGCGCCGGGCGTCTTTGTAGCGCGCCGGGTTTGGTGTAGAACTAGCAGCTG
>Ga0074044_10004104_pt1 | contig 12177 bp, 8 predicted proteins | sample BogForMeECP23OM1_FD_94443 | JGI IMG/M metagenome (GOLD analysis project Ga0074044, IMG submission 94443) | Bog forest soil microbial communities from Calvert Island, British Columbia, Canada - Bog Forest MetaG ECP23OM1 | ecosystem: Environmental > Terrestrial > Soil > Wetlands ...
CGCTCACCTACGGCAAGGACATGCAGGAGGACAAGGTGCCGGTGTTCGAGGCGGCCGACACGCTCGCGCTCGCGCTTGCCGCCATGACCGGCATGGTGCGCGACATGGCGGCGGACAAGGCGGCCATGCGCGCAGCCCTCGGCAACGGCTTCATCACCGCGACGGACCTCGCCGATTGGCTCGTGCGCGCGCGCGGGCTGCCTTTCCGCTTGGCGCACCATGCGACCGGCCGCGTCGTGCGCTTAGCTGAGGAGCGCGGCTGCCGGCTCGACCAGCTGAGCCTCGCCGACATGCGCGCCATCGAGCCGCGCATCAGCGAGGAGGTCTTCGCGGTCCTGCGCGTGGAAAATTCGGTCAAGAGCCGCACGAGTTATGGCGGCACGGCACCCGAGCAAGTGCGCCGCGCGATCGCGCGCGCCAAGGAGCGCTATCTGTGACCCGCATCATCCTTGCCCTTCTCATCGCGGCTTTCCTCGCGGGCCCGCTCGCCGGCTGCGGCAGGAAGGGAGACCCCGAGGTGCCAGCGGGGGACATCAACACCCTCCCTCAGAAATACCCGAAGCCGCCTGACAAGTAGAGGAGGCCGATGAGCGAGTTCGCCTATCGCCGTGGCGCGCTCAACGCCGAGGACGTGCCCCTTGCGCGCATCGCCGCCGAGGTCAAGACACCCTTCTATTGCTATTCGACGGCGGCCCTCGAGCGCCGGCTTAGCACATTCACGGCGGCGTTCGCGGACGTGGACGCGATGGTCTGCTATGCGCTCAAGGCGAATTCGACGCTCGCCGTGGTGCGCACCTTCGCGAACTTAGGTGCGGGTGCCGACGTCGTCTCGGAGGGCGAGCTGCGCGTCGCCCTTGCCGCGGGCATTCCGCCCGAGCGCATCCTCTTCTCGGGCGTGGGCAAGACGCGCGCGGAGCTCGAATTCGCCCTCGCCGCCGGGATCCTGCAAATCAACGTCGAGTCGGAGCCGGAGCTCGAGCTCCTGGGCGAGCTGGCCAAGGGCATGAGACGGCCGGTTTCGGCGGCACTTCGCATCAACCCCGACGTCGATGCGCGCACGCACGAGAAGATCACCACCGGCATGAAGGAGAACAAGTTCGGCGTGCCGCTGAGCGAGGCATCGCGGCTCTTCGCGCGCGGTGCCGCGATGGCGAACCTCCGCTTGCAGGGCGTTGCGGTCCACATCGGCTCCCAGCTCGAAAGCCTGGCACCTTACCGCCGCGCCTTCGCCCGCATCGTAAAGCTCGCCAAGGAGCTGCGGGTCCAAGGCCACGACATCCGCCGCCTCGACTTCGGCGGCGGGCTCGGCATCACCTATAAAAACGAGAGCCCGCCCACCGTCGAGGCCTATGCCGCCATGGTGAAAGAGCTCACCAAGGGCCTGGATGCGCAACTCGCCTTCGAGCCGGGGCGCTTTCTTGTCGGCAACGCAGGCGTGCTGGTGACGCGCGTGCTCTATGTGAAGGAAGGGGCCGCTCACCGCTTCGTGATCGTGGATGCGGCGATGAACGACCTCATCCGTCCGACGCTCTACGATGCCTATCACGCGATCAAGCCGGTGACGGCACCGGCCAAGGATGCGGCATTGGAGCGCGCGGACGTCGTCGGGCCCGTGTGCGAGACGGGCGACTTCCTCGCCCGCGCGCGGCCCTTGCCGCCGCTCGCCGAGGGCGATCTTCTTGCCATTTGCTCGGCGGGAGCCTACGCTTCGGTGATGGCCTCGACCTACAACGCCCGGCTGCCGGCGCCGGAAGTGATGGTCAAGGGCTCACGCTATGCCGTCGTGAGAGCGCGGCCGGATTATGAGGACATGCTCCGGCGCGATCGGATTCCCGACTGGCTCGGAGTGCCTGCCACCGGACCGGCGCGCGGTGTGGCATGACGAACGATACGCGCGAAATCGCGGAGCCAGGCACGGGCTCGACCGCGGCGGCGCGGCACCCGGTGCCTGAAACGGTACCTGAAAAAGACGGGCCGGCGGCACTCAATCCGCGCACGCTGCGCTTGGCGCGCCTCGCCCTTTTCTGGGAGAAGCTATGGCCGGCCGCGTGGCCCGCGGTCGGCATCGTCGGCCTTTTCGCAGCCCTTGCCCTCGTCGGTTTCTTCGCACTTCTCCCCGGCTGGCTTCATCTCCTGCTCCTCCTGGGCTTCGGCTTGGCCCTCGGCGGCTCGGCCTACCGCTTGGCCCATGTGCTGAGCCTGCCGAGCGTTGCCGCCGCCGAGCGCCGCATCGAGCGCGACAGCGCGCTTGCCCACCGCCCGCTCACGGCACTTGACGACAAGCTCGCCGTGGGTGAGGGCGACGCCTTCGCCGAGGCGCTTTGGCGCGCCCATCTCGCGCGCATGATGAAGATGCTCGGCAAGGTCCGCGTGGCGTTCCCGCGCCCGGGGCTTCCGGGGCGCGATCCCTTGGCACTCCGCCTGGCCCTTCTCCTCCTGCTCGCGATCGGCTTGCTCGACGCGCGCGGCGATGCGCCGGGGCGGCTCGCTGGGGCGTTCCTGCCTGCGCTCGGCGCCGTCACCCCGCGTACGCCAGCTGTGGTGCAGCTCTGGCTCACCCCGCCCGCCTACACGCGCTTGGCGCCCATCTTCCTCCGCGCCGGTGCAGGTGCGCCGGCGGGCGGGGAGAGGCAGGGTATCGGCAGCCCGTCGAGCCCGGTGAACGTGCCCTTCGGCAGCAAGGTGCTCGCGCGCCTCGAGGGCGGAGCGGGCGCGCCGCGTCTTCTCGTCGGCGAGCGGGGCGTGCCGTTCAACGCGGTCGACAATTCCACCTATCAGCTCGAGGACAAAATCGAGAGCGGCGATCATCTCGCCGTCCAGCAGGGCGGCCGCACGGTGGCAGAGTGGGCGATCACGATCGTGCCCGACCTGCCGCCCACGATCGCGTTCGCGACGCCGCCCTCGCGCACGCTGCGCTCGACCTTGCGGCTCGAGTATGTGGCGAGCGACGACTACGGCGTCGCCGCGGTCAAGGCGGAGATCAAGCGCGCGGGAGCAAGCGCCGGCGAGGCGCCGATCGAGCTCGAGCTGCCGCTCTCGGGAGGGCATCCCAAGCAGGCCCACGAGACGAGCTTCCATGATCTCACCCCCCACCCGTGGGCCGGACTGCCGGTCACCATCCAGCTCACCGCGCTCGACGAGCCGGGCCACGTGGGCAAGAGCGAGCCGTTCTCCATGGTGCTGCCCGAGCGCGTCTTCAATCATCCGGTGGCGCGCGCCATCATCGAGAACCGCAAGATGCTCACCGAGGATCCGGGCCGGCGGTTCGAGGTGGCGGCCCATCTGAGCGGGATCGCCGCTCGCCACTCTGCCTTCGGCGGCGACATCGGCGTCTTCCTCTCGCTCATCGCGGCGCGGGCCCGGCTCGATTTCTCGGGCCGGCCGGAGAGCATTGCGGCCGTTCAGCAGCTGCTGTGGGACACCGCCCTTGCGGTCGAGGACGGCCATCTCTCGATTGCCGAGCGCGAGCTGCGCGATCTGCAGCAGAAGCTCATGGATGCGCTCGACCGCAATGCGCCCGACCAGGAGATCGAGCGGCTCATCGCGCAGCTTCAGGACGCGATCGAGCGCTATTTGCAGGCGCTCGCCGAGCAGCAGCTGCGCAATCCCGACAAGAACCAGTCGCCGCTCGCCCAGGGTGCCCAGCTCCTCGAGCGCCGCGATCTGCAGAAGCTGCTCGAGCGCATGCGGGAAATGGCGCGCACGGGGGCGCGCGATGCGGCGCGCCAGCTCCTCGCCCAGCTGCAGGACATGCTCGAGAACCTGCGCGCGGCGCGCATCAATCCGGGCGGGCAGAACCAGAACGGCGCCAGCGCCCTCATGCGCAGCCTCGACGAGCTCATCGGCCAGCAGGACCGCCTTTTGCAACGTACCTTCCGCGACGCGCAGCAGGGCGGCATGGGGATGCCGCTCGGCGAGCCGGGCAGCGGCAACAGCGCCGCCGACCAGGAGAAGCTGCGCCGCGCGCTCGGCGAGATCATGCGCCGCCTGGGCGACATGTCCGGCAGGATTCCGGGGCAGCTCGGCCGCGCCGAGCGCGCCATGCGCGATGCGGCGGAGGCGTTGGGACGCGACGCGCCGGGCGACGCGGTGGGTGCGCAAACCCAGGCGCTCGAGGCCCTGCGTCAGGGGCGCCAGGCGATGCTCGAGGGATTGCGCGACAGGCTCGGCCAGGAGGGCGACTCGGAGGATCTCGACGCCTTCGGCCCCTCGCGCGATCCCATGGGCCGCGTCATGCCCGGCTTCGGCGCCTTCGACGGCAACGACGTCGCCATCCCGGAGCACGGCGACGTGCAGCGCGCGCGCGAGATTCAGGACGAGCTGCAGCGCCGCGCCGGCGAGCGCCAGCGCCCGGAGCTCGAGCGCGAGTACATCGACCGCCTGCTCAGGCGGTTCTAGCGTCCTGGTTTTGAAATTCCCGACATCGGGAAAACACCTGTCATTGCGAGGCGCCCGAAGGGCGCCGAAGCAATCCAGAAGGGTCACGTACCAGGCGTACTGGATTGCTTCGCTGTGCTCGCAATGACGGTTATCAGCGAGTGGGACAAACTTTCGAATCGCTAAGCTAGAGCAGTACCCGCTCAAGCGGTTCTAGCGTCTCGGTCCTGAAATTCCCGACATCGGGAAAAGACTCGTCATTGCGAGGCGCCCGAAGGGCGCCGAAGCAATCCAGAAAGGGTCACGTACCAGACGCACTGGATTGCTTCGCTGCGCTCGCAATGACGGTTATCAGCGAGTGGGACAAACTTTCGAATCGCTAAGCTAGAGCGGTACCCGCTCAAGCGGTTCTAGCGTCTCGGTCCTGAAATTCCCGACATCGGGAAAAGACTCGTCATTGCGAGGCGCCCGAAGGGTGCCGAAGCAATCCAGAAAGGGTTTCGCACGAGGCACGCTGGATTGCTTCGCTGCGCTCGCAATGACGGTTTTTGCTTAGTAGGGCAATAAACCTACTCAGCCGCCCACGGGCAGAAATTCGACGTCGATGTCGGTGGCTTCGTCCGGGGGGTTGTCGACGCTGGTCGAGAATTTGGCCGCCTCGCCGGGCAGGAGCTTCGTCTCGCCGGCCTTGAAGGTCCATTGCTGCACCTTGCGCTTGCGCGCGTCCTCGAGCACGGCGACGAGCGGGGGGACGTCGCGGCTTACGCCGCTGATATTGACCACCTCGCCGGCGATGCGCAGGACCGCGACCCCGTTCTCGCTCGCGCGCTCGCTCGTGACCGCGCGGATCTCCAGCCCGGCACCGACGGGCTCGGGCATGACGCCGAGGAGCATGAAGAGCCTGCCCGCGGGCGGCCAAAACTCGACGATGCGCGCGCGCTCGACGAAGGTGCCGTAGAGGAGCGCTGCCACGGCGAGCACCAGGACCACCCAACCGAGCACCGGAGTGCGCCGTCTCGGCCGCGGCGGAAAGGCGGGCAGGTTCGAGCCGCGCGGGATCGGGCGCAGCTCGCTCGTGGCGCGAGCCTCGCTTGCCGCCCGCTCGCCGATGAGCTCGCCGGCGGCACGCGCCTGGCTCGGGCCCGCCTCGGCCGTGCGCGGAGCAGGCTCGACCTCGAGCGGTACTTCCTCCGCCGGCTCCTGATGCCAGGTGTGGTGGCACACCCCGCAGCGGACAAGCCGCCCGCGCGGAGCGATCTGCTCGGACGCCACCAGATAGCGCGTCGCACAACTGGGACAGTCGAGGATCATCCTATGCCGGTCTTCTGCCGCCGCCCCGAGATCGTTATCAGGCTTAACTCTTATAGGGCCTGATCCCGTCCCCTGGCAAGCAAGGCTCCCGCACGCTGCGGGGGTAGTGGGCCGCGTTGCCCAAGTCCCCATCCTTCGAGACGCGTCGCAAGTGCGACGCTCCTCAGGATGAGGACTTGGAGCTTGGGTTTCACCTCATCGTGAGGAGGCCGCGAAGCGGCCGTCTCGAAGGACGAGGTGAGACTGACCCGCTACGGCCCGCCGCGCTTTACCTCGCTCCTTGCCCGTGCCATGCTGGCCCGGCTGCCGCGAGAGCCATTCCAGCGTCATGGATCAGACGGAACCGGTCGTCCGCTTCGAGAACGTCGGCATGCGCTACGGCATGGGGCCGGAAGTCCTGTGCGATGTGAGCTTCGCGCTGCCCGCCGGCTCCTTTCACTTCCTGACCGGCGCGAGCGGTGCCGGCAAGTCCTCGCTTCTGAAGCTCATGTATCTGGCGCAGCGGCCCTCGCGCGGGCTCATCACGCTCTTCGGCCGCGACATCGCGACGACGAGCCGCCGCGAGCTGCCGGCGCTGCGCCGCCGCATCGGCGTGGTGTTCCAGGATTTCCGCCTCATCGACCATCTCTCCGCCCTCGACAACGTCGCCCTCCCGCTTCGCGTCGCCGGCGCCAAGGACGAGCAGGTGCGCGAGCATGTCGCCGAGCTCCTCGCCTGGGTCGGCCTCGCCGACCATATCGACGCCACCCCACCCGTTCTCTCGGGCGGCCAGCAGCAGCGCATCGCGATCGCGCGCGCGGTCATCAACCGCCCCGCGCTCCTGCTCGCCGACGAGCCGACGGGAAACGTCGACAACGATCTCGCCGTGCGCCTGCTCTACCTCTTCGACGAGCTCAACAAGCTCGGCACCACCGTGGTGGTCGCGACCCACAACGAGAGCCTGGTCAAGCGCTTCGACCACGAGATCCTCCATCTCGAGGGCGGCGAGCTCACGCGCGTGCCGGCGAGCCGGCGCACGGCGGCCTCATGAGGATGCGGCGCCGCTCCGACCTGCCGCTCGCCAAGGACGCGTCGAGCCGCTTCATCCCGTGGATCGTGGCCCTCATGATCTATCTCGCGGCCCTCGCCCTCGCGGGCGCGCTCGCCGCCAACAGCGCGGTCGAGCGCTGGAGCCGCAATCTGCTCGGCTCGCTCACCGTCGAGATCATGCCGCCGGACGACGCCGACCCCAAGGTGCGCCACGTGCGCGTCGAGAGTGCCGTCGCCCTCCTCCTCGGCACGCCGGGCATTGCGCGCGCCGAGGTGCTGAGCGACGAGCGGGTCGCCGAGCTGCTGGCGCCCTGGCTCGGAAGTGCCGAGCTCCGCGAGCTGCCGCTGCCGGTCCTCATCGACGTGCGTCTTAAGGCCGGCACCGAGCTCGACCTCAAGGCGCTCGCAGCACGGCTCGCGGACGCGGTGCCGGGAACCACGCTCGACGACCACCAGCGCTGGCTCCACGGCCTCGTGGCGCTCGGCCGCTCGATCGAGCTGATCGCCGCCGTCATCCTGGCGCTCATTGCCGCCGCCGCCGCCGCGGTGACGGTGTTCAGCACGCGCACCGCGCTCGCCATCCACGCGGGCGTGATCGAGGTCCTGCACCTGATCGGCGCCCAGGATTCCTACGTCGCGCGCCAGTTCGAGTGGCAGGCGCTCGCCTTGGCGCTGCGCGGCGGAGTGGCGGGGCTGGCGGGAGCCGCGGCGACGATTCTTGCCGCCGGGTATTTCACCGAGCCGAGCGGCGCCGGCCTCATCCCCGACCTCTCGCTCTCGCTTTGGCAGTGGGCGGCACTCCTGCCCTTGCCGCTCGCGAGCGGTCTCATCGCCATGCTCACGGCGCGCGCGACCGTGCTTGCCACCCTCGCCCGCATGGTCTGAGCCATGCGCCTTCCCGAAGGGCCGCTCAAGCGCCGACTCGCCATCGCCGCCGCGATCGTGCTTTTGTGCGCACTCTCGTGGACCGGCGGACTCGCCTGGTTCGCGAGCCGCATTCCCTCGAGCGTTGCCGACCCCGAGACCGTGACGGACGCGATCGTGGTGCTCACGGGCGGGAGCGCGCGTCTGGACGAGGGCTTAGCACTCCTGGCCGCGAAGAAGGCGCAGAAGCTCTTCGTCTCGGGCGTCTACCGCGGCGTCGAGGTCACGGCCCTCCTCCATGTGGCGCGCCGTGCGCCGGCCAATCTCGAGTGCTGCATCGTCCTCGGCCACGCCGCCGACTCGACCTTCGGCAATGCCGGCGAGACGGCGGAGTGGATGGCGGCCGAGAGCTATCATAGCCCTCCCCTCGTCACCGCCGCCCATCACATGCCGCGCAGTCTCCTTGAATTCCACCACGCCATGCCGGATATCGCGATCGTTCCGCATCCGGTATTCCCCACGCGGGTCAAGGAGGACTGGTGGGCGTGGCCGGGGACAGCCGGCCTCATCCTCGGCGAATACCACAAGTATCTCTTCGCCCTGCTGCGCGACAGCCTTGCCGGCCCGTCGGATGCCGGCGGTGTCAGGGTCGCCGGATGACGGCGCTGCGCTCGCTCCTCTTCAATCTCGCTTTCTTCGGCTGGACGGCACTCGTCTGCGTCGTGGCACTGCCCATGCTCGTGCTGCCGCGCGGCGTGCTCGTGCGCCTCGCCCGGCTGTGGGCGCGCGGCACCGTGCTGCTGCTCTCGGCACTCCTGGACCTGCGCCACGAGGTCCGCGGCGATAGCCCGCACCCCGAGGGAGGCGCCATCTACGCCTTCAAGCACCAGTCGGCGTGGGACACCATCCTCTTGGCACTTCTGCTTCGGGATCCGGCCATCGTGCTCAAGAAGGAGCTGCTCGCGATCCCGCTGTTCGGCTGGTACCTCGCCAAGACGGGCCAGATCGCCATCGATCGGCGCGGCGGGGCCAAGGCGCTCAAGCGCATGGTGCGCGCGGCCGAGCGCTGCATCCAGGCGGGCCGGCCGCTCGTCATCTTTCCCGAGGGCACGCGCACGGCACCCGGCCAGCACCGGCCCTATCTGCCGGGGGTCGCCGCCCTTTATCGCCAGCTCGCGCTGCCGGTCGTTCCCGTGGCGCTCAATTCCGGCCTGTTCTGGCCGCGCCGCAGCTTCCTCAAGCGGCCGGGCCTGATGACCGTCGAGTTCCTGCCCGCGATCGAGCCGGGGCTCTCGCGCCAGGCCTTCCTCGACGAGCTCGAGCGCCGCACCGAAGGCGCGTGCGTACGCCTAAACGCGGCGCCGGAGGAGAGACCTCGAGGCGGGCGCTAGTGTCCTGGTTCTGAAATTCACCACGTCAGGAAAACACACGTCATTGCGAGGCGCCCGAAGGGCGCCGAAGCAATCCAGAGAGAGTTTCGCGCCAGGCGCCCTGGATTGCTTCGCTGCGCTCGCAATGACGATTATTTCCGGGTGAGACGAGCTTTCGAATCAGAACGCTAGCGGCGAGGCTTTTCACGTCGCGCACGCGCGCCTATGTGCATAGGCTTGTTGACGAATTGTGAATAGGGCCAGGTCCACGAGGAATTACGAGGATCAATTCGGGCGCTGCTTCCCTGACAAGGACTTAAGCATCGTTGCTGCTGTGGAAACAGAACAGGAACGTTTTCGATTGACCTCGATCATGGCGCTCCTTAAACTGATGCAACAGATTGGATTCACGGCGATTTAGCCCTCGCCACTCGGCTCAGGCGGCGAGGCCCTCGGGTTCGGGCAAGCGGAGCGGCGCATGGCGGCGGTGACCTCGATCTCGCAGCAGATCTGGGACATGAAGTACCGGCTCAAAGGGCCGGACGGCGCGCCTGTGGACAAAACCATCGAGGACAGCTGGTGGCGCGTCGCCCATGCGCTCGCCGAGCCCGAGCAAGAGCAGAAGCGCTGGTCCGAGGCCTTCTACGAGGCGATGGAAGGCTTCCGCTTTCTTCCCGCCGGCCGCATCGTGGCGGGTGCCGGGACCGAGCGCAACGTGACCCTCTTCAACTGCTTCGTCATGGGCGCCATCCCGGACGACATGGCGGGCATCTTCGACCATTTGAAGGAAGCCGCCCTCACCATGCAGCAGGGTGGCGGCATCGGCTACGACTTCTCGACGCTCAGGCCCAAGGGCGCTCCCGTGCGCGGGGTGGGTGCGGATGCCTCGGGCCCGCTCTCCTTCATGGACGTGTGGGACGCCATGTGCCGCACCATCATGAGTGCGGGCTACCGCCGCGGCGCCATGATGGCGACCATGCGCTGCGACCATCCCGACATCGAGGCCTTCGTCGAGGCGAAGCGCGAGCCCGGCCGCCTGCGCATGTTCAACCTCTCGGTGCTCGCGACCGACGCCTTCATGAAGGCCGTAGCCGAGGACCAGCCCTGGGAGCTCAGCTTCGGCGGCACGCACTACAAGACCGTGCCCGCGCGCGAGCTGTGGGACCGCATCATGCGCGCAACCTACGGCTATGCCGAGCCGGGCGTCATCTTCATCGACCGCATCAACCGCCTCAACAACCTGCACTATTGCGAGACCATCGCGGCGACCAATCCGTGCGTCACCGCCGACACGTGGATTCATACGACGGAAGGTCCGCGCCAGGTCGGTGAGCTCGTCGGCCGGCCGTTTGCTGCGCTGGTCGGCGGGCGCGCCAATCCGTCGGGGCCGGACGGCTTCTTCCGCACCGGGCGCAAACCGGTGATACGGCTCCGTACCTGCGAGGGCTTCGCCCTCCGCCTGACCGCGGATCATCCGGTGCGCGTCGTGCGCGCCTTGACCCGGTGGCGCGCGGTCGAGGAATGGTGCCCCGCGGGCGAGCTCGGGCCCGGCGATCTCGTCGTCATGCATAACCATCGCGAAGCACCGTCGTGGCCCGGCCGCCATACTGCGGCCGAGGGCTATTTGATGGGCCTGCTCGTAGGCGATGGCGTTCTCAAGGCGGACAAAGCGGTGCTTTCCGCCTGGCCCGCAAAGCTCGCGGCCAATGGGAGCCCGACGTTCGGCATCGACAATGTCATGGCCGAGGCGGAGGCAGCCGCGCGCACGCTCCCTCATCGTAGTGACTTCCGCGGTTGGATCGAAGTGCCCGGGCGAGGCGAGTACCGGCTTGCGCTCGGCGCGCTCAAGGCCCTTGCATCCGAGCTCGGGCTCACGCCCGGAAACAAGCGAATCACGCCGGCCATCGAGGGGAGCTCGAGCGAGTTCTGCCGCGCATTCCTGCGCGGCTTCTTCGACGCTGATGGAACCGTCGTCGGCTCCCAGGACAAGGGCGTGAGTGTGCGCCTGGCGCAGAGCGACGCCACGCGCCTCGAGGCGGCGCAGCGCATGCTATTGCGCTTCGGCATCGTCTCGCGGCTCTACCGGGAGCGCCGGCCCGGAGGCTGGCGGCATTTGCCGGATGGCGCCGGCGGCCACAAGCCCTACTGGTGCGAGGCGGACCACGAACTCGTCATCAGCCGCGACAACGTGGCGCGCTTCGCAGAGATCATCGGCTTCGCGGACGGCAAGAAGGCGGGCCGCCTCAGAGCGCTCCTCGCGACCTATCGGCGGCAGCTCAATCGTGAGCGATTCATCGCCGAGATCGAAACACTGGTGCCGGACGGCGAGGCGGAGGTTTTCGACGTTCACGTACCCGGAACAAACGCCTTCGACGCCAACGGCCTCTATGTGCACAACTGCGGCGAGCAGCCGCTCCCGCCCTATGGCGCCTGCCTCCTGGGCTCGATCAACCTGGCCGCCCTCGTGCGCAATCCCTTCGAGGCGGAGGCGGCCCTCGACATGGGCGAGCTCGAGCGCCTGGTGCCGCTCGCCGTGCGCATGATGGACAACGTGACCGAGGTCTCCAACTTCCCCCTCGCCCAGCAGCGCCACGAGGCGCTCGCCAAGCGGCGCATCGGGCTCGGCGTCACCGGGTTAGCCGACGCGCTCATCCTCTGCGGCGTGCGCTATGGCAGCCCGCGCGCGGTCGAGCTCACCGAGGCCTGGACCAAGGCGATCACGCGGCACGCCTATCTCGCCTCCGCCGAGCTTGCCGCCGAGAAGGGCAGCTTCCCGCTCTTCGACAAGGAGCGCTTCTTGAAGAGCGCCTTCGTGGCAGGGCTCGACGAGGAGGTGCGCGGCGCCATCGCCGCGCACGGCATGCGCAACTCGCACCTCACCTCGATCGCCCCCACCGGCACCATCTCGATCTTCGCCGACAACGTCTCCTCGGGCCTCGAGCCCGTGTTCAGCTTCAAATACAGCCGCAACGTGCTGATGCCCGACGGCACGCGGCGCGAGGAGGAGGTGAGCGATTACGCCTATCGCCTGTTCCGGCGCTTGAAGGGGGACAATCCCCCGCTCCCCGATTATTTCGTCGACGCGCAGTCCTTGGCGCCTTCCGACCACGTGGTGATGCAGGCGGCGGCGCAGAAATACGTCGACAGCTCGATCTCCAAGACCATCAACGTGCCGGTGGATTTCCCGTTCGAGCGCTTCAAGGACGTCTATCTCCAGGCCTACGAG
>Ga0074044_10004105_pt1 | contig 12174 bp, 18 predicted proteins | sample BogForMeECP23OM1_FD_94443 | JGI IMG/M metagenome (GOLD analysis project Ga0074044, IMG submission 94443) | Bog forest soil microbial communities from Calvert Island, British Columbia, Canada - Bog Forest MetaG ECP23OM1 | ecosystem: Environmental > Terrestrial > Soil > Wetlands ...
GAGCCGCGCCCGCCGGCCCGAGAATTTTTTGGTCAGCCGGCGGCGCCGGTTGTTTTTCTCAATCGAACTCTTCTTCGCCATCTAGTTCTCCTCGCGGTTCCGCGTCTGAGGCTCGTCGAGCCTCACTGCCGGAACGGAAAATTGAATGCCGTCAACAGCGCGCGCGCTTCGTCGTCGTTGCGCGCGGTGGTGCAGACGGTGATGTCCATGCCCCAGATATCGGTCGCCTTGTCGTAGTCGATTTCCGGGAACACGATGTGTTCCTTGATGCCGAGCGTGTAGTTGCCGCGGCCATCGAAACTTTTCGGATTAAGGCCGCGGAAGTCGCGCACCCGCGGCAGCGCGATGTTGATGAGCCGGTCGACGAACTCGTACATGCGCGCCTTGCGCAGCGTCACCTTGCAGCCGATGGGTTGGCCGGCGCGCACCTTGTACGTCGCGATCGATTTGCGCGCCTTGGTGACCACCGCCTTCTGCCCGGCGATGAGAGCGAGATCGGCGGCCGCGCCCTCCACCTTCTTGCGGTCGGCGACGCCCTCGCCGATGCCCATGTTGATGACGACCTTGTCGAGCACCGGAACCTCGAAACGGTTTTTGTAACCGAACTGCTCGGCGATCTTGCTGCGGATCGCTTCCTCGAACTGCACTTTGAGCCGCGCCGGCACGCGCGGCTCGGGCTCGCGCGGCGCCGCCGGCTTCTTGGCTACCTTGCCATCAGCGGCGGCCTTGTCGGCCCTCGCCTGTTTAGCCGCCTTCTTGTCGTCCTTCTCGGCTTTGACAGCCTGCTCGGCACTCTGCGGCCGCGGGGATTTTTCCGGCTTTTTCGCTTGCTTCTCGTCCTTATCAGCCATCGATCTCGACTCCCGAGCGCTTGGCGACGCGCACCTTCTTGCGATCATCGCCCTTGCCGACATACTTGAAGCCGACGCGCGTCGGCTTACCGTCCTTGGGGTCGGCAAGCGCGACATTCGACAGGTGGATCGGCGCCTCCTTGGAGATGATGCCGCCTTCCTGCGACGCGCTCTGCCGCTGATGGCGCTTGACCATGTTGACGCCGCGCACCAGCGCGCGGCCGTCGTGCCGGCGCATCTCGATGACCTCGCCGGTGCGGCCTTTGTCGCGGCCTGCGATCACCATCACCGTGTCGCCCTTTTTGATCTTCGCCGCCATTACAGCACCTCAGGCGCAAGCGAGATGATTTTCATGTGGTTCTTCGCCCGCAGCTCGCGCGGCACCGGGCCGAAAATGCGCGTGCCGACCGGCTCCATCTGCGGATTGATCAGCACTGCGGCGTTGCGGTCGAAGCGGATGATCGAGCCGTCGGGGCGCTTGATGTCCTTGGCGACACGCACGATGACAGCCTTCATCACGTCGCCCTTCTTGACGCGGCCGCGCGGGATTGCCTCCTTCACCGAGACGACGATCACGTCGCCGATGGTGGCGTATTTGCGCTTGGAGCCGCCGAGCACCTTGATGCACATGACACGGCGCGCGCCGGAATTGTCCGCCACGTCGAGGTTGGTTTGCATCTGGATCATGGGCTACCCTGTTCCGTCTCTAGCGCGCCCCGCTCAAGACGCCTTTCTTTTCTCGCCCCGCACCACCGCCCAGCGTTTCAGCTTGGAAATGGGACGGTGTTCTTCGATCCACACCATGTCGCCGACCTTGAACTCGTTGTTCTCGTCGTGCGCGTAGTACTTCTTCGTGCGGCGCACCGTCTTCTTGAACAAGGGATGGGTGAAGCGGCGCTCGACTTTCACCACCAGTGTCTTGTTCTGCTTGTCGCTCACCACGACGCCTTGGAGGGTACGCTTCGGCATTTCGATCCTCTTAACTCTTCGCCGCGGCTTGTTTCGCAGAACCTTGGCGCTTGTGCTGCACAATGGTTTTCAGCCGCGCGATATCGCGCCGCACCTCGCGCACGCGCGCCGTATTTTCCAGTTGGCCGGTAGCACGCTGGAAGCGCAGGTTGAACTGCTCCTTCTTGAGCTTGAGCACCTCGTCGTCGATCTGATCGATCGTCATCGCTCTGATATCGGCCGCTTTCATGACACGCCTACTCGCTGATCCGCTCGATAAAACGGGTCTTGATCGGGAGTTTGGCGGCGGCGAGCGCCAGCGCCTCTTTGGCCACCTCCACGCTGACGCCGTCGATCTCGAACAGGATGCGGCCCGGTTTCACGCGCGCGACCCAGAATTCCGGCGTGCCTTTGCCGGAGCCCATGCGCACTTCGAGCGGCTTCTTGGAGACCGGAACGTCCGGGAAGAGCCGAATCCAGACGCGCCCCGAACGCTTCATGTGCCGCGTCATGGCGCGCCGCGCGGCCTCGATCTGGCGCGCCGTGACGCGCTCGGGCTCGAGCGCCTTGAGGCCGAACTGGCCGAACGCGAGGTCGATCGCGCTCGAGGCGACGCCGTGGATACGGCCCTTGTGCGCCTTGCGGAATTTCGTTCGCATAGGTTGCAGCATGGCTTACGCCTCTCATCGGTCCGATTCGTTCACGCCGCATCCCGACGCGGGCGGCCGGCGTCCCCTTCGGCCATTTTCTTGTCCTGCGCCATCGGGTCGTGCTCCATGATCTCGCCTTTGAAAATCCACACCTTCACGCCGCAGGTGCCGTAGGTGGTGAATGCGGTGGCGACGCCGTAATCGACGTCGGCGCGCAGCGTGTGCAGCGGCACGCGGCCCTCGCGATACCATTCCATGCGCGCGATCTCGGCGCCGCCGAGCCGGCCCGAACAATTGATGCGGATGCCGCCGGCGCCAAGCCGCATCGCCGATTGCACCGCACGCTTCATGGCGCGGCGAAACGCGACGCGCCGCTCGAGCTGCTGGGCGATCGATTCCGCGACGAGTTGCGCGTCGAGCTCGGGCTTGCGGATTTCGACGATGTTGATGACCACGTCGCTGTCGGTGAGTGCGGCAACCTTGCGGCGCAGCTTCTCGATGTCGGCGCCCTTCTTGCCGATGACGACGCCGGGGCGCGCCGAGTGGATGGTGACGCGGCACTTCTTGTGCGGTCGCTCGATCACGATCTTGGAGACCGCGGCCTGCTTGAGCTCGGCCATGAGCACCTTGCGGATCTCCATGTCCTCGTGCAGTAGCGAGCCATAGCTCGTCTTGCCGGCATACCACCGCGAGTCCCAGGTGCGGTTGATACCGAGGCGAAGCCCGATCGGATTGACTTTCTGACCCATAGTCTGCTCCTAGCCGCGTCCTTTACTGAGCCTGTGCCTCGACCTCACGCACCACGATGGTGAGGTTTGCAAACGGCTTGAAAATCTTTCCCACGCGCCCGCGCGCGCGCGGCACCTGCCGCTTGATCACCAGCGCCTTGCCGACATGCGCCTCGACGACGATGAGATCGTCGACGTCGAGATCGTGATTGTTCTCCGCGTTGGCGATCGCGGATTCAAGGCACTTGCGCACGTCGCGGGCGATGCGCTTGCGCGAGAATTCGAGGTCGGCGAGCGCGGTCGAAACCTTTTTGCCGCGAATGAGCTGCGCCAGAAGATTGAGCTTCTGCGGGCTCACCCGCAGCATGCGGGCGACGGCCTTGGCCTCGTTGTCGGAGAGCGAGCGTTCGTGCGCCTTCTTGCTCATGGTCTCGCTCCCGCCTTACGACGTTCCGCCGGCCGGTGCAGCCGATGGCGCAGCCGGTGCGGCACTGGGCGCGCTCGGGGCGCTGGCACGTTTGGCCTTGCGGTCCGACGAATGGCCGTAGAACGAGCGTGTCGGCGCGAATTCACCGAACTTGTGGCCGACCATCTCCTCGGTCACGATGACCGGGATGTGCTTCTGACCGTTGTAGACGCCGAACGTAAGCCCCACGAATTGCGGCAGGATGGTCGAACGACGCGACCAGATGCGGATCATCTCGTGGCGGCCGGACGAGCGGGCGGCATCCGCCTTTTTCAGCAGATAGCCGTCGACAAACGGGCCTTTCCAAATCGAACGCGCCATAATCGCTCCTGACCCTCGCTCCTACTTCTTCTTTTTCCGCGCGTGGCGGCTCGCCATGATGAATTTGGTAGTGCTCTTGTTCTTGCGGGTCTTCATACCCTTGGTCGGCTTGCCCCAGGGCGTCACCGGGTGCCGGCCGCCGCGCGTGCGGCCGCCGAGCGGATGGTCGACCGGGTTCATCGCCTCGCCGCGAACGTGGCCGCGCCGCCCCATCCACCGGGTGCGCCCGGCCTTGCCGATCGAGATGTTCATGTTGTCGGGATTGGACACCGCGCCGACGGTCGCGATGCAGCGGCCGTGCACGAGCCGCTGCTCGCCCGAATTGAGCCTTAAGATCACGTAGTCGCCGTCGCGGCCGACGATTTGCGCATAAGTGCCGGCCGAACGCGCGATCTGGCCGCCTTTGCCGATTTTGATCTCGATATTGTGCACGATCGTGCCGACCGGAATATTGGCGATGGGCATGGCATTGCCGGGCTTCACGTCGGCATGCTCGCCGGCGACGACCGTGTCGCCGACCGACAGGCGCTGCGGCGCCAGGATATAGCCAAGCTCGCCGTCATCGTATTTGACCAGCGCAATGAAGCCGGTACGGTTCGGGTCGTATTCGAGCCGCTCGACCTTGGCCGGCACGTCGAACTTGCGGCGCTTGAAGTCGATCTTGCGGTACGCCTGTTTGTGGCCGCCGCCGCGGTAGCGCGACGTGATGTGGCCGTTATTGTTGCGCCCGCCGGTCGAACTCTTGCCTTCGGTGAGCGCCTTCACGGGCTTGCCGGAGTAAAGACCGGAGCGATCGACCAGCACCAATTGGCGCTGGCCGGGCGTGACCGGATTATAGTTCTTGAGTGCCATCCGACCCCTCCCCTACAGCCCCGTGGTCACGTCTATTCTTTGACCCTCTTCGAGGGTCACGATGGCGCGCTTAGTATCGGACTGTCGCCCGTAGCGACCCTTAAAGGCCTTCCACTTGCCGCGCCGGTGCAGCGTGTTCACGCTTTTGACTTTCACGTCGAACAGCTTTTCGACCGCTTCCTTGATTTGCGGCTTGGTCGCGGTCATGGCGACCTTGAACATCACCTTGTTGTGCTCGGACGCGTTGGTCGCCTTCTCGGTGATGAGCGGCGCGATGATGACGTCGTAATGGCGCGGATCGCTGGTGGTCATTTGAATCGCGCCTCCAGCGCATCGACGGCGGCCCGGGTCAGGACCAGCTTCTGCCGCCGCAACACGTCGTAGACATTGATGCCGGCGACCGGCAGTACATCGATATTCGGAATATTGCGCGCGGCCGCGCGCACATCCGCCGCGACTTCGGCGCCGTCGATGATCAGCGCATTCGACAGACCGAGCTTCTCGAACTGGCTGCGCAGCTCTTTGGTCTTCGCGTCTTTCAGGCTCAGTGCCTCGATGACGATGATGCCGTCGTCTTTGGCCTTGGCCGAGAGCGCATGCTTGAGTGCGAGCGCGCGCACCTTCTTCGGCAGGCCGATTTCGTGGCTGCGCGTTTGCGGCCCGAACGAGCGACCGCCGCCGCGGAACAGGTTGACCCTGGCCGAGCCATGGCGCGCAGACCCGGTACCTTTCTGCCGGTACATTTTCTTGCCGGTGCGGTTGATGTCGGCGCGGTTCTTCACCTCATGGGTGCCGCGCTGGCGCTTGGCCAGTTGCCACACCACGCAGCGATGAATGAGATCGGTACGCGGCTCAAGCCCGAAAATCGCGTCGGAGACCGTGACCGAGCCCGACTCCCCGCCGTCGAGAGAGGTGATTTTCAGTTCCATGTCACGCGCCCTCCCGCTGTTCGGAGGCCGCTTGCTCGGCCTTAGCCGCGGCAGGCGCGACTTCGGAAAGCTTGAACTTGCCGGGCTTCGGCACGCCGTCCGGCAGCTTCTTCTTCACGGCGTCGCGCACGGTGATCCAACCGCCCTTGACGCCGGGAACGGCGCCCTCGACCAGAATGAGGCCGCGCGCCACGTCGGTCTGCATCACTTTCAGGTTGAGCGTGGTCACTCGGTCGACGCCGAGATGGCCTGGCATTTTCTTGTTCTTGAAAGTCTTGCCGGGATCCTGGCGGCCGCCGGTGGAGCCGATCGAGCGGTGCGAGATGGACACACCATGGCTCGCCCGCAGACCGGAGAAATTCCAGCGCTTCATGCCGCCGGCGAAGCCCTTGCCGGTCGAGGTGCCGGTGACGTCGACATATTGACCGACGACGAAATGATCCGCCGTGATCTCGGCGCCGATCGGGATCAGTGCGTCGTCGTCGACGCGGAATTCGGCCAGCTGGCGTTTGGGTTCGACCTTGGCGACGGCGAAGTGGCCGCGGTCGGCCTTGGTCGTGCGCTGCACTTTGCGCAGGCCGGCGCCGAGCTGGAGTGCGACGTAGCCGTTCTTTTCCTTGGTGCGGTGGCCGACGACCTGGCAATTGGCGAGACGCAGCACCGTCACCGGCACATGCTCGCCGGCCTCGGTGAAGAGGCGCATCATCCCGACTTTTTGCGCGAGCACTCCGGAACGCATTTTCTATCCCCTCCGCGCCTCAGAGCTTGATCTCGACGTCGACGCCGGCGGCGAGATCGAGCTTCATGAGCGCATCGACCGTCTGCGGCGTCGGATCGACGATGTCGAGCAGACGCTTATGCGTGCGCATCTCGAATTGCTCGCGGCTTTTCTTGTCGATGTGCGGCGAGCGGTTGACCGTGAATTTTTCGATTTTGGTCGGTAGCGGGATCGGCCCGCGCACCTGCGCGCCGGTGCGCTTGGCCGTGTTGACGATCTCGCGCGTCGACGCATCGAGGATGCGGTGATCGAACGCCTTGAGCCGGATGCGGATGTTCTGGCCGTTCATGGTGCTTCGGATGACGGAGGTCGGATGACTGATGACAGATCAGGCATCCGCTCGCGTCGTTTTTCCGTCCTCTATTTCTGTCCTCTGACCTCTGACATACGTCATCCGCTATTCGATGATGTTCGCCACCACGCCAGCGCCGACCGTGCGGCCACCCTCGCGGATGGCGAAGCGCAGCTTCTCTTCCATGGCAATCGGCACGATCAGCGTCACCTCCATGGCGATATTGTCGCCCGGCATCACCATCTCGGTTCCCGCCGGCAGCGTCACCACGCCAGTCACGTCGGTCGTGCGGAAGTAGAATTGCGGCCGGTAATTGGTGAAGAACGGCGTGTGGCGTCCGCCCTCTTCCTTGGTGAGGATGTAGGCCTCGGCCTTGAACTTGGTGTGCGGCTTCACCGAACCCGGCTTGCAGAGCACCTGGCCGCGCTCGACCTCTTCACGCTTGGTGCCGCGCAGCAGGCAGCCGACGTTGTCGCCGGCTTCGCCCTGATCGAGCAGCTTGCGGAACATTTCGACGCCGGTGACCACGGTCTTCATCGTCGGCTTAATGCCGACGATCTCGACCTCCTCGCCGACCTTGATGATGCCGCGCTCGATGCGGCCGGTGCAGACCGTGCCGCGGCCCGAGATCGAGAACACGTCTTCGACCGGCATCAGGAACGGCTGGTCCTTCGGGCGCTCCGGCTGCGGAATATAGTCATCCACCGCCTTCATGAGCGCTGTGATCGAGTCCTTGCCGAGTTCGGGATTCGTGCCTTCGAGCGCAAACAGCGCCGAGCCCTTGACGACCGGGATTTTGTCGCCGGGAAAATTGTACTTGGACAGAAGCTCGCGCACTTCGAGCTCGACGAGCTCAAGGAGCTCGGGATCGTCCACCATGTCGACCTTATTGAGATAGACGACGAGCGCCGGCACGCCGACCTGGCGCGCCAGCAGGATGTGCTCGCGGGTCTGCGGCATCGGGCCATCGGCCGCGCTCACCACCAGGATCGAGCCGTCCATCTGCGCCGCGCCAGTGATCATGTTCTTCACATAGTCGGCATGACCGGGGCAGTCGACATGCGCGTAATGGCGCTTGTCGGTTTCGTACTCGACGTGGGCGGTGGCGATGGTGATGCCGCGCGCCTTTTCCTCCGGGGCCTTGTCGATCTGGTCGTAGGCCGTGAATTTCGCCTGACCCTTTTCCGCCAATACTTTGGTAATCGCCGCCGTCAACGTCGTCTTGCCGTGATCGACATGACCGATCGTGCCGATGTTGCAATGCGGTTTCGTGCGTAGGAATTTTTCCTTGGCCATGGGACTCTCCGTTCCGGCTCTTTCTCTCTCTAAACCGTCTGAAGTGATGGTCAGGCGTACTTCGCCTGAACCTCGTCGGCGATGCCCTTCGGCACTTCAGCGTAGTGATCGAACTGCATCGTGAAAGTGGCGCGCCCCTGACTCATGGAGCGCAGGTTGTTGACGTAGGAGAACATGTTGGCGAGCGGCACCATCGCCGCGATGACGTTGGCATTGCCGCGCATGTCCTGGCCCTGGATGTGGCCGCGGCGCGAATTGAGGTCGCCGATGACCGACCCGGTATAGTCCTCGGGCGTCACCACCTCGACCTTCATGATCGGCTCGAGCAGCACCGGGCCGCCCTTTTGCAGCGCCTCGCGTAACGCCGCACGCGCACAAATTTCGAACGCCATCGCCGAGGAATCGACATCATGAGAGGCGCCGTCGACGAGACTGACTTTGAGGTCGACCACCGGGAAGCCGGCAAGGACGCCTGAGCCCAACGACCCTTCGAGACCCTTCTCGACGGCCGGGAAAAATTCCCGCGGCACGGAGCCGCCGACGATCTCGTTCTCGAACTCAAAGCCGGCGCCGGGCGCACTTGGCTCGGCGACGATTTTGACCCGCGCATACTGACCGTGGCCGCCAGTCTGCTTCTTGTGCGTGTAGTCGACGGTGGCGGGCCTGGTGATCTTCTCGCGATAGGCGACCTGAGGCGCACCGATATTCGCATCGACCTTATAGGTCCGCTTGAGGATGTCGACCTTGATGTCGAGGTGCAGCTCGCCCATGCCCTTGATGATGGTCTGCCCAGACTCAGGATCGGTGTTGACGCGGAACGACGGATCTTCGGCCACCAGCTTGGCGAGCGCCACGCCGAGTTTCTCCTGATCGGCCTTCGACTTCGGCTCGATGGCGATCTCGATGACGGGATCGGGGAAATCCATCTTTTCCAGAATGACCGGCTTCTGCGGATCGCACAGCGTATCGCCGGTGCGCACTTCTTTAAGGCCTGCAAGCGCCACGATGTCGCCGGCATAGGCCTCCTTGATGTCCTCGCGATTGTTGGCGTGCATCAGCAACATGCGGCCGACGCGTTCCTTGCGCTCCTTGGTCGAGTTCATCACGCCGGTGCCGCTTTCGAGCTTGCCCGAATAGATACGGCAGAAAGTGATCGTGCCGACGAACGGATCGTCCATAATCTTGAAGGCAAGCAGCGCCATCGGCTCGGAATCCGACGCCTGGCGCACGACCTCGTTGCCCTTGAGGTCGACCCCTTTCATCGGCGGCACGTCGACGGGCGAAGGAAGATAGTCCACGACCGCGTCGAGCAGCGGCTGGACGCCCTTGTTCTTGAACGCCGAGCCGCACAGCACCGGAAAGAACGTGCTCGAAATGGTGGCCTTGCGGATGAGACGCTTGAGCGTCGCCTCGTCGGGCTCCTTGCCCTCGAGGTATGCGCTCATTACGTCGTCATCGAGTTCGACCGCCGCCTCGATCAGCTTCTCGCGATATTCCTTGGCTTGGTTGAGGAACTCGGCCGGAATCTCGATGTCGTGATATTTGGCCCCGAGCGTCTCTTCGTCCCACACCACGCCGACCATGCGGACGAGATCGATGATGCCCTTGTACTGGCTCTCAGCACCGATCGGAAGTTGAACAGCGACCGGCTTGGCGCCGAGGCGATCGACGATGTCCTTCAGGCACTGGAAAAAATCCGCGCCGATCTTGTCCATCTTATTGCAGAAGACGATGCGCGGGACATTGTACCTGTCGCCCTGCCGCCATACCGTCTCGGTCTGCGGCTCCACGCCCTGATTGGAATCAAGAACGCATACCGCGCCATCGAGGACGCGCAGCGAGCGCTCTACTTCGATGGTGAAGTCGACGTGGCCGGGCGTATCGATGATGTTGAGGCGCTTGCCGTTCCAGAGCGCAGTCGTCGCGGCCGAGGTGATGGTGATGCCGCGTTCCTGCTCCTGCTCCATCCAATCCATGGTCGCGGCGCCTTCGTGCACCTCGCCCATCTTGTGGCTCTTTCCGGTGTAATAGAGGATGCGCTCGGTCGTTGTCGTCTTGCCGGCATCGATGTGGGCCATGATGCCGAAGTTGCGGTAATCCTCAATCGGATGGGTGCGGGGCATGGGAAAAAATCCTTCGCTGTCGCCGGCTTCACCAGCGATAGTGCGAGAACGCGCGGTTGGCTTCCGCCATCCGGTGTGTGTCCTCGCGCTTCTTGACGGCGTTCCCCCTGTTATTCGAGGCGTCGAGCAGTTCCGCGGACAATCGCTCGGTCATCGTCTTTTCGTTGCGCTCGCGCGCCGCGGCAATGATCCAGCGGATGCCGAGCGCCTGGCGCCGCGAGGTACGCACCTCGACCGGCACCTGGTAGGTGGCGCCGCCGACGCGCCGCGAGCGCACCTCGATTGACGGCATGACGTTATCGAGCGCCTGCTGGAAAACGCCGACCGGATTGCCCCGGGTCTTGCCCTCGATGAGGTCCAAGGCGCCGTAGACAATATTCTCCGCCACCGACTTCTTGCCGGCGTGCATCACCGAGTTCATGAATTTCGTGACCACGACGTTCCCGAATTTCGGGTCCGGCAGGATCTCGCGCTTGTCTGCCCTGTGACGACGGGACATTTTTCTCTTCCTTCGTCATGGCCAGGCTCGACACCGCAAGTCGGGCTTGCCCGACTTGCGCTACTTACCCTGACCGAACTCGGGCTAGCCCGAGTTCGGGCTGCCATCCACGTCTTTCCTTTTCAATCTCCGGCTCACGCCGGCCTCGAACTTGCCTCTCGCGATCCCCGGGTCTCGCTCCGCTCGCCCGGGGATGACCCTCGCTACGCTCGGGTCACTTCGGCCGTTTCGCGCCGTATTTCGATCGCCGCTGCTTGCGGTTTTTCACGCCTTGCGTATCGAGCACACCGCGCAGGATGTGATAACGGACGCCGGGCAAATCTTTCACGCGACCGCCGCGGATCATCACCACCGAGTGCTCCTGCAGGTTATGGCCCTCGCCCGGGATGTAGCCGATCACCTCGAAGCCGTTGGTCAACCGCACTTTGGCGACCTTGCGCAGCGCCGAGTTCGGCTTCTTCGGCGTCGTCGTGTAGACGCGCGTGCAGACACCGCGCTTCTGCGGGCTCTGCTGCAAAGCCGGCACTTTCTTCTTCGCGTGTTGCCCCACGCGCGGCTTGCGAACGAGCTGATTGATCGTCGGCATCTCTTCGCCTTCACTCCAAAGCGGGGCTCGCGCCCCTTCTCGCCGCGCGATTCCGTTCGCGCAAAGCCAAATCGCGCCATCCGCTTCCCGGTGCGGAAGGGCGCTTGGTGTTCGCAGAGGACCACGATGCGGCGACCGCGGTCATGCCCTGATAATCTGACTTTCCGTTAGTCAGAGGCAGCGTTTGAGCTTCCTTCGTCGAGGCGTCACGCCGCGTCCCACGTACCCAACAAAGGGAGCCGAGAAAGTAATTACTTTCAATAGCTTATACGGGGACCCGGGCAGGCCGTTCCGACGGGCGAAGCTCACCGCCTGCCGAAAAGTATTGGGTATCTATCGGCGCTACCGCCCCAAGTCAAGATGAGGCGGGCAAAAAGGTGCGATCCCGCAAGCACATGTGCGGCATCGGCAGGCCGTAAATCACCCCGGCTCCATGCCCTTGGCCCGGATGATGCGCATCGCCTCGGGCGTCGCCATGAACGCGACGAATGCGCGCGCCGCCTCGCGATGGGCGGCATTGGCCGAAAACCCCGCCGCATAGACGATGATATTTTGCAGCTCGCTCGGCAGCGGGCCGACGAGTTCGGCGCCCTTGATTGGGAGGATGGCAACGATCTGCTGCATGCCGACCTCGGCCTCGCCGTTGGCGACCAGCTCGGCCACGGGGCCGCTGGTGAGCCGCGTCTTCGGCTTCATCTCCGCAGCGATGGCAAGACGCTCCAGCAGAGCGGCGATATAGGCGCCGCTCGGGCCGTCGCTGTAGGCGATCGATCGCGCCTGCCGCAACGACCGTTTGAGGGCCTCGACTGTGGCGATGTCGGGCCGCGGCGCGCCGGCGCGCACCGCGAGACCGAC
>Ga0074044_10004107_pt1 | contig 12161 bp, 8 predicted proteins | sample BogForMeECP23OM1_FD_94443 | JGI IMG/M metagenome (GOLD analysis project Ga0074044, IMG submission 94443) | Bog forest soil microbial communities from Calvert Island, British Columbia, Canada - Bog Forest MetaG ECP23OM1 | ecosystem: Environmental > Terrestrial > Soil > Wetlands ...
AACCAGCACTTCCATTCACCACAATGAACGGCAAGCTGGTAAGCTCAGGCCAATTTACCGGTCTTACTTGCGAAGAAGCAATCAAGAAGATGTCAGAGCATGCCGAGAAGAACGGTTTCGGCAAAGCCACGATTACTTATCGCCTCAAAGATTGGGGCATCTCGCGCCAACGCTACTGGGGAACGCCCATCCCCATGCTTTATTGCGAGAAAGATGGGATCGTGCCCGTCCCGGAAAAAGATTTGCCCGTGATCTTGCCGGAAAATGTTGACATAACCTTGACGGGTGGCTCGCCCCTGAGCCGAGTGCCGGAATTCGTGAATGCGACCTGCCCGAAATGCGGTGGCCCCGCCCGCCGCGAGACTGACACCATGGACACCTTCGTGGATTCGTCCTGGTATTTCTATCGCTACACCGACGCCCACAACGACCGCGCACCCTTCGATTCCAAGACGGTTGCGTACTGGTTCCCTATCGATCAGTACATCGGCGGCGTCGAGCATGCGATTCTCCATCTCATCTACTCGCGCTTCTGGACCAAGTTCATGCGCGATATGGGACTGGAAAAAAATGACGAGCCCATCGAGCGCTTATTCACCCAGGGCATGATCATTAAGGGTGGAGCGAAAATGTCCAAAAGCCTCGGGAACGTTGTTTCACCGGATGACATGATGGCTCGCTACGGCGTCGACAGCACGAGAATGTATACATTGTTCGCGACCTCACCGGACCGCGAACTTGACTGGCAAGATGAGGGAGTAGAAGGCATCCGGCGCACCTTAGGACGCGTGTACCGCCTGGTTGCGAGAAACGCTCCCGTAGAAACGCAGCTTGCTGCGCCTCCCCGAGCAGAGCGAGAGACGTTGCCAGCAACGTCTCTACAACCCGAAGCCCGTCAGATCCAGCGCAAGCTGCACCAGACCATCAAACGTGTAAGCGACGATTTCCAGGGACGCTGGCACTTTAACACTTCGATTGCCGCGATAATGGAACTGGTGAACGAGCTTTATGCTGTCGAAGAACGTGTGGTGCATGCGCCCACGCCCGCGGAACTGGTTCCGGCCCAACTGTGGAGCGAAGTGCAGCACGATCTCGTGCTCCTGCTCGCGCCATTCGCGCCACACCTCGCCCACGAACTCTGGGAAATGTTGGGTGAGAAGGCCAATCTACTTCGTGCCCCCTGGCCGAAATACGACCCCGCATTGGCCAAGGAAGACGAAATTGAAATCCCGGTGCAGGTCAATGGAAAGTTGCGTGGCCTGATCGTCGTCCCAGCCGATTCATCGGAGGACGTAATCCGGAAGCGCGCCTTGTCGAACGAAAAAGTCAAAGTAGCGATTGCTGGCAAACAGGTTGTGAAGGTGATTGTGGTGCCCGGCAAGCTGGCAAATATCGTCGTGCGCTGAACTCCGTTCCCCGCTAGATCCTGTCATCCTGAGCGCAGTAGCTGGTTCGCGAAACGAATCAGCTACGGAGTCGAAGGACGCCGACAAGGAACAGCTCCCGACACAGCTTCAAGGAATTCTGCTAGTGAGGCTGCTCGCATCGGTCAAGTTGAGTTCAGTTGCGCTATTCTAGCCTTGGATGAAATGGCGATCGCCCACCCTCGAAGGCTTCCTCACCATTTTCCACCGCCCGTCGTTTGGACTGGCCGAGATTGCCTGGCGCTGGAGCTTCGGCGCCGCAGCCAGCCTGCTGCTTGCGTTTTCCTTCTTTGAGTATTTGGATACATTGCCAGTCACTAGAGGCGATCTCCTTCTGCTGCGAACCCGCCAGCCCGCCCTGATCTCTCGCGCCGTACTGCACATTTTTCGCGGCAGCGCATTTCGCGTGGTTGAGACTGCGGTTGTACTGACGCTGACCCTCGGAGTTGCCTGGGTCGTAATCGCATCGTTGGGACGTGCAGCCACGCTAAAGGCTCTGCTGGCCCACTTTAGCGAGAGCGACGCCTCCTCCTCAGATCGCAAAGAGAAAAAGACTTGGCGGTTGCGCTCTCTCGTCGGGCTCAACTTTTTCCGGCTCGGCGCGACACTCGCAGCCACCGTGGGCTGCCTCGCCGCGGTTCTACTGGGCGGAGCTGCGTCCCGGCCAACCGATCCCGCACCGGGCAGCGCTTTCCTCATCTTCCTAACCGTAATCATGCTCGCGTGGCTCGCCTGGTCCACCTTGAACTGGTTTCTCTCGCTGGCGGCGATTTTCGTGGTTGCGGATGGCGAGGATACTTTCGGCGCGATCACAGCGGCGGTCGATCTTTGCCAAACTCGTCCGGGATCAGTCTTCGCCGCGGGGATCTGGTTTGGTCTGGCCCATATCACCGCATTCGTAGTCGCCAGCTCGGTAGTCGCGTTCCCGTTAGGATTTGCCGCTGTTTTGCCCGGCAGTATCGTTCTGGGCGGCGTGCTCCTGGTCACACTCCTTTATTTCGCCATCGCGGATTTCTTATACATGGGGCGGCTGGCAGCGTACGTGGCCACAGTGGAAATGCCGGACGCGCCGGTGAGCGTTCAGATTGCACCGCCTCCGTTGCCCCGTCTAGGTTCGCATCTGGATTCTAATATTCAGAGTCCCGCCGTCGATGCGAGCGAACTGATTCTGAGCGATGTTCCCGCAAGCAGCTAGAAGCTACCAGCTCGTAGCTGCCCTTCCCCTTTACACTTACTCTCCGATTTGAGACACTCGTCCGTGGAAACCCAATCTATCGTCGTCCTCGACTTTGGGGCGCAATACTCCCAGCTCATTGCGCGCCGCATCCGCGAACTAAACGTCTTTTCGGTCGTACTGCCTTGCACCGCGAGCCTCGACGAGATCCGCAGCTACTCGCCTCTGGGCATCATTCTGTCCGGCGGTCCCAGCTCGGTTTACGATCAGGACGCTCCCAACACCGACCGCCGAGTATTCGAGCTCGGTCTGCCCGTGCTCGGCATCTGCTACGGCTTGCAGCTCATGGTACACGTGCTCGGCGGCAAAGTGCGCGCGGCAGACAAACGCGAGTACGGTCATGCCAACGTCGAAATCAAAGATGACTCGCATCTATTTCGCGGGCTGCCGAAAAAGCTTTCCGTGTGGATGTCGCACGGCGACGAAGCGGTGGAATTGCCCTCCGGCTTTCGCTTGACTGCCAGTTCGCCCAACGCTGTCGCCGCCATCGAAAATCCTGAGAAAAAGATGTGGGCCGTACAGTTCCATCCCGAAGTGCGCCACACTCAATCCGGTGTCGACATCCTGAGGAATTTCGCTGTAGAGATCTGCGGAGCCAAGCCAATCTGGACTCCGCAGCACTTCATCGATGCAACTATCGCCAGTGTTCGCCAGACCGTGGGCCATGGCCGCGCCATTTGCGCGCTCTCGGGTGGCGTGGATTCTGCCGTTGCGGCCACATTAGTCGATCGAGCCCTGCGAGATGGCAACAATCCGTCGCGCTTGACTTCGGTATTCGTAAACAACGGCGTGCTGCGCAAAAACGAGTTTGAAAAAGTACAGCAAAACCTGCGCGACAAGTTGGGTCTGCACGTAGTCGCAGTCGATGCCACCGATCGCTTCCTGGGCAAACTCGCTGGCGTAATCGACCCCGAGACCAAACGCAAAATCATCGGCAACGAATTCATCGCCGTATTCGACGAGCAAGCCCATCGCATCGAGAAAGAAGAAGGCAAAGTCGAATGGCTGGTCCAGGGCACACTCTATCCCGATGTGATCGAATCCAGGTCGGTGCGCGGGCCGTCGCAGATCATCAAGTCGCACCACAATGTCGGCGGACTACCGGAAAAAATGAAGCTCAAGCTAATCGAGCCGCTGAAAGAACTATTCAAAGACGAGGTCCGCAAGATCGGCCGCGACCTGTGCATGCCGGAAGAAATTCTTCAACGCCAACCCTTTCCCGGACCGGGCTTGGCGGTGCGGATCCTCGGCGAAGTCACGCCGGAGCGTCTAACCATCCTGCGCGAGTGCGACGACATTGTCGTAAGCGAAATCAAGCAAGCCGGACTTTACTCGAAAGTCTGGCAATCATTCGCCGTACTGCTACCCGTGATGTCAGTCGGAGTGATGGGCGACCAGCGGACCTACGCCAACACCTGTGCCATCCGCGCCGTCCACTCCGAAGACGGCATGACCGCCGACTGGGTCCCCCTCCCGCACGAGGTGCTGAAAACAATCTCCAGCCGGATTGTGAACGAAGTGAAAGGCGTGAACCGCGTAGTCTACGACATCACCTCAAAGCCCCCCGGAACAATCGAGTGGGAGTAGAAGCAGTCTGCTCTCAGCTATCAGTCGTCAGCTTTCATCGCAGACGATGGAGGACGGGCGTCCTCGCCCGTCCGGGCTGGGGGGTTCACTATCGAAGGCTAGTCCGCCCGTGACCTGATTGGCGCAGGAACCCGTCCCACTTCCATGCTTTCGCCTAACTCTCTCAAGCTTTATTCGCTAAAAGGACTCTTGATGGGATTCGGGAGATTTCCATCATTAATGCTGCCGACAGCTTTATGAAGGTAGGCGAACGAGGCCTTGAGAAAGTTCACAATATACGCCTTGGTCTTTAGTGAGTCCGGACCGCTTTCGCGGCCCAGTCCGACCGGCGCTTTCTCTTCGAGGATAGCTGCCCCGATCATGTAATTGGCTGCCGCCACGTGCTTCACCTGCTGCGCAATGTTCGCACACCTTTGAATTCGCCATTTGACGGTGCAAAGGAATATTTATCTTCGGGCATGGCGTCGGCAGCCGCGACGAATTCCTTCTCGACACCACCTACGCCTCGGTCCAGTACTTGAGCGATAGTGCGATGTTCGGCCGGCTGAGCGTTCTGCGCCAGAGCGACACTGCTGGCAGCAAGTAGGAGCATCGATGCAAACAGCCACCTCGTCTTCCTCATCGAAATCCCCTAAAGTAGCGAGAATTAGGATCCGAAAACCTGACTAATCTCGCACTACGGACGGCGCGTATTGCAGTTCCTGCGAAGTCAGCGGATAGCGTCGCACACTCACCAGTCCAACCACAAGGGCAATTGCGGAGCACAGGAATGCCGTTGGAATTCCAACCCGGTTGGCCAGCGCACCCCAAAGCGCGCTGCCTATTGCCATCCCTCCCTGCAGCACCAGCAGGTACAACGATAGCGCCCGCGCCCGCAGAAACCATGGTGACATAGTCTGCGCCGCGACATTGAGGCAAGCCAGGATTCCGATCCATGCGGTTCCGCTGGTGAACAATACCAGTTCCAGCCAGCCGAATGTTTGTACTCGACCGGCGGTAAATGTCATGACCGCAAAAACCAGGATGGCGACCGTTACCAACCCATCCACCGACAGCGTACTTCGCAATCGAGGAAGTACCGCTGCACCCGCCAACGCGCCCAGCCCGAATGAGCCGAGCAACAAGCCGTAGCCAGTAGCTCCGTGCGGACGGGCAACAATCGGGAGCAGCGCCAATAAAGAACTTGCTGCCAAACTGAACGCCCCAGTACGGATAAGTACACAACGGACTACCGGAGCCCCACGCACATAACGCAGACCGGTGAGAATGGCATCGGAGACCCGTCCCGTTTCCACATTCTCAATGTGGGGACGCTTCCAGCGATACAGAAAAAATATAACCCCGAAAAAAGAAGCCGCATTCAGCAGGAAGGCCACGCCGGAACCCGCGATGGCGATTACAATCCCACCCAACGCCGGACCTACTGCGCGAGCCACATTGAACCCGACTGAGTTCAAAGCCACCGCGGGCGCGTGTTGCGCCGGAGAAACTATTTCCGGCGTGATGGCCTGCCATGCCGGATCGTTCATCACCGCACCCAGGCCCAGGATGAATGTGAACCCAAGCAGAATCCACGGCGTCACTGTTCCCAGCAGTGTAAAAATGCCCAAGAGCGCCGCGGCTGCTACCATCCATCCCTGAGTGATCAGTAGGAAGCGCCGCCGGTCCACCATATCCGCGAGCGCGCCGGCCGGCAAGATTACAAGAAAAACCGGCAGGGTAGTCGCCGCTTGTACCAGTCCCACCATTAACGGAGACATGGTGAGCTGGGTCATCAGCCATCCCGCGCCCACGTTCTGCATCCAGGTTCCGGTGTACGAGATTACTGCTGCCACCCAGAGTGACCGAAACAGTGGCTCACGCAACGGAGCCCATGCCGAACCATTCGCGGACCTGCGCAGAGTCGATGGCATCGATGTTTTTATCGCTTCGGCCATGGTTAGTCGCTCGCGACCCTTTCCGTCGGCATGTGCTCTTCGAAGGGCCACTGCCTCTGACGCCACGCGCGCAACAGATAAATGGCCGAACCGCTAATCAAAATCAGAACGGCATAGCGAATTTGGGTTAGTGAGTTCGTGCGTGAGGTCAGCACAAACAAGAATCCCACCGATGCGGCCAATGCGGGCAGCGGGTAAAGCCACATTCGAAACGGTCGCGACAGATCGGGACGACGGATGCGCAGCACGATCAAGCCAATCGCCTGCACAAGGAACTGCAGAATGATACGAATCACCACCAACCCTGCGATTACGTCGGCCAACGATAAAAAACAGAACAACGCTGAGACCGCGGCCAGCGCAAGCAGAGAGACGTATGGAAACCGTCCCTCCAGGTGCAGGCGGGCGAAGGCTTTGAAATAATTTCCGTCGAGAGCGGCCGCGTACGGCACCCGCGAGTATCCCAGCATCAGGGAGAAGACCGAGGCAAATGCCGTCCACATCACCAGTCCGGTCGCCAGATTCGCAGCCCACGGTCCGTAAATCTTTCGCATAAAAATAGACACAACATACAAGCCACGATTGTCTGGACCGGCCTGCATCTCGCGCCATGGCACTACGCCCAGAATGCTGATGTTCATCACCACATATAGACACGCGACTAAAAAAATGGATAGCAGAATCGCCCGCGGGATCGTTTTTCCCGGGTCCTTTACTTCGTCGCCGAGAAATGCAACGTTGTAATAACCCCAATAATCATAGGTAGCGACCAGCATCGCTGAGCCCAATCCCAGGAAGAAATTGCGCGATAGGGCGAACGCCCCTGGCGGAAAACTGAAGGCTTGGGAAGCATTGATATGGGTGAGTCCCGCGATGATGATCCAAAACACGGTTCCGATCACGCCCGCCAACAGCAACTTTGAAATCCACCCAATGCTCGTGATCTTGCGATACAAAAGTACGGTCGCCAGAGCAACCATGCTGATCGCCACAAACGTTGCTCCCGAAACTAGCCAGTGCAGTTGCAGTCGACCCAACAGCGGCAGAGGCGCGCTCCAATGGCGCGCAACGTATTGCTTTTCCAGCCCTGGCCAAAAGTAAGACGCGTACCCTGCAAGCCCAATGGATCCCGACGCGATCGACAGCGGTGCACTGAAAGAGAGTTGCCAGACAAAAAGAAACGAAATCAGCCGGCCCAAACGATTCGGCCCGTAGATCTCGCGCAGATAACCATACGAACCGCCCGACTGCGGCAAGGCTGCGCCCAGTTCTGCCCAAACCAGGCCATCGCAAATAGCGAAGATCGCGCCCAATATCCAGCCAAGCATTGCCTGGGGCCCACCCATTGCGCTCACCATCAGCGGGATGGTGATGAATGGCCCGACCCCGATCATGTCGATCATGTTGAGCGCAGTCGCGCTCCCCAGTCCCATCCCGCGAATCAGACGAGGAGAACTCTGACCGGTCTGAGAGGAAGTTTGCATTAGCAGGCCGCTGAAAAATGCGGATTCGCATCAGGGCATCGCGTCAGCGATGCCGTAACCACTGCAAAATCGTTAGCGCCTTCAGGCGCTGCGGGTCACAATATCAACGTTTTCAGCAGCCTGTTAGGAAAAACAACTTTGAACTCAGAAGCAAATACTGCGAAATGAAAAGAGCCTTCGATTACTGACTGCCGCTGCCCTCATGTCCCGCGCTCAACAGGTTCACATAAAGCCGGATCGCCCCGGGAACGCCCGCCGGCAATTGCCGAAAGAAAGCGTATCCCGTGTAAATATATGTCCCCTTGCCATACTGCGCACGCAACAAACCGCCCTTCTGCGGCGACTCTCCGGGATCATGGCAAGCGAGCAGCGGCTTGAAGTGACTGTCCCACTGATCCATGAAATACAACCCGCGTTCCTGCACCCATCCGTCGAAATCATGCTCGGTGATTTGGTTGGGATAATGAAAGACGCCATCGTCCGGAGCCAGAATCTCGACTGGGGCTTCTTCAACCGAAACCCGGGCACGGCTAAGTTGGGCGGGATAAGGCGTGAATTTTCCTTTGTTGAAATCGGCGACGCCAGTTTCGTATTGTCCGACCAGCGTTCCGCCGTTATAGACAAAATCCAGCAACTTTTTATTGTTGGCCGCGAGATCTTTCTGTGTGTCGTAAGCGCGGATTCCCAGAACGATGGTCTGGTATTGGCTTAGATCTTCGCTGGTGAGTCTGTCCGCTGGAATCAAAGTAACCTTCATTCCAATCTGGCTGAGCACTGTCGGAATGTCATCGCCCGCGCCCATGATGTAGCCCATCTTCAAATCCTTGGAAACTTTCACATTCACGATGCTGATGCGTTGCTGCGCCGGCTGGTAATAGTAAAAGCTGTCGAGATCCTCCCTGGTCACCAGGCTGTAACCCTCGCTGTAGTTGGTTCCACCTGAAGCGAGTACCGCGCGGATTTTCGCTCGTCCTTCCTTGAGGCTAGCCGGAGTTATTTTGAACTCGAATTCTTGCTTCTCTCCGCGCTGGTGCAACTCCACGGCCACTTTCGCGGGCTCGACGCCCCAGCCGGACGGCACCTCAAGCTGCAGTGTTCCCTTGATAGCCCCCGACAAATTACTCGAAACCCCAACTTTCACCCGGAATTCTCCGTCGTTCTCGGTGGGAATCACCTGCTGTCCAGGTTCCAGCATGACGGAAAACGCGGGCACGATCGCGACGGTTCGCTTCCGCTCCACACCCTTGGCATCCGCAAACGGTGCGACCACGGCAGATGAGATCTCTGTCGTCGGCCCGTCCGACCCTCCTAATTTATGTTCCCCACCGAAGACGCCCAGATCGATTGCCGATCGATGTGTGTGGTACTCGACCGCCGCCCGGAACGGAGGCGGCGGGAACGGCAGAGTCACGTATCGTTCGTCATCGATTGTATTAATGCTTTCAGTTTCCGGATCTACGCGATGCCAGTAGGGACGCGTGTAAACCTTCGCATCAGCGGCATCCGCGGGAATCTGCACGACGAAGTTTGCGTACTGATCCTTCGCCGGAGCCACTACGAGCACCGCTTCTTCATCAACCTCCTTGGCCCACCCTTTCGGTGCATCGAGTTGCACCCGGTCCATGACCAGCTTGTACTTCGAGCCATTGTGAAACTTCACCCTCACCAGAAACTTCTGGCCAGGAGACACGACGGTAAGCGCGTCCTGCTCTTTCGGCAAGCCCGTCCCCGTGCTCTGCGGAGGAGCGACGGTCGCTTCCACCGAGATGTCCAGTGCCAGATTGATGGCTCTCTGCATCTGTTGCTGTTTCTCGCGAAGTCTTCCTAAGAAATCCTCTTTTAGCGACGAGCCGATGGGACTGCTGTCCACGCGGCTTAGGAGCGAGTCCAGATTCTGCAAGGCAACCAGCAGCGGTCCGGCGGCGCCGCTGGTTTCTTTTTCGCTTCGCCGGCTGGCATCCTGGATGTGATTTGCAATTTCTGCTAGCTCAGACCGCAGCCACGGCACCTTCGATTCTTCCGCTCCCAATCGCGACGCCAGTCCCGGCAAGCTGGTGTCAATCCCATCAAAGAAATCCTGTTCGCGACCGTCTTTATCCGTCGTGGACGGCAGAACCGAATCGACCAGCTTGTAGTAGGTGTAACGCGGGCCAGGATCCACCGACCAGCCTCCCGCTCCCTGCGAAAGCTGATGCCGCAACCCCTCCAGGGCAAACTGGATGTATGACATGCCAAGCCTTGGATTCGGCTCTCCGGTATTCAGTTTGACGGTGTAGTTTTCCGCTGGACAAGTTTGCGCCCCAAAACCACACACGTTTCCGATGTAAAGTTTTTTCGCTTGCCACGGCAACAGGCCCTCCTTTATCTGCTCCGGAAATCGATTGGGATCAGCCGCCGCGCGAAACGCCTCACGGGTAAGAATCGAAGAGGCCTGGTGATGCCCATGTCCGTCACGATCCGTGCCGGAAAAGCGCGCGGCTAACACGTCCGGCCGAAAAGTACGAATCACCCGGACCATATCTCCCAACGCGATATCGTGACCTTGCCACTTCTGAAATGTTTCCTCGGCATTCTTGGAAAAGCCAAAATCCGCAACCCGCGTGAAGCGTTGCTCTACGCCGTAATATCGGTCTGCTCCCAGCAACTCCAGCGTCCGCAGAACTCCAAGCACATCGAACAAATTACTGCCTAACTTGTTCTGCCCGCCTTCGCCTCGATTCAGGGTCAGCAGCAAAACCGCCGCACCTTTCCCACGCGATTCCAGGGTCAACATGCCGCCGTCTTCGTCGTCGGGATGGGCGACGGTTTGCATCAGGCGCGCAGTTGTTCCGAGCCGCAGCAGCGTTTCCTGCAACCCAGCCGCGCCTGTGTCCTGGGGCAAAGGATCTACAAAACGAGGAGCGGTTGAACTGGCTGGTTTGGGCGTGACCTGGGCAAGCCAGGCGACCGTCAGCAGCAAAATCGGAAGAAGGAGGAAAAAAAACTGCGGAGAGCCGGGCCGAATTCGCTGGTGCCAGACCCCATGGTCGTCGTCTGTCATAGATAATGGATTGTTTTTCTCGCGGACGGGAGCCAATATTTTTCCTGATGCAGTATCTTAGTCATCGACTGATTGGCACAGAAAAGGATAGCCACACTTACCAACAATCCTATCTGATTCATTGGCCCTGCGGGTTACGCACACTTTCCTGGCACTGGTGAGCAGCGGTCAGCACAGCGTCAAACTCCTTAGCGCTGCGCATATTCGCCAGCAGCGGATCGGCCAGCAAAGCCGAATAGGAGCAGTAGTTTTGATCAACCGCGGCCTTGATCATGTGAAGAGCGATGTCCGGCTTTCCGCAAAAAGCCATAATCGTTCCCTCGTAGTACCAGCGCTCGGGATCAGGCTCTGACAGCACCGAAGCCTCCACGAAGGCGGTGACTCTGTCCAATTCGGAAGGAGGCCGCATCCCCAGACACGCCTCAAGCAGATCGCGATGATAATGCGCGGCGGGCGATACGTTCTTCACGCTCTCACGGGCCTCCGCCAGCTTTCCTTCGCGCAGAAGGACCGAGAGGGTTGCAGAGGCGGCCCATTCCGAGCCAGCATCCAGCCGAACAAAATCCATCGCGCGTTGGGGTTGGCCCAACTCCATGAACGCCCACGCACAGGACCGGAACTGATAGTTTCCCGGAGACAAGGCCAGCGCGGTTTCGCACTCGTGCGCTGATTCCTCCTGCATTCCGGCGTAGCGGAGAACAAAGGCCATGGTGAAATGAGACTGGCCGCTCTCCGGGCGGCTCTTGAGTAAAGCTTGTGCTGCCGCGTAGGCCTTGGTTAACTCGCCCCGCTCTACCCGGTTTGTTATCAGTTGTCCCGCGGCTACGATCCGATTGGGATCAAGCGCCAGGGCGCGTTCCGACGCGGTGTTGGAAAGCTGGAACATTTTCTCGCCGCCGTTCGAGTAGTCGGCGTCATAGTAAGCGCGAACTCCCAATTCCTCCCACGCTGGTGCGTAGCTCGGATCCACTTCCACCACATGTTGCAGCACCGCGATAGCATCCTTATTCGGCCCGGCATCGTGGGGCAGCGCCAGACTGTGCAGATAAAGATCGTAGGCTTCCTGGCTCTTGGGGCGAGTGCTGGTATCGAGAAAGCTGCCGGCCGCTCCGAGAATCGGCAATAAGCCCTGCCGGATCTGGTTGGCAAGCTGCGACTGCAAGGCGATCAGATCCTCGCTGGACGATGTGAAATTCGTCTGCCATAACATCTTGTTGCTCTTGGTTTCGGTATCTTCCAAGGTCACCAGCAGATTGCCTCCCTGCCGCAAGAAGTGGCCAGTCAGGACGCTGCCAACGTGCAGTTCGCGCCCCACGTTTTGCGGGTCAACGTCTGGGCCCACGAATTTCCGCGTCACTCCTGAAGGTCGCACATCCAGTGTTCGGCTGTGGGTCAGCACATTATCAATCTCGTCGGCCAGAGCGAACCGCAGGTAATCCACGCTAAAGTCGCCGT
>Ga0074044_10004108_pt1 | contig 12155 bp, 7 predicted proteins | sample BogForMeECP23OM1_FD_94443 | JGI IMG/M metagenome (GOLD analysis project Ga0074044, IMG submission 94443) | Bog forest soil microbial communities from Calvert Island, British Columbia, Canada - Bog Forest MetaG ECP23OM1 | ecosystem: Environmental > Terrestrial > Soil > Wetlands ...
GAATCAGCTCGTTCTTCAAAAAGGGTGCTCTCCAACGGGAGTTGCTGGACGTAAATGAACTCGTCAGAGAAATGATTGTCTTATTGCGTAACGAGGCGATCCGGTACTCAATTTCGATTCGCACTGAGCTTGCTGAGAATGTGCCTATGGTTTTGGCAGACCGTGTGCAACTACAGCAGGTTTTCATGAATCTGATGCTGAACGGCTTCGATGCGATCAAGGATTCGAACCGCGGCGATGAGCTGACAATCAGGTCGGAGGTTCGCGATGGCCAACTGCTCATCTCGGTTCGCGATACCGGCTCGGGATTGCCGGCGGGCCAGGCCGAACGCGTCTTTGACCCATTCTTTACAACCAAGGGAAACGGGACTGGCATGGGGCTGCCGATCAGCCGCTCAATCATAGAATCGCACGGCGGCCGATTGTGGGCCACGTCCAACTCCGGCCGCGGCGCCACTTTTAACTTCACACTTCCCAGTACCGAGGCGTAGCAATGGATGACCCCGGCCGTCGAACCGCCACGGCGGCGCTGCAGGAAAATTGCGGCCCGACCGTAACCTCGAATCTTTGTGGGGCGTTCACGCGCGTCTGCCCGTTGGTCCAAGTTTCGCCGCCATTCTGACCAAGTCCGCCAGTGATTCAGCCTGCATCTTGCGCATCACGTGCCCGCGATGGATCTTCACGGTGATTTCGCTGGTTCCGAGCTCAAACGCTATTTGCTTATTGAGCATTCCCGAAACTACCAGAGCCAACACTTCGCGCTCGCGAGCGGTGAGGGATTCGTAGTGCTTTCGCAACTCGCGTATTTCGCTCTCCTGTTGACGTGCGATCCGATCGCGATCCAAAGCCTGGTGAATCGCATCCAGCAAATCCTGGTCCCGGAAGGGCTTGGTCAGGAACTCCACCGCCCCGGATTTCATGGCCCTCACCGTCATCGGAATGTCTCCATGGCCGGTGATAAAGATGATGGGAATCCGGATGCCGGCATCGGCCAACTCGCGCTGAAAATCCAAACCGTTGACTCCGGGAAGTCTCACGTCCAGCACCAGGCAGCTAGGCCCGTGCGGCCGTTGGCTGCGCAGAAACTCTTGCGCGTTCGCGAAGGTCTCGGAATGCAATCCAACCGACTTGAGCATGCCTTGGATGGATGCGCGCACCAAGTCGTCGTCATCGACTACAAAAACCGTAGGGATGGCCGCCGGCATCATTTACGCGCCTCGAGGTTGGTGAGCAATATGAAAGCAATGCCGCCTCCAAAAGAGTGAACGACTTCTCGACATTTATGCGGGATCACAGCCAAGCCTCGTTCCCGTCGAAGTGTTCTTAACGAAATCCTTATGGGAAAACATGATAACGCAATGTCCTTGGTGCCCGAAACGGAGCCAGGCGGGGAGGTCCGGTGTAGGGAGAGCAGCTTCTGGCAAACAGAAATTCGTACGCTGCAACAGCGCCCTCGCCAGGTATCGCACAGTCGAATCGAAAACCAAAGCAGCTACACGACCAGTCCAAATGCCGACAGCACTATCAGCCTGTCGACACTCGGGACAGCCGGTTTTCTTGACGTCGCTAACCGAGCAACCTTGGAATGCACGGGATTAGCGGCATGGTGACGTTTGGAAAGCTGCATGCAATTCACCAAGCTGACGTAGTCTCCAAGAGCAGGTCAACCTCGGGGGCCCCTGGGATTGCCGAGCTGGCTTCCTGAACGAACTCCACGGTTGGTGCTTCCGGAGAGCTTCTATCACCGCGTACCGCAAGCTCGCAAAATCAACGAACCGGTTCATGCCTCCCCTTGTGGCTCACGTGGTCTTTCACGCCGCGGTCTCGGCGAAGGCTTCAATCTCGTTGACTTCAGCTTTGGTGAGGTGTAAATCGCCAGCGCGCATGACTCCCTCTGCCTGATGCGCATTGCGGGCTCCGACGATGGCGCCGGTCACGGCGGGATGGTCCAGCGTCCAGGCGATTGCCACTTCGCCAACAGAACGATTGTTGCGGCTGGCTATCGCTCGCAAGCGCTCGACCAGCGCCAGATTGTGAGAGAGATTTGGTTCCGTAAAGTCGGGATCCCGCCTCCGCCAGTCGTCCTCGGGTAAATTGGCGGCACGCTGGCGAGTCATGGCGCCGGTCAAGAGACCGGAAGCCATCGGGGAATACACGATGACCCCAATGTCTTCACTCAGGCAGTAGGGCAGGATATTGTCTTCAATCTCGCGGTGCACCAGCGAATACCGCGGCTGCAGGGAAGTTACGGGCGCTATGCTCTGGGCGCGGCGCAGTTGCTGGACATCGAAGTTGGAAACGCCAATCCAGCGCACCTTGCCTTCGCGCTTCAGGTTCGCGAGCGTGGACCATCCTTCTTCCAGTTCCGGTGAATCGGGGTCGGGAGGCCAGTGAATTTGGTAAAGGTCGATTACGTCGACGGAAAGGCGGCGCAGGCTGTCCTCGACTTCGCCGCGAATCGAGTCCGCGGTCAGTACTTTCCGCACCTCACCCTGGGCATCCCAGCGCAGGCCGCACTTGGTAAACACGTAAGGTCTGGAGCCGCGCCAGCTCTTCAGAGCACGGCCGACCACTTCTTCGGAGTGTCCCAGGCCGTAGACGGCGGCCGTGTCGATCCAGTTGACGCCGAGTTCGAGCGCACGGTGAATGGCGGCGATAGATTCGTTGTCGTCCTGTGACCCCCAAGCGAACTGCCAGCCCGAGCCGCCGATGGCCCAGGCTCCATAGCCCACTCGAGTAATATGCAAGTCAGAATTGCCAAGTTTGCGCAGTTCCATCCAACTCTCCTTTCAAATCCCCGGACGACCGTTTCTCAGGCGAAATCACCCAACCCTTGTGGTATCAACATTTGGCCGCAGGGTCAACTCGCAATCGAGGCGGAGTGAATATCTCCGATACCGGCAACCTCTTCCATTCGCCGCAGGACTGCGGAGAAGTCTTCTTCATCGTGGCGTGCCAGTTCGTCTGAATTGACGCGAAACGCTGCTTCAGTCGCAGGCATGGAAATATGTGCTGCTGCCGCCGCCTTTAGAATCAACTGGAAATCCTTGTTCATCAGGCGAAGTGGAAATTGTGGTGTGTAGTCGTTGCTCGCCACCCTCGCCAGCTTCCCCACATGAGCCGGTGCGACCACGGCTGTCTTTGACAAGACCTCAAGCAAGCGTTCGCGATTCAGCCCAACTGTCTCCCCAAGGACCACAGCTTCAGCGATAGCTTGCATGCCAACACCTAGCAGCGTGTTGACTACCAACTTCATCGCTGTTCCGGAGCCAGAGCCACCCAGAAGAAAGTATTGCTTTGCAATCGCCTCGAATATCGGCTGAGCGGCATCGAACAAGTCTTGATTGCCGCCGGCCAGTAGCGTCACCGTGCCTTGTTCCGCGGCGGGAGTGCTGCCCGAGATGGCGACATCCAATACCTCGATGGCACTCTTAGCACCAAGCCTGTGCAATTCCCGCGAAGTTTCTGGGGAGATCGTGCTCATCTCTAGCACGACGGTTCCTGGCCGCGCCTCAGCAAGAACTCCCGCTGGCCCGACATAAACGCTCTGAACCGCTTCATCATTGGTCAGGCACGAAAGAATCACATCGGCAGTGCGCGCCAGATCAAGAATGTTCTTAGCGGCGATACCGCGCTCTGCGGCGATGCCCTTCGCCTTCGCGAGATCCATGTCGTACGCGATGAGCCGGTATCCGTGATCAAGCAGGCGTTGTGCGATTCGGCTTCCCATGTTGCCAAGTCCAATAAATCCAAGTGTCACGTTATCTGGGGTAAGAGATTTCATAGGTCTCCTTTATCTCCCGTGAATGCATTTTCCATGCCAAAACTACAAAGCAATGTGAACGGCCGGAAAATGAAGGTGCGGTTGATCAATACACACGAGCGCGTCGCGTCGACCGCGCACTTCCGCTGATATCCGCAGCGTCCGAGTTCGAATTCGAGAACGCGAGTCGAGTCGAAATGCTGACGTTGGTGTCAACCTGGGGACGAACATTTGATTGATACAGAGCCCCGCCAAATCGCCCAGTCGACTCATGTTGCTGAAAATGCTCAACTAAATTGCTTTTCGGTTGATTGGAAACAGGCGTGCGTTTTGATGTCCGGACCGGGAGGCAGAGAAGATATGCAAGCAACCGCGGCATACATCGGAAACGAACAGCGCATGGACATTCCCCCCCCAAAAGATGAAACTCGGGAACTGCAGGACGCTTTCTCACGTTGTCTGCCTTTGCTCCGCAGAACCGCTTATCGATACCTGGGCAATGCGGCCGACGCAGAGGACGCGGTTCAGGATGCGCTCCTCTCGGCTCACAAACACCTGGATCAGTTCAGAGGACAGGCGCAAATGTCGACGTGGCTGGTTGCCATCGTCAGCAACTGTGCCCGGATGCATTTGCGGAGAAGGCCACGGCAGATCCACGTGTCGCTCAACGAGCAATTCGGGAACGATCAGGGATGTACCGTGTCAGACCTTTTGGTGGATCGTGCACCGAGTCCTGAAGAAGAGTATCGAAAAGCGGAACTGCATGAGCGCCTCATGCAGTTCGCAGAAGAGCTTTCTCCCCCGTTGCGCACAGCATTCCAGTTGCGCGACCTGGATGACCTGAGTACTAGTGAATCGGCACACATTCTAGGAGTGGCTAACGGAACGGTGAAGTCCCAGGTTGCGAGGGCCCGCGCAAAGCTCGCGCGTCTTATGCGCCGGGCACTCGACGCGCAGTCTCGTCATCCGCGCATCGCACGCCCTTGCAGGTTGCGGGAGGCAAGTAAGCGGCAAGAATCAGTTTATTCGGGACATTAGATGGGCAACGGTCAGGAATTGTAGCAGAGCATTGCGACGTATCAGCCTGAGCGTTAAACAAAACCACGGTTAGCGAACCGACGACTGTCGGTGATTAACAAACCACGGAAAATTCTATGTGGATTGTTCGACTAGCATTACGCCGGCCCTACACGTTCGTGGTGGTGTCCATACTCATCGTGATCTTAGGCGGGCTCGCGATCGTGCGTACTCCAACTGACATTTTTCCGAACATTGACATTCCCGTTGTGAGCATCATCTGGAACTATAACGGCCTCCTCCCCGAGGACATGAGCGATCGCATCGTTAGCGTCACAGAGCGCGCGCTTACTACTACCGTTGACAACATCGAGCACATCGAATCGCAGTCTCTGTATGGGGTCGCTGTAGTTAAAGTTTTCCTGCAGCCCACCGCAAATATTCAGCAGGGCATTGCACAGATCACAGCAATCTCCCAGACCCAACTGAGGCAACTGCCCGCTGGAACTACGCCACCGCTTATCCTCGCCTACAGCGCATCGAGTGTGCCTGTGCTCCAATTGGCCCTTTCGGGGCAGAATCTATCGGAACAACAACTCAACGACTATGGTCTGAATTTCATTAGGACTCAGCTCATCACAGTGCCTGGGGCTTCCGTGCCCTATCCCTATGGCGGTAAACAACGTCAGGTGCAAGTAGATCTCAATACGACCGCCCTGCAGTCGAAGGGGCTGTCCGCGCTGGATGTGGTCAACGCGATCAGCCTGCAAAACCTGATCCTGCCCACAGGGACGGCCAAGATTGGATCCAAGGAGTACGACGTTTCCATCCTCAATGCAGCCCCGCAGACGATAGCGGACCTGAACCGCATTCCAATCAAGACAATTGGTAGTACGACCATCTACATGAAGGATGTCGCTTGGGTACGCGATGGTTTTCCTCCGCAGACCAACATCGTTCGCGTAAACGGACAGCGCTCAGTCTTGCTGACCATCCAAAAAGCGGGAAATGCGTCCACGCTGAACGTGATCGCAGGCATCAAGGCCCTCTTACCTCAAATTGCCACGACCGTTCCACCGCAACTAAAGATGGCGCCGCTGGCGGATCAGTCAATCTTTGTTCGTGGCGCGATCAGCGGAGTGGTCAGGGAAACATTAATTGCCGCTTGCCTGACCGCTTTGATGATTCTGACATTCCTGGGCAGTTGGCGAAGCACCCTGATCATCGCGACCTCCATCCCCCTGGCGATACTGACCTCGATCATCGCGTTCAGTGCTATCGGGGAAACGATTAATATCATGACCCTCGGTGGACTCGCTCTGGCGGTGGGCATTCTAGTGGATGATGCCACGGTCGAGGTCGAGAACATCAATCGCAATCGTGAGGCAGAGCCAGACAAGGAGATGGACGAGGTCGTGTTGGATAGTGCGTCGCAAATCGCGACACCCGCCTTCGTTTCCACGCTCTCGATCTGTATTGTGTTTGCTCCCATGTTCTTGCTTTCCGGCGTGGCGCGATACTTGTTTGTGCCGCTCGCCGAGGCCGTAGTGTTCGCGATGTTGGCCTCTTATTTCCTGTCGCGGACCATCGTTCCCACCATGGCGAAGTACTTATTGCGCGGAGAGAACCACGGGGCCGCCCCCAGCCGCAATCCGCTGGTGCGCCTCCAGAAGCGCTTTGAGGAAGCCTTCGAGTACTTTCGCAAAGGTTATCGCGGCGGGTTGGAATTTTGCCTTCATCACCGAGGCGCTTTTCTGATCACCTTCTTCGCCGCTAGCCTCGGCTCTCTGGCAATTTTGATTCCTTGGCTGGGCCGGGATTTCTTTCCCAGTGTCGACAGCGGCACTTTCAAGCTTCACATGCGTGCTCCCACGGGAATGCGCATTGAGGAAACCGCCAACCTTTGCGATCTGGTCGAGCAGTCGATTCGACAGCAGATTCCGGCAGCCGAAGTCCAGAGCGTCATCGACAACATCGGCCTGCCCTATAGCGGCATCAATCTTTCCTACAGCAATTCGGCCCCAGTGGGCACATCGGACGCCGACATTCTTGTGACCTTCTCCGCCAAACACCATCCTACGGATAACTACATTCACCAACTCCGTCTCACGCTGCCGAAGCAGTTCCCCGGCACTTCATTCGCTTTCTTGCCCGCTGACATGGTCGGGCAGATTCTCAATTTTGGACTGCCCGCTCCGATCGATGTTCAGGTTGTCGGAAACAACCTCGAGGGAAACCGGATCTACGCGGATGAACTACTTGCGAAAATGAGGTATGTTTCCGGAGCGACGGATTTGCGGATTCAGCAGCCCTTCGATGAGCCGTATCTCCGCATGAGAGTTGAACGGACAAAAGCAGAACAGCTGGGTTTTACTGCTCACGACATCGCGCAGAACCTTCTGGTATCACTGAGCGGCAGCTTCCAAACTTCACCTACGTTTTGGGTCGACCCAAAGAATCACGTCAGCTATCAAATCGCGACGCAGACCCCGCAATATCGCACGGACACTTTGCAGGACCTTCAGAACGTTCCCGTCACCGGGACCGATCCAACGGCTCCTCCATCTCTCATGGCCAGTCTGGTGTCCACGCAGCGCGGAGCAGGGATGGCTGTGGTTTCTGCCTACGACGTCGCACCCGTAATTGACATCTTCGGTTCCGTCGCCGGTCGCGACCTCGGCGGTGTAGCGGATGACATCAACAAAATCATTGACGCCACGCGCGAGCAATTACCGCGCGGTTCTCGAGTCGTCGTCCGCGGGCAGGTTCAGACGATGCGCGCATCCTACATCGGTCTGCTGGGTGGACTGGCGTTCTCGATCGTGCTTGTATACCTCCTGATCGTAGTCAACTTTCAATCCTGGCTCGATCCTTTCATCATGATTTCCGCGTTTCCCGCCGCGCTCGCAGGCATTGCCTGGATGTTGTTTATAACCCACACGACTCTCAGCGTGCCGGCGCTGATGGGAGCCATCATGTGCATGGGCGTCGCCACCTCAAACAGCATCCTGGTGGTGAGTTTTGCCACAGAAAAAATGACGGAAGGAGTCGATTCTATTGGTGCTGCAATGGAAGCAGGATTTACGCGCTTTCGCCCCGTGCTGATGACCGCTTTAGCCATGATCATCGGCATGGTGCCCATGGCGCTCGGACTTGGCGACGGCGGTGAACAAAATGCTCCACTTGGGCGGGCGGTCATTGGTGGGCTGCTCTTCGCGACAGTTTCGACGTTGTTTTTTGTTCCGGCGTTTTTCAGTGTTCTGCAAGGCTCACGCGGGCATGCGGGCCAAGAGGAAAAGCGGTAGTAGTCACCATGTTAGGGGAGTCACTTATGCTGCCTCAGACCTACGTACAAACAATGGCCGGGAGATCGTCGGCCGAAAGATCGCCCGCGGCAAATGGTGGGGGCGCGAGACAGCGCAGGCACAAACAATGGCTGGTCGTGGCTGTAGCGGTGATGTTGGTCGCCGTACTCTTGATCTCCGGCATCTGGTCCCGAGTTAAGGCGCGCGCCGCGCTAGATAAGGAGACAACTCAATCTGCTCTGACGGCGGTGTCGGTGGTGTCGCCAAAACAAACTGCACCCACCGATGAAATCATTCTTCCGGGCAACGTGCAACCCTACATCAGTTCGCCCATTTATGCCCGCACGAACGGTTACCTGAAGAAATGGTATTTCGATATCGGCGCGCGCGTGAAGCAAGGGGAACTCCTCGCGGTAATCGAAACGCCGGAGGTCGATCAGCAACTGGAGCAAGCCCGTAGCAACCTGCTGACGGCGCAGGCAAATCTCGAATTGGCTTCGATCACCAAAGCGCGGTACCAGGGGCTTTTGAAAAGCAATGCCGTAGCCCAGCAAGACGTAGATAACGCGGTCGGCACTTATAACGCGAATGCAGCCATCGTGGAAGCCGACAAGGCAGCGGTGCAGCAGTATTCGGCGCTCGTCTCCTTCGAAAAAGTTTACGCGCCTTTCGATGGCGTGATCACCGCGCGCAACACCGATATCGGAGATCTCATTAACTCTGGAAGCAGCACGGCAGCGAAAACCGATCTCTTTCACATCGCTCAGCCGGGAAAATTGCGCGTCTATGTGAACGTGCCCGAGGAATACTCGCGAGGAATCAAAGTCGGCATGACGGCGGATCTCAGTCTGGCGGAGTTTCCAGACCGAAAATTCCAGGGAAAGGTGGTGCGCACTGCCGATGACATCAATGTCGCAACTCGTACTCTGCTGATCGAAATCGATGTGGACAATCCGACGGGTACGCTGCTTACCGGTTCTTACGCCGAAGTGCACTTGAAGGTCCCAACGGCGAATTCTACCTTTCTGCTTCCGGTCAACACTCTGCTGTTTCGCACCGAAGGGCTACGGGTTGGGGTTGTGCGAGACGGGAAGGTTCTGCTAACTGCAGTCACCCCCGGACACGATTTTGGCGACCAGATAGAGATCGTGTCTGGCGTCAAAACAAACGATCAGGTCATCATCAATCCCCCGGACTCGATCGTTTCCGGACAAGAAGTCCAAATTGTTCAGGCAACATTGCCCGGAGATAACAAGTGAAGCTGCCTCGAAAGCTGATTGTCAGGATCTCCCGGAAAACGGCCGGACGCGTTCTGACAGCGATCACGGTGTTGCAGCTGACTGGATGCGTGGTTGGGCCAAAGTACCACACGCCCACGGCACAGGCTCCTACGGCCTATAAAGAGGTGGGAGATTGGAAGCCCGCCCAACCGAATGACCGGAATCTTGGTGGCACGTGGTGGACGATATTCCAGGACCCTCAGCTGGATGCGCTTGAAGATCAGGTCAATGTCTCAAACCAGAATCTGAAAGCCGCCACGGCGCAATATCAACAGGCCAGAGCAGTCCTGCGCTACTACAGGGCCGACTACTACCCAACCGTAACGACTGGACCATCGGCCACTCGGACGCGCGTATCCGCCAACAGCCCCACCAATTCAATCTTGCGTGGCGCAACCTACAACGACTTTGTGTTGCCATTCGACGTGTCCTATCAGGCCGACGTCTGGGGGCGAGTTCGAAAAAACGTGGAGTCCTATCGGGAGCAAGCGCAGGCGAGCGCGGCGGACCTGGCGACGGTTAATCTGAGCATGCACGCGGATTTAGCCGTTGATTACTTTCAGGCTCGTAGCCTTGACGCGGAGGAACAACTTCTGAACTCCACTGTGAAGGATTATGAGCAGGCCCTCGAACTAAATGAAAGCCGCTTTCGGGGAGGGATCGCTTCAGAAGTAGACGTCGAGCAGGCGAAAACTCAATTGCAAACCACCCGGGCAGAAGCGATTGATGTCGGCGTGGCGCGCGCACAGTTTGAACACGCTGTCGCGATTCTCATTGGGAAACCTCCAGCCGAGTTCAGCCTTCCCTCGTTGCCGCTCAGCGCACCACCTCCGCACGTTCCTCTCGGTTTGCCCTCGGAACTGCTGGAAAGACGCCCTGATATCGCGGCTGCGGAGAGGCGCGTAGCATCCGCCAACGCTCAGATTGGAGTTGCGAAAACGGCCTATTACCCGCTGGTCAGTTTGGGCGCTTCCGGAGGGTTTGAAAGCTCCGCCATCACGACTCTGGTTAACGGGCCGAGCGGTTTGTGGTCGATTGGATTGTCAGCGGTGGGTACACTCTTCGATGGCGGGAGGCGTCGCTCCTTAAACGAACAGGCGCGTGCCGCTTATGACTATCAAGTCGCAGCCTATCGGGAGAACGTTCTGACTGGATTCCAACAGGTGGAAGACAATCTGGCAGCGGTCAGAATTCTGGAACACGAAGCGCAGGTACAGGATGAAGCGGTGACGGCCGCGCAGCGTTCGCTCGATCTTTCAGTCACGCGCTATAGGGGCGGCGTTACAAGTTACCTCGAGGTGATCACCGCACAAAGTGCCGCACTCACGGATGAAGTCACGGCGGTCAATATCTTAGGACGGCGGATGGCGAGCACGGTGTTGCTGATCCAGGCTCTCGGCGGGGGATGGGATCGCTCAAGCCTGCCAGAGCGGCCCGAATGCTGCGGTAGGCTGGCGAGCAGCAGAGGGTCTAAGTAAACCCTGTCATGGTGTCGGCTATGATTCGATGTACGTCTCGCCTTCCTTGAGAATGCGCACGTCAAATGGTCAGGCAAGCACCGCGCGCCGCTCACCGGCCAAGCCGTCTAAGGTGCGACTGTGTCCTTTTTGTGTCCTTTGCAGTTAGACGCGGTTCGATCTTGCCAAATCTTGAACGATTTCGGAAGCCGTCCATGCGGGTCTTTTGATGGTTAAGTTATTGTGGCGACTGCAGTTGGTGACGCTGCAGCCGAATCGAGAACCATAACTCTTAATCAGTAGGTTGTAGGTTCGATTCCTACCGCGCTCACCATCTAACCTTATGGTTAGCTGTGTTTAGCAGCAACTCCCCAGGCCCGTGCGGGAATCGCGTTTTCGACACCGTGGCCAGAACTGTGCCCACCCAGACGTGGCATGGCCGCGCATTCTGTTGGCTGACTTGAAATCCGCCCACGCGATGGGCTAGAGCGTCCACCACCTAGAGGCAATCGCCGGCGTCAACCAGCGGGTCAGTGCTGACGCGACAATTGTGACTCGAAACTTCAAGACCAAATCACCAAGTCCCTTGACATGACCGACGTCGAGAACATCCAGCCCACAGTCCTTGAAGTGCGAGACATCGGGCGTTGCGAACTTGGCCCCGCACACTTGAGCAATGGCAGCGATTTTGGCATTCGCGTGGTCGATTGGTCGACCTAGCGCATGGCATCGAACTGCAATGTTAATCCTGTCAAGGTAGAGTGATCTGCGGAGTCTCTGTGTGACTCGCGATTAGGGCTGCGAGACCACTTTCAACCAAACCCCTACATCATTCGAAAGGCTCCCAGATTTACCGTTGACCGTAAATGTCGACTGTCCAGTTGCAGTTGCCTCGCTTACCGTCAGTGTCAAGATACTCGACGAACTGGTTGGGTTGGGGCTGAACGATGCGGTTACGCCGCTCGGCAATCCATTCGCGCTCAGAGTGACCTTCTGGTCGAACCCGCCCGCAGGCACGATTGTGATAGTGACGGTTCCGCTGCCGCCTTGCGCCACTGTCACGGTGGCGGGGGAAGCGGTCAGCTTAAAGGTTCCCGACCCGTCCACCGTTAGCTTGATCGTTGAAGTCGCGCTCTGGCTGCCAGATGTTCCTATAATTGTCACTGTTGTCGTTCGCTCCTTCGCCGTCGCGCTCGCCGTCAGGGTCATCGTGCTGGTGCCGGTGGCGGGATTCGGGCTGAACGCCGCCGTTACACCACTCGGCAAACCCGATGCGGAAAGAGTGACACTGCCACTGAAGCCGTTCGAGGGGTTGATGGTGATGGTGCTCGTC
>Ga0074044_10004109_pt1 | contig 12154 bp, 9 predicted proteins | sample BogForMeECP23OM1_FD_94443 | JGI IMG/M metagenome (GOLD analysis project Ga0074044, IMG submission 94443) | Bog forest soil microbial communities from Calvert Island, British Columbia, Canada - Bog Forest MetaG ECP23OM1 | ecosystem: Environmental > Terrestrial > Soil > Wetlands ...
CCGCGCTGTTCGGCCAGTCGATCGGCGCCAACATGTTCCTCGTCGGCTATGCCTATCAGCTCGGCGCGATCCCGCTGTCGGCCGCTGCGATCGAGAAGGCGATCGAGCTCAACGGCGAGGCGGTCGCCATGAACCGGGCCGCCTTTCACTGGGGCCGTCGCGCCGCGGTCGATCGCGCCCAGGTCGAGGGCCTGGCGAAGCCTGCGAGCGCGATTTCGAGCGACGCGCGGCAGCTGTCAGAATCCTTCGCCGAGACGGTCGAGCGACGGACGAAATTTCTCACTGCTTATCAGAACGCCGGCTATGCGGCGCGCTATCGGAGCTGGGTCGACAAGGTCAAGACGATCGAGGCCGCGCGCGCCCCCGGCAAGTGCGGCCTTGCCGACGCCGCCGCGCGTTATCTGTTCAAACTGATGGCCTACAAGGACGAGTATGAGGTGGCGCGGCTCTACAGCGACGGTTCATTCCTCAAGCAGGTCGAAACCGCGTTCGACGGCGACAGATTGCGTTTCGAGTTTCATCTTGCGCCGCCGCTGCTCGCGCGTCGCGACAAGACCACGGGGCTGCCGCGCAAGATGAGCTTCGGCCCATGGCTCGTTCCGGCTTTCCGGCTGCTGGCGATGCTGAAAGGCTTGCGCGGAACTGCGTTCGATCCGTTCGGCCGCACGCTCGAACGCCGCACCGAGCGTAAGCTGATCGACGACTACGAGGCGATGCTTGGTGAGGTGCTGGCGAATTTGACGCCGGAAAATCATCATCTCGCGGTCGGCCTTGCCGTTATTCCGGAAAAAATTCGTGGCTTCGGCCACGTCAAGCAGCGCCATCTCGCCGCGGCCAAGGCCGACGAGGCGGCGTTGCTCGAACAATTCCGCAGCGGCTCGCCGGCGCTGCTCAAGGCCGCGGAATGAACCGCTAGTGGTTGAAATCTGACGCTTGGTACCCTGTTTTAGGCTCCGAGGGGGGAAGATGTCGGAGTTGGCAAGGGGCCAATTACAGTCATTGGAATAAGCGCAATCGCGAAAAATTGGGGTGAGGAGTTTTGGGCTATTCAAACCTGTTCGATCGAGCCATAATGCGGATCGGCGCCCCATTACTGAAGAGCTGCAACACCAGCATATCAGGAGATTTCGGGCATGCCGGAAACCAAGGACACGTTGGAAGCGAGTGCGTTCTTATCCAACCTACACGAACGCGCTCTCCGACCCGGTGGGACACGTACACTTTCCATCCAGGAAGCAGAGCGGACGGTGGCGACACTTTTCGATGCAAAAAACGACCTCGTGCGACGATACGGTGAGGACGCGAAGCGCGAACTCGAAACTTTTTCCGGCGACTGGCAAGGCGCACGACAGCACGCGACAGCTCAGTTACAACATATCATCCCCCGTAGCTTTGCGCCGACATATATTTCAGAAGCTGTGACAAATTTGAATTCTATTCCCGCTAATCCCCTTCGAACAGCGTACGAGTATTGGTATCTCGCCGCTAACTTACAAATCATCAGGTATATTGCCGGAAGATATTTTGAAACGTGTCCAATGCCGCTATTTGATACGGTGCAAATAGGTCACGTACACGCCTTGGTGAAGCGCTTTGGTAGCCAGATTGTGCTGGTCTTTCAGTCCGGAACGAAGGCATTCACGAATTTGTTCGCTAAAGCATTCGTCCGAATATGGCTCGAAACGGCGCAACTTATTCATGATTCACGAATCACGACCCTAGACGCTCATCACGAACTTGAAATTTTGCGCCAAATAAAGACGACGGACACACTTAGGGAAATATTCCATAGTTACCTATTTTTGGGTCATCCAATCGCAGGTATGTTTGTGGACCAGAAGGACAACATTAACCTCATAGCTTCGAAGTTTGAAACCGCGATGGACAGGTTCATTGTGAGTCATGAATACGCTCACATTCTGCATCGACACGAGCCCGGGGGCGAACCGCGGCAACGTCAGAATCAGGAAAAGGAAGCCGACAGAACCGGCCTATTGCTGATGCTAGAATCCTGGACCGGTGATGAGGAGGATTACGTTATCCCATTCTGTGCTGCACATGTTGTAATTGCAGTCCAACAAATGATCATGGGTACGGTTTACTCCGTTACGGGGCGCGTAGACGCGCAAAGAAATTATTCAACTGCACTGGAAAGAAAAGTCAATCTCATGGCAGTATGTGAACGGACCAGAAGGCTAACGCCAATGATGGAACAAACGGCCCTCGGGTTGTTGGGCACTCTTGAGGCTCTATACCGGATTATTGAGCCTTCGCTGCTGGAAACAGCCAAAATAGGGCGCCCGCTGGCACACCTCTGGCAAGGAGCCTAGCATCATGAACGAATTTCTTAGCAGGTCCGAGAATGAATTGCTCGAAATTATCGGAGAAAATGTCGATGATGGGTCCTTGGTGGTTTTTCCTATCCCCAAAACAAAGGCAGAGCTGAGAGAAAAAGCGACGGCGTGGCTGGAAGAACAGCGCACCACCCTTCACGACGCTATTCGCGACTTAAGCCGGAACGGCACCCAAAGATTCCTGATTGAAGCCTGGCGCGGTGCGACAACTTGGTTAGGGCGACCGAAGGCATGTTCGGCATTCCTCACGCGCACCTTTGGCGCGCTTGATAGTCGTTAAGGGCACAGCGTATAAATTCCCCGTTTAATAATGTATGCTGATACGAGGCCACCCAGTGGAACCCCTAAGGTTAAAACTGTGAGCGCCTCGCAAATCGCATGGAATAATAGGTCGACTTCAGGTAATTCGAGGTACTGGCGAACTTTCTCGTTTGGGCAAATCGTTTTCTGAAGAATAGCACGATTGTCATCATACCATTTGATTGCTTTCTCCCTTAGCGCAGCTTTCGTTTTTGGTATCGGAAACATACCAAGTGTGTCGTCATCAACCTTCTCGCCGATCGCTTCGAGAAGCGCTTCCTCCGACCACTGTAGGAATCGCGCGTCCATCACAGTCCCTCCCCTAACCAAAGTTTCGCCAGTGGACGACCTCGCTTCGCAGTATCGAGAAGGTCTGGTTCAATGAGTGAATAAATGGAATCCACGAAGCTCAACATCTCTAGCGCCATGCTCTCCATCGTCGAGGTGAGCCATCCACATCGTTCGCAAGCACCCATGATGTTCGCCGTCCTAGCAAATGCCGAAGGGTATCCGTTGAGCGTAAAAGGCTGGTCCAATATGCAGGATACGGTTTGGGCAATTTTTTGTTGGACTGCTACGGCGATATGTGCCCCACAAAATGGAAGTACGGGATCATTGGTTACCGCCGCTGCCGATTCGAGCATTAAAAGAATCGCGCTTCTGTCGGCCTCCACTTCCTGATCGTAACGCTTTTCGCGACTACCATCATGTTGATTGACAATATGAGCGTACTCGTGAGCGATGATAAAGCGGTTCATTCCTAACTCAATTAACCATGCCGCCATACGATATTGGTGGTTCAGAGAGACTGCCTCGCCGGCGTGTGGGTCACCTAAGAACAGGTACGCGTAAAAAACTGTCTTCAATATCTTCACGGTTTCCATGGTTTTCAGGAGGTCCAGCAAGCTGGTAGGGGATATGCTCTGTATCCCCAACTCCCGGCATTTATTACATATATCCATCCAGATTTTCACGAACGTCTTAGCAAATAAATTAGCAAGCCCTCTCGTCCCGATTTGAAAAACGAGTACATATTCCTGTTCAAATCGCTGTACAAACGCATTGAAATGGCGCAAGTCAACTATGTCGAAAATGGGCAATGGAACATCGGGGCGATGCAAAGACATAAAATAACGCAGTATTTGTAGGTCACGAGCTACGCACCAATAATGATATGGTGTCCGGGAAGGATTGGATGGGAGAATTTGGAGATTTCTATCGGCTTCTGTGAGGTAGATGTTGACCCTGTCAGCCGGAATCGACTGTTTGAGGTGTTTTATAGCTTCGGCGCGGGCGCTGTCCCAACCCCAGATATTCTCTTTGTCACCCGGTTCGTCGCTTGGTCCGTCAAGCCTTTCAAGGTCCCGATAGATCGTAATCAAACTATTTCTGATGGCTGTTCTTTGCTCATCCTGAGTTATGCCGTCGGTTCCGGTAATCGTGTCTGCAAGCTTGTGTCTCCTAGCGAGAAACTTCAAAGCGTTTGTTGCGGAACTCTTTGTCCACATAGCCGGAATCCTTGCGATGCTTAGTCAGCACGAGCGCGCTAAAAAGCGAGCCTGACGCGGTAGGCGCTGCTCGCATACCGCGGAGAGCAATCTATGGTCGCCTTTCTGCCTTCGGTTGGCAAGGCGGAAACGATTGACCATGTCCCGTCCTGCACGGCCTTGGCCGCCAGGACGTTCCCCACCCGCGGTCGAGGCGGTCGTGATCGGTTTAAGCGACGAGAGATTGACCACCATGCCGGCCGGGCTGGTCTTGTAGCCCGTAGGATGGGTTGAGCGCAGCGAAACCGATCACCTTCCGAGCACAGCAAGGCCACCGAGGCGATGGGTTTCACTCCGTTCAACCCATCCTTGTATTAGCGCGACAGGTTATCTTGCGACTGTTCCGTGAGGAATGATACCGACTCCGGCTGATTGATCCCTGGGATTTTTGGGATTCCGCGAGCGGCAAAAAGAGTCATCCTCATCGAAGGCTGGTCTGACTCGCTGATTTTCAAAAGCTGATGCTAGCGGCCAATTTCTAAACACCAGTGCGCTGCCGCAGGTGATCGCCCCGCCGGTGGTGACGGCGGGTTCGGCGCCTTTGACCTGGCGCGGACCGGCGGCGCCGCGCAACTGCTCGACCGACCTACGCGGCGTCGAAATCTATCCCCTCGAAGACCTCGGCTAGGTCGAGCGAGGCCTTGATCGTCGGCAGATCGATGTTGGCGTCGAGCCCCTCGTAGCGGACGCTGGTCCAGGTTTCGTTCCCAGCGCGGGCAAGGACGTCGATTCGCGGTACCTCCGTATCGACGAGGAGAATATGCGTCAGCGTGCGGACGGTTTGATACTCAACGACCTTCTTGAAACGATCGAAGCTCATCGTGCTTGGCGAGAGAACCTCGATGACGACGCGTGGATCGCGCACCGCCATGTCGCGCCGACCGGCCTGACCGCATTCGATCGTCACGTCGGGGCGGCGGATGTTGCCGGCCGGGATGCGCACGGCAAGATCGTCGGTCGTCGGCCGGCACGGCCCGCCGCGCAGCTGGTTGCCGAGCGAACAAATAATGTTCACCTGAGCGCGATCGTGGGCTTGCGACGCGCCGGTCATCATCTTCAGCGGCAGGATGGGAACGCCGTCGACGAGTTCGTAAAGGCGTTCTTGGCTTTCCTGCCAGGCGAAGAATTCGTCCTGGCTCATCCTTTGAAGCTTGGGCTCAGCCATCGGTGCTGTTCTCGGCGGCTTTTCAGGCGATGCGGATCATAGCATTTGCGAGGGCAGCAGCGAACCGGCCGCCGCGCCGCTCCGCAACGCTTCTCGCAGCCGCGACGCGGCGGTTGCGGGATGAACCAGTCGATCCTCGGCACGGGCGACACACAGCGGAATGGGGCCAAAGTGAGACTCGACGGCGCATTCGCCAGCCGGCCCGTCATGGAGTATCCTGATGCTATGAACGACTTGCCGCCCCTTCCGGGAATCGTCGGCGAGGCGACCAACGCGTCGCCGGCCGAGGCCGCTGCCGGCACGGCCGTGGCGACATCCGGCGCCGAACACGCGTCCGCAGAGCTGCCGCGCGAGCAACCGGCCGCACCAGGCGCGCCCGCGGCAAGCCCTATCGAGGCGCCCTCCATCGCCGAGACATCCTTGCCGGTGAGCGAACCGGCGGCGCCGGCACCGACTGTGGCCGCCAGCACGCCGGCTGCGACGCCGGAAAATGCCGGCGCGGCGCGCGAGCCGCTGCCGGTGGAGCGTGGCATCGGCGTGCTCATCGTCAATCTCGGCACGCCCGATGCACCCGATCCGGCGGCGGTGCGACGCTACCTGAAGGAGTTTCTCAGCGATCCGCGCGTCATCGAAAAAGCGGGCCTGCTCTGGAAGGTGGTACTCAACGGCATCATTCTGCCGCTGCGGTCGCGACGCAAAGCGCGCGACTATCAAAAAATCTGGAACCGCGACAAGAACGAGTCGCCGTTCAAGACCATTACGCGTTCGCAGGCCGAAAAACTCGCCGGCATTCTCGAGCCGCTGGGCCAGCATGTCATCGTCGACTGGGCGATGCGTTATGCCAATCCCTCGATCGCCTCGCGGCTCGACAAGCTCATCGCGCGCGGTTGCGACCGCATTCTGGTCATGCCGCTCTACCCGCAATATGCCGCGCCGACGACCGCGACGGTCTGCGACGAGGTGTTTCGGTTTCTGCTGCGGCTGCGCCGGCAGCCGGCAGTGCGCATCCTGCCCGCCTATTACGACGACCCCTATTACATCGAGGTGCTCGCGTCGTCGCTGCAGGCCGAGCTCAAGGCGCTGCCGTTTGCACCCGACGTGATCCTGTTGTCCTATCACGGCATGCCGAAGGAGTACGTCCTCAAGGGCGATCCGTACGAACGCCAGTGCGTGCGGACGACGCAGCTTTTGCGCGAGCAGCTTAAGCTCGACGAGACCAAGCTGATGATGACGTTTCAATCGCGCTTCGGCCGGGCGCGGTGGCTTGAGCCCGCTACGATCAAGACCGTAAAGACGCTCGCCAAGCAGGGCGTGAAGAATCTCGTCGTGGTGATGCCGGGCTTTGCCGCCGATTGCATAGAAACCCTGGAAGAGATCGCGGTCGACAATGCGCGCGTGTTCAAGCGCCATGGCGGGCAAAATTTCGCGGCCATCCCGTGCCTCAACGACAGCGAGGCCGGCATGCTGATGATCTGGCAGCTCGCCATGCGCGAGCTCAAAGGCTGGGTGTGATCGCTCAATCGGTCATTCCGGCCGAACCGCGGTAGCGGCGAGTGCCGGAATCCATAACCGCAGACCTTGCAGTTCGGGCGCCACGGTTCTTGATTTGAACGACTGTGAATATGGATTCCGGGCTGGCGCCTTCGGCACGCCCCGGAATGACGGTCTCCCGCGCGGCCGCGCCCGCGATCAACCTCTCGTTAACCATATCCGTTTTAACTCCGTTAACCCTCGGCCCGCCGCTCGGCGGCCCGTGCCGGTCATTGCGCGGCTGCTGCCGCTCGGCGCGCTGGCGCCGGGGCTGGTTCGGTTTGGCAGCTCCCGAGGTGACGCGAACGGCACGAGCAGTACGCGTCTTGGGAGCCAGGAGGTCGCAGGTGTCGCGCCGTTGTCGACCACTGATCGCCGCCGCCGCTGCCGCCGCCGCCGCGGTTGTTGCACTGGTGCCGGTCATGGGCGTTGCGCAGACGCCAAACACAGGGGCCGCACAAGCGCCAATTCCCGACTCCGACACCGATCTCCTGCAGCCGTCGCTCGAAGCTAACCCAGCGACCCCACCCCGTTTTCGTCGTCCGAACGACGCAACTATGCCTATCGAGGATCAACCGCCCGCCGCCGGCACATTCACGGCACCCTCCCGCATCGGCGCGACACCGATTTACGGCAGTCCCGTGGGTTTCGGCGCCGGTGACACGGGTTTCGATTCGAGCAACACGCCGCGCCGCAAGAGGTTGGCCCAAAAACCGCCGCCGCCGGGTCCAGGCGTGCTCGCGCCTGAGACGACATTCGAGCCACTCCCGACAACCGAATTCGCCCTGCCGTCGAAGCCCCCGGTGCAGACGCCGACCCCGCCGCCGCAGGTCTATCCGGCAAAGGCCGGAAATCGTCCTGGCGCGGTCCTGCCGCCGCTGGCCGAACCGCTGCCCGTCAGCAATCCGCCGCCCGAAGTCCACCCCCTCACGGCCGCGAATCGGCTGGGTGCCAGCACGCCAGTGCCGCCGCCGCTCGACTCCGATGCGTCCGCAAATACGCCCACGCCCGGAGCGCCGCCAATCAATACTTTGCCGCTCGGAACGCCGGCCCAGCGACTGCTGCCGATCGCGGAGGGCGATCCCTACGCGGCGGTCGGCATTCGCGGCGGCTCGTTGATGTTTTTCCCCGCCGTTGAATTGTCGACGGCCTACGACAGCAATCCGCAACACATCCCGGGCGGCGCCGGCTCCCTGTACTTCGTCGTGGCGCCGGAATTGCAGGTCCAATCCGATTGGTCGCGCCATTCGCTCACCGCCGACATCCGCGGCTCCTACACGGACTACGACAACTCAAGCTTCACGCCCTCGCTCAACCGCCCCTATCTCAATTCGCATATCGATGGCCGCATCGACGTCTCGCGCGACACCCAGATCGTGCTCGAGAATCGCGTGCTGGTCGCGACCGATAATCCCGGTAGTCCCAACCTGACGGCCGGTCTCGCCACGCTGCCGATCGATACCACTGTCGGCGGGACGCTCGGCGTCATACAGAATTTCAACCGGCTGAGTGTCGCGCTCAAAGGCACCGTCGATCGCGCCCAGTACGAGAATTCCACGCTGACCGACGGCACGACCTCAAGCAACGCCGATCGCGACTTCAACCAATATGCCGGCATCGTCCGCCTCGGCTATGAATTCGATCCCGGTTTCAAGCCGTTTGTGGAACTGGAGGAAGATACGCGCATCCACGACGAACAGTTCGACCGCAACGGGCTGCAGCGCGATTCGAACGGCACCAGCGCGAAAGTCGGCGCCACCCTCGATCTGTTCGGCTCGCTCACGGGTGAAATAGCGTTGGGCTATCTCGAGCGCACCTACCAAGACCCGACGCTCCCGGCCATTGGCGGCACGATCGCCGACGGCGCGCTGACCTGGCAGGCCACCGCATTGACGACAGCGAAGCTGACCGCTTCCTCGGTGGTGAACGAGTCGATCCTGCAGGGTGTTTCCGGCGCCTTCAGTCGCGATGTCAATCTTCAGGTCGATCACGCGTTGCGGCGCTGGCTCATCGCCACCTTCAAGGTCGGCTACGGCCGGGACGACTATGTCGGCATCGCTCGCGATGACGATCGCTATTTCATCTCCGCCGGTCTCGCGTACAAATTCAACCGCAGCCTGCAGGTCAGGGGTGAATTGCGGCACGATTGGCTGACGTCCACGGCAACGGGCGTTGCCTACGATTCGACATCGGTCCTGTTCGGCGTGCGCTTGCAGCGCTGAGCTTACCCGCCGTTGAACTCGCCGAGAATCTTCTTGATCTCGGCCCGGAAGCCCGGCGCGATGTCCTTGCGCGCGAGCGCATAGGACACATTGGCGGCGAGAAAGCCGATTTTCGAGCCGCAGTCGAAGCTGCGGCCGTCGAACTGCAGGCCGTAGAACGGCTGGCTGCGCGCCAGCTGGATCATAGCGTCGGTCAACTGGATTTCGCCGCCGGTGCCGCGCTCCTGCGTGCCCAAAATTTCCAAAATTTCCGGCTGCAGGATATAGCGGCCGGTGAGGATGAGGTTCGACGGCGCCCGATCGCGCGACGGCTTCTCCACCATGCTGGTGATCGAGAACATTTTGCCCTTGCGGGGGCCGACGCCGACGACGCCATATTGATCGACGCGCTCGCGCGGCACTTCCTCGACGGCGACAATGTTGGCCGGCTCCGTCAGTCCGCGCGCGGCATCCATCATCTGCGCCAGACAGCCACGTTCGTGCTGGACGAGGACGTCCGGCAGCAGCAGCGCGAATGGTTCGCGGCCGACCAGCTCGCGCGCGCACCACACGGCGTGGCCGAGCCCGAGCGGCTCCTGCTGCCGCGTGAAGCTCGTCGAGCCCGGGGCCGGCAGTTCCTTGGTCAGGACATCGAGCACCGCGTGTTTCTGGCGCTCGAGCAGTGCCATCTCCAGCTCGAATTGGCGGTCGAAATGATCCTCGATGACGCCCTTGTTGCGGCCGGTGATGAAGATGAAATGCTCTATGCCGGCCTCGCGGGCCTCGTCCACGACGTGCTGAATGAGCGGCCGGTCGACGACCGGCAGCATTTCTTTCGGCATGGCTTTGGTCGCCGGTAGAAACCGGGTGCCGAGGCCGGCGACGGGGAAAACGGCCTTGCGTACGGGCTTCATGCGGTGCCGCTTGATGAAATTGAGGCTGAAGACTGCAGGCGGTCCGTTTTCTTGCCAAAATGCTTGTTCAAATGGACACGAAGCATGAATTCGGCGCACAAACCTGGGTCGATAGCCATGATTAGCCGCATTTCGTTGCCGGGGCATGAACGCTGCAGCGTAGCGCCCGAATTCTCGTGCCGGTCACGGGACGAATCCGCCGTTAAAGCTTCCGTAACATAGCAGGTGCCCCTTCCTGCGACCACAAATCGAGATCGCCCGCCATGGTATCCTACGCGCCGATCCCGCGCATCGCAGCGGTCGTCCTGTTCGTCGTCGGCCTTGCCAATGCCGCACGCGCGCAGGACCAGCCCGACAATTGGCTGACACGGTTGTTTCAACCGCCGGCGACCGCCTCGGTTGCAACCGCTGCCGGTGCATCGGGCGAATGGAGCGGGCAATCCGGCGCGTCGGGCGATCCGCAAATGACGGCGGATGCGATTCGTGCGGCCGCTGCCGAATTCGCCGGCTGCGTCGCGGCTTTGTGGCCCGATGCCGCGCGGCGCGGCGTCACGCGCGGCAATTTCGAGCGCACCACCGCGGGCCTTACCCCGGACTTGCACATCATGGATCTGCTCGATGCGCAGCCGGAATTCACCATGTCGACGTGGGACTATCTCGACGCGCTCGTGAGCGATGACCGCATTGCGCGCGGACGCGAGCTTTTGGCGCAATTTGCCTCGACATTCGCTGCGGTGGAACGCAGCTACGGCGTCGACCGCCATATCATCGCGGCGATCTGGGGCGTCGAATCGAACTACGGCACGATGGGCGGCGCCCGCTCCGTCGTGCGCTCGACGGCGACCTTGGCCTGCGTCGGCCGCCGCCGCGATTATTTCCGCGAGGAGTTCTTGTCCGCGCTCGAAATTTTGCAGCGTGGCGACGTCGCGCCCGGCCGCCTGATCGGATCGTGGGCCGGCGCCTTCGGCCCGACGCAATTCATGCCGACCTCGTTCAAACGCTATGCCGTCGATTTCGACGGCGACGGGCGGCGCGACGTCGTCGATTCGATCCCCGACGTGATCGCCTCGACGGCGAACAATCTGAAAATGGACGGCTGGGTGAGCGGCCAGACCTGGGGCTACGAAGTCGTCCTGCCGCCGAACTTCGATTATCTGTTGGCCGACCGGTCGCGGCAGATGACCGTGCGCCAATGGCAAAGTATCGGCGTCCGGCGCGCCGGCGAAAAAAACGAAAAAAAACTGTTCCCGCACCTCGACGAGCGCGCCTCTCTGCTCTTGCCCGCGGGAGCGCGGGGACCGGCCTTTCTGATGTTGCAGAATTTCCGCGTCATCATGAAATACAACCCGGCGGAAGCCTATGCGCTCGCCATCGGCCATCTGGCCGACCGGCTGCGCGGCGGCGGTCCCTTGGTGCAGGACTGGCCGCGTGACGAGCGCGTGCTCACGCTCGATGAGCGCTATGAACTGCAGCAGCTCCTGGCGCGCCGCGGCTTCGATAGCGGCAGGCCCGACGGCCGGCTCGGCCCGCGAACCCGCCTCGCCATCCGCAATTTCCAGGTCGCTGCCGGGCTTATTCCGGATGGTTTTGCCTCCTCAGGCGTGCTCGCCCGGCTGCGCCAGCCATGACGTTCTGCGGGGCATCCGCACACCACACTCTTTCCTCCCCCGCTTCACTTTTCCCTCCCCCCACCCGGGTCGCGCTTGCGCGCGCCCGAGTGCAAGCTTGTGGGGGAGGGTAGGGTGGGGGGTCGCGAGGCGACGAGAGGGCGTCGACGCAAGTGATGAACCTCTCGACCCCCACCCCTAACCCCTCCCCACAAGAGCCTGCGCCCGGGCGCGCGCAAGCGCGACCCGGGTGGGGAGGGGAACGTGCCGCCTCGGCGTCAACGCAACGCAAATCCATTCTCGCGACGCATGTGCGCCCGAGTTATGCTGATACCAACCGCAAAGAACTCCTTCAGAGCATGATCCCGTCAGACTTGGCCGGCGGTGGGACCGGCTTTCGGCTCGATCGTGCCCCGACAAGTAGCCCGGATAAGCGAAGCGCAATCCGGGAACGATCAACCAGCTTTATCGCCGCTCCCGGATTTCACTTCGTTCCATCCGGGCTACGAAAGAAAAAAGGAAGCAGAACGCCGGCA
>Ga0074044_10004110_pt1 | contig 12147 bp, 10 predicted proteins | sample BogForMeECP23OM1_FD_94443 | JGI IMG/M metagenome (GOLD analysis project Ga0074044, IMG submission 94443) | Bog forest soil microbial communities from Calvert Island, British Columbia, Canada - Bog Forest MetaG ECP23OM1 | ecosystem: Environmental > Terrestrial > Soil > Wetlands ...
ATGTACCATTGCGTTCCGAGGATCATCAGCGGGCTAAGCCAGATATTCGGATCGAGCTTCCACGCGACGATTCCCGAGACCGCGATCGGAAACAGCACATTCGCCGGAAAGGCAGCGAGGAACTGCGCGATCGGCTGGACCACAACGGCGGCGTGGGGCCGGGTGCCGACCCAAACGCCGACCGGGACCCAGATCAGGCTCGCGATTGCTATGAGCACGACGACGCGGCTGAGCGTCGCGAAGCCGAGCAGCATGGCTGTGCCTAGGTCGGCGAGGGTGAGGGCTTCAGTCGCGAAACGTATGGTCTGCCACAACGCGATCACGGCAACGGCAAAGACCACGCTCCACTGAAACGTGATCCAACCGCGCCGCGTCTGTGGTGGGTATACCGCTTCGGTGTCGGGACGGCGCCGGAGCAGCGACCACCGCCACACTATTGCGAACGGTTTGGTCAGCCGATCAACGATGCGAGACCGACGCATGATATCGAGCACCCAGGATCGCGGCGGCACGTCGCCCGGTTCCTGCTCGAAGCGGAATCGATCCGCCCACGCCACCAGTGGCCGGAACAGGATCTGATCGTAAATGAGAATGACCACCAGCATCGTGCCGATCGCCCAGCCGACCGCGACCAGGTTTTGCTGTTGGATGGCCAGTGCGATATAGGAGCCGATGCCGGGAAGGGTTACCGTTGTGTTTCCTACGCTGATCGCCTCGGAGGCGACGACGAAGAACCAGCTTCCCGACATCGACATCATCATGTTCCAGATGAGCTGCGGCATGGCAAACGGCACGTCGAGGCGCCAGAAACTCATCCACGGACTAAGTCGAAAGTTGCGCGACACTTCTTCGAGCTCGGTCGGCACCGTGCGCAGCGACTGGTAGAAGCTGAACGCCATGTTCCAGGCTTGGCTGGTGAAAATCGCGAAGATCGCGGCGAGTTCGGCGCCCAGCACGCGCCCGGGGGCGAGCGCCATGAAGAACACGACGGTGACCGAGATGAAGCCGAGGATCGGGACCGACTGCAGAATGTCGAGCAGCGGAACCAGCAGCCGCTCGGCACGCTTGTTCTTGGCCGCGAGCGTCGCATAGGTAAAGGTGAAAAGCAGCGACAGCACCATGGCGATGAGCATGCGCAAGGTCGTGCGCGCGGCATATTCGGGCAGATTGCGTGGATCGAGCGACGTCGGTTGCTGCTGTAGTTCGGTCAGAGGCTCGAACAGATGGCGACTCGCCTCCGCCAGGAACACCAGAAGGCCGAGGATCAGCAGGACCGCGAGGGCATCCCATCGGCTGAACAAGCGGGCCCAGCCCCCGACGGATATTGGGACGCTCAGTTGCATGTCGCAATGCCCGGCTGTCACAGAATCGTTGTGGAAATCGCGGCTTCGTCCGACCCGACGGCCACGCGCTCGCCACGTTCCCATAACATCCGCGCGGCGTCATTCAAACCTTATTGCAGGACTTGCAAACCTTATTGCAGGACTTGCAAACCTTATTGCAGGGCGCATCGCCAATAGTGCGGGCGAGACCCGCGCCGCCACGTCATCGGCGCGTCACACGAGTGAGCGTGGAGACTATGAAGATCGTTGCGGCGATACGGGCGGAGCAGCGATAGACGAGCACAAGCAGGTAAGAAATTGCCAGCATTACTCGGCTGCACTGGCCGGCGGCAGTGCAATGGTCTCCACCTTTGATAGATCGAGCTTCCGCGAGGCATGGTCGATATCCAGGCCGACGACGTTGCCGTCGGCGTCAAGATCGACGACCAATCCCTCGACAATCTCTCGTGCCTCGCTGCCCGGCGCGCTTGTCAGCTCGATGTAAAGGCTGTCGGTCTCGGGTTAGTAATACAGCTTCATCGCTCATCCTCGCCACCACCGTCACCACCGGGCTTGACCCCATAGGCGCTAAGATAGGCCGCGTTTCCCGGATGCGGTGCAGCGCGAAGCGGTGCACCGCATCCGGGAAACAATGCTTAACTTAGCGCCTATGGGGTCAAACCCGGCAACGACGAAGGAATAAGGAGTCGTCACAAAAAATGAGACGCGCCTCTTGACATCCGTCCCCATTTCAGTTATAAACCGCACATCTTGCTCATCGAGGGTCGTCGACCGGTGACAGCCGATTGATGGAGCGAGTGCGGTTCCTGCGGGCGGGGCTTGTAACCCCGCTCCCGGGCGGCTTAGGCATCGATCCTGCCGGCATTACGACCGGCGCGCGAGGTGCATCGCTGTAACCGCGATGCATGGCGGAGGTAACACCTTCGCCCGCTGCATCGCGCGAAGCGCGGCCTGGGCTGAGCCATGGCATTGATTTGCGTGGCAAGCGCCGCGGTGGAGCGCCGAGAGGCGAGCGCGCCTCCCCCTCCCCACCCTCCCCCGCTTGCCGGGGAGGAAGGAGGGGGGCGCAAGGCGCGCTGCCGCATCCGATGATGCGGCCATTGGTTGGTGCGCCTGTCGGCGCTCCGCCTCCCCTTATTTGTGGGGGAGAGGAACTTGTGGATTTTTTTGCAAAACTCGGGCGTACATGCGTCGCGAGAACGGATTTGATTATCCGCCCCCGCGAAGTGAAACGAAGCGGGGGAAGGGGACTATGCGAAGCATGGTGGAGGGGGCGTACAGCATAGAGGTTGACCTCACAGCCGACGCCCCTTCCACCGCGCTACGCCATAGCCGACGCTTTGCGTCGGCGTTCTTTAAGTTAAGGGACGGCGGCCGAAGGCCGCCTGTGCCCCCTTCCCCGCTTCGCGGGGCAGGAAGAATGTCAGCCGCGCGTTGCCATACCTGACAAGGCCTGCGCCAGTTCGGTCGGGAACGGGAACACGATGGTGGAGGTGCGCTCGCCCGCGATGTCGAACAGCGTGGCGAGGTAGCGCAGCTGCATGGCCTGCGGCACCGGCGCCAGGATGCGGGCGGCCTCGACGAGCTTCGCCGCGGCCTGCTGCTCGCCCTCGGCGTTGATGATTTTGGCGCGGCGCGAGCGTTCGGCCTCGGCCTGACGCGCGATGGCGCGGACCATGCTTTCGTCGAGATCGATGCGCTTGATCTCGACCGTGGAGACCTTGATGCCCCAGCCTTCGGTCTGCTTGTCGAGAACGTCCTGGATGTCGGCGTTGAGCTTGTCGCGTTCGGCCAGCATCTGATCGAGGTCGTGCTTGCCCAACACCCAGCGCAGCGTGGTCTGCGCGAGCTGGCTCGTCGCCACGAGATAATTGCTGACCTGGATGATGGCGCGCTCGGCATCGACGACGCGGAAATACAGGACGGCGCTCACTTTGACCGAGACGTTGTCGCGGGAAATCACGTCCTGCGGCGGAACTTCGTCGACGACGACGCGCAGGTCGACGCGGACCATCTGCTGCACGAACGGCACCAACAGAAACAGGCCCGGGCCCTTGGTTCCGGTGTAGCGCCCGAGAGTGAAGACGACGCCGCGTTCGTATTCGCGCAGGATGCGGATGGAGGCATAGAGAAACATCAGAATCAAAGCGGCGATGACGGCGACTGTTGTGAGAAACATGGCTGTGCTCCTTGGGATATGCGGCAGGTCTTGGTTAGAAAGGCCTAGCGCAGTTGGATCCGGGTTACGCAGGTCGGATGGATTCGACGAGAAGGATGAGACCGTCGCGGCTGACGACCTTGACATGGGAGCCGTCCGCAAGCGGTGCGTCGGCCCGCGCGCGCCAGATTTCGCCCTTCACCCTGACCCTGCCCTCGTTGCCCTGCCAGGACACCGTCTCGCCTTCGGCGCCGATCAGCGCCTCGCCGCCGGTCACGACCGGCCGCTTGCGCGAGCGCAGCACGACCGCGAGCACCAGCAACAACAGAGCGGCGCTGCCGATGGCGGCGCCGGTCACGACCGCATTGGAAAGGCCGAAACCCGGCACCTGCGAGGGAAACATCATCAGCGATCCAATGACGAAAGCGACAATGCCGCCGACGCCGATCGCACCGAAAGCGCCGATGTGGGCCTCGGCGACCATGAGTCCAATGCCGATGAGGACCAGTGCCGCGCCGGCATAATTGATCGGAAGCAGCGCCAGAGCATAGAGCGCGACCACCAGGCTGATGGCGCCGATGAGGCCCGGCGCGACGGCACCCGGATTGAAGAATTCAAGGATCAGCCCGTAGACGCCGATCAGCATGAGGATAAACGCAACGTTGGGATTGGTGACGAGCGCGAGCAACTCGGTGCGCCAATCTGGCGGCACGGTCGCCACGTCAAGTCCGGCGGTCGCCAGACGCTGGGGCTTTCCGGCAACGGTTACCGTCCGCCCATCGATCTGGCGAAGCAGATCGGGAACATCATTGGCGATCACGTCGATGACATGAAGCGACAGCGCATCGGCGGCCGGCAGGCTCGCGGCCGAGCGCACCGCCTCGGCGGCCCAATCCGCGTTGCGGCCGTTGACAGCGGCGAGGCTGCGAATGTAGGCGACGGCATCGTTGACGATTTTGCGGGTTTCGGTATCCGCCGGTTCCTCGGCTTTGCCTTGCTGTTGTTGCTGCTGCTGTGGTTGTTTCTGGTCCGATCCGCCGCCCGGAATGAGGGGATTTGCGCCGATCTGAACCGGGGTCGCGGCGCCGATATTGGTGCCGGGGGCCATGGCCGCGATCGCGCTCGCATAGGCGATATAAGTGCCTGCGCTGGCCGCGCGCGCCCCGCTCGGTGCGACATACGTGACGACCGGCACGGCGGAAGCCAGAATCGCACTGATGATCTGGCGCATCGAGGTATCGAGGCCGCCCGGCGTATTCATGCGCAGCACGACGACGCCGACCTCGCTCGGCGTTGCGGCGCGCAGTTCTCGCACGACGTAGTCGGCGATGGCAGGACCGATCGCGCCATCGACATCGAGCACCACAGCGCGTTCGGCAGCCCGCGCCGGCAGGGCGAGCATCGCAACCACGATTGCCAGGAGCACGGTACCCGTGCGCAAGCGCATCATCGCAATCATCCCGGGCCCGGCGGCCTCGGTTGGCAGCGAATGCATTGGCCCATCCAGCCGCAACAATCGCAAGATGAACTCATTATATCTGGGTCCGCCGCCGGCGTCCCGCAACGCGGCGCAACTACGCTGTCGCAACCGCACGCGGCGCCGCGCCGTGGAACGAGCGCCAATTGTAGGGTGGAACTTGAGCGCGGCATGAACGTTAGATCCCGAGCGACGAAATTAATCCCTCGGCTTCAAACTCGATCATCAGAATGGGCCGACTGATTTAATCAAAAAGGATTCCATAAATCACAGCGGCTTCGACCGCATGATTGCATAACGAGGAAACTCAGATCGCGTTGCCTGCAGGCAACCATTGCGATCGTTGCAGACGCGGGTTTTGCAGGAAGTATGCGGCCGGATTCGGCGTCCTGAAATCACCGCATTGTGGAGCGAACATTTCTGGACCATCAATGCTGACAATTTGATTCGTTTCGACGATGGCGAATGGAGAGGCCTATTGGCAGTGCAATCGGCAAAATTGATGATGGCGGGATTGATAGCGCTGGTCGCCGCCGCCAATTCCGCGGCCGCAGCGGAGCCTTCAGTGTCCGGTTTGTGGCAGAAGCTCGACGCGGAAACTGGAAGTACGGTCGGATGGTTCCTGTTCGTCGAGAGCGATGGCCTCTATCAGGGGGTTATCGCGAAGCTGTTTCTGCGGCCCGGCGACCCTCCGAATCAAATCTGTTCGAGGTGCCGGGATGATCGCAAGGATGCGCCATTGCTTGGCATTCCCCTCATCAGGAACATGCAGCGTAACGGTTTGGTATACGAGGGCGGCAATATTCTCGATCCGCGGGACGGCAATATCTACAGCGCGATGATGACGGTAAGCCGCGACGGCGAGACGCTGATCGTTCGCGGCTACCTCGGTATCGCTTTGTTCGGGCGCGACGAGGTCTGGCATCGTCTGCCTGACAGCGCCGTCAATGAGCTCGATCCCGTCATCGTCGCCAGATACCTGCCTGGGCAGATGACGACGGGTGGGATTTCAGCCATGCCGCATCGGGAAAACACCGCAAAATCGGCATATCCCATTCGCTGAAACCCCGCGGCGCAACGCCGGCGCAGCCGCGCGGTCGCCTCGATCACTACTCGATGACGCCGAACTCACAGCCCGGTGCGGCGTAATGATAACGGGGAACGCCGTATCGGTCCTGGGCGATGACCGGTCGGCACCGATTCATCCACCTGCGATCGCGCTCGGTCGCGCGAGCCTTCTCCGCCTCGTTTTCGGGCTGCGGAACCAGCCTGATATACGGATCGCCAGCGGGCCCTATTCGCACCACACAATTGAATGCGCCCGGCGCTCCGACGCAGCCGCCAACACCGAGATAGTCGGCGTAAGCCGAGGTCAAGGTGATGGCCGACAACGTCAATGCAGCGCCGATATACGCGGCTGGCCAAGAGCCCGAACGCGCTTTGGCACGGCTAAAGGTTAACACCACTCTCTCCCTCAAGCGCCGGCCGATCGGATTTCATCGGGCGGCGCTCCGTTTTCACCAAGCCCGCGCACGTTCTCGGCAGACCGGTTCGGTCCTTCCGGGACATGCACCAGGCGTCAGTCGACGGGGAGCAAGGCCAATGCCAGCGAATCTGCCCTGTTTTGGCACAGCGATGGTCGGCGGCGATGCAATACAGCTTGGCGCGAAGGCGAGAACCGTCAGCGCCGGATGATGACGGAGGACGGCAGGCGTCGCCGCTCCCATCCGGCCTGCTCCAGCTCGGGAATCGTATCGTCAGCCTGCGGATATCCGAGACAGAAATAGCCGATGAATTTCCACTCCGCCGGAACATCGAGCAGCGCCGCGATCGCCTTGGGATCGAGGATCGACACCCAGCCCATGCCAATGCCTTGCGCACGCGCGGCGAGCCAAATCGTATGCACCGCGGTCACCACCGAATAGTCGATCATCTCCGGCATCGTGCGGCGCCCGAGACCGTGGCCCTGCGCCGTCGAACGATCGGCGAAGACCGCCAAGTGACAGGGCGCCTCATCCAGTCCGGCAAGCTTGAGCTGCGCATAAAGGCTCGCCCGCGGTCGGCTCTGTGCGGCGAGTGCTTCGGCGTTGCAGGTCTCGAAATTCTGCCGGATGGCGGCGCGGGCCGTGCTGTCCTCGACGATGACAAAGCGCCACGGCTGGCTCAGACCCACGGACGGGGCAAGGCATGCGAGCTCGATGAGCGCCTCCAAAGTTCCGCTCGGCAGGGGATCGCGCCGGAACCGCCGGACATCCCGGCGCCAGACCAGAAGATCGCGCAAGCGCACGCGGAACGCATGATCGAAGCTGATCGATCTCTCTGCCACGGCAGCACCTTCGACCTGCGGACTCCGATGCGTGCTCATGAATGAAAGCCTACCGGCAGTCTCGGAAGGCAGCTATCGCAATTTGTAGACGTTGCCACTCTGCCTCATTCGCCGGCAGGCCGAAGCGTAGCCACGTCGCACTGTCCGGGAAACTGCGCACCAGGATTCCGGCACGCCCGAGGTGCTGGAACAACTTGCTTGCCGCCGCTGTTCGCACCAGCCGAAACAGCGTCGTGCCACCAATGATTTCAACAGCTGCGCCAGTGAGGATTGCATCGAGCCGCCGTGACGCCTTCGCCAATTGACCTCGCGTCTGTTCGATCCACGCCGTATCCGCCAATGCCTTCGCGCCCACCGCTAAAGCCGATCCGGAAACTGCCCATGGGCCGAGGATTGCAGAAAGTCGTGCCGCCAATGGCGGCTCGAGCAGCGCAAAACCGAGCCGTATTCCGGCGAGCCCAAAAAACTTGCCGAACGAACGCAGCACGATGATGTTGCCGCGCGCAACATCACTGGCGATGCTGGCACCGGGCGGTCCGACATCCATGAATGCCTCATCGACCACGAGCACACCGCCGTGCGGGTGCAGTTTCGTGGCAAGAGCGGTCAAAGAATCCCGTTCGATGAGCCGACCATCTGGACTGTTGGGGTTGGTGACAATAGCCAAATCGGCATCGCCGAGGGCGCTGATCTCGCGCGCCTCTGTTACGCGGTGTCCGGCGAGCCTTGCAGCACGCGCGTGCTCGCCATAGGTCGGCGACAAAACGGCGGCGCGGCCGGGCCGCACCAGGCCGGCGACAACGGGGAGCAGAATCTGTGTACCCGGTGCGGATACGACGTGAGCCGCCGATGGAGCGCCGTAGCAGGTTGCGGCGACCGCCGCGAGCTGGCCGGTTGCAGTAGAATCCGGCAAGCGGGCAAAGACATCCGCCGGCAGGCGCGGCAGAGGATAGGGATTGGGATTGATTCCGGTCGACAGGTCGATGAAAGGTTCGGGAGCGCCAGGGAACTGGCGTCGAGCGGCGCTCAGCTCACCGCCGTGCGGGAGCGGTTCGACTGCATTGCTGTAGGGGATGATGTCTGTCGCACTAGCACTCTTCGCCATGCTGATCGAGCTCTGCATCGGTTATCCGCAAGCGTTGCTGCGCGTGATCGGCCACCCCGCGACCTGGATCGGCCGCCTGATTGCCGCGCTCGACGGCCGGCTCAACCGCGACGGGGGCGCACAGAAATGGCGGCGAGGAGCGGGCATCCTTGCTGTCTTGCTCATCCTCGGCATTGTCGGATCGATCGCATTCGTCGTCGAGCGCGAACTTTTGCGCCTGCCGTTCGGGTTCGTAGCCGCAGCCGTCATCGCCAGCACCTTGGTTGCACAGCGCAGCCTGTACCAATACGTGACGAATGTCGCCATCGCATTGGAACAGGACGGCATCGATGCCGGCCGGGCCGCGGTATCGCATATCGTCGGCCGCGATACCGATGCGCTCGATGCAGCCGGTGTCGCCCGAGCGGCAATCGAAAGCCTGGCGGAGAATTTCTCCGATGCGGTCGTAGCGCCAGTCCTGTGGATGGCCATTGCCGGGCTCCCTGGGGCTGCACTCTACAAAGCAATCAACACCGCCGACAGTATGATCGGCCACCGCACTGAGCGTTACGAGGCCTTCGGCTGGGCGGCGGCCCGGCTCGACGATCTCGTCAATCTGCCGGCGTCGCGGCTCTCGGCACTTCTCCTCGTCGCTGGCGCCACGCTGAGCAAGGAGGCGTCGGCCGCCGCAGCGTGGCGCGCCGTGGCGCGCGACGCGTCGCGCCATCGCTCGCCCAATGCCGGCTATCCCGAGGCGGCGATGGCGGGAGCGCTCGACCTCTCGCTCGCCGGCCGGCGCGTCTATGGCGGCGCGCGCATCGACGACGCCATGATGGGTGACGGGCGACGGGAAGCCACTGCCGCCGACATTCGCCGCGCACTTATCCTTTACCGTCGCGCCGACGCGATTCTCATCGCGCTCGTCGCCGTCGCAGCCGCAATCCTCATCGCGCCAATTTGAGCAGACGATCGAGATCAACGTGCGCGGCAAGGTGCGCGGCCAACGCGTCGAGCGTCCGCTCGACCAGGGCTTCATAGACGACGATTGCCGGCCCGCCTGCAAGGCGTTCGAGCCAAGCCGCGCGTTGCCGGTCGTTGGCGAATAGCCCGTGGACATAGCTGCCGATCACCCGACCGTCGGTCGAGATAGCGCCCTCCGGCGAACCGTCGGCGAGCCGCGCAAAAGGCCGCGCGCGATCTCGTCCTTCGGTTACGCCCATGTGCATTTCGTAGCCGGAAAATGGAATGCCGTCGTTCGTCGTCCCGCACACCGGTTCGAGGCGTTTTGCCGCGGACAGCGTCGTTTCGACGTCGATGAGACCGAGACCCTCGACGATCGCCGGCGGACCTTCGATGCCGCCCGGATCGGCAATCGTGCGCCCCAGCATTTGGTAGCCGCCGCACAGGCCGAGAACCATTCCTCCCCGGCGCAGGTGCGCGGCAATGTCGATATGGAATCCGGCAGACCGCAGGGCTGCGAGGTCGGCGATCGTTGCCTTCGAGCCCGGCAGCAAGATGAGATCGGCGGCGCCGGGAAGCGCCGCTCCCGGCCGCACGTGGACGAGATCGACCGTGGGCTCGGCATCGAGCGGATCGAGATCGTCGAAATTGGCGATGTGGGGCAGAATCGGCACCGCAATGCGCAGACGCGCCTGCGTTTTCGTCGGCCGCTCTGCATCGAGCGCCAACGCATCTTCCGCCGGCAGCAATCGCGCGTCGGCAAAGAACGGAACAAGACCGAGCGCCTGCCATCCCGTCAGCTGCGCGATGCGGTCCATCCCCTCGGCGAACAGCGCTGCGTCGCCGCGAAACTTGTTGACGATGAAGGCGCATATCAGCGCTGCATCCTCGGGCGCGATCACGGCTTTTGTGCCGACGAGGCTCGCAATGACGCCGCCGCGGTCGATATCGCCGACGATGACCACCGGCACGGCCGCCGCACGCGCGAAGCCCATATTGGCGATGTCGTTGCGCCGCAAGTTGACTTCCGCGGCGCTGCCGGCGCCTTCGATAAGCACGATGTCGGCCTCGTGCCGCAGCTGCGCGTAGCTATCGAGCACGAACGGCAGGAGGTCGTATTTCATGTGCTGGTAGGCCGCCGCCTTGGCGCTGCCGTAGACGCGGCCCCGCACCACGATCTGTGCGCCAATTTCGCTCTGCGGCTTCAGCAGCACCGGATTCATGTGAACGGTAGCGGGCGTGCCGGCCGCGCGCGCCTGTAACGCCTGGGCGCGCCCGATCTCGCCGCCGTCGGCGGTCACCGCGGCGTTGTTCGACATGTTCTGCGGTTTGAACGGGCGGACTTTGAGACCGCGTAGCGTAAAGGCGCGCGCGAGCCCGGCAACGATCAGCGACTTGCCCACGTCCGAGCCGGTGCCCTGAAACATGAGCGCGCGCGCGGCCATGTTTTTAGAACTCGATGCCGGGCTGGGCTTTCACGCCGGCGGCGAAATGGTGCTTAACCAGCGTCATCTCGGTGACGAGATCAGCGGCAGCGATCAGCTCCGGCTTGGCGTTGCGCCCGGTGACAACAACGTGCAGGCCCGGCCGTCGCGCGGCCAGCGCCGCAACGACGGCATCGAGATCGAGATAATCGTAGCGCAGCGCGATGTTGAGCTCGTCGAGGATGATCAGTGACAAACTCGGATCGGCCATGAGTTCGCGCGTCTTTGACCACGCGCGCCCGGCCGCGGCGACATCGCGTGCGCGATCCTGCGTCTCCCAGGTGAAGCCCTCGCCCATGGTGTGCCACATGACCTGCTCGCCGAACCGGGCCAGCGCATCGCGCTCCGCCGAGTGCCACGCGCCCTTGATGAACTGCACCACGCCGATGCGGTGCCCGCGCCCCAGCATGCGCAGCGCGAGCCCGAACGCCGCCGTCGATTTTCCCTTGCCGGTGCCGGTATGGACGATCAGCAGGCCCTTCTCGATGGTTTTCTGCGCGACTTCGGCATCTTGCACGGCCTTGCGTTTCGCCATCTTGGCGCGATGGCGTTCGGCTTCGGCCTTGTCGATTGTTTCGCTCATGGCGTTTCCTTCAGGGTCCCTTTCATGGCGAGCGGCAAGCCGGCGACAACGAGGACCACGCGGTCCGCGCGCGCGGCGATGCGCTGATTGAGAATACCCTGTAAATCCCGGAATCGCCGGCCGAGCGGATGATCCGGCACGATGCCGTAGCCGACCTCGTTCGCGACCAGCACCACCGGCGACTTGGCCGCCGCCAAAGCCGCTTCGAGGCGCGCGATTTCGGCGTCGATATCCGCATGAGCGAGCATAAGGTTGGAGAGCCACAGCGTCAGGCAATCGATCAGGACCGGCAGCTTTTCGCATGCCTTAAGCGCCGCCGCGAGATCGCATGGCGCCTCGATGGTCCGCCACTGCGGGCCGCGGCGAGAGCGATGGGCGCCGATGCGCTCCGCCATTTCCGTATCAAGCGCTTGTGCCGTCGCCACATAGGCCCAAGGCGGCTGCCATGGCGGCGGCAGCGCGGCGATCAAGTTTTCGGCATAGCGGCTCTTGCCCGAGCGGGCGCCGCCGAGCACGAGGGTCAGCATTGGTATGCTATACATCACTTCTGCGATCGGACAACGAAAGCCGGGCGGCCAGATTGACAGGCCGGGCCGCCGAAATCTATCACTAGCGTACCGATGGTCCCTCGCGATTGAGGGTGAATAGGGAATGCGGCGAGGTTTTCGCGCGAGCGCCGGCCAAATCCGCAGCTGCCCCCGCAACTGTGAGCGGGTAGTCTCGTCCGGATAA
>Ga0074044_10004111_pt1 | contig 12147 bp, 13 predicted proteins | sample BogForMeECP23OM1_FD_94443 | JGI IMG/M metagenome (GOLD analysis project Ga0074044, IMG submission 94443) | Bog forest soil microbial communities from Calvert Island, British Columbia, Canada - Bog Forest MetaG ECP23OM1 | ecosystem: Environmental > Terrestrial > Soil > Wetlands ...
ACCCAAACCGTGATCACCATCAATTTCAGCTATCCGCCGGGATAGCTCACTATTTGTGCTCGCGTTCTTCCGGCTCGCCGCTGGGAGCGCCCACCCCGCTGGAATTCTTCCAATAGTCCTGCACCGCCGGCGGCAGCTTCTCCAGACGCGACAGCAGCGCCGTAACCTTCCATATGTCCTGGTCCGTGAGCGACCGATCCCAGGCTGGCATTCCGGTATAGCGGACGCCGTTGTGAATCAGGTAAAACAAGTGCCATTCCGGATCGTCCGGCGGATGCAGAATCAGGTTCGGCGGCGGCGGATAGAACGAATTCTCTAACGTCGAGGGCTGACGATTGATATCGCCATGGCACAGCGCGCAATTCATGGTGTAGATTTTCAAGCCCGCGATCAGGTTCTCGTCGGTCGGAGGCACAGGATTGTTCAGCCGCGGAGCATGACGGTCGACCGCGTTGTCGAGCGCGCTCATGGCGAAGTGCTTCTCCATCTCCGGAGGTGCGCTGTTCGCCCGAGTCGGCAGAAAGCCCAGCAGGGCAAGGCCAAAGCTGCCCAGCAGCAGAACCACGATAGTGACGACGATCCCCAGAACGAAGTTGCGCATTTCAGATCCTCGGAAGAACGGAAAATTCGGCGTCTGCACTCTATATATAACAGGACCGCGCCTCTGGCGGCAGCAGTCGAATGTCAGTACGCGTGCAGTCGGCGAGCCTCGCGCACCAGATCGGAAACTTTCGGCAGAAAAAATTCCTCCTGCGGCGGAGAAAACGGAACTGGCGTGTCGAGCGACGTCAGCCGCACAATCGGGCCGTCGAGATCATCGAACGCTTCTTCATTGATGATGGCGGAAATTTCTCCGGCTAATCCTCCAGTGCGCGCGTGTTCGTGAAGAATGATGACCTTGTTGGTTTTCCTCACGGTGGCAGCAATCGCTTCCCGATCGAGCGGCGAGACCGTGCGCAGGTCGAGGATTTCGATTTCGATTCCTTCTTTACTCAGAATTTCCGCGGCTTCGAGCGCGGTATACAACATGGCAGCGTAGGTAATTACGCTGACATGATGGCCCTCGCGCGCGACTCTCGCCTTTCCCAGCGGAACCACGTAGTCGTCGGCTGGAATCTCCTCTTTGATTCTGCGGTATAGATACTTGTGTTCGAAAAAAATTACCGGGTTGTGATCGCGAATCGCCGACTTGATCAATCCCTTGGCATCGTAGGCCGTTGCCGGACAAACAACTTTCAGGCCCGGGGCGTGCACGAACCACATCTCCGGATTTTGCGAATGAAACGGGCCACCGTGCACATTGCCGCCGCTCGGGCCGCGCAGCACCAGCGGAGCCGGCGCTCCCCAGCGGTAGTGCGACTTCGCGGCCATGTTGACGATCTGGTTAAAGGCACAGCCGATGAAGTCCATAAACTGAAACTCGGCCACGGGACGCAATCCGGTAAGCGCCGCGCCGAAAGCCGCGCCCATGATCGCCGACTCCGCAATCGGAGTGTCGATGACGCGCTCGGGGCCGAAGTGGTCGATGAAGCCGTCGGTAACTTTGAACGCTCCGCCGTAAATGCCGATGTCTTCGCCCAGGCAGAAGACGGTGGGGTCGCGCTCCATTTCTTCCCAGATTCCCTGGCGGATGGCTTCGAGGTAAGTGGTGATGGGCATGGCAGAGGAAGTGTAGCAAGAAAGCCAAAACGTCCACCACAAAGGGCACGAAGGTACACGAAGGAAAGCAGTACGCTTCACGCCTCAGGTTGTCAAAAAACGATGAACGCGGAATCCGTCTCTGGAGACGGAGGCACTTCTCGATGCTGCACTCTCGTGAAATTCTTGCAGGATTGCGATTGCGAATCTGTGATGGCGGTACAAGAAAAATGTGATAAAAAAGTTGATAGAAGAAGCGCAGGAAAGCCTGGCGGAAATGGTCGGTACCACACAGTCGCGGGTCAGTTTTTTTATGAACCGGTTCCGCAAACTGGGCTTCGCAAATTACTCCGGCAACCCGGAGGAGGTTGCAAGTCCACAGCTCACTGCTCAGTGTGGTTCTGCACGACTAACGATTCTGCACGGTGCACTGCTACCGTTGGCTACGAGGACTCGATATGAAAATTCTGTTGTTTGCCGGGCTCATCTTGATTGTGCTTGGCGTCGCTTCTCTGGTCGTGCCGATTCCCCACACTCAGACCGAAGGCGTTAAGGTCGGCGGTGCCAGCCTCGGGGTTCAGACCAGTCACAGCGAGCGGGTGTCGCCGATTGTCAGCGTGGTGTTGATTGCGGGCGGAATCGCGCTCGGCATCGGCGGCGCGCGTTCGCGGGGCTAATTGGCGTTCGAAAGTGGATTCCTGGAGACCCCACGCAGAATCCGAAAGGAGACGAGATGGTAATTAGGAAAACCAAGACGAGACGAACAGCCGACGGTTCGGTGACGACGACCACGAAGACCGGACCCAAAATAGTGAAGGTCACACGGACGAAAACGCCCAGCGGCACATTGACCGAGACACACATAAGGTATGTGCATTCCGACGAACCTCGAAAATCGAAGAGCTGAATCTGTGGCTGGGCTCAGGCCGGTGGCTCCCACTCACGCAAGGCGCCTCCCACTCACCAGGTTAATGATAAGTACGACCACTGCCACCACCAATAACAGGTGAATCAGTCCTCCTGCTACATGGAAGCTGAAGCCGAGCAACCACAGAATTAGCAGCACCACGAAAATTGTCCAAAGCATAATGATCTCCTTCGCACAGACCGGCGTCGCGCGAAAAACGCGCAGCTTAAAACCGCGAACCAGGGAAAGTACGCCCGCCATGTTGAAGATGACACCTCCGGCCTCGCTATGCTGTGCAAGATTGCTCACTGCCGGTTCCCCCGAAAAGTGAGCGAAGGTGGACCATCTATAACCTGTCCGCGGTGCGAGGATGACCGAGGATGACCCTTGAGCCGAGTACCTCTCCTCTCTCTTCCAGGTTTTCTCAGCTAAGTCAGCCCATCTGACTCGCGGCCAAATCGCTTACAATTCCCCTTCCTGCAATTCCTTTTCTATGACAGTCACGGTTCGTTCTTTTGCCAAGATCAATCTCGGGCTCTACATCGGCGCCGCGCGCGCCGACGGATTTCATGATCTGCGCACCGCGTATCAGACGATTGCGCTGCATGACGTGATTCGGGTGAGCGTCGGGCGTGGTCGCGGGATCGAGATTGCGTGCACGAATCAAGATCCGCGGGTTCCACTCGATGCCTCGAATACCTGCCATCGCATCGCCACGCGCGTGCTGGACGAACTTGGGGCAAACCGCAAAGTCACGGTCGAGATCGAAAAGCGCCTGCCGGTGCAGGGAGGATTAGGCGCGGCCTCTTCCAATGCCGTGGCCACTATGATTGCGCTTGAGCTGGCGCTCAAAAAGAAATTGCCGGCTGCGGTGCGGCTGCGCATTGCCGCTGAAATCGGCTCGGACCTGCCGCTGTTTCTCGTGGGCGGAACGGCGTTGGGGGTGGGGCGCGGCGAAGAAGTCTATCCTTTGCCGGATTTGCCTTCGGTTCCGATGGTGGTGGTGACGCCGGAGGTTGGAGTGTCTACGCCTCGGGCGTTCGTCGATTGGGATGCGCTCCTGAAAAGTAGCCAGCACACGAGCTTCGGCCGATTGACGCGAGCGGGAGGCTCCGATAGACTGTTTGAGGTTGGCTGCGTGCTTTCTTCGTGGCTTTCTGGTTTCACCAGTGGTTCACCCAACACCGGTGCTCCTGCAAAGGGTGGGAGCCGGGGCGAGAAGTTGCTTCTCGACCTTGTCCGTACCGGGATTGAAAACGACTTCGAGAAGGTCGTCTTTCCTCAATATCCCGAATTGCGTGACATAAAAGGTGCGCTGGAGCGCGCGGGGTCGAAATACGCTTCGCTCTCCGGGTCGGGGTCGAACCTGTATGGGCTGTTCCGGTCGACGGCTGAGGCTACGCGTGCGGCGGGGCGTCTGCGGAAGCAGGGGCTTCGGGCGGTGGCGACTCGGACGTTGACGCGGAGGAAGTACTGGTCGTTGGTTGTTGGTCGTTAGTCGTTCGCGATCGGTCGTGTTATTGGCTATGCTTTCAGTTTCTTGTTTGCTGCGGGTTCCGATTTCGGCATACTAGAAGCACACAGAAGTTGGGCCGTCGACTAATGGTAGGTTGAGGCGTTTAGCGGGCGTGAGCGAAGCGGGAGCCCGCTGCCGAAATCCTGAGCGAAGCGAAGGATCTCTCTTACCACGGACTACGAGGGCCGAAAGGAAGTTGGGCCGTCGACTAATGGTAGGTCAAGTGCCTTTGGAGCACTTTGTCTAGGTTCGAATCCTAGCGGCCCAGCCAATCAATCAGTTCTCAGTTGCCAGTTCTCAGTTCTCAGTCGAGATCATGGAGCCCCAACGCCGAGAACTGAGAACGGGAACTGAGAACTGCCTATGGCCACAGTTGCAACCACGACTGCCGAAAAACCGATCGTCGAAAAAACGATTGCCGAAAAAACCGTCACGGAAAAAAAGCCGGTCACGGACGAGAAAACTGAACGCAAGCCGCAGCGCGCCCGGGTCGACGACCGATTCAAGGTTTTCTGTGGAACCGCCAACGAGCCGCTGTGCGATGAGGTCTGCCACTTTCTTGGATTGACGCGCGGGCAGGCTCTGGTCACGCGCTTCAAAGATGGCGAGGCCTACGTGCAGATTCAGGAGAACGTGCGCGGGGCCGACGTTTTTGTGATGCAGCCCACCTGCCAGCCGGTGGACATGCATCTGATGGAACTGCTGTTGATGATGGACGCGCTCAAGCGGGCTTCGGCGCGGCGTATTACGGCGGTGATTCCGTATTACGGTTATGCGCGCCAGGATCGCAAAGACAAGCCGCGAGTGCCGATTTCGTCAAAGCTGGTGGCCGATTTGTTGACTACGGCGGGCGCCGATCGCGCCCTGGTTGTCGATTTGCACGCGCCTCAGTTGCAGGGATTTTTTAATATTCCGGTGGATCATTTGTTCGCTTCGCCGGTGCTGGTGGACTACTTCAAGAAGCTGAACCTGCCGAATCTGACGGTAGTTTCGCCGGATGCGGGCGGCGTGGAACGCGCGCGCTTTTTCGCGAAGAAGGTCGATGCGGCGCTGGCCATCGTGGACAAACGCCGCGTCGAGATGAACGTGGCGGAAGTAATGCACGTGATCGGCGACGTCAAGGGTCGCACTTGTTTGATCATCGACGATCTGATCGACACGGGCGGCACGCTGGTGAAAGTAGCGCAGGCACTGATTGAGAATGGCGCCAGCACGGTGTATGCCTGTTGCTCACACCCGGTACTCTCGGGGGCAGCGGTGGAAATTCTGGTGAACTCTCCGATCGCCGAGGTGGTCGTGACCAACACCATTCCTCTGAGCGAAGCGGCGCGGCAGGTCTCGAAGATCAAGGTGCTCTCGATCGCGGGCCTGATTGGACGGGCGATTCAGTCGATTCACGAAGAAACGTCAGTCAGCAGATTATTTATTTAGAACGTCGTCGTTCGCTATTCGTCGTTCGCTTTTCGCCCTGAACGACACAGGGTTGTGCGAACAGCGAAAGGCGAACGACCAACAGCGCGACAGCGAAGGATGGAAACGGAATTATGGCTACAGCAACCGATATCAGCGTTCTGGAAGCGCAGAAGCGCGAACCAGGCACCAAAAACGCCGCTCGGCGCGTGCGCGCCGGCGGCAAAGTTCCCGCGGTGGTTTATGGTGCGGGCAAGGACGCGGCTGCGGTCGCAGTCGATCCGCGGCAGGTGCTGCGCATCCTGAAGTCGGAGAGCGGGCACAACACTATTTTCGATCTCGCGCTCGACAGCGATCGCGTCAAAGCCATGATCGTGGACTGGCAGTTCGAGCCCATCAAGGGAACGCTGCTCCACGTCGACCTGCAGCGCATTGCCATGGACAAGAAGCTCACGGTCACGGTTCCGGTCGTGCTCAAGGGCGAGGCAGCGGGCGTGAAGACCGAGGGCGGCATTCTTGAGCAGTTGCTGCGTGAGATCGAGATTGAGTGTCTTCCCGCCGACATTCCGAAAAACATCGAAGTCGACATCAGCCACCTGGTGTTCGGCATCGAAGTGCGCGTGAAAGACCTCCCGCACGATCCGAAGTTGAAATTCCTGACCGACGAGAACCAGATGATCGCGCACATCACCACGGTGAAAGAAGAAGTGGTGGCGGCTCCGGAAGTGGTGGCGGGCGAGGCGGCAGCCGCACCGGCGGAACCCGAAGTTATCAAGAAGGGCAAGCAGGAAGTTGAGGGTGAAGCCGAGGCCGAAGGCGATGCCAAGGGCAAGGCCAAGCCCGAGAAGGCCGAAAAGCCTGAGAAGAAAGAGAAGAAATAGCTTTTGGCGAGAGCACGTCGTTCGCTGTTCGCTTTTCGCGCGAGAATGCTGATGGCCTGCGGAATAGCGAACGAAGAACGACGAAAAGCGAAGAGCGAATTTGCGTGAAACTGATCGTCGGTTTGGGCAACCCTGGAATCGAGTACCAGTTCACGCCGCACAATCTCGGTTTTTTGACGATTGATCGGATCGCGAATGATCTCGGAGTCGAGGTCAGGAACCGCCAGTGCCGGGCGCTGACTGCGCGGGTGCTGATTGACACGATGACGATTGACACGAACACGATTGGCTCGAAATCGATTGACGCGAAAACGATTGCGGGTGAGTCGGTGATCCTGGCCAAACCGGAAACCTACATGAACCTGAGTGGGCTTTCGGTGCGGGAACTGGTGGCGGAACATCAAGTCGATGTAACGCGCGACTTGATTGTGATTTACGACGAGCTGGACTTGCCGCTGGGTACGATTCGCATCCGGCAGCGGGGAAGTTCGGCGGGCCACAATGGGATGGAATCGATTCTCGGTGCGCTGAACACAGACGAGTTTTTGCGGATTCGGCTGGGAATTGCGCCCGACCGCAAGGTGGTGGATGGCGTGAAATATGTGCTGACGCCCTTCCGCAAGGCGCAGGAAAAGATTGTGGACGAAGTCCTCGACATGGCGGCGCGGGCGGTTGAGGTGATCTTGAATGAAGGACCGGCGGCGGCAATGAACCGGTTCAATCGCAAGAACGAGGCGGATGAGTGAGTACGGGTCGTTGGTCGATAGTCGTTGGTAGTGGCAGACTCCGACGGCTCCCGATGAATCCGCGAACGGCTAACGACCATCGACCAGCGACTGATTTTTGGAGATAACGAATGAATCGTAACTATGAAGTGATGTTCATCGTCCGGCCCGACATGGTGGACGAGGATTTGAACAAGCTGATTGCCACGCTCGAGTCTTCGGTGACTTCGGCGGGCGGAACGTCCAAGAGCGAGGTCTGGGGCAAGCGACGTCTCGCGTACAGGGTGGGCAGATTCAACGACGGTATTTTTGTGTTGATGCTGATTGATGCCGCCGGTTCTACCGTTCACGAAGTGGAACGACGCTTACGCGTGACCGAACCGGTCATCAAGTTTCTCACCGTTCGCACTGACGAAGAGCTGAAGCGACTCGACAAGATCAAGAAGATCCGTGACTCGAAAAAGAAAGCCAGCGCACAACCGGCCGCGGCTGCTCCGGTTACGCCAGCCATACCCGAAGCGGGCACGGAAGCACCGGCCTCGACGCCGGTGTAGTTTTTTCGTAGCAGGGTATCGCTTTGACGATACCGCCGGTTCATCGAAATCGTCGCCCCCTTAGGGGCTGCGGAAGCGACGGGCGTCCCGTCCGTCCACCAACGAACTTTTAGAAAGCAGGAGCACCATGGCAGAAGAAACACGAGCAACATCCGGTGGGGAAAGTCGTCCGGAGCGCAGTGGCGGGGATCGCCCCGACCGCGGCGGTCCACGCGGTGCGCGTCCCGGTGGAGGTCCCGGCGGTCCCCGCGAAGGTGGCCGCAAGTTCTTCCGGCGCAAAAAGGTTTGTAAGTTTTGCGTCGAGAAGATTGAGGCTGTCAACTACAAAGATGTGCGCCTGCTGGCGCAGTTCGTGGCGGAAAGCGGCAAGATTACTCCGCGACGGCTGACCGGCGTGTGTACGCCGCATCAGCGCCGTCTGTCGAAAGCCATCAAGCAGGCGCGCAATATCGCCCTGTTGCCGTTCGCAGGACGCGCGCTGTAAATACAAAATCGTCGTTCGTCGCTAGTCGTTCGCAGTGCATCGCTTGAGCAGCGGGCTTTGATCGTCCAATGACCAACGAGTAATGACCAGGGAGTTATTCAATGGAAGTCATCCTGAAAGAAGACGTGCCCAAGCTGGGCAACCGCGGCGAAGTGGTGAAAGTCGCCGAGGGATACGGGCGGAATTTTCTGCTGCCCAAGAAACTCGCGATCGAAGCCACCGTCGCGAACAAAACCGTCATCGAGCAGATGAAGGCTGCGGCCGTGCGCCGCTCCGCCAAGGAGAAGAGCGAGGCCGAAGCACTGGCCAAGCAATTTGACGGGCTCGAAGTGAAGTTTGAGCGCAAGTCGGGCGAGGGCGATCAGTTATTTGGATCAGTGACGGCCGGCGATATTGCCGAGGCCTTGGAGAAGAAGAGCTTCCACATCGATCGCCGGAAGATCCAGTTGCATGAACCGCTCAAGTCGGTCGGCGAGTTTATCGTGCCCATTAAACTCCACAAAGACGTGACCACGCATTTGAAGGTCGTGGTCGACAAAGAAGCTGTCGCAGAATAATTTGTGTTGCCACTTGTGTGGTGACGGGGCTCTGCCCCGTTAGCGGAGCAAAGCCACGCCACCACAGGAACCTTTTTTCCGTTGAACTATCAAACCGACCGAACGCGCCGTGAGCGCCATCACTGTGCCCCGCCTCCTGATGATTTACTCATCGGAGATGTACCTTGATCGCAAATATTCGTACCGGCGCACCCTTCCACATATAACAAACCACAATCGTCCGGTGTTCGTAACCTTCGGGACATTTAAGCGGTGGGAACTTCCAGCCCAGGCTCGGCAGTTGGTTTTGGACTGTTGTCTGCATGAGCGCGCCGCGACCGTCGATTTGCACGCGGCGGTGGTGATGTCCACGCACGCGCACCTGTTATTCACGCCACTGCGAAATGCGGAAGGATGGCCGGTGAGCCTGCCGCAAGTCATGCGGCTCATCAAAGGTCGCTCCGCTCACTTTATTAACAGACTCCTCGACCGTCATGGCCCAGTGTGGCAGGAGGAGTCGTTCGATCATGTTCTGCGCTCAAATGAAAGCCTAAGCGAGAAGGTGAATTACATATGTCAGAATCCAGTGCGAGCAGGATTAGTAGGGCACGAAGGGGACTATCCTTGGCTGTGGCGCGGCGAGGTGCCGATCCTATAAGCCTTCTTAGCTCGTGTGGTGACGGGGCTCCGCCCCGTTAGCGGGGCAAAGCCCCGCCACCACAAGAGCATCGTCGTCAGTGACTTGCCCCAAAAAATTCTTCTACTTTTTTCAGGTCCGTTGTCCGGCTGTAACTTGGTAGACTCTCCACAAACACGCGCCCGTACTGTTTCTTCAAAATCCGGTTGTCGAGCAGCGCCAGCAATCCGCGATCATGCAGCGATCGAATCAATCTCCCGAAGCCCTGCTTCAGCGTAATCACTGCGCTCGGTACCTGGTATTCAAAAAACGCGTTGCCGCCGCCCGCGTCGATGGCCTTCACCCGCGCCGCGACTACCGGATCGCTGGGCACGGCAAAGGGCAGCCGATCGATAATCACGCAGCTCAGCTGTTCGCCTTGCACGTCCACGCCCTGCCAGAACGAAGATGTGCCAAACAGCACGGCGTTGGGAGTGAGCCGGAACTCCTCGAGCAGAGCCGATTTCGGCGCGTCTCCCTGCTTGAGCATGGGAAATTCCAAAAGGCCAAGCAAGCGCTCGTAAATATCGTTCATCTGTGCGTAGCTGGTGAAGAGCACGAAGGCGCGTCCGCGCGTGATCTCGAGCAAGCGCCGGATCACTTCAGCAGCCTCGGCGGCAAACTGCGGTGTGCGCGGATCCGGCAGATGGGGCGGCACATAAAGGATGGCCTGGCTTTCGTAATCGAAATGCGAAGCGACGATTAATTCGCGAGCGTGGTCGAGTCCCAGCCGCTGCCGTATGTATTCAAACCCGCCGCCCACGGCCAGCGTTGCCGAGGTGAGCACCGAAGCCTCCAGCTTCGACCACAGGCACTCACGCAGGATTTGCCCGACCTCAATCGGTGTGGCCTGGAGAAAAACATTCGACCGGCCGCCCGCGGAAGTTTCGGGCGAGGACTTGCGCCGAGAGCCCGGCGCTCCACGAAAGCCGCGGCGTTCGATCCAGAAGACGGTGTTCGGATCCTCGTTCTCCATCACAAATTGCAGTTGCACCTGCAACTGCTGCGCCCGGCGTACCAGCGTGAAAACGTCCTCCGGCTTCTGCGGAAGTTGCTCCAACTCCGCGCCCAGCCGGTTCAGCGATTGATGAAGCGCTATGAATTCCTCACCGTTTTCTTCCAGAAACTCGCGGCGAGAGTCGAAAGCAAACCGGCCTTCGTTGGCGGGCAGCAGGGAAAAAAACAATTGCGAACGCTCTCGCACCGATTGAATCGCTCCCGACATCTGCGGCGTGTAGAGTTTCTCGCGCTGCAGAAGGTGTTCGACGTCGCGCGTCAGTTCGTCCATGCGCAGGTTGCTGACCGAAATGCCAAAGTAGTTGCCGGCGATGTCTTCCAGTTCGTGCGCTTCATCGAAGATGACCGCCCCGCAGTCGGGAAGTACACCGGCATCGGGCGCGCCCTCGGCTTCGAGTTTGATGGAGAGGTCGGCGAAAAAGAGATGATGATTGACGATGATAATGTCGCTCTCGGCGGCACGGCGCCGCATCTCGGTGATGAAGCAGCGGTCGTATTCTTTGCATTTCTGGCCGAGACAGGTATCGGCCCGCGCATCGAGCTTGTGCCAGAGAGCGCTCGCCTCGGGCAGTTCGGCGAGTTCGGAGCGATCGCCCGTGTGCGTCGTCTTCTCCCACGCGGCGATGGCGCGATATTGCTCGATCTCTTCCAGCCCGCTGAGCACGGGCTGGTCGGTGAGATCGATCAGCTTCTTGCGGCAGAGATAATTGTTGCGTCCTTTCATGTAGCAGACGCTTAGCTTGCCATCGCCGTCCGGAAACAAGGCGCGCTCCAACGCGGGGACATCTTTAAAAAAAAGCTGCTCCTGCAGATTCTTCGTGCCGGTGGAGATGATGACGCGTTTGCCTGAGCGAATTACGGGTAAGAGATAAGCGAGCGTTTTTCCGGTGCCCGTGCCGGCCTCGACAATCAGGTGGCGCTTCTCTTCGAGCGCCTCTTCGACCGCCTGCGACATCTGCAACTGGCCGCGGCGAAACTCGTAGGCGGGATGAGTTTTCGAGAGCAGCCCTCCGGGGGCGAAGAACTGGTAAAGCGAGAATCCCGCAGGCCGAGTCTCTGCAGGGGATGCGGGATGGGATGAGGAAGGCACGAAGTCTCTATAATAGCCTTAGAGCCGTGAGCTTCGAGCCGCGAGCTTCGAGCGAACAGTTTGCGCGAAGTTCGTAGCGCGTGGATCGAAGCGCAATCACTCTCACTTTGAGCAAAAAGAAGCCAGCCCCACTCGTCGCTATCGTCGGACGCCCCAACGTTGGCAAATCGACGCTCTTCAACCATCTCACCGGATCGCGGCGCGCCATTGTCGGCGATGAGCCCGGCATCACGCGCGACCGCCTCTATGGCGAGGCGGAATGGCTTGGACACGAGTTCCGCGTGGTCGATACGGGCGGCATCATCCCAGACGACAAGGACTTCATACCGGCGGAGATTTTTCGCCAGGCCAAAGTTGCGTTTGAAGAAGCGGCGGCGATTGTGATGGTCGTCGATGCTCGCACCGAGATCGCCGGACCCGACCGCGAACTGGCTCGGCTGCTGGCTCGGACGGGTAAGCCGCTTTTTCTTGCTGTTAACAAGATGGACTCCGACAAACAGGATTCGTTGCTTGGCGAATTTCATTCCCTGGGAATGCGGAATCTGTTTCCGATTTCTGCGGAGCATGGACGCGGTGTCGACGATCTGCTCGACGCCATCCTTCGTGTGCTGCCAGCTACACCAAAGGCTAACGCAGAGGACCCTTCGGCTTCGGTCAAGGCAGGCGCTGAGGTTACCGCAGAGAACGCAGAGGATGTTTCGCCAACTCCGGCC
>Ga0074044_10004113_pt1 | contig 12137 bp, 9 predicted proteins | sample BogForMeECP23OM1_FD_94443 | JGI IMG/M metagenome (GOLD analysis project Ga0074044, IMG submission 94443) | Bog forest soil microbial communities from Calvert Island, British Columbia, Canada - Bog Forest MetaG ECP23OM1 | ecosystem: Environmental > Terrestrial > Soil > Wetlands ...
AAGGCTGCGACGCCGGCGCTATGCGCATCCGACGCTTCGTGCTGGTCGAGCAGTTGCCGAATCCTGGCTTGCTTGTCGCCGCCTTCGAGGATGAGCTCCTGCCTGGCCGCCTCGAGATCATCCTGATCGAGGGACAGCTGGGCCTGCGCGGTGGTGATCAAACCCCGAACATCGTCTTTTGCCTTCTCGGGTGCTTTCGCGAGGACTTGCGTAAATTGCGCGATGCGGCTTTGGTCCGCGGCTACGGCTGCTTCATCGGTTTTAATGCGCGTGCTGAGCTGGCGCGTCTCGGGAGTCTGCGGCGCTGGATTCTGCGCCGCGTCGTATATGGCTGCCGCAAAAGCCAGATCGGCCGAACGATCGCCAAGCCGCAATGCTTCCGCCGCGTAGTCCTGTTCGGTATGTGTAACCGCAAGAGGGGCCAATTGCTGGGCTGTCTCGAGAGGGCGCAAATCCACCAACTCCTCGGACCGGTTGGAACTTGCGCGGAGAGCCCGCAGCCGGTCGCGATAGTTGGCCCAGCTGTGTGTCGTCAGGATTGCTCCGGCCGAGACGGCCAGCAGCGCAACCAGGGCGATGAGGATCTGCTTTTCGTAGCGTTTCATGGGACTCGACCGAGAACCTGGATTGTAATATGACGCTCAGGGGCGGTGAGGGCAAATCGTCCGAGTAGCGCGATGTGAAATGCTTGCGTCATGGCGCGACCGGGGCGCGTGGCTTTACAGCTGAGCGCGCCAGACGGGACAATTTCCCTGCCGGAAATTGTGGTAACTTTTACGCGACCGCAATAGCTGAGGCGAGTCCCTTGCCTGCAGGTCATGTCTGATGGAAAAACTTCGCTCGAACGCGCGGCGTGGAGAATTGATTGAGCTCGGCCCGACGATGAAGCAACGAAAGGCCGCAGGAAAGGCTCTGCGCGATAGAGTGCCGCGAAAGTCGCACGCGCACTGGAAACTCCCGCCCAACCGTCCCGACCCGATTGAACTGCTCAAGAAAACAGACCGGGGAAAACTGGACGACCTGCTGCCAATCCGATATGCCCGGATGCGGCAATCGCCTTTCGGATTCTTCCGCGGCGCGGCTGCTTTGATGGCAGCGGACCTCGCACCGACACCGACGACGGGGTTTCGGGTCCAGGCATGCGGCGATTGCCACGTCGCGAACTTCGGCGGCTTCGGAAGCCCCGAGCGCCGGCTGGTCTTCGATATCAACGACTTCGACGAAACGCTCCCTGCGCCATGGGAATGGGACGTGAAGAGGCTGGCGGCCAGCGTTGTGCTTGCAGGCCGCGAGATTGGCGCCGGCGAGCGGCATTGCGCGGACGCGGCGCGCGCAACGGTGGAGTCCTACCGCCGGCACATGCGTGAGTACGCAAAGATGCGCGCGTTGAAAGTGTGGTACTCGCATCTCGATGCGGAGGTCTTCGTTGACGAAGCGAAGACCAAAGCCGCGAAACGGCGATGGGCGCGGATCGAGGAAAACGCGAAACTGCAAACGGCGGATCACGTCTTTCCAAGAATTACCGATATCGAAAAGGGCCGGCGGCGAATCGTGGACCAGCCGCCGCTTATCGATCACCCTCCCGGGATAGCCAGCATTGGCAAGCACGTCCGGGATGTGTTCGAGCGCTATCGGCGGACGCTTCCGGAGGATCGGCGCATCGTTCTCGATCACTACCACATTGTCGATGTCGCGCGAAAGGTGGTGGGAGTCGGAAGCGTCGGGACCCGGTGCGCTCTCGCCCTGCTGATGGCCGGGAAGAAAGACCCGCTGTTTTTGCAATTCAAGGAGGCTCGCGAATCGGTGCTCGCGCCTTACGCAGGCAAGAGCCGGTATGAAAATCAGGGTGAGCGCGTGGTCACGGGGCAGCGCATGCTGCAATCCGCGAGCGACGTATTCCTGGGCTGGGCGCGGGACGACGAGGGCCGGGATTATTACTTTCGTCAGCTACGAGATATGCGGATGAAAATCAATGTGGACGCAATGTCCAGGCAGGATTGGAGCGAGTACGTCGAACCATGCGGGTGGGCATTGGCCCGCGCACACGCTCGCACCGGGGATCCGCAGCGAATCGCGGGCTATCTGGGCAAGAGCGGCGCATTTGACGAAGCAATCGAGGAATTTGCAGTTGCCTACGCGGATCAGACGGAGCAGGACCACGCGGCGCTCGTTAAGGCCATCCGCGCGGGACGGATTCCAGCAGCCTCGAACGTTGCGGCCTGATTCAACTATCGGCGTCAGAGGTCCAGCGGCAGCGGATTTTTTCCGGTAATCAAGCGCGCCGACCGGTCGTAGCTGAAGTAAAGCCACGCCCATTGCATGAACACCAGCAAGCGGTTCTGAAACTCGACGATGTAGAGCAAGTGAACGAAAATCCACATCAGCCACGCCGGCATGCCCGAGATCCGCAGCCAGTTCAAATCCGCGACCGCCGCACCACGGCCGATCGTCGCAAGGTTGCCTTTTTCCACGTAGTGGAACGGTTTGATTGGGGCTCCCCGCAAACGGCGCTCGATTGCCCGTGCGACGTAGCGGCCCTGCTGGATGGCGGGTTGCGCCACGCCGGGAAGGGGTTTTCCAGTTTGGTGACTGAAGCTGGCCAGATCGCCGATGACGAAAATTTCGGGATGCCCCGGCACCGTGAGGTCCGGCTCCAAGATCACGCGCCCCGCCCTGTCGAGCGTGGCGCCCGCCTCGTCGGACAGGATGCGCCCGAGAGGCGAGCCAAGGACGCCAGCGGCCCAGAGAATTGTGCGCGTGGGAATCGTTTCGCTCCGATCGCCTTCGCGGACCGTCACCGACTCCTTCTGGATATCGGTCACCATAGCGCCGGTGCGAACCGTGACTCCGAGCCGCTCGAGCATTTTGCGAGCCGCTGCCGAAAGAGACGGGGGATAGGAAGGGAGCACGCGGCCGGCGCCTTCCACAAGAATGATTCGAGCCTTGGAGGGATCGATCTTGCGAAAATCGCGGCGCAGCGTATCGTTGGCAATTTCGCCGAGCGCTCCGGCAAGCTCCGCGCCCGTGGGCCCGCCGCCGACGATCACGAACGTCAGAAACGCACTGAGTTTTTCAGGGTCCGGCTCGCGCTCGGCGGCCTCGAAGGCGAGAAGAATCCGGCGGCGCATGCCGGTCGCATCCTCGACCGTTTTCAGTCCCGGCGCGAATTGCGCCCATTCGTCGTGGCCGAAGTACTGATGGCTTGCGCCGGTCGAGACGACGAGCGTGTCGTAATCAACGGCGCCGTCGCTCAGTATCACGCGCCTGTTCGCGGCATCAATGTGCGTCGCCTCGGCGAGCAGGACCCGCGTGTTTTTCTGTTTCTTGAGGATGTTGCGCAGCGGCGAAGCAATGTTCGCGGGAGATAGCGCGCCGGTTGCCACCTGATAGAGCAGCGGCTGGAACAGGTGGTAGTTGCAGCGGTCGATCAGCGTCACCTGTACGGGCGCGCGCTTCAATTTCAGCGCCGCGCTCAGGCCGCCGAAGCCACCGCCGACAATCACCACCCGATGCTGGCCGATCATACACCACCATCCGCGAGATGCACTGGTATCGTACCTCAATCAGCTCCGGCGGCCTTGATGGCCGGCTGCCCTAACTTCATATCCCTGCTATCCGGCTTGGTTTTGAGTGGGTTCGGTCGCTTACAAAATCCTTACGACTCGCTTATTCCTTCCTGATGCCGTGGAAGTAGCCTGCGATCGGTTCTGGCACGAGCAGCCACGTGCCGCTCAGCAGAGCTTGCAAAGGAGTACGGCAATGCTTATCTTCCTGGCAATCATGATTGGGCCCGGATGCGGGTTCATGCTGTATGCCATGTCGCAGTTCTGGCGCGAGGCAATGCGGCTTCGGCGCCGTCCGGAGGCAGAGCTGACCTGGAGCGTGACACCGGTCACCGCATTTTCGGCTGGCCGGTATGGCTATCCCGGGTACCGCGCCACCGGTTATGGAGGAAACAAGGGAACAAGCGGGCGTGACGTAATCGTCATCGATCAATCGTTGTCGCGCCAATCGGTGGAGCGGGACGTCGCGTAGGAGCGAATCGAATGCTGGATCTAATCTTTGTTGTTTGCACGGTTGGTTTTTTCGTTGTGGCAGTTGCATATGTGTGGGCGTGCGACCGCCTAAAATAAGGAGCGACATCCATGCTCGGTAACATTGTGCTCCTGGGAATCTGCATTCTCACGGGCGTGTATCTGCTGGCCGCATTGCTCTGGCCGGAGAGGTTTTGACGATGACTGCGAACGGTTGGCTGCAAATCGGACTGTTTTTCGTCGTGCTCCTCGCCGTGACGAAGCCTCTCGGCGTCTTCATGGCGCGCGTGTTTTCGGGCGAGAAGACGTTTCTCGATCCCGTCCTCCGTCCCATCGAGCGACTGCTATATCGAGTGACGGGCATCGACGACAAGCGCGAGATGGACTGGAAGGAATACACCGTCGCGATGTTGCTCTTCAGCGCCGTGTCGATGCTTCTGCTCTACTTGATCATGCGTGTGCAGCAGTGGCTGCCCTGGAATCCGCAGCATTTCCCTGCCGTGGAGCAGCATCTCGCGTTCAATACTGCTGCATCATTTACGACAAACACGAACTGGCAGAACTACGGCGGCGAATCCACCATGAGTTACTTCACGCAGATGGCGGGGCTGGCTTATCACAACTTCGCTTCCGCTGGCGTGGGCATCGTGCTTGCGATCGCCGTGATTCGCGGAATCGCGCGGAAAGAATCCAAAACCATCGGCAACTTTTGGGTGGACTTCACCCGATGCCTCCTTTGGGTTCTGCTGCCTGCATGTTTGGTGATCGCGCTGGTGTTTGTATCGCAAGGAATGATCCAAAATTTGCGGCCATACGACACAGCGAAGCTCTTGAATCCCCAAACGATCTCGACGACGGACTCGAACGGCAAGACGACAACGCAGACCGTTACCGACCAGGTGATCGCCCAAGGGCCATTCGCATCCCAGGAAGCGATAAAAATTCTGGGGACGAATGGCGGTGGCCCCTTCAACGCCAATAGCTCTCACCCGTTCGAGAACCCGAATCCCCTGACCGATTTCATGCAGATTGTGATGATGCTCTCTCTGGGATCGGCTCTCACGTACACGCTCGGCCGGATGACGGGTTCGCAGCGTCACGGATGGGCCGTCTGGGCCGCCATGGCGATTTTGTGCCTGGCGGGCGTGACGGTCGCCTACACGATGGAGGCTCGCGGCAATCCGCTTCTGCACGGCATTGACCAGCATACGAGCGCCATGCAGCCGGGCGGGAACATGGAAGGCAAGGAAGTCCGGTTCGGGATCGCGCAAACAACGCTATTCGCGACGACGACCACGGACGCGAGTTGCGGCGCGGTCAACGGCATGCACGACTCGTTCACTCCGCTCGGCGGCATGGTTCCGCTGGTCAACATCATGATTGGTGAGGTCATTTTCGGCGGTGTGGGCGCAGGCCTCTATGGCGTCGTGGTTTTCATTATCCTCTCGGTCTTCATCGCCGGCTTGATGGTGGGCCGGACGCCGGAATATCTAGGGAAAAAGATCGAAGCCTATGACGTAAAGATGGCGATGCTGGTGGTGCTGATTTTCTGTCTTATCGTTCTCGGCCTTACTGCCGTTGCGATTGTCTCCCCATTTGGCACATCGTCCATCTCGAATCCCGGTCCCCACGGCCTGTCGCAGGTTTTATATGCCTACACGTCCCAAGCCGGTAACAACGGCTCCGCGTTCGCCGGGCTGAATGGAAATACGCCCTGGTACAACGTCAGCGGCGTTTTCGACATGCTGCTGGGGCGGTTCTTCATGGTGATTCCGGTTCTCGCGATCGCGGGTAACCTGGCGCGCAAGAAGATCGTGCCCGAATCGGCCGGCACCTTCCCGGTGACGACGCCGCTTTTCACGTTCCTGTTGGTTTCCGTCATCTTGATTGTCAGCGCACTTACGTTTTTCCCGGCGCTCAGCCTGGGCCCGATTCTCGAGCACCTGCTGATGCACGCCGGAAAGGTTTTCTGAGGCTGCCATGAACACACGAGAAACAAGAAAATCACTTTGGACCTGGGGAATCGTCGGTGGTGCCGTGCGGGATTCTCTTATCAAGCTCAATCCGCGCACGCTGATGAAGAACCCCGTGATGTTCGTGGTCGAAATCGGCTCGGTGGTGACGACGTTCGATTTGATCCGCGATCATTTGCTGAATCGCCCCGGTTTGGGATTCGAACTTCAGATCACTCTCTGGCTGTGGTTCACGGTGCTCTTCGCGAATTTCGCCGAGGCCATGGCCGAAGGCCGAGGCAAAGCGCAAGCGGACACGTTGCGCAAAGCCCGCGCCGAAACCGTGGCCCATCGCATCAAGAATGGCGGGACCATCGAAGAGGTGCCCGGCTCGAAGCTGCGCGTCGGCGATCTCGTCAAGGTTGCCGCGGGTGAATTCATTCCCGGCGATGGCGAGGTATTCGAAGGCGTAGCCTCCGTGGACGAATCGGCCATCACGGGTGAATCCGCGCCCGTGATTCGCGAATCCGGCGGCGACCGTTCGGCCGTCACCGGAGGCACGCGCGTGCTATCCGACGAAATCATCGTCAAAATCACGTCGAATCCCGGCGAGACGTTTCTGGATCGCATGATCAAGCTCGTCGAGGGCGCCGAGCGCCAGAAGACACCCAACGAGATCGCGCTCAATATCCTGCTTGCCGGCCTGACGATCATCTTTCTGCTTGCGGTGGTCACGCTCCAGCCCATGGCGATTTACTCCGGCTCGCCGCAGTCCGTTTTCGTGCTCATCTCGCTGCTCGTCTGCCTGATTCCCACGACGATCGGCGGCCTGCTCTCCGCCATCGGCATCGCGGGCATGGACCGCGTCGTTCAGCGAAACGTCCTTGCGATGTCGGGCCGCGCGGTTGAGGCAGCCGGAGACGTGGACACGCTGCTGCTCGACAAGACCGGCACGATCACGCTCGGCAACCGCCGCGCAACGGAATTCATCCCCGCGCCTAACATCACCGAGGCGGAACTCGCCGACGCGGCGCAGCTTGCGTCGCTCTCGGACGAAACGCCGGAAGGCCGTTCGATTGTCGTCCTCGCCAAAGAGAAGTACGGTCTCCGCGGGCGGGAGCTTTCGGCCTACGCCGCCACGTTTATCCCATTTTCTGCGGTGACCCGAATGTCAGGCGTGGATCTTGATGGCCGCGAAATCCGTAAGGGGGCGTTCGACGCGATCGTCAATTATTGTTCGCAGAGCGGCAATACGGTGCCGCCGCAAGTCGAAGAGGCAGTCAAGGCGATCGCGAACGCGGGAGGCACTCCGCTTCTCGTGGCGGAGGATCGCCACATCCTCGGAACCATTCATCTGAAGGACATCATCAAGGGTGGCATGCGCGAGCGGTTCGACCAATTGCGAGCCATGGGCATCCGCACCGTGATGATTACCGGCGATAACCCGTTGACCGCAGCGGCAATCGCGCGCGAGGCGGGCCTGGACGATTTCCTCGCTCAGGCGAAGCCGGAAGACAAGCTGGCGCTAATTCGCGCGGAACAAGCGAAGGGGAAACTCGTCGCCATGACCGGCGACGGAACAAATGACGCCCCGGCGCTGGCGCAAGCCGATGTCGGTCTCGCCATGAACGCGGGCACGCAAGCCGCGAAGGAAGCCGGCAACATGGTGGACCTCGATTCCAATCCAACGAAGCTCATCGAGGTCGTCGAAATTGGCAAGCAACTGCTGATCACTCGCGGCGCGCTCACCACGTTTTCCGTGGCAAACGATGTGGCGAAATATTTCGCCATCATCCCGGCGATGTTCAAGGTCTCCTTCCCGGTACTAAACGTCCTGAACATCATGGCGCTGAAAACGAACGAGTCGGCGATTCTTTCGGCCGTGATCTTTAACGCGCTGATCATCATCGCGCTCGTGCCGCTGGCGCTGCGCGGCGTGCGCTACCGTCCGCTCGGCGCTTCGGCGCTGCTGCGGTGGAATCTGCTTATTTATGGCATCGGCGGAATCATCGCGCCGTTCGCCGGAATCAAGTTGATCGACGAGATCATTACGCATATCGGATGGGCATGAGTTGGACGGGATGGATCGAAATGAAGATGCAAAGGACACAGCATGACGGCCCTCAGCTTGTTTGGGCTTCTTGCGGTCGCGATCATGGTGGTTTGCTACGCGCTCGAGAATCGGCACGTTCACTTTGTCCTGGCATTCGCGGCATCGTGCGTTTTGGCTTCGATCTACGGGTTTCTGCAGGGAGCGTGGCCTTTCGGTCTGGTGGAGGCGCTTTGGTCGATGGTCGCCGTCAGGCGCTGGTGGCTGAGCTGGCGCGTCCCTGGCGGCGTGGCTACGGTGAAATGACTCGCTTCGGCGAGATAGTGTGAGGTAGTTATGAAAAAGAATCTGCTCATCTCAATCTGGTTTACGCTGGCGACGACGGTGCTCTTTGGAATCATCTACCCGCTTGTTGTCACCGGCCTGGCGCAGGTGCTATTCCCGAAGCAGGCCAACGGGAGCTTAATCCAGCAGAACGGGAAGCTCGTCGGCTCGCATCTGATGGGACAGCCGTTCACGGCGGCAGGATATTTCTATTCCCGTCCATCCGCTGCGGGCACGGCCGGCTATGATCCCACTGCATCGGGCGGGTCCAATCTGGGTCCGACGAACAAGGCGTTGATCGACCGCGTTACGGCGAGCGTCCAGCAGCTTCAGCCGACCAATCCGAACGCGCCCATACCAGTGGACCTTGTAACCACGTCCGGCTCGGGCCTTGACCCGGATATTTCTCCGGCATCGGCGGGGTTTCAAGTCCCGCGCGTGGCCAAGGAGCGGGGAATGAGCGAACAGGATATTCGCGCATTTGTTGCGAAACACACGCTCGGCCGCCAGTTCGGCTTTCTCGGCGAGCCCCGCGTCAACGTCCTCGATCTAAATCTCGACCTGGACGCAGCCCACCCGATGCACTAGCGCGGGCTCTGCTTCCTAGAGAATCTTTCGCTCGTGTTCGGCGATGGGCACGTCGTTTATGCTCGCGATCCGGCGGCGCCATGGATTACTCCTTTCCGGCAGGCGGCTGAAGCGACTGCAAATCCGGTTTGATGTTATAGAAGAAAACAATCCGAAGCTTCACATACGGCCCATGAAATTGCTCCGGCAACGTTTCGAACGGAATCGAAGATTTAATGGCGTCCAGCGCTGCTTTGTCGAGCTCACCGTGGCCGGAGCCCGCCTCGATTTTCGGATCGTCTGCCGATAAGCTGCCGTCCGGAAAAATCGCGAATGTCACCCAGGTCCTCCCCTTTTCGCCCATCCGGGCTTCGTCGGGCATGATTGCAACCCAGTTTTTCTTCAGCACCGCCAACATCCGTTGCACATAGAATTTGAAGTCAACTCCGTGTGTGTCCGAAAGGATCAATACACCATCACTTTCCCCGAACGAATTGCTGGAATCGCCCGGGGTTTGCGCTGTCTGCGGTGCAGCGGTAGACGCTATTTCAATCGGGGTTGTGGTCTGGACGTTATAGAGGAAATTAATCCGCAGCTTGAGAGTCGGCCCGTGAAAGCCAGCCGGCAGCGGATCATACTGATGCCAGTATCGGATCGCGTAAATCGCGGCTTTGTCCATACTGGCGATGCCCGAACCCGACTCAATTTGTGGATCGCCCTTCGGAAGCGTGCCGTCCGATAAAATCTCAAACACAGCCGTCACTTTGGCTGGCGCTCCGTTCCGGGCTTCATCGGGTATGAACGCAAGCCAGCTTTTCTTGAGCTGAGTCAGCAAGTGCTGAACATAAGAATCGCTTGAGGATTCTTGAGTTTCCGGAAGGATCTCGATGCGATTGCCGATGCCGACGCTATCAGCCTATGTCCTAGTCGGCGTTGTCGCAGTGGCCGCGTTGGTTGAGGCCACGTCATCTTGCGATGCGGGCTGCAGGCTCTGACTCGGCGATTTAGATCCGCCATACCCCAGAAGCGAGCCCCAAAGGATCCAGAGCCCGACAAGCTCGAATTCGATTCGTCCTCTGAACATCGTCGACCACTACTTTTCCGCCCGGCCTGCCCGTGATTTTTCCGCCGGGGGCTCAAAGCGATATCCGATCCAGGGCTCCGTGTGGATGTAACGAGGATGCCGCCGGTCTGGCTCGATTTTTTTCCGCAATTGATTGATGAATACGCGCAGGTACTCGGTCTCATCGCCGTAATCCGGCCCCCATACGGCTTGCAGCAGCCGCCGGTGCCCCTGCGCCTTTCCCCGGTTGGCCACCAGGTGATGCAGCAATTCGAATTCTTTCGGCGTTAGCCGGACGGGCTCCCCCTTGACCAGAACGGATCGCTTTTCGAAGTCGATCTTCAGGTTGGCCGAAACGAACGGGGGCAAAGCCTCCGTGGGGGCGGCGCGGCGCAGCGCGGCCCGTATGCGGGCCATCAGCTCTTCGGAGCCGAACGGCTTCACCACGTAGTCGTCGGCGCCCGCATCGAGCGCCAGCACTTTGTCGCGCTCCGTATTGCGCACGGTGAGCATGATGATGGGGATGTCGCTTGTGCTGCGGATCTCGCGGCAGGTCTCGAGCCCGGATCGCCCCGGCATGTTCACGTCAAGCAGGATCAGATCGGGCCGCTCGCTGCGAATCAGTTCGAGCGCCTCATCGCCGCTGGGCGCTTCGCTGACGGTGTACCCGTGGGAGGTCAGCGTGGTGCGGAGCACCCGGCGGATCTGGGGCTCGTCGTCAACGACAAGTATCTTCGGCGAGGTCATGGATTCGGTGTGGTGAACACGGTGTTCTGCGAAGCCCGGCCGCGTTCTATGGGCAGCGTAAAGGAAAACACGGACCCTTGCCCGCGCTGGCTGGTCAGGCTGATGGTCCCGCCGTGTGCTTCGATAATGGCCTTGGCGATGGGCAGGCCCATGCCGGTACCCTCGACGCTGTAGCGCTGGTCTTTGCCCCGATAGAATTTCTCGAAGATGAGCGGCTGTTCTTGATCGTCGATTCCGCTGCCGCGATCGGCAACGCTCGTCACCACAAAGTTGCCGCTCGCTTCGGCCGTGATCGTGATGGGCCGATCGGGAGGTGAATACTGGTTGGCGTTTTCGACCAGTTGGACGAGAACCTCGCGCGCGCGCTCAACGTCCACGCGCACCCGCGGGAGCCCCTCGGCGATCTGCACTCGGACCGGGCGGTTCCCGAGCGAGCTCCGGCAATGCTCGAGCGCGGCGGTGATCACGTGATCGATCGGATGAGGATCGGTTTTCAATTCGACGTCGCCTGAGTCGAGCCGGGCCATTTCCCCGGCTTCGCCAACCAGCCGGTTCAACCGGTCGCTTTCCTCGTTGATGATCGTCAGCAGCTCCTGCCTTTGGCCGGCAGCCAGATTGGGATTCGAAAGGAGATTTGTAACGGAAGCCTTGATCGACGTAAGAGGCGTGCGCAGCGCATGAGTGACCGCGTCCAGCAACGCCGTGCGAAGCTGTTCTCCCTGGCGCGCGGCTTCCGTCTGCCCGAGTTGCTCGACCGCGCGCGCGTGCTCCATGGCGATGGCCACAAGCGTCCCGATGGCTTCGAGAGTCTGCCTCGAAAGAGTCTGGCCTGAGATTCCCAGGCTGCCGATCGGCCGCACTCCCAGCTTGACGGGTAGAAAGCAAATGCCACCGGCGGCGTCAATCACAGGCTCCTCCCGGGCCATGATCGCCTTCAAGCTTTCCGTATCCAGCTGAGGAACCACGGGGCCGGACCGGTACACCTTCTGTTTGTCTGCGAGGAAGAGCGCGGCCGCGCCCACTTCGAAAATGTTCACGATCTGAACGGGTATCCGGTTCACCAACTCCATCACATTGCGGGATTCGAGCAGGCCCTGGCTGAAGGAATACAACTTCTCGATGTCGCGCTGGCGGGCCGAGGCGTCCGCGGCCTTCTGGCGCGCGCGGGTCGCGAGATGGCTCGAGATCACGGCGACGACTATGAACGTGAGCAAGGCCCACCAGTTTTGAGGATCGGCAATCGTGAACTTGCCTATCGGCGGCAGGAAGAAATAATTGAAGGCCAGCATTGCGGCGACGGACATCACCACGGAAACCGCCCAGCCCCACGCTATCGAAACGGCTAAAATGGCGAGTATGAATGTCAGCGCGACCGTAGTCGCATTGACGGGAAGCAGCCT
>Ga0074044_10004114_pt1 | contig 12137 bp, 9 predicted proteins | sample BogForMeECP23OM1_FD_94443 | JGI IMG/M metagenome (GOLD analysis project Ga0074044, IMG submission 94443) | Bog forest soil microbial communities from Calvert Island, British Columbia, Canada - Bog Forest MetaG ECP23OM1 | ecosystem: Environmental > Terrestrial > Soil > Wetlands ...
GAGTCGCCGTCGTGGACATCGTGCGCCTCTACCTTCGCCAAGCACACGATCCGGATCTCCTTCACCGCGCGATGAACGTCAGCGCACTGCCGCAGAATTGGAAAGCCGACCTGGCAGTGAGGGCGCGGACGGACCATGCTTGATTGTTATTCTTACTGCGCAGTGACCAGCATCACAGCGGCTCCAAGCACTCGACCCTGCCGGGGTTCCTGAACAAATGCTATCAGCCGCAGACCGCGCGAATCAGACCCACGTTCCAACTTGAGCTGAACATCCTGCGCCAGGCCTTGCCCCTGCTTCAGAGCACCAATCTTTGTAAAACTCTTGACCACAGCTACGTGCGCCAGTCTGTGTCCGGAATTCTCGCCGGCCGACACTTGCGATTCAGCACGGTTCAGAGCAACCGCAACGTATACATCGGCCTCCCGTGAGCCAATGGAAGCATCGAGCGCTCCGGTTTCCAGATGAGCGTGCAAGGTATTCGAAGCGTCTGCAGAGATCGAGGACAAATGGACAGGAAGCTTTGCCACACCCAAGGCCTTTCGAAAGGCCTTGTCAGCCAGTTCAGGATTGCTGCCAACAAACTCGCTGGTCCCGTCCACCACCATTTGCGGAGTGTAGACACTATCCAAGCCAAAGCGCTTGGCATACGCACTTTGCCTCTGACTGTAGAAGCTGGCAGAATACGGGTCCTTCCAGCCGATGTGGTTCCAGTAGTCGACGTGTTCGCTGAGTACGATCATCTCCGCACCCGGTATGGGTTGCCCATCCAGCTTTTGCAGAAACTTGTCCGCTGGAGGACAGCTGGAGCATCCCTCCGAGGTGAAGAGTTCCACCAGCACCGGAATACGCACATCCGAAGCAGCATCCGACCCACGGAGAGGTTGCAGTGCAAACGCCAAGGTCCAGGCACCTATTGAAAGCACGACCGCCACTGAAACAACCGGAATTTTCATTTTCTTCGCTGTTCTCGTGTCCTGCTGAGTGGATGTCCAGCCGGCGTGAAAGTTACGTCGTCCCTTGAAGGCCTTTTATCCGGCCGAGGCGTACCACCAGGACTATGCCGCACTCCATCCGAACAACCCATACATCGTGTACAACGATGCGCCGAAAGTTGCTCATCTTCGCGAACAGTTTCCGGACCTCTACACGGGTAAGTAGGACCACTAGGAGAAATCGACTATGTTCGATTCTGATCTTGAAAGAGCTGAAGGATCGGTGGTCCGGCGACGGACGTTTCTGTTGACTTCAGCATCGGCACTTGCAGGCGCGATCTTATGGTCACTGCGAAGGCCAAGCCCTGTGCAAGCGAAGGCGTCAAAGAGCGCGTTCGAGGAAGTTACGATTGTTGAATTCTCCGATTCGGGAGAGCGACTGAAGACGGTCCACGTGCCGAAAGTGGTCAAGGCGGAAGAGGAATGGCGCAAGCAACTGTCCCGAGGCGTCTTCGCAATCACTCGTCAGTCCGACACCGAGCGTGCCTATTCCGGAGAGTACTGGGACCTCCACGAGAAAGGTCTCTACCGCTGTATTTGCTGTGACAACGCACTGTTCACCTCGGACACGAAGTTCGATTCCGGAACGGGTTGGCCAAGCTTTTGGGCGCCGATCGCGCGTGAGAACGTTCGAAGCACGCGAGACGCCAGCTTGGGTATGGTCAGGACGGCTGTCTCATGCACCGAGTGCGACGCGCACTTGGGGCACGTATTCGACGATGGCCCAGAACCCACGGGCCTGCGCTATTGCATGAATTCAGCGTCCTTGAAATTCGTCGCGCGACAAGTGACAAGAATACCTAGCAAGTGAGAGTCTGCAGCAAGGGCAGGCGTCCCAGGTTTTCAGGGTTGCTCACAATGTAGATGTTCCTGACACCGTTGCCCGCGATGACCGGGGTCAATACTCCGACCGTCGAGCGGAGTTCTAGCAGCGCCGGGAGGAGATCCGGGCATTTCTGCGCCGGAAGTGGACGCGGGAGCGAACCCTTTATCCGCCAAACCCTCGGTTTTCAGGCATCTAGGGGGAGTGATGGAATGAGAATGACACCTGCGAGCGAGATCGAGGCACCGATGTAATGCTCGGCAAATCCCTCCATCGGACTTTCCAGCAATACATCGCCTGTTCGAAGCAATGCCACATCGCCAGAGACTTCGAGCACAGGTCCGTCTGGCGTGTCCTTCGGCGTCAATACCAAGCTCTTGATGCGCTCTTGGATTTTCTGGCGGGCGAATTCAGGATCGCCCGTCAGCGCATCGCAGAAATCCTGGCACTCTTGCCGCAAGAATTCTGCTATCTGCTCGTCGTTGAAGGTGGGGAGTTTTGGCGCGGGTCTCGCAGTCAGCAGTCGGTCGATTTCAGCAATGCGGGACTCCACCTTGGAAAGCTGCGCCGAAAGGACCGACGAGTATCCGTGTTGTCCGATGGCATCGGCCAAGCGGATCGCCTGCTTCTCAAGGTCGCCACGCTCCGCCGTCAGCATCGGTGCGTTCGATGCCGATTCGGACGCTAGTTTTTCTTCCAGTTCAATCGTCGCTTTTAACTGCGCCGAGAAGTCCCGGATGCGCTGCTGCTCCAGACGTGGATCTAACAAGTTCTTGGAAATGGCGCCGATAAGCTGCTGCTCCAATCGGTTCCGCAGGATCGTCACCTTATTCGTACAGGTGTTGCGAAAACGGTGGTTCTTGCATCCATAACGAACCTTGGACGGCTGCCCTCCGATGATCACGGCGAACTTCCCGCCGCACAGTCCGCAAGTCATCAGCCCGCTGAACAGATACGTGCGGCTGGCTTCCGTGCGGTTGAAACCGCCCAGCCGCCGGCCGTATATCTTGTCCTTCATTCGCTGGTTCACTTGCTGAACCTGTTCCCATGACTCTTCCGAGACAATTCGCAACTGAGGAACATCAACCCGTACCCAGTCCGACTGCGGTTTGTTGCGCTTGACCTTCGTCCCTTCGCTGGGGTTGAGCACTTTCTGAGTTCGGTTCCAAAACCGCACGCCGTGGTAAAGCTCATTCTTCGTAATCTCTTTGATACTCGATGGCACCCAACACTCTTGTATTCTGCCCTTGTATTTTCGGCGCGGCGCCGGGACTCGTTCGGCGTTCAGGGCCTTCGAGATGTCGGAGAAACTAGATCCCCCCGCTCGCATTTCCATGATGCGCATGACCACGGCAGCTTGCTCTGGAACGATCTCCTGCTCCACGCCGATCACACGGGCTTCCCCGTGAGTGCCTTTCTGGTTTGGGTCTCGGAGATATTTGTTCTTGTAGCCGTAGATGGAGCCGCCGGCGGTGTAGCCTTTCCGAATGCGGCCCTCCTGTCCTCGATGAATCTTTTTCGCCATGTCCTTCGAATAACGCTCGTCACCGTAGCCTTTGACAAGGTGGACGATGCGTGAGCTTTCCTCACGCGTGTCGAGTCGGTCGCTCACGAAGTGGATGAAGACTCCGTGGAACAGAAGCTTGTCGCTTTCTCTGAGCACGTCCGGTAGGTACCGCCCCAATCGGGAAGTGTCGTCAATAAGAATGCAATCGAACGGTCTTGGGCGCTGCTGGGCAAGGCGCATGAGATCTGCTAAGCCCTCTCGTCCGACCATCGTGCGTCCAGTGAGTTCTTCGTCGGAGCGAATATATTCGTCAAGCACATCCCAGCCTTTGTCATTGGCGGCGGCACGGCAGTTGCGAATCTGGTCTTCACTAGACGTGGGGTTCTGCAAGTCCGAGGAATAACGTGTGTAGACGGCGCACCGTATTCTCGGACTTTCGCCTGCACCGAATTTGTCTGCCCGTTCTTCCATAATAATGATGCTCACGGGGCATGTAGGACCCGTGAACTCCCCTACTTAAGCCCCCGATATGGGTTTTTCTTCTTAACCTGCGGTCTGATTTCCTTGGAGACAGTCCCCTCAGACAACAAAGAACCTTCTCCTGGTAAAGAGAGCCGTAGTCGGTTTGCGAGATTGCGCGAGTGCTTCAGCTCGCGGCCGTGAACGCGAAGGAACTTTTCTACAAGTCGCGGAACAAGCCACTCACGGGTAACGGACCGTAGCGCTTCAATGTCGGCTTCGCCGTGCGGGAGCTGAAGTCGACCGCCACCCCTGGATGAAGTCGACGTTGAAGCTTGTCGTTTTGGCCCGCCGGACCTCGAAGATCGGCTGCCGGTTATTTCGAAGCTATTCCCCGTTCTGTCATTCTTAGGCATTGTTTGTCCCCTTCTTCTGATGAGCGGTCTTTATTATTCAAAGCTGGTGTTCCTGACGATCCCACGGGTTGACGGACCGCCGGTCCGGAGTCTCACGGCGCCCTGGGCAAACAGCTGTAATTCAGATACGCAACTCGATGGCGCAGGGGAACCGGCATCGTGAACGCTTCATTCGGGTCATCTATAAATCGCCAATTCTGGCTAAGCATGGTCCCCTCCCTCATCTAAGAGACCCTCAAACAACTGGCGACCTAGCTCTTCATCCACGAGCTTTAGTTGCGCGGGGTCGAACTTCCCCGGCTCCGCGCCAGTTTCAGCGAGAATTCGCTGGTCTCGCTCAACAGCGTCAATAAAGGTCCGAAGGTTTACGGCGGCAGCCAGCAGTTAGAACTTATGGGTGCAGTTGAGGCCAATGGGATTACGTTGCTGTTGGGGAACTCAGGTACAGGGAAAACCTCCCTAATCCACGCAGGCCTTTTCCCGGATGCCATTGCGGCGGGGTGGTTCACTGTCTACACGCGCCCGTTGGGTCTTCCTCGGACAGATGTTGTGTCGGGATTGCTTGCCGCTGTCTTCGATGGGCCACATTCGTATCGCGGAGCGCTACTTAGTCCATTAGAAGACGCCGCTGCTGCGGTTGCTCCGAAACGAGTCCTCTTAATCATCGATCAATTCGAAGACATTCTCACGGCAAGAGATGAGGGGGAGGCTGAACGCCTCGTCGACGACCTTCGCAGTATTCGCTACATGAGCGATCCCGGTTTCAGAATAGTGGTGAGCTATAGGGCTGACCTGGAGGCCCGACTGGGGAGATTTTGGCAAACAATCAGTGGGTCTCCAGCGGGTCTGCCCAGGGTGTACGTTGCAGGAATCGGCGCCGACGAGGCATGGATGAGCGTCGAAACCGCCTGCAGTGACCTCCAGATCGAGCTGGAGCTGTCGGATCGCGAAAAGGTCCATATTAAGAAAGATCTCCAGGCATTCAGTTCGCGACGGGATGAGAACATGGTCTATCCCCCGTACATTCAGATGCTCATTGACCACGTCTGGAGACATGTAGAGCAAAAGCCGGGCGTTTATCGGTTCGGAGATTATCTTGCTGCTGGGGCAATGGAAGGGATAACCGCTGGCTATCTTGCCCGTCAGCTGGAATACGCGCGCGACCCCGACGGCCATCTCAAGTCGGTTCTTGTGTCATTGGTTCGAAGCTATGGAACAAAGGCGCAGAAATCGATGGCTGAAGTTGCAGCCGACGTCCGCATCTCGAAAGAGGATTGTGAAGTCGCTCTTGAGCGGCTAATAGATCTGCGACTCGTGCGACACATCGCCGACCTCTACGAGATCGCGCATGATTTTCTAGCACATGAGATCTCGGCGAGGTTGGTTGACTCGGAGGAGAGGGAGTTCAAACGAATTAGGGAACTGCTCACATCAAAATCTGCGACATTCTCGACGACGGGTTCTATTCTGACGGTCGAAGAGCTTCTAATGTTGTTCAAGTACAAGGAGAGACTTCTACCCTCAGAGGGTGAGTTGAAGCTTATCCTCGCGTCGTGGGCTGCAGGAGAGGGGCCTGGCCTTTCCTTGCTATTGGGTGGCTCGCGGTCAAGACTCGTCGAGCTGATTCGTAGCGAGGAGGGCAAAGAGGACATCGATGAAGAAGACCGAGCAATGCTCGCGTTACTGCGTCGTAAAGTAAGCGACACACCGCTCGAAAAGGATGAATGGGTGCTGTTTCGACAGTATCGTCTCGGAATGGAACTAGCAACGATAATCAACGCTTCACCGCTAGAATGTCCTGACCCCATCCTACTGTGGGCCCTGCGAAATCGGCGCAGGACATTGCATGACGCAGCGTTCAAGGCCATCGCCACAAAACTTGCCAGCGGACAATGGAATTGGATCGAAGTGTTGTCTAAAAGCGGTAGCGCCTCCTGCCGGTCTTCCTACGAACTGCTTGTTCTTGATGAGGGACTGCCGCTACTCCCTGCAGAATCATTTGTCAACGCCTCTCGGTCATTCAAAGAGTTCTTGTTGCTGCAACGGATTGCGAGGACCACGACAAGACTAGAGCTCCGGCAATCGTTGAAGGTTCTTAAGAAATTCCGCCCGCGAGCACGTATATTGCTCTTCGGAAACGGCATCGTGAGGCACAGGAAATCAGGGATAGCGGCAACACTGAAGACTCTTCACCAGCGGGAAGAATCTAAGGTCGTGACGATTCTGAACTCCGTTAGCCCGAATTTGAGCGAGCAGGACTTTCTCGCGCTTCTTGATTGTTATCTCTTCTGGAACCTCAAGGAGGCCGGGCTTAAGGAGGACACCAACAGACGTCTATGGATAGCTTATGAAGGTAAGGCGACATCGTTGGCAGAAACGATCTTGAGAGTATCCACGCACCAAAACCTCGAACCTCTCCGCGGCACTTTCAAGAAATTGTCGTTGACGCCGTCGGCCCAATACGTGGCGAAAGCTCTTATCCGCCTGGGCAGTTCTAGCGACATTGTGACAATTATTAAGAGAATTGAACAAGCAGACTATCAGATCAATTATTGGTTTCAGATTGAGATGGGAGAGGTTGTTGGGAAGCGGATGACGGAATTGGGAGGGCCGATTCCGGCCGAACTTCTTCGAATCTCCGAGCGCAACGACTTCTGGAAAGATCCCCGTGCACTGAATCTGAAGGCAGCGCACAAAAGCAGCAGACCTTTGAAGAGTCTCTACAATCGCGCTCTGTACACTCGCCTAGTCGCGCATGCCCTGATTGGATCGTCGGGGCAGGGTGACATTGACCGATTAAGACATCTTTGCCTGCACGAATTTCGAATGATAGCCAGAGCAGCGGCAATCCGACTTGCGCAGTTGGGTGGAGATCCGGGAATCAGATTGCTCCAGGCTGCCGTAACAGATGCGATCGAGCGTCAGCATGCGGAAGCATTCGGCTTGGCTGTGAGAGAAGCAGAAATTGAAAGCTTTGGTTTGTTGAACTTTGACAAGAACCAAGCTGTCCATGCTGTGACCTCGGCGTGATCGCGATTCTTGCAGATCAGCCAGACGTTAGTGACCAAGCCAAAGCTCTTTAGCAGGCAGAAGTGCCGAGGGCAGATCCCTTTGGCTCGCTGCTCAGCACACCTTTCGCGCACTTCGCGAGGCGCCAAGGAGCCGAGGTCAAGTTGAGTGCGGAAGGACGACTGATGGAATGTCAGTCTGTCAGTCGCACCATCGAGCATCCCTGTGCCGCGACAGCACGCGGGGAAAAGGTCTTACAAGAACCTAGAAGACCGCGGGAATTGCCAACCACCCGCGTGAGGCACGCAAGGCGTCCATTTGGTAGTTGGAAATGTCAACTCTGAGATCGCGTTGTTGCCGGCCACCGGTATCCTCCCAGATAACCTCCAAGTGGCCGTTACCAATCTTGACTTCCCACAAGCCCGTTTGTGGACCGCGAGCGAAGGAGAGGCGCCTCTCCGCCTTCGTTGACCTGCCGGTTTCATCCACGTAAGATCAAAGCCCAATGATCGGCCAGACCATCTCGCACTACCGCTTCGTCGAGAAGCTCGGTGGCGGCGGGATGGGTGTGGTCAACCAGGCCGAGGATGTAAAGCTGCACCGCTTCGTCGCCCTGAAGTTTCTGCCGGACGAGATAGCCAAAGAATGGAGCGCTGAACCAAGATATACTCATCGCTATCGAAGCTGCTTGGTCGGCGACGCCTGGGTCCCCGGAGTAGAAGGGCCGCCTCATTCAGGCGGCCCAAGTTACGTCTTCCTGCTGCTGTTGTTGTCAATTACGGCTTGATTGATAAAAAGGTGCCGGCCAATTCGTTGAGCCCGTTGCCGTTGCCCACGGTGACGAACAGCTCGTTGGTTGCTCCACTGGATGAGTTCCCGCCGCCGAAAGCGATTCCCCAGAGGTTGTTGAGGACGACCTGCTTGCCTTTCTGATCCTTGATCGTGCCTACAAACTTGCCGGTATTAGGGTCGAACGCGTTGATAGTTCCGAACTCCGAGTTGTTTGAAATCAGTAGAGTATTGCTGAGCGGCCCAAAGTTGCTGGGCGCCAAGGCGATCCCCCAGGCTTGGTTTAGTGGTAGTCCTTGGATCAGTGTCTTCACGAGGACACCCTTCTCCGTAAAGACGTCGACATAACCGCCGGAGCCGTAGTTCGGTTTAGCGTAGGCGACGTAAACCATGCCATTGATGTCCTGAATGCCAAACGCTGAGAAGTTGGACGGGATCGACGGATCGCCGAACGACTTCACCAGCGTGAAGGTGCCGTCGTACATATCGATTACATTGTTGGCGTTGTCGAGTGCGTAAAGGAAATTCCCCGAGGGATAACTGGTGATGGCCAAGCCCTGGTACAGCGCGCTGTTGGCCGAGTTGTCGACCACGATGATCGCTTGGTTGGCGTTCACGCCCGGCACATATGCGCTGATGGTGCCATCCAGCGTGTCAAAAAGGAAAGTCGATGGCATGCCCTGAATCTGGAAATCCGTCGATGATCCGTTGAAAACGATTCCCGTCGGTGTGCCCGGACCGTTTCCACCTTGCGCCGAGCCGTTTTCGCTTCCGGCTGTGGGAATCAAGATCCGGAGAGGTATTTGTCCTCCCGTTGCATTGTAGACGGTCACCCATCCCGTGTCGTTATCGGGAATGTACCAAGGCCCTGTGGCGCTATGGGCCAGTCCCCAGGGGTTGGCCAGCAGCGGGTCGACGTGCACGTTTTGGGTTGTAGTGCCCCCACGATTGACTAGACCGAGTTGATTCGAATCTAAATATGTGACCTGATATTGCGCGTGGGCCGGGTCTGAAAGCATGAGCAGAACAAGGCCGAGGCTAGCAGCGAGCGCGATCCTGCAAACATGCATAATGGTATCTCCTTGGCGAAGTCAGGAGCAGAGGAAGCGTGAAGCCGTCGGCGAAAATGACTGGTGCAGAACCTCTGACCTGCTGGCAGGAGATTGTACACCGATTCTGCTCTTAGGCAAGACAGACACGACATTCAACGCGAGGAGCGGCTATCGGAATACGTAGGCCATTTGATAATCGACGGCAAGAGTGCAATGTTTTTCTCTTTTGCGAATTTTTTTTGCTGCGAGTATTGATTATTGGCTTGACATCGTTTCGGAATGGGCTAAGCTTCCAGGCTGTCAGTGCAACGCGACTACTGTTCCCCAGTAGAAGGTGTACTGTCTCGGGGTTGTTGCTCAATTGTGAACAAAACCTCCAGGAGGATTCCTTTGAAACTGAAAAGCTTGGCGGTAATCACTCTTCTTGTCCTTTGCTGCGGCTCTGCCTTTGCGCAGGGTAGCTACGCTTTCGGATTCCTTAACTACACCGGCGGAGTACAATATTGCAACTACGAAATCGTGCAGACCGGCGGAGCCAACAACTTCTATATGAGCGGCATGGACGTTCTGGACGCTTGCGCTTCCTCCGCGAATCCGTTTGCGACTATCGAAGGCACCGCGATCAGGGTTACCCCTGAGGACTTGGGGAGCACTGGATTGCAGCCGGGCATCACCGGCCCCGGCCGTTACATTTATGCTGACGCGATCATGGACGCCTACGCTGGCTCTTACACCGGCGAGCAGTGGATAACGATCACGGCTACGTCCGTAAACTCCAAGAACAAGGCTGGCAGATGGAATTGGGACTCATTCCTTGGCTTCAGCGGATACGAGTTCCTTGGGGGCTTCGGCTTCCTGACGGACAAGCTTCCGGACAAAAGCTCGGAGGCCGTGATGGCCGCGAAGGCCGCAGGGCCCACGTTCAAGGCAAGCAGCGCTGCCCTGAAAAAGAACAAAGCCAGCCGCAGGACGACCCTGCAGTAACACTCCGATCCTGATGTTTTTCGTGGGCCACGCTGGTTCCCCGCGTGGCCTTTTTCTTATATGCGGAGAGTCAATTTTAATCGGAAAGAAATGATTCGATGGACGACGATGCTGCTGTTCGCCGGCTGCCTGACGGGGGCGGGGCTGTGGACAGAAGCAGCACAGGGGCAGGATTCGGTGGGGCAAACTGACACAAAAGAGTCGGCGGCGACGCAGGAGGCGGCACCAGGGCAGGCGACGCCGAAGGAGTCAACGCCGGGACAGGCAGACGAGGCTGCGGCTGCGAGATCGGGATTCCCGTTAGACGAGTTCACAGAGTTTTCGGCGGTGATGGTGGGCAGTATGCAACCTCACGATGACCGGGAGGGTTATGTTTACAGATCCGGAAACCTGCTCAGGTCCGAAGGCCCTATGGAAAAAGGCTATTACATCACGGATTTGACACATGAGATGACCTACGCTCAGACGAAAATGGGATGCGTGAAGGTCGCGCACGCGTATTTTCGCTCCTGGCCCTTCATCGCTTCGAGACCCGGCCACACCAGCAAGCGTGTGGCGGTCGGGAAGGAGACCGTGGACGGACGCGTGTGTCAGGTGGAGGACGTTACCGTGAGTGGAAAAGACCTTCCGGTAGCCACGAAGCTGAGATTCTGGGAGCCGGAAGAATGGAAGGGCTTCCCCATTAAGGTCGAAGATCTGAATAGTAAAGGGAGCAGGGTGGTTCGATTCAAGGAAGTAGTCCTGGGCCCGCAGGATCCAACGCTTTTCATTTATCCGGAAGACTGCGGGCGCCTTCCCGAAGGCCCGACGAAGAAGCCGGTAAAGACTCCGAAAGTCAAGCCGCCCGCGGCGACGCCGCCGGCAAGCAGTCCGCAACAATGATCCAGCGGTTCAGGGATGGCCGCGAGCCTGGGTCTCGATTTTGGGTCTGAGGAGTAATGTGTTCGGTGCGCGCGTGATTCGACGGTGGTTGTGTTTGGTGTGTTGGTGCGCGAGTACGGCGTCGGCTGGAACGCCCGCACCCAACATTTTGTTGATCACGCTCGACACGACGCGCGCGGACCGGATGGGGTTTCTGGGATCGAAGCGCGGGCTGACGCCGAACCTGGACAAACTGGCGTGGCAAGCGGCGGTGTTTACGCATGCCTATACGCAGGCTCCGCTGACTTCTCCTTCGCACGCGACCATTCTTACGGGAACTTATCCGCAGTTCCATCAGGTGTACGACTTTCCCGATGTGCTGGCGGAGGATCTCCCCTATGCCCCGGCGATTCTACGATCTCGTGGATATCACACGGCGGCATTTATTGGCTCCATAGCTCTTGACCCTAATGGGGGCGCTCCCGGTTTTGACCGGGGGTTTGACACCTACGACGCGGGTTTCAGCACGGCAGCGTTCGATAAAGAAGAAGATCGCTACCGCACGGTTGAGCGCCGCGGCGGTGAGGTGGTGGAGCATGCTCTGGCGTGGTTGAACTCCCATCCACAAGGTCCGTTGTTCATGTGGGTTCATCTTTATGACCCGCACGAGCCGTACGAACCGCCCGAACCCTACAAAAGCCGGTACGCGGCGGAGCCGTATGACGGGGAGATTGCGTACATGGATTGGGCGGTGGGGAAATTGTTGCAGGAGCTGAAAACGCGCGGGCTCTACGATGGAACAATGATCGCGGTGATGGCCGACCACGGGGAATCACTGGGAGCTCACGGGGAAAATAACCACGGGTTCTTTCTTTACGATGAGACGATCAGGGTGCCGCTGGTGATCAAGCTGCCGCAGGCGGGTGCAGCGGAGAAACGGATTGAGAACCGGGTAGAGCTGGTGGATGTGATGCCGACGCTGTTGCAGATTGCGGGAGCGGCGGTGCCGGCGGAAGTGCAGGGCAAATCACTGGTCGGACTGATGAGGGCGGGAGAGGCAGAAGCTACAGATCCCTGGCGCGACCGTCCAGCTTATTCGCAGGCGGATTATCCTCACACCGCATTTGGATGGAGTGCACTGCAATCGCTGCGGACCGGGAAATATTTGTACATACAGGCGCCGCGGCGGGAACTCTATGACCAGACGGTGGACCCCGAAGCGGAGCACAATCTGGCAGCGAC